>AKZA01001682.1_pt1 | contig 12048 bp, 11 predicted proteins | sample 456438 | NCBI WGS metagenome assembly AKZA01 (sample SAMN02954239, study PRJNA169114) | insect gut metagenome | biome: terrestrial; feature: insect; material: gut | host: Agrotis sp. | place: China: Hangzhou, Zhejiang | collected 2010-10 | reverse complement strand
GTCTTTACTGCGAATGAATTGAACTGGCTTACTTGTATTAAAATAATTTGAAACAGTTCTACGTAAGTCTTGTATATTTCTAATTCCTTGCTCTACCATGTCGTCCACTGTTAGAAATATTTTTACATTAAATTCTCTAGCGCCTAGCTTTGTTCTTTTAAGTTGAACACCGTCTACTGTTTCCCTGTCGTCTGTTTGAACATCTTTATTCACGAACACTGAATCAATTTCTCTAACATAAAAGAAATTTCGTGAGTCAATCCCATTAAAATAAATATGTTCTAAAGAGTCATTTATAAGCATTTAATTTTCTCCCTTCTTGTCTTGAAAAAAGAGAGAGAAAGTAATAAATCTTCCTCTCTCAATAATTAAGTTCTTATGCAAAGTTTATGCGTCCTTGACCTCTGTCCTTGCCTGTATTAGATTTTCTCTTGTTTTCGTCCAACTTTTTATTTACTTTGGTTGTATCTAAGTAAACATTGCTGTCTTTATTCAAGAGAGCCAATAACATGGCATTTTGTTCAGTCAATAAAGCAATTATTTCGCTTTGGTCACTTGATTGTGTATTCGTTTGAATAATCACACTATCATTATCTCCCATTATTTGTTTCGTTTTTGATAACAGTTGCATTGCTCTTGCACGTTTTGCTTTATCCAAAGGAATGACAACCTCTGGTTTGTTACCCTCGCCAACCATAGCTAAGTGTTGTTTGGTGATAAATCCACCGTTGGCATAACCGACACCTCTATAAGCGTTTGTCAGTGAGCCGTAACGACTTTTAGCATATCTGATTGAGGCTAAAATGTTTGATAATGGGTCATAAATGTTAGTGTTGTAGCCTTTACGTGCATAGGCTCTAAATGTTGGGTCAATTACTTGTAGCAAACCTTTTGAAGGTGTACCGTTTTTGGCATTAATATCCCAATTATTGATAGCACGTGGGTTACCGTTTGATTCTGTGCGCATTTGATTCAACAATGCGTTTAGATTGGCTGTGCTGTATTGACCTTCCATCTGTAGGGCTTGGCTTGCGATTGAACGCCATTGCTCAACTCCGCTACTGAATGTTTTGCCTGTTGCTTTTACAATATCTGACGCACCCAAAAGTCCGCTAATGTGTACATGGTCATAATGGTCGTTTGGCGCCCATGCTTTCCAAACACTGTCTTTACCTGTGCCACTGAAACCACTGCGGTCTTTTACTCGTCCGTTGGTGATAACATATGCCACTTGTGATTTAAATTGACTAAATACCCAATCTGCAATATTTCTGTTTTGTGCTGAGCCGTTCATTGAACTAGGTAAAGCAATATCAATCGCTTGTCTACGTCCATGATGGTGTGGGTCACCTGCTCGATAACCACTGGTAATTCTCAATCCTTCACCAAACTTAGAAATAGCACTGTCTGCAATGTCTCTCAGGTATTTGTAAACGCCCCAACTCTTATCCATTGAGCCATCAAACACCCCACCTTGGTCATTGGAACTAAATAAATCTTTCACCCAACCAAACATAGAATCTTTGGCTTTACCGACTAAACCTTTACCAGCATCTAGTGCAAAATGACTAGCGTCACCAAAGTCCACAAACTTAGAAAGAGCAATTTCTACTAATTTAGAAGGATTAGAAACAAAATCCCACACATTTGATACTTTTTCTTTTGCCCATTTGCCCATGTTGCCGACAAAGTTCTTGGTGTTGTCCCACCAACTAGTACCGTTTTTATAAGCAAATGTTGGTTTTGCTCTACCCATTGCCATGGCTGTGTCTCTTGCGTTCATTACATGCATACCAACTGGCGCATTAGGGATTAAAACGTTCTTTCCTTTTGGAATAAAACTTTGTCCATTTGGCATGATTACCATTTCAGCACCGTTGCCATCATTGACTAAAGCACTACCGCCTTTATGTCCACCTTTAGGCGTACCATTAGCATAGCTTTCGTCTGGTTGCCATGTTGGTAATTCTTTAGCACCGAATTTTTTCAGTACCCAATTGGCACCACCGATGACCATATTTACTGGTTTCTTGATAATTTGTTGAGCCTTTTTAAACATTGATTTAAATGCGTCTACAACTCTATAAGCGTTCTTAGAAATACCCTCTGCAATCTCGCTAGGTACCTCTTTCATACGTTTAACTAATGTGTCGATACCGTCGGTAAAGAAACGTTTAATGCTAGTCCACATGTTGCTGAATTTCTTAGGTATATCACGAACAAAAGCAACTACTGAATCAGTAATTTTCTTAACGAATCGGGTTCTAAACCAGCTTGTAAGAATATCAAACGCACCGCTAAAGATTGTTTTAACACCAGTCCAAACCTTTTTCCAATCACCAGTAAAGATTCCTGTGAAGACATCTAGCAAACCTTTGATAATTTTAAAGAAGCCTTGTGTTTGGTTTTTGATTACGTCCCAAGCAAACATTACTGTCTCTGCTACTGCTTTGAAAATGACTGAAAATAGTTTTGCTGTCTTGTCTAAGAATGGACTGATTAAGTTCCAAATGAACCCCAAGATATTGCTAATTGCTGTGATAAATTGTGCGCCGTTTTCATCCCACCATGTTTTAACTGCTTTGCCAAAATCAGTGAATGCTTTTACTATTTCATCAAGTGTAGGCTTGATATATTGGTTATATACCTTTTCGCTGAACTCTTTGACTTTATCAATTAAGCCGTCTATGACATTTCTAAATGGTTCTATTTTTTGATAGGCAAGTATAAACGCACCCACCAACAAACCAATTCCCGCAATAGTCAAAGTTATTGGACTTGTTAAAATACCTATTGCTGTTGCTAAACCACCCATTATAGTAGTAAATATACCCGCTGGTATGACTGCAATTGTAAAAGCAATACCCATTGCTGTGATAATACCCGCCACAATACCTAAACCAACTTTTGTTGCTGTTGGAAAATCTTGAAATAATGAGTTAATTACATCTGTGATTGTTGATTTAACACCGCTCATGCTCTCTGCAAAAGGTGTAATACTAGATTGAAGATTACGTTTTAAAGCTTCAAATGGCGAACTATTTGAAATAGAACTGTTTACATCATCACTAGTTCCTTGAACATCTTTATATTTGTCATTTACTTTGGTTAGTCCTAGCACCATTTTTAATGAACTGTCTTCTCCAAGAGACCCGAACATAACAGAAGCTGTTGACGCTTTTTCTGTTTGGGTTTCCATGTTATTGATATCGCCAACTACTGCATTGAACATTTCACTAGCTGTGGCACCACCAGTTTTATATTCTTCAAATAATTTCTGTGTGTCACTAGATAGCAAGCCCATCGACTCTGCAATCGTTCCGTCATCTAAACGAGTAGTAAACTCATTCATTAAGTCATTTACTTTGTCTAAATTATAGGCTCCACCATCAAGACCGTTGTTCATCATAGCGAACATTTCATTTGCATCGTAGCCCGCTTGACTAAATATTGGTGCAAACTCAGATAATTGGTCAGCTAAGTCGCCACTGAAATTTAATCCATTTTGCGCCCCTTTATTCATTAGGTCAAATGCATCAACCGATGAAATTTGAAACTCATTCATTAATGTTCTTGCGCCCTTGATTGATTCGTTTAAATCAGTGTCAGTGGCTTTTGAGAATGTTAATGCTCGTGCTGTCATATCCTCTAATTCTTTGCCGTTTAAGTCTGGCAACAATTGTTTCACTGCTGTTAGTGCTTGTTGAACTTCCTCAATATCCTCTCCATAGCCTTGAGCAAAAACATTAGAAACACTTGTTTGTACATCATTTATATCTACACCACTACCAAGTTGTGCTTTTAAAGTGTTGTATTGTTCACTAGCTTCATTGATACTTTCTATAATGTTGCCAACAACGTCTTTGATTTTATCTAGCCCATCAGTGGCAAAGTCAGCCATTAATGCGCCTTGGAAAACACCAACGCTTTCACTAGAATTATCAAATGTATCAGCTGTATCTTTCGTTGAGTCTTTTAAAGACCCCAATTGTTTTTCTGTAATATCAGATTGATTTTCAAGCCGTTCTAAAGCTTTTTGTGCATTCTCTACTTGAGTAGAACTATCACCAAACTCTTGTGCTAATTTGGAAACTGCATCTTTTTGTGCGTCAATGGAATCATTTAATAAATCTTGTTGTTTCTCTAGCCCTTTTTGTTTGGCTTCAAATGCTCCCGCTTCGTCACCCGCATCTTTTAAAGCTTTGACTTGTGCTTGTGCGTCTTTCTCATTTTGTTTTAAAGCATCTGATAAATCATTTACACCAGACTCCGCATAAGCAAGCTGTTCTTTAGTCTTTTGTAATTGTGAGTTATAACCGTTATATTTTGCTGTAGCGTCATTGATTGCCTTTTGAGTATTAGCAATAGCTGTTTCGTTTCTGTTTTCAGCTTTTTCTTGTTCTTCTAAACGCTTTTTCAACAATTTAATTTTAGCGTCATAGTCACCAGTAACACTTGTTAAGTCTTTTTGTTTCTGTGATAAGGCTTCAACACTATTTTTGCTGTTATCATATGCCTTTAAATTAGCTTTCATGCTTGATTCATTGACTTTGATATGCTTATTTAACTGGTCTAAGTTTTTAATGGAATCATCTATACCCTCAAGCGATACGCCCAATTTGATGTTTCCAATTGGCTTTCCTTTTTCTACCATAATTTTTTCACTCCTTAAATTTATTCAAAAAAAAAGAGACCCTACAAACCCCTAATCTTTAGGGACTCGTAGGGTCTACTTATTTATCATTTTCATTACTCATAGTTTTCGCCAATACTCTTGAAGAAATCTTCTGCCGACATTCGTTCGTTGTCTGAACCACTTTCGTCTACTTCACTGAATAAGTGTAGTAAATAAAAATAGTCAACGTCTTCAATATCATTCAACCGCCAACCATTTCCGATTAAGTCTTTATAAAGCTTATCTAGTTGTTTACTTGCTTCTTCAAAGGTTAAGCTTGGTTCATAGTCGGTTTCGCTGTCTGCTTTCCCATGTCTGCAACTTGCTCAAGAACACCTTGTAGAGTCGGGAATAATTCTTCTGCTGACAAACCATCTAAAATATTGTCAAAGTTTACGTCTGGGTTAGAAAATAGTTCTGCTACTAGAACAATCATTTCGTCAAGCATTTCTACCTCTGTCATTTCAGACTCGCCTTTTTCAACCTTTTCCATTTTTGTATAAAACTGCAACATATTTCTCATTGCACGTGCGCTTACTTCTTTTTGTTTGAAAGTTTTTACCTTACCCTCAATTTTCAATTTCAATTCAATCATTTGTATATGCCCCTTAGTTTTTTAGTATTTTGCAAAATATTAAAAGTAAAGAGTTGACGGTTAAGCCAACTCCTCATCTGTTTCTGGTGTTTCACTTGCTACTGCTTTAATTACATCAGCTAGTCTAGTAGCTACTCTAGCTTGTTCTGTTACTTTACATTGTTTACTTTTTTAGCAAACAATTCTTCTGTAACTGTTTCAGATTGTACAGCTGTCATATATGCATAACCACGTGAGTCTGCGATAAATGTACCAGTTGTTGCAACTGTTTTAGGATCAGCTTTACCCTCTGCTTTTGTTGCTAACTCAATATCTGGGTGAGCAAATTTACCTTTAGTTAAACCAAAGTATAAATCTTTTCCTTGTGCATTTTCTGATACTAAAATCAAGCTTGTATAAGCTGGCGCTGTGTCAGCTCCTATGATAGAAATGCCGTCTTCTGCTTGTACACCAAATAGTTTAGCGTATAAACCTTCAACTGATTGTAAGTCGAATACTGTCAAGTCTACTGAAATGTTTCCAACGCCTTTTTGGTATACAAAAAATGGAATGTCACTTGCATCCACTGTTACTGCTTCGTTTGCAATTCCAGAAATTTTAGCGTCAATAGTACCGCCTTGTGTTTTATCTACGATAAATTCTTCCTCACCGATGCGGAAAATAGCCTTCTTAAAACCGATATTTGCCATATTTTATTACTCCTTTATTGTTTTTTTGATAAAAATAAAAAAGCCTTTAAAAAGACTCTTCTAAAATTCAATATTTATTGTTGCTGAATATCTTTTGATAATTCTTTTTGCACCCTCTAAATCGGGGTCATCTGTCTGCTCACTGTAAATACATTCCCAATCATTCGCCCTCATTACTGAATCAATAGAATAATAGTATTTATCAACGTCATCTAGGCTTTCTACCCACACGTCAACTTGTGTCACAAACTGAATACTGAGAGGATTATCAGAAGCTTTATTTGTGTAATTTCCTTGAATCTCAACGATTCTACCAATAGGAAACACTGGCTTGGTTAGTGCTGAATCTGGTACGCTATTTGTGTAGAAATCAATGTCTGTTTCTTCATTCAAAATGTCATACACATAACTAACTGCTGTCTTCATAATATTCCCCCCAATACTTTTGAAATTATTTCAATTACTTCTTGTTCTACTTGTTTCTCTGTCTTTTGGACAAAGCCTTGCGGTCTCTGTTTTATCGTGCCAAACTCCGTGAAGTGAACACGCCATGCGACATCATCATTGAATCCAACCTCTGCGTAACCATCTTTTGCCGTTGATTTAACAATGTTGTTTTTAGCATGTTCTTGCATATACTCCCCACGTTTACCGTTGTATTTCTTGCCATCAAAAACTGGTGTATTCTCTTCCAATTTCTCAGCAATAAAATCAGTTGCTTCATCAATAGCCTGTTTCTCAGCTTTTCTCAGTTTCTTTTGAATCTTAGCTATTCCTTGTGCTGTGTCATTTTCAACATAAGCCATTGCTACACCAACCTTGCTGATATAACTGTAAAGTCTTGACCAAAAACACCTTTAGAATAATCAACAATTTCATACGTTTCGTTATTCCATTTGACTTTCATGTTGGTGTTTATATCAAAATCTTGCTTATATCTAATAATGATTGAAACAGTACCTTCTAAGATAGTCCCAACAGTAGCAACCTTGTCTTTAAACATTTGCTCTTTGATACTTGCCCATACGGTAGCAACCTCAACCTCAGTTATTTTGGGTTGTCCTCTGTCGTCCTTGATTGTTTTCTTTTCAACAAAGCTAACACGTTCTCTCAAGTCACTGGTTTTTATTAAAGGCATAATCAAACACCTCTTAATTGAGTGATAATTGATTGAACACCGAAAGGTATTTCTTGTGTATTTGAACTTTCATTTGACCTATTTTCATACCAAGAGCCGACCAAAAGGGCGACTGCTAAATTAAATCTTACATCTAACTTTGCTTGCTCTTGGTTGTCCACTGAGCCTAGAATATAAGCTTCAGCGGACGCTTTGAGCATTTCTAAGAGAGCGTCATCAGACTTAGTATCAATACGTAAGTAGTTCTTTAGTTCTTCGATTGTCATTCGTCTCCGCTCCCTTCTGGTTCTGTTGGTTCTGGTTCTATTCTGCTACTGTCAATGTAAAATTTACGTATTTACCAGCTTCTGCATCAATTTTCTTGTAATCAGAACGAATACCAACAGCCAATCCTTTGCTGTACCGATCGAACTTCTCCCACTCTGCTGAAATTTCGTTACGTTGAGCCATAAATACTGCTTCTTTCAAGTCACCGACCCAAATATAGCCTGTTTTACCTGTTGGCGTTTTAGCCACTGCGTTAGAAACTACAATTACTTCTTTACCAAAAAGAGTTTTTCCGCTTGAAACTGCAATAGAATCTTGTAGTAAGTAGCGACCTTGAGAATCTTTCATAGTGTCAATTGCTTGGTAAGCATCTTGATTCATTACGATTTTAAGGTCTAATTCTGGGTCTAAATCAACGTTTACTACACGTTTCAATTCGTCAGCAGAAATAGCATTTACTTTCGTGAAGTCATTCAATACCGCCATGATATTAGCGTTGTTTGTGTTTTTAACCATACGTTGCATTTGACGTTGTGCGTATGCAACTACATCAATTTCTGCGTCTTCGATTAATTCGTTAGAAAAAGCGATTTGACCGATACGAGTTTCAACTTTATAGTCAACTTCGTTAAATAATGGTTCGTCAATTTCTGCGATTTCTGCTAGTTCTGCTTTCGTAGCCAAAATTGCTTTAACACGTTTAGCAACTGGAAATTTCCCTTGCCCTGTTCCAACTGCTTCTTTAGTTACATAAGCAGACAAATCAACCAATCCGTCTTTCAATTCTAATACGCTTGTCGATACTTCTACTGGTACCAATACAGAACCGTTAGTAGTATCTAATCCACGTGTTTCAGTTCCTTGCGAGCGAATGTAACCCTCAAAATCTTGTACTTTACTTGTTAAATCTTGAATTTCTTTCATGCTTCTTTCTTCTCCTTTTTCATCTTTTTCTAATTCTTCTTCATCAACCTCTTCTGTCTCAGCTGATTCTTCTGTTTCTGGTTCAGCAACTTCTTCAGTGACTTCCTCGGCTGTTTCTTCTTCAACTTCTGGTTCAGTAGTCAATTCAGTTAATTCAGCTTCAATAGCTTTTTGTTCTTGCTCAGTTTCTTTAACCGATTTGATTTGAGCCAAAAGTTCTTTTGCTTTAGCCAAGTCGCCGTTTTCTAGCGCTTCTTGTGCTTGTTTCTTTAACTCTTGAATATCCAAAACTGCATCCTCCTTTTATTTTTTAAGCAACAAAAAAGAGCTACCGACTTACAAAGTCAATAACTCTAATTCAAGTGTTGCTTTTTCAATTTCGTATTGTTTCACTGCTTGCTCTAAGTCTCTTTTGATTTCTGCATTTGTGTTCTCATATGCTGGCAAAGAAACAATACTAATTTCTCTCAATTCTTTAATTTTCTTAACAGTCCGCAAATAAGTGTCTGAGTCAATTCTTTCTACTGTTGTGCTGTTTCTGTCAGTCTCATCAATTCTGAAACCGAAAGAACATTCATTGATATCACCACGCTCAATTGACTTGTATAAATCATTTGCATAAGTTGTGTCTGCTAACTCGATTTCAAACTTGAGACCAACATTATCAATTTCTAAGCTGAGTGTGTTTGAAAGTGTTCTGCCTAGAACTTTTGAATAATCATGGTCAACCAATGCTTTGACATCTGTTAAATCAACATCATCTAATGCACGTGAATCAATGATTTCATAATAGTTGCCTAATTTCTTAGAACGATGACCAAACTTGATTGCGTAGCCTGTTAAATTGCCCTCTTTAGTTTGAGTGAGAAAGTCGGGGCGAACTTCCTCATTCTCATTTCTTTGTATATCTTTTGATACGCTTTGGGTCATTTCGTTATTCACCACCTTTTTAATGTAGAAATAGTTTGACTAGCGCTGTTTTTAAATACTTCATCACCGTCTTTGATTGCTGACAAACCATAAAAAGCACGTACTTCATTCACTGTAAGTACTCCTTCGCCTTGCTTCTCTTCAATTAATTTCAACAATAAAGCTTCTTTACTTGCGCCCAAAAGAGTAGCAAAACTAATTTCAATCTCTGTGTTTAGTTTGCTGTCTAGTTCTTGGACAATCATATTGACATAAGCATTAAGTGTGCTTGAAACGTATAAGTCATTTGCTTGTACATCACTTGAGTTGACAAGTTCCATACCAAAACGATTTAAAGGAATCCCAAAAACTTTAGCGATTTGTTGAGTTGAATATTTGTTATTCTGAATCATCTCAAGAACTTTGGTGTCAACGGTTAATTGCTCAAATGTTTCACCTTCATCGAGTATCATGACACTACCGCTATTTTGACTACCACTATTTGCTTCTTCAAAACTTTCACGAATTTCTTTCTTGCTTTCGTTGTTCAATCTACCTTTTGACAATTTTAAGATACCGTTAGTTGTGATACCTCTTTTAAAACTGTTGACCAAAAGATTTGTACCATTTTTCTGCATCGCCAATTCTGGTTTAAGCGAATAGATTGGTGAAATACCTTTCTTGCCATCAACTGTGAATGCTTTCAAATGAATCATATCTTTTGAATTAATATCTCTTGTTTCATTATTTCCGATAACTCTGTAACCAAGCTCTGTTTCGTCCTCATTTTCAAGAATAGTCACTAGATTGCTTTTCACATTTCTCAGTCTTGTAACCATTCCCGCCTTATCTCGTTCAATCTCTGCAAAGCCATTTCCATTCAACAAAGTATTGGAAATAAGCGTAAACATAAAATTGTAAGCTGTAGTTGAGCCATTTGCTTGTTTGTTTAAGATATCTTCAATCTTTGAATTGTTTACTACTTTATAATCTGCTGACGCAATATCACTAGAAATGATTCTTACTGCATTGAAAATATCTGATTGCAATAGAGCTGTCTCTCCGCTGACTGAAACCAAACTTGCATTACTATCAAGCGCAATAATATCAATGATTGCTGACTCGGCACTGCGTGTCTGTGTCTTTGATTCTTTAATTAAAAAACCCATCTTTTACCTTCCTTTCTTCGTTGGAATATTTTCAATTTCTTTCTGCAAAAGAACTGAAACACCAATTAGTAAAATACCTGTTACACAAAAACCAATGACAAGATTCGCAATAAATCCCGCCACGCACAAACAAACTAGCCCTAAACCAAATAGGACTAGCTTGATAATATTGTATTTATCCATCTTCATTTCTCCTTTTAGTAGCCGAATGAGTAGCCGTGTTCTGCAATTTCTTTGTTTATATCTTGAACGTCTAAATCGTGATACATGCTTTCACTGTAACTGTCCAGAAGTGCCATCAGTGGGTCAATCTTGTTGCGGTTAGTTGTCTTATCAATTTGAACCAAATCGTTATCTTCTACTGTTATTGCATTGTAAATAGCTCTGTCTAACAACGGATTGCTGTTGTGAATTACTTTGCCGTTGAGCGTGTCATATTTAAACTGTCTGATAGGCGCTGTCAACACAAACTTTGTTTGTCTCACTTGAATCAATGACAAAACATCATCTAGTTTTGAGACAACCACGTTGGCATAAGCAGGGTCATAACAAACTGCTTGAACATCTAACTCATTCTCATTTACAAAAGAGATGAGCCAATCACACATATCATCATAATCAATCAGTCCACTTTCTAAAGTAGTGATACTACAATATCCTTTACGCTCTAACTCTCGATATGGTGTATTATCTTCTCGTTCTTTGACATCTATACCACCCTTGGTTGCGACAAATGAATAGCTATCAACAAAAAACTTCTGTTCTTCTTCAATTGGAATAACCCATGAAACACTAGTCAAATCACCGCTTCTAGATACATCTAAGCCAAAATAGGCTTTTCTTCCTTTAATATCATACTTGGTTTCTGTGTTTGCGCTGTTCCATTCATCAGCTGTCATGTAAGATTCTTTTGTGGCTTGCACCCACATATTAAAATGCTTTGTCAAAACATTGCTGATTGTTCCTTTCGCCAAACCCTCTTTATATAACTTGCGAATTTGAGCTTTCATTTTCTTCGCTACGTCTCCGCCAACCTCAAGTAAAGGATTTGATTTAATCCAAAGATTTTCATCCTCAACCTCATTGGCTGAGTCTTGTTCCCAACACAAGGCTAAATATTCATCAGCATCAATTTCTTCATTCAATAGTTTTGTCACGAAAGGATATTCAACTTGATACATTGGATATGTTAGTTTTGAGCTTGCTGTTGAAATAATTAAAATCAAGGGTTGGTCTTGTTGTGATTGAGAACTCTCGATAACATCCATCATTTCTGTAGTTCTGCTCAATGCGTATTCATCAAAAATTCCCAAAAGGGTGTCAAGCCCATCGAGGGTGTCCGCATCAGAACTTAGTGGACTAATAAAAGAATCATCATTAGTTTTAATTTCTGTCTGCAAAATCTTAGTAAACTTTTTGATAGCTTTACTCTTTGACCGAATTGCTTTCAACTGTTTCTTTGTCATATTGAAAACAATCTTTGCTTGGTCACGCTTATTTGCGGTTGTATAAATCTGGCGTGATTCTCTTGGTGAACGCTCATACAGAAGCATATATAAAGCAATCCCTGCACTGATTAATGATTTACCCTGCTTACGAGCCAGCGATATATAAACCTTTCTAAATCGTCTGCCGCCTATGCCTTTATGTATCCAACCAAAAATAAGTTGTATGATAAATTT
>AKZA01002726.1_pt1 | contig 12083 bp, 17 predicted proteins | sample 456438 | NCBI WGS metagenome assembly AKZA01 (sample SAMN02954239, study PRJNA169114) | insect gut metagenome | biome: terrestrial; feature: insect; material: gut | host: Agrotis sp. | place: China: Hangzhou, Zhejiang | collected 2010-10 | reverse complement strand
GAACGTCTGGCCATGAAGGAACAAAAAACGGCCAAACACAATTCGGTCTTCATTTCGAATAAATTACGAAAAGTGATTCTCGACTATGTTCAATCTGAATTTACTGAGCAGCTACAAGTACATGACTTCAGCAATTATTTGTTTCCAAGTCGAAAAAGAGTAGACACGCCTTTGACCCGACAAAGCCTTTGGCGGATCATTCATGAAGCAGGAACGGCGGTTGGTTTGAAAGAAATTGGTCCCCATTCGATGCGCAAGACCTTTGGCTATTTTTTGTACAAGCAAGGGACAAAAACAGAAATCATTCAGTCGCTGCTCAACCATTCTTCCCAACGGGAAACCTTACGCTATATTGGGATCACTCAGGAAGACAAAGATACTGCCGTAAAGAGTTTGGATCTATGACAGAATAATGCCCTATATAATAGAAGGAAAAATTCAATAGGTGAGAAAACGAACGAAGAAAAGTGGCCTAACTTTCCTGATAAATACCACTTATCCCGCAAAGAATCGATGTATTTATTGAAGAAGAACATTGTAGAACTGGTGTATAATGCGGGGAAATTTGAAGGATTGAATACAACGCTATTACAAACAGAAGAGATTATCAAGTATAATCGGGCCAATAACGTGGCTGTAGATGATGTCCTGACCGTCGTTAACTTAAAAAGAGGCTTTGAAATGCTTTTAAACGACGTAGAGGAGCCCTTAATAGAGACAAGTAAGCGGATTAATCGGGTAGTTGTAGCGGAAGAAGCCCATTTTCCTGGCGAAATACGAACCGGTGGAGTAGAAGTATCGACTATTCAGGGAAGATATGTGCCGCCAATGTTAACTGAAGCTGAGGTAAGGGATCGATACCAAGAATTAATGGATCAAAGTATATCAGAAACTGAAAAAGTGTTGTGTCTGTTTTTATTTATTACAAAATATCAAATATTTTGTAATGGGAATATGAGAACCGCGTTGTTAACAGCTAATAAGATTATGTTAAGAAACGGTACTGGATTATTATCGATACCTGAATCTGTTCTCGAAATATTTATTACCCTTTTATCTATGTATTTTAATAGCAGTCAAGCTAGTGATGAGGGGGCAATCTTATCATTTATGTATGAGCAATGTATCTTCGGTATTAATTATTAGCAAATAATTTAAATTATGATTTAAGATGCATCAGAAAAATACAACTCCAGAAAATGAACAAAAAGAGGAAATTATTTTTTTAGATGAATTAGATGGATATATAAGAACACGTAGAGGAGTGGTTTATTAGTGTTAATTAAAGACTTGATTGAAGAAAAGAAAAAGGATATAGAATTCGCAGAAGCATATGATAATGAAGGAAGTAATCTTAAAACTGATATAGAAGAGGAAAGTGGCATAGAATATGAAGTTGAAATACTTGCTTATCAAGCTTTAATTGAATATGATTCTGCATTCAAAGAATTGATCGACCAATGATTAACTTATGAGACATGTTTTGAGAGGTATAAGCTTTGATGAAATTTACAAAGCAGCTGTTTCTACCAATTTAATTAGCTATTCGCTTTTAAAGCAAGTAATTATCGAAAATTCATAAGAAATATTTGATAAAACAGAAAAAAGATGAGAATATAAGATTGTAGATAACTTGAGTATCTACTTTAGCTGTGATAATTTTTGGTGCGCTGGAATGCACTGTTGATTTGAGCTTTAATAGGGTTGTGTGTACACCTCAAACCAGCAATTAAAACACTCATGCTTTAAATTTAAATATTTCGAAAGATATTGGTTCCTTATTGGTTAAAGAATACATCCGATGAAGGTTTCCAAATGTTAATTAAAATTAGTATGAATACGAAATTAAAAAGCTGTAGAAAAACTATCAGCTAAATACGTTTTATTTAGTTAAAACAACTCTGTAAAAGCTAGTTTATTAAATCTAGCTTTATATTATGAAAATACAAGTTATCTAACTATAAAATAGTGACTGAATTTAATTCATTAATGCTATTTATTTTTTCTATAATTGATTATTAGAATCTGACCATAAATAATTCTAAATTTGCGTTATGAAAATTTGGAATGATTAAATAAAAAAGCTCACTTAAAATTTGATATTTTTACGTTTGATTTGTAAGTATAAAGAGTTTAGAGAAATAGAGAAAAAATGATAGAAACTGTGAATTCGTGAGGATTCACAGTTTTTTTGTATCTTCGCAACTAGTACCTGGTGGTCATGCCTATTTTGTTTTGGGTCTCCTATATAGCCCAGTGGTGAATTTTCGTTTTAGGGCATTTGTGGTTCGATTCCACATAGTTGCATCGGATAAATTTTATCCACAAAATATATAGGAGGTCTGTCTATGGCAGATATGATGAAGGGTGCTCAATCTGTAAAGGTCGAGCAAAAAAAAAATAATGACAACTAGTCTTAAGTCTGAACCTAAGGCAATATGCAATCCAAGAGTTCCAGAAGCCAAAAAACTCCGTCATTTCAATTTGACAACGAGTCATATAGAAATCATGGAGGAGGGGGCGATTAGTCTTGGATTTGTTCGAATGGGGTTTGATGGTGAACTGTCTCCAAACCTAAGTGAGTTCTTAAGATATATTGTAGAGAATCGCTTATGGGAAGAAGGAGATCATGACTTGGGGGTGTGATAATGAAAATATTCATTAACATTACAAGATTTTATAGCATATTTGGGGTGATTCCGGTCTGGGCAACTTCTGAGTATCCAGCGTTACAGATAGTGCTTTTTTCTCTTCAAGTTTTGTGTTCAGGAATTTTCGTTGGCTGTGCTTTGACAGAATGGATAAGAAAGGGGAGATATGGAGAAGATATCACTTAATCAAGCTCTCACAAGTGAAAATTTTTATCGCTTTTCTAAACTTTTTATGCCTTACTCTGAGTATAACGAGCAAGGACAGCTGATTGAAATCACTTCTATGTATAACCAGATGAGTGGTGATTCTCAGAGACTCTATATGTTTCTAAAAAATAGGATTGAGCTCTCTTTGAGACCTGGGAATGTACGTAAGTTTACAGATAAAGATGGCTATGTTTTTGTCATTGCGACGATTGAGGAACTTGAGAGAACCCTGGGATGTGGTCATAATAAAGTGATTCGTTTGAAAAAAGAGCTGGTGGATTATGGGTTAATTGAGGAAATTAAGCAAGGGCTCAATCGACCCAATAAGATTTATGTGGGTAATCTGGAGGGGACAAGTATTCAAAAAAAATGTGCTTTTAGAGCCTGAAAACCCTGATGTGGCAAGGAATTCCTCTTTTGGGAATTCCGGAAGTCCCAAAACAGGAATCAAGAAAGACTAATAAGAGTCATACTAATAAAAATATTGATACAAAGTCGATACAGTAAAATCTTGCAGATTTCCCCCTAGATTTTCGGAAATCATTCAATCGGGCATTTTTAACACCAAAGACCGTTCAGCTTTTATCTTTTTTTGGAACAAAAGAAGCCAGTGAATATGCGGATATCATCTTTAAGCAGAAAAGAGTCGCAGAATTTCAGTCAAAAGATCTACTTGGTGAGAAGATTGATATTGTTGGAGATTATGTTTCTGAGCAAGTCGAAGATGAGATTCAGAAATTTGTTTATCAGCTGAAAATGAAACCTGCAAAGGGAAAAGAAATTACGAATCCTAAAGCCTACTTCACAACGATGATGCACACTTTTTGGATCAAAATTCTTTATCAACAGATTGAACCTTGGAACAATTAGAGAGGAAAACAATGAGACGAAAGCAGAAGAAGTTATGGGTGTTTGGGATCATTCCCCTCTCCGTGGCTATTACAATCACTCATGCTTGGCTTACTCCCAATCCTTCAAACATAAGGAATGGCTTACCAGGCTTGATTGTTGAAGAAGATACTCAGTCAGACATGCCCTTGAAATTCACGGGACAAAAGCAATTTGTTCTCACATCACTTGATGAGTTGGGGAGAGCCAACAAAGCTCACATTCAACTCCGATGGGACGATCGGGCAAAGGAAGAAAGAGAACCGAGGTTATCTTACAATCCTCTTACAATCACAGCGGGTCAAACTTTGTTGGTGGATGGAGACAAGCTAGCTAACACAGCCGTTCAGGGGCAGATTTCGATTACAAAAAAAGGTGTTGAATCTGGAGATAAACTTTGGAATGGCAACTATTCTCTGGCAGGTAATGAGTTCAAGTTGGCATCCTTGACTGATGGGAAGACTTATACCATTACGACAGATCAAAATGGTAAAGCCACAACTGGCAAATTACCATTAGGGAAATACAAAATTGAAGAAACCAAGGTATCTAAGGGATTTGTGAATACTTTCAAACCAGTAGAAGTAGAATTGACTTACAAAGACAATCAGACAGAGCTTGTCTTTGATGAGGCCACAGGCACAAACCAAGAAATCAAGGGTCAGAATAAATTGTCCAAGGAAGACAAGGAGACTGGTAAAGATCAGGATGGGGTGGGTAATATGAAGACAGCTCAATATGCGCTTTACTACAATGATACATCCACAGGCTCATCTCCTCACCAGGCCAATCAGCCTGTTAAGTGGGCAGATATTCCAAAAGCTAAACTCCTAGCTGGTGAAAAGGTTACTTCTGGCGTTGTCAATGGTTCTAGCGTTAATTATGGCGATAATGTTGTCATTGATGTCGATGCCACATCTTTCGATTGACAGCCGAGGAAAATAAATTTATCCAAAACAAGGTCAACGAAAGTCCCTTTGACAACTTTCAGAATTTTGCCCGAATTATGTTAATCACGGGAGAAGTCAAAGTCACGGATTATTCTCACCTGGAAAGACTGAATCGTGAGGTCAATTATATTGGGAAGAATATTAATCAGTTGGTCAAACGTGTGCATCAGTTCAATTCAATTTCAGATAGCGAGTTGGAATATTTAGGTGATCAAATACAGGAGATAAAAGAAAAAATTCAGGAAGAGATCAGTGACAATATAAGCCAGCAAAATTGATGTGACATTGCTATAATAGAAATTGAGAATTGAATTAAAAAATCAGGTAGCTTCCTGGGAAGCTCTCGAAGACAGGGGATTAATAAATGATCAGGAAATACTACTATAAGTCAGCAAATTTAACTTTATCTAATGATAACGGTAAGTACTATAAAAACGATAACGAATTGACAGTAGAAGGTGAGGAAGGAGAATATACTGAGTCAAAATTTGATGATGAAATCAAATCAGCAGTATCTGGATGGGTCAATAATCGTTTTGATAATATTGTATGTCTTATTGGTGCAGGTGCTTCGGTTGTCTCAGGAGAAACCGGGTATCCTGATGAGAATTATGGCCAAACAGTTTATATGATTGCTAAAAGAGTACTAATTGCAATAAAAGAAGGAAAATACGCTTATAAAAGTGACAATGGCGACGTTGATAATCTAGATGTCTATACTCTACAAGAACTGATAGACAAGATACAGTATAAAGAGAATGTTACTGAAGGAGATGAGAATGCAGAAGAGATAATAGAGGATTTTATAGATGAAGAAGAGCAATTGTCTGGTAAATTTAATCTTGAGAATTTTTTGTCAGTACTTCTAGCCTATCAAAAATTTGTTCCTAAAGATGATAAGGATAAACTGAATAATTCTATAGCTGCCATCTTTAAAGAAATAATTGATGCGACTAGCTATGATTATAGTACTGAAAAATTTAAGCATGGTAAATTTTTGAATCTCCTCTCTAAGTTGACTAGGAAAGAACAAAAGCTAAATATTGTTACTACAAATTATGACACTTTGATAGAGGATGCTGCAAATAAAGAAGGATTCACTGTATTGGATGGTTTTAAGTTTGCGCAATCCCCAATATTTGACGCCTCAATGTTTGATTGGCATCTTATCAAAGAGATTCCGAACGTTAAAACTCAAGAAGTTGAGTATATGTCTAAAGTGATTAACCTTCTCAAAATTCATGGATCCCTTACATGGGAGTTGAGCCCAACTGAGAAAAGCATTCTTCGTAAATCGAAAAGTACCGTAAAGAATCCAATAATGGTATTTCCAAGTTCAGATAAGTATGCCCAATCTTATCAAGAACCTTATTTTGAACTTTTTACAAAATTTCAAGAACTATTGAAGAGAGGGAATACATTACTGATTACTTCTGGTTTTTCTTTTGCTGATAATCATATATCGAGGATGATTTTACAAGCTATTAAATCTAATGTAAGCCTACACGTTCTTGTCACTGATTTTGATATTGAGCCAGAGAAACCAAATGAGAATTGGAAAGAGTTAGGTAATATGCAAGAGAGAGGCTATCAAATTGCCTTTTTACAAGCAACAATGAACGGAAAATTGACAAATTATTTGGGGGAAAAGAATGACTAATATTGATAGTTATTACTCTGAAATAGATAAAAATAATTTCTACCTTGGAATGATAAGCCAAGTTTACAGAAGTAACGTGGTACTTCAAGTAGAAAATCTTTCTCTTTTAAACAATCGAAAAATAAAAGATGAGGTGTTAATACCAAATACCATTAATTTTTTTGTGGTGATTGATTCAGCGTATGGTATCTTTTTAGGGGAAATCTATCAATCGAAAGTTGATGGAAAGGACAGTCTACATCGATCCAAAAGTGATGAAAAGAAAGAAAAAGTATTCCCTGAAATAAACATTGATATCATTGGCTTGCTTGGTAGTGACGAGAAATTCAAATTGCCCGGATTTAAAACGGTAGGGATTACAGATAAAGTTTATTTAGCCAACAGAGAATTGGTTAAAAAATATCTTTCCTCCATCGAAGTCAATCAATATGAAGGACAAGAACCGCTGGAAAATTTAGCAAGGATTGGAAATTTGGAATCAGAATATTTATCTATACAGCCAAATACTTTGTTCGATAGACATTTGATGGCGATTGGGACAACAAATTCAGGGAAATCAACCTCAGCTTTATCAATTTTAGACAAGCTGATATCTTCTGAAAAAAAAGTATTGCTAGTAGATCCAACGGGAGAATATAAAAATTGCTTTAATGATAAAGATGGCATGATAAGTTTGACCCTTGGAGAAGATGCAACTTTACCGGTTGGAAAAGTTAAAATGAGTCAATGGGAAAGAGTTTTTGAAACTAACGAAAACACCCAAGGAGCTACACTAAGCAAGGCGATACAGTCACTTCGCTATCAAAAAAAGAATAATCAGTCAGGAGTACTTGTCAAAGATGGTCAAAACGTAAAGGCTATAAATGAAAAACTTGCAACGTTAACTCGTCAGGATACTGATTTTGATTTAGCTTTGCTACCCAGCCAAATTCAAGCAGAAGCTGTACAGTTGGACAAAGCGGGGACTAAACTAACATCGAACTCATTTAGTGTTAATAATAATAATTGGTTGTTTGAAAAAGTTCAACATGTCCTTGAAAATACTAGCTTCGCAGAGTTTTTCGTAGCAAATGAAGCCACGGATTTATTAGGGAAAATTGATTCTTTTTTGTCAAATAAAAATTCCTTGTATATAGATGCATCAAAAATTGCCACCTCTGATGGAATAGGTTCAATGATTATTGATTTAATTTGCAATCATATCATTGATCAGAAGAAAGATGAAACTAAAAAACCTTTTGTTTTGTATATAGATGAAGTGCACCGTTATGTGAAGCCAAACCAAGAATATCAAACGGGCTTAACAATGATTGCACGTGAGGGCAGAAAAAAAGGAATATTTTTATTTTTGACTACTCAGAACCCTAAAGATGTACCTGATGTTTTACTTGGGCAGGTAGGAACAATGATAATTCATAGACTGACTCATTCTGAGGAATTGAAGGCAATACAGAATCAAGTTAAGCAAAATACAGTTTCTCAAATTCATAATTTGAATCAAGGAGAAGCAATTCTTACCAGCATCAACTTGATACAAGATATTCATGTTAGGTTTATACAGAGTGGAAGGAATCATAGTAGTAAAACGCCGATTTTATAAATAGCAATTTAGAGATCTACAATAATAGCAAAAATATAAGTTTGAAAATGCTTACATATAGGGGTGTAAGCATTTTTAGTTAGGAGGAATCATGGTTTACACGAAAGCCTACAAAATGCACAACATCAGAAAACTTAAACAATCAAAAGAGTATATAAAGAATGCGTCTAAGACGACCGTTAATTTGGAAGGTTCAGACGATCACTTGGATCATCTTCCAACAAGTCCCGCAAAAGGTCTTTCAAACGATTTCTGACAAACATGCAGCCACGGCTGGCGCAAAGATTATTGTGCCGAATCCAAGAAACACCCCTGCTAAATATACCAAGTGGCAGGTAGATCAATTGTTTAAAAAGAAAATCAAGGCTCGTCTTGATTTTTTATTGTCCCACAGTCATAGCATAGAAGATTTCCTCAACAAGGCAAAAGTGTTAAAACTCGAGGTTGATTTCTCAGGGAAATATGCGACCTACAGATTGTTAGATCACTCTCAACTGAAAAATACTCGAGATCGAAGTTTATCTAAACAGGATCCGAACCATACAGTCTGGATTCGATTCAGAGTCGACTGGCAGAAAATGATTTTATCTACACACAAGATGAATTTGAATCCCTTTATCAGGAAACTTCCAAAGACCTGTCTAATGATTATGATTATGAAGTTAAGTTTGAGGCATGGCAGATTTTCTCTCAAACTCCGGACGGCTATTATGTCAATGTGGACTTTGGCATGGAGGATCAAAAACAAGTCTTTATTCAAGGGAAGTATGTGGACAAACATTTGGATGGAACCTATTCTTTGTTCATCAAGCGAACAGACTATTTCCCAATTTCTGGTCAAGCAAGTCCAACTAAAAACCGATTTGTCTCTGGTGCAACCTTGATCAAACGATTGTCTCTCTATAATGAGTAGGTTCTTCTCAAGAAGGAACCTATTTTCTCATCCCTACATGAAGTTGTTGTTTCGATTAATTTTCTGGCTGATAATGGTTTTCAGGAAGGTAAACAGTTTATGAACTTGTTAAACCAGTTTAAAGATAATTATGAGCAAGCGAAAGCAAGGGTCTCTGAATTACATGGTGAGATTGAGACTCTGGGAGATGTTCAGAAGCTCTTGATTCTGGGGAAGAATGATGAAGCTACTAAATTGCTTACTCAGGTGGAGACCTTATTAGACAACACGGAATTCACTTTAGACCAAGTGATTCAATTACAAGAGCACCGAGTGGAGAGCTTAAGCATAATCTCCAATGACACAGAGACAAAAAAAGACTACCTTGAAGAGCTGAATAGACTTCAAAAGGTGGCGAGTCATTTTTTCGCCTCAAAAAAAGTTACATTCAAGGTATAACTGACTTAACATACTATTAAGCTGATTAGCTGTTAGTTGATGATTAGTTTGGTATTGTTCAAGACTAATAATATTCGAGCATTAAATATGTAATGGTGATATAATTTAAAAAAAGATTTTTTCATAGTAAAAGCAAAGAAGAAACGTCGTTTCGTTCGTAAAACACTATAGAAACACTTACATAGCTTATCTTGTCAGGGGGGGAACTGTGAAACGAGATTTAGATTATACTTTCGAAAAAATTATGAACTAAAAAGAACTAAACAAACCCCAGCTAAAAGAACTATCTGGCGTGAGCGCAAGTGTAGTCTCTAAACTTGGCAAAGAAGAGCTAGTGTCCTTGAATCTGTTAGTAAAGATTGCGGAAGCATTAGATGTTGATGATATAGTGAGTATTGAAAGAGAACAGCGTTAATTTAGAATGGAGATTATACGGAGGTTGAAATGGAAATTGAAATCCCAGCAGATGATGATGGTTTTGTATTACTAGAATGTCCGTTTTGTGGAGATTATTTTAAGCTAACCCCATCGGATATGGAAGATGATGAAGTGTTACATATTCATTGTCCGTATTGCGGCCAAATTGGTGATTCGTATTTAACTGAAGAAGTTATAGAAGTTGCCATGAATATGGCAAAAAACTTCGCTTTAGAACAGATACATCAGGCGTTCAAGGGGTTAGAGAAAAAACATAAACGAGGTCCGATAACATTTAAAGCAGGAAAGGCTCCTAGAAAGGCGTATGAGAGTCCAATACTATTAATTGCAGATACTTTAGTAAAGCAACATTATGTTTGCTGTAATCGTAAAGCAAAAGTTAAACCAAGTATGAAAATAGCGGGGACGTATTGTCCGTTTTGTGGGGTGAAAGACTTTGAAGATAAATAAACAAGAATTGAAAAAAATAATTTATGATTTTAATCGCATCTCAAATAGGTTGTTAAGGGTAGATGTAAATGACTATTCGGTGGTATTGAAAAAGTTTTTAGACTATGTTGAATCAACTGATTTAATTTGGGCTGTTATCACTGATGCCGGTGAACCATCGTATGATGTATCTGAAGAAGTTCGAGAAGTTAATGGATATAACAACAACCTTTTAGACCTTGGAAATACTGAACAAGAAGAAATCACCAATATTTATCATATCCTCAAATATTGTTCGGATAATTCCGTGGATATTCCACGTGGATTAGCATTCTCATACTCTTCGTCAAAAAAGTATCAAGATAAAACTCGTGAGTTTAATAACAGGGTTGTGTTAGTTTTTATCAATAACATTGTAGCCTATTTGACGAAAGTGGGGATAGACATGGGGTTAGACGAAAATACAAAATACAATATTACTGTTAATAATGGGCAAGTGAATTTGGCGTCAGATAATGGAATGATTCATGCAACTCAAAACAATGGATTAGATACTAAAGAAATTGAATCGTTAGTGGCAAATATTATTAAGAATATTGATAGTTCTGTGCAGTCTGAGAGACAACAAGTTGAAGAAAGTCTTGAAGTGATTCAAACAGAACTTGCTTCTCCTAAACCTAAAAAAAGTATGATTAATTTGGCATTAACCGGCTTGAAGTCAGTAAAAGGCAGTGCTGAATTTGGGGCAGCTGTAGTTGCACTTGTTCAATTTGTGCAACAATTAATTAATCAATGAAGATAGAAAGCGAATGTATGTAAACTATAAAAAGCCTATGATTTATGAATATGTAACTGACAAAAAAGCAGGTGATCTAGATGAATCCCAAGGAACAAATACCTAAGTTAAAGAAAAATATTGAGTGGTTGCTGTATCAATCAATTTTTACGAGACAAACTTTTAATGCGGCATATGCTGTCAGTCAAGTTTTTGAAACTACCAATGCATTAGCAAGTTATGGAGATTATTTTGCTTATACTCAAAATATTATGATTGCTGATGTTCAACTCCGGCTGGCTAAGCTTTTTGATAACAATAAGCAATCTCTTTCCATTCCTAAGGTTATTGATGACTCTATCAGTTTGTTTACAGAAAAATATTATGAAGCAGAACGAGGGGGTTCACATCATTCGTTTACAGAGTTAAATCAAATTTTAACTGATCAAAAAAAGCATCTTGATGATTTATCTACACCGATAAAAAACTTGAAGGTCTTAAGAGATAAGGATTTAGCTCATTTTGATAAGTCGATTGGAGATTTTGATAAGCTTGAAGGAATTTCCAAGAATAATCCTGTTTATTTATCCGAAGCAAAAGAATTAATTGATTTTGCAGTGGTGGGATTGAGTAAAGTAAAAGAAGTGATGTTTAATGTATCCCCGATGATTCATGAACGTTCTTATATTGATGAAGTGACAGAAATTGCCAAAGCAATAGAGGAATATCGGGTTAATAAATTTGGTAATGATGTAGGAGGAGTGGTTTGACGAAAGTAATTTGTATACTTTTGTATTCTTTCTGCTAGTAAATATTTTTCATATCTGATTAACTGGAAAAAGTTTTGTTCATTATCCCAGTAGGTGAGTAATAAAACTGTCTAAAACTACTTTGATTGGCCTTTGAGTCAGTCATTTTTTATTCTTCAAAAAAAATTTCATTCACGGTACAATCGTTATCTGTACAAAGTGATTGGAATGGATTTTTAGAGGGGATAAGAATTTGGATCGAAGAAAATCCTGAGACGATACAATTAAAGAAAATCGGATTCACAGAGAATTGGAAGGATGTACTAAAAATAAAGTGATTTCAAGAAAAATCACCTTATTTTTAGTTTACATAAGATATATTATG
>AKZA01004048.1_pt1 | contig 13379 bp, 12 predicted proteins | sample 456438 | NCBI WGS metagenome assembly AKZA01 (sample SAMN02954239, study PRJNA169114) | insect gut metagenome | biome: terrestrial; feature: insect; material: gut | host: Agrotis sp. | place: China: Hangzhou, Zhejiang | collected 2010-10 | reverse complement strand
GCTTCGCAGCCGGGCAAGCTTGAGTTTACCATTCTTGACGATCGGTCAGTCTACCTTCGCAGTGGAGACATCATCGAAGCAAAAGCCGATGGCAAAACGTTTTTTAAAGGGAAAGTATTCATTCGGAAAAAGCAACATGCGAAGCTTTGGCAGATCGTCGCTTATGACAATCTCCGCTATCTAAAAAACGAGGATACGATCGTCTTTGGCGCATCCAGTGTTTCTGCACGCTTTAAACGGATTTGTGAAACCCAAGGAATGCCCTATCGGATTTTAGATCATGTCCCCTATAATTGTCCTGCAGCAGTGATGGATAACAAGACTTACTTTTCAATGCTGGAGGATTCTATGGCAGATACTCGCTTAAATTATGGTGGCATGCGCTATAGCATTCGTGATAACGCTGGAACCTTGGAATTTGCCACCTTTAACCGTTTGATCACGAAACTGGTCTTAGGGGATGCGTCGTTGCTGACAGATTATACCTATGAGGCAACGATCGATCAGGCAGCCAATGCCGTAAAAGTGATCCGAGAAGATTCTGAGAAGAATACACGGGAGATTTATACGGCATCACATGGGGGAAATATTGAAAAGTGGGGCCGTCTGCAAATCGTGGAAACCGTCAGCGAAGCGGATCTGAACGCCTCGCAACTGCAGCAACAAGCCAATGCTTTATTACGGGCGACTAACGAAGAAGTGAAAAAAATCAATGTCGTAGCAATTGGCTCCATGGAGATCAGTGCAGGCAATAGTTTTATTTTGCGGCTAAAAGAACTAGAGCGAGAAGGCATCGGCAATGACAATTTAGCATTGGTCACCAGCTGCACGCATCGTCTTGGCAAAACCCACACGATGAATCTAGAAGTGGAGGTGGTGGCGTAATGGCAGGAGAACAACTTGCACGTATCATCAAAGATAGTAAACCGAAACCAGCTGATTTGTCGGATATGCTCTATGGTGTCGTAACCAGCGTAAGTCCATTGACAATTCGTGTCGATAATCGCTTCAGTATCACTAGCCGACACTTATTATTGTCACAAATGGTTCGTCCGCTATCAGTGTCTGTATCGATCACCATCGATGGCAAGACTGGCACGGGTTCTGCACAAGTGTTTCGGGCGTTGCAGATTGGCGATCGTGTCCGTATGCTGCGAGTAAGTAAAGGTCAAAAGTATTATGTTTTGGATAGGAGCTGATGAGATGGACGAAGAGATTTTGGCACAAATACCATCAAGGACATATCGTTTGCAAAATGGGCGCATCGCTGGCTGGATCGATGAATTGGCGGCGATGCGGCAAGCCATCGAAAAAGTATTGCATACGGAACGCTTTACTTGGCTGATCTATACGGACAATTACGGCGTTGAATTAAAGAATTTGCTTGGAGAAGAGCTAGATCTGGTCATGGCGGAGATGGAACGAATCGTGAGAGAAGCCTTGTCAGTTGATGAACGGATCATTGAAATAGAAAATTTTCAAGTAACCCAAGAGAGCAGAGATACCCTTCTGGTCTCTTTTTTTGTCACAACGATTTTTGGTTCAATCCAAATGGAACAGGAGGTGGGGATTTGAATCCAGAAGAAATCGGGAATTATTTAGAAGAGTATGATTATGAATACTTTATCAATCAAGCATTATCAAAGGTACCAGAAGGCATCGATACGCGAGAAGGATCGATCATTTATGATGCATTGGCCCCGACATGCTATCAGTTAGCAGCGCTCATCATGCAATTAAAGAATGTCTTGTTGGAGACATTTGTAGTGACAGCGACCGGAGAATACTTGGATTACCGTGCGCAAGAGACTGGCTTAGAACGTATTGAAGCCACAAAAGCGATCGTCCGCGCGCGCTTAACGAGAGAAGACGGCAGTCCGTTTTCTGTAGCCATGGGGAGTCGCTTTTCTTCAATCGGGGATGATCCAGTCTATTACACCGTTATTGCGGCAGAAGAAGAAGGGATTTTTCGCCTGCAGGCAGAAATTGCAGGAGAAAGTGGCAACAAGTATATTGGTGTTTTACTCCCGTTGAATAATTTCAACGGGTTAGCAGAAGCAATGGTGACGGAGATCTTGATCCCGGCACGAGATACCGAAACCGATGAAGAACTGCGCAAGCGAATCATCGACTCAAAAGAAATCGTGACATTTGGCGGCAATATTACGGATTACTACTACCTTACATCGGGGATCCAAGGGGTCGGTGCGGTCCAAATCTATCCTGTTTGGAATGGTGGCGGGACCGTTCGGTTAGTGATTTTGGATGATACGTATAAAGCGGCTAATGAGGTCTTAGTTGAACGAGTTCAGCAAATGATCGATCCAACCAGTTATCAACAAGGGATTGGCTATGCTCCTATCGGACACCAAGTAACGGTTGCTGCCCCGACAAACAAAACGATTGATGTGGAATTTGAGCTCACATTGAATCTAGGGGTTTCGTATCCTCAACTGGCAGACACCATTCATCAAGTAATTGAAGACTACTTTGATAAAGTTCGGCGAGGGTGGGATGAACGAACAGATGCGGGGTATGAATGCTGGGTGTTTCGATCCCAGATAACCGCCGCGATCCTATCGGTTTTAGGGGTCGCCAATGTTCAAGGTCTGAAATTAAATGGTCTAGAAGCAGATGTGCAGCTGGAATTGAGTAATGACAAACAGGAACTGCCGTTATTAGGAGAGGTGAAGGCGAAATGAGTATAAAAGAATTACTTCCCGATTACTATGATAGCGTTCGGGAGTTCGAGGTGCTTTTTGCCGTGGAAGATGCATTGGTTGATCAAGTGGATCAGCAGATCCAACGAGTCAAAGCAAATCAATGGATCCAAACAGCAGATGAACAGACGATTGGCTTTCATGAACAGCTCCTAGGCATTTTAGCAAACCCAGAAGTAGAGGACCTCACGTTTCGCCGCCAACGAATTTTGCATCGACTGCAGTCGATGCCGCCTTTTACGGTGCCTTATTTACGGGACCATCTGAATCGGCTCTTTGGGCGAGGAAACTATCTACTCGTTGTCGATCATGAGAATTATCGAATGGTTTTGGAATCTAGTGCCGAAAATGCAAATTGGTTTCAAGAAGCCAACACGATCATCGACAAAATCAAGCCAGCCAATCTCGTGTATATCCAAAGTCCAACATTTTTTCAAAAAATAGGGATCGCAGAATCGGCAGCTATTGCACCATTGACTTACTTTCGAATTAGTCGAAGTCGTGTGGGCAGAGAGCCGTTGCTGCAACGATCCCCAGAAATCGAGGTGGCGATCAGATGATTACAGTTGATTTGAAAAAGAAGCTGAATACAGCAATGAAGCACATGCTTACCCACATCGTTTTAAACGATGCGGTGACCTTGGAAGGATACCATGCTGAATTAGTGGATGCCGTGTTACTCATCGAGTTTGAAATTCCTGAAAGTATCTTAACACTTAGAAAAATCGCTTTTTATGAAGAAGAAACACTGCTTTCTGAATGCAGCGTTTTTGTACCAGTAACAGGAAATATTTTATTCAAGTATAGAGTGGAGGTAGAGTAAGTGGGAAAACAATGGAGAAACGAAGACATTATCTTCCCAGAAGATGCCCAAAGGTGGGAAGACGGTGTCGAACAATCATTAATAGAAAATGATCAGAATGCTGAAGACTTAAAGAAACATGCCGAGGATAAAAATAATCCCCATGGTGTGACGGCAGCCCAAGCAGGAGCATATACTAAGGCCGAAACGGACAGTCGCGATGCCGCGATCTTACAGACCGCCAAAGCCCATACAGACACCCATGAAAGCCGCAAGAATAATCCTCACGGAGTAACGGCAGCACAAACCGGCGCTTATACTAAGGCAGAGTCAAATGCCAACGATCAAGAAATCCTGACAACAGCCAAGCAATACACAGACGAGAAAAAAGCAGAAGCCACTACATTTACCAGTCAAGAAGTTGCCAAAGTAAAAACAGAAATTCAAAATGGCAATGTTGCATCAGCGACGAAATTACAGGCATCCAGGAAAATTAATGGAGTAGACTTTGATGGTACCAATGATATCGCGGTGGTTGCAAATCCAAACCAAAGGACAATCGCTGCTAATACAAATTTAGATGATATGGTAGAACCAGGTTTCTGGACTTCTCATTCTGACGGGAATGCAGGGACGCTAACGAATGCACCGTTTGGAACGAGTACTTTTACACTCCACATAGAAACTGGTCTGAATAATACCAGAATTTTCCAAACTGCAAAAAGTATGTTTAATGGGGCAGTAGCGGTCCGACATAAAAGAGAAGGTGTTCAATGGTCTGAATGGACTAGATTGGCCAGAGCTGACGGGACAACGCAAACTGGTCTATTTTCAGAAGCAGCAAACATGCTTAGGACACCTCGCAAAATCGCAGGTATAGACTTTGACGGTACAGCTGATATTGCAATTCCAGCAGGAAACATAGGGGCTTATACAAAAAATGAATCTGATAATAATATATCTAATGAAATCAACAAGTTTGGAAGTTCTTTAAGTATTGATGTGCGAAATCTGCTGCTAGGTACGGTAGAGCCACTTGTGATTGTAGGAAATAACACGCTCAATCAAACGGGCTATCGATATACTTTTACGTTCGGTAGACTAAGAGACATCCCGGCGAAAGCAGGTGATCCGATCGCTATTGCTTTTGACTGGGAAGTAACAGGAACAACAGTCGGCGGACGATTCTTCCCTCAATTTTCGGATCAACCTTATAATGTCGCTGGTAGAGAAAATATTGCGATTTCAGATAGCAATCGATCAGGTACATCTTCTTTTGTAACATCGGTGCAATCTAGTTGGTTAGAAACAAATGCGACATCTGCTGGAATTGGGATTAGAGCTGACGAATTACGAGGCACGTTAACTATTACTAATTTTAGATTTCTTGATGCAAGTAGAGACTCGGGGTGGTTGCCTGCTACAAACGAAATTGCATTAAAGAGTGATTTGGAAATGAACATGAGAAATTTAGTGCCAAATAGCTCCTTTTATAATGACACTCACGGATGGGCAGTCAATGGTCACTTGACCGCAACATCCACAGGAGCGTATACGCGTTTCGTAAAGGCGGCAGTAACTACAGCAAGAGCTACAATATCAAGAGAAGTTATTGATGACAGACTAAAACCAGGAACTGAATATACATTAGGAGTGATGGTCTATGTTGAGTCAGTTACAGCACTTGTAAATACAAGCGGCTCAACAGTTTTTGTAAGAACGAACAATGGTGCAATGTTAGATGCTCCGCTAGGAACTATTGACTGGTCGAAAGTTGGTGAATGGCAATTAGTATCCGGAACGGGCACTACTCGACCAAGTCCTTGGGTGAACCGACCTCAAATTACTATTGCGATCGGAGAAAACACAACATGTGCTATTAGAATAAAAGAGCTCGTTATTGTTGAGGGTAATCGATATCTTGGATGGCTTCCAGCTCCAGAAGATAAGGCAGACCAAAGAGGTCTAGAAGACGTGCAACAAAAAGTCCAAACCCTAGAACAAAATACAATCCGCATCACAAATCAATTTTCTGATCACGATTTCTCCAAGCAGTTGCCGCGTCCGGTGGCGGATGGCGAAAATATGAATATAAGGTATGACAACGGAGATTTAGTGGTTGAAAATAATCACAACGCGCTCATGCAAAGATTTTATTGGGGAAGTCCGCCATTGACTCTTTCAACAGGAAAAGCATACAACGTGGCGATGTATCTCAATGTTGGAACTGTTTCAAACAACAAAGAGTTTATAGTCGGAACAAGCAATGGAGAAAATTTTACGTTTTCTGTTGAACATTCTTCACCAACATGGAGACAAGGAACCATAGGACTTACAAATTGGTCTGCATTTTCTATTTGGATGCCACCGGGTACTGCCCTGCGAATTCGAGAGTTGTATATCTACGAAGCCAATACCGATATCACAACAGCTCGAATCGAGAGATTAGAGAAGGATAACTCATTACCTAGAGTAGTGCCAGCATTTGCTGCAGGATTTGCGAATTATAATACCAACCCTACATCAACAAACTATTGTTGTGTTGAAAGAGATGGCGATTGGGTCACACTTAGAGGAGCAATAACGAATACTATCGTTGTTCCCAGAGATACAACTTATGTTATGTGTACATTACCTGTGGGATACCGTCCAGATCTCCAAGAACGGCAATTAATGCAAGGCAGCGGTGCTGCAAAATATTTGTTACATGTGGAAACTAATGGAGAAGTTACAGTTTCAAGATATAGCGGACATAGTCAGGTAGGGATGCATGATGCACCAATAGGGGCGTGGTTAACAACAAATATTAGATTTAAGGTAGGTGGTTGAAATGGAAGTTGAGAAGTTTATGAATGAGCTACGTCAATCACACAAGCAAGGTACATTTACCGATTATGTGATGCAACATTGGCACGATGCAGTAAGCGAACTTGAGAATCACAATATGCAAATGGATGATGTAAACACGATGATCATCGATGCAAAAGACGATACTGATTTCTCACTCGTCAAAGAAAACCTGATTGAGGAGTTAGAGGGTTAGTAAGAAGGGTAGGTGACAGGATGGATTTTAGCACTTTAACGGTTAATGAGTTGATCGCCGTAATTTCATTTTTTGGTGGACTTTTATTCGGGATTTCAAGGTTCTATGCGATGTTTACAAGATTAGGAAATACTTTAGAAAAGCTGGAGAAAGCAATCAGTAAGCTTGAACAAAGCCAGATTGATTATGGGCAGCGGCTGTCAACAATTGAGGCACAAATCAAATCGCTGTTTAAACAAGTTGGAGGATAAAAATGAAAGAAATTTTACTAGCAGCAACAATAATTTCGCCGTTAATTGTCGGAATAACTGGGCTGATCAAAACACAAATCGATAATCATCAAATTTTGCCAGTAATCAATCTGATTGCTGGTATTTTATTGGGGAGCCTTTATGCTTTATCTTTTGTTCAAGAAAGTATCATCTTATATGCTTGGACAGGAGCAGTGGCAGGATTAGCGGCAAGTGGTTTATTTGATTTAGGAGATAGTATGGGAAATCAACAGACTACGTCTTTAGATTATGGCGATGGACAGTCAGAAACCGAAGTGGCACATTATAAGACTGAATTAAAAGATGAAGAGTAGTCATTCGACTGCTCTTTTTTATAAATAAAAGGAGGGGAAATAATGGGAGTTTCAAGTTTAGCAACCAAGTATCAATTTGAAAACTTCGGTACAAAATGGTCGGGTACACGAAACGCTTCTGCAATCACAACAGTTGTAGTACATCACCAAGCAGGCACAAACTTTGATAATATGCCTGGGATTTGGAAAAATGTTCAGGCATCAGCACACTATGGGATTGGACAAGATGGAACGATCAGAGCGTATATCGATGAGCTAAAGACCGCTTGGCATGCAAATAATGCTAACAGCTATTCGATTGGAATCGAGTGTACCAATACAACCGGGGTGCCAAATTGGCAAGTAGCTGAAAAAACAATTGATGCGTTAATAAAGCTGATTCAGGATATTGAAAAACGTTATGGACGGAAGATGATAATTATCGGACATAAAGATGCGCCAGGTGCTGCAACTGCATGTCCGGGTCCATTTTTATATGAAAGATTAGGGGAAATACGAAGTCGGGTAGCGAATAGTTCTGCTGCGTCTCCTAATCCCAGTTATGTAGTAGAACCATGGAATGTTCAGCAAGTCGTAAGCACCGATGTATTAAATGTGCGTGCTGCACAAAATACTCATTCGGCTATTTTACGACAACTAAAACGAGGGGACACGTTTCAAGCGACTAGAATTACCAGAAATGGTGAAAACGTGAGCGGTATCACGACATGGTTTGAAGTAGCGGGCAATGGCTGGGTATCAGGAGTCTTGGTTACGCCTGTCAATCATGCAGTCACCGCGCCGCCTGCAAATGTTTGGCACAGTCGTTCTGGAACAGTCACAGTGACTGCAAGTGCTGGTATCAATTTAAGAGGAACGTCCGCATCTGACACAACAAATCCAGGAAGCTTAGGGATTTTAGCTCTATTACGACCTGGACAACAAGTCAAATACGATCAAGTATTGGTGCAACGCAATGGACATGCCTTTGTTCGTCAACCACGAACAGGTGGCTATGGGTGGCTGGCGATAGGACCGACTAAAGATGGCGTTGTTACTTCTTATTGGGTTTCTGGGATTAGGGTTTGATAGGTCATGCAAAAACTACTAAAGTGCAAACTAAATGATAGCAATTGAGGAGGCTTTTTGGATATGGGAAGGATGAAAGAAATGACTCTTTCCCATTCATATCCTATATAAAAATACTAAGTGTTTAGTTCTATGTAATTCCGTTATCGATTATTTACCTATGAAACGTCCCATCACTATTCCTATGCGACAATAGAAAATTGTTGTCTTAGTCAATTGGTAGTTTTAATCTCTACAAATGGATTTTTATGGGGACTGACGATAGTTTGAAGGAAATAATTTGAAAACAATAAAGGTACATTAACTTGTGAGAGTAAGAAAATTAAACATATTTTTTCTGACGATAAACCATTTTACATACTTAGCCATGCTATAATTATGATGAATATTTATCTCTGTTGCTGTTTAACAGCGTAAGTTAAAAAACTATAGTGATTAGTTTACTTAGATTAGTGAAAGGGAGGATTGGATTGGCAGAAGCAAAGTTTGAAGCAGCATTAATAAAAAAACTTGAAGCTGAAGGATGGACTTACCGTCGTGATTTATCTAATTCCAGCATAAAAAAACTTGAGCAACATTGGCGAGATGTATTAAATGAGACCAACGCCCATCAATTGAATGGGAAACCGATATCTGATATTGAATTTGGTTTGATTTTGCAAGAACTACAAAGAATACGAATACCGTATGATGCACAGCTTTTATTGGTAGGAGCTGGCGGAGTGGGATCAATTCCTTTAACTAGAGACGATGGCTCAAGTATAGAAATTGAAATCTTCTATGAAGATGATGTAGCAGGGGGGCGTTCGCGGTATGAGGTTGTTAATCAGATTAGTTTTACAGAACTTCCTAAAGGATTAACAACGAAACGTGTGATTGATCTTGCTTTATTGATAAATGGTATTCCCGTCTGTCATATCGAAGAAAAAGACGAACACCTACAAAATCAATGGCGTGCTTTTGAACAGTTAAAAGGGTACCATGGCGATGGTTTGTATCAAGGATTATTTGCATTTGTCCAGGTACAGTTTATTTTGAGCCAACATTCGGCACATTATTTTGCAAGACCTAATGCATTTGAAAATTATAACAAAACATTTGTCTTTGGCTGGCGAGATGAGAAAAACAGAGATATAACAGATGCATTCGAATTTGTTCATCAAGTAATGGGAATACCAGCATTGCATCGATTGATCACAGTAAATATGATTCCAGATGCTGCAAACGACAACTTGATGGTTATGCGAAGCTATCAAATCCAAGCTACACGACAAATATTACAACGTATGAAAGAAATGGAAGCCAGTGGATTGATTCAAAAAGAAGGTGGGTATATTTGGCATACTACAGGTTCGGGCAAAACGGTAACGTCTTTTAAAGTTTCCCAATTACTTGCATCTGCCCCAAGAATAAGAAATGTGCTATTTATTGTTGATCGAGTTGATTTGATCGATCAGACACTGGAAAATTTTAAAGATTTCGCCTATATCCATTTTAAGAACCGAATAAAAAAGGTTAATGGCTTTGAACTCAAAAGAGAATTAAAGCGGAAAGGTGCTTCCCAAATTCTACTTATCTCTGTTCAGGGATTAACAAAGGCTGTTAAAAATGGTCTAGTAAACGATGATTGGAATGTCATTATCATGGACGAAGCCCATAGAAGTGCTAGTGGCGAGTCTGTCCAATTAATAAAAAAGGCCTTCAAAAAAACAACATGGTTTGGCTTTACAGGAACACCTAACTTTTATAGTGATGAAATCAATGGTATAAAAACGACACGTGAAATTTCAACGCATGATATTTTTGGGAAACGATTGCATACATATTCGATAAAAGATGCGATTGGAGATGGGAATGTTTTAGGCTTTGATATAACGTACTTTAAACCGCACTGGGTAATCGAGAATCCTATCAGTAATTTTTCTGAGAAAGACTATGAAAAAGAGATTTATCAGAGTGCTGTCTATCGACAAGAGGTAGTACAGGATATTATTGATAATTGGCAGAAGACATCCAGTGGCGCTTTGATTGCTGGAATTCGCCAGGAAAATGCCTTTCAAGCGATGCTTGCTGTATCTGGAAAACAAGCAGTTATTCACTATTACAATATTTTTAAAGAGAAAGCACCTCATCTCAATGTAGCAATGACTTTCTCACGAGATGAATCCAATGAATTTGGGACTAAAGAGCAAAATGAGGCATTAAAAAAAGCTATTAAAGAATATACTGAGCAGTATAATGTCCCGAGTATCCTAGATGCTAGAGATCCTGCTCGTGCTTATATGCTAGATATTACTAAGCGACTTGCCCGTAAAAAACCGTATAATCAAGGAAAAGATGAAGATAGATTGGACTTAGTAATCGTATCCGATCAATTATTAACTGGTTTTGATTCTAAGTTCATCAATATGATCTATATGGATAAGATGCTTAAAGAAGGAATGCTTATTCAAGCAATGTCTCGAACCAATCGTACGTATGATCGCAATAGCAAACCCCATGGAAAAGTCCGTTTTTATCGTCAAGGGGATGAAATGCAAAATTTTGTTGAAAATGCATTACGGATCTATACGAAGGGTGGTAATGATACTCTTCAGGAGGCAGAAGCAGATACAGATGATCAAGAAACGAAAGAGTTAGAAAATGACGATATCTTGGCTAAACCTCAAAGCCATCAAATTATCGACTTGGAACCAGCCGTCATGAGATTAAAAGAGCTTACTGGAAATGATTTTAGTCAGATTCCTCGTGGTGAGAATGATTTGAAAGAGTTTGTTAATCTTGGACTCTCAACCCAAAATAAGATTCAAAGATTAGTTCAACAAGGATATGAACTTGGAAGTGAGATTGAAGTGCTAGATTCTAATCATAATCCAACAGGGGAAATGGTTCGACTTGATGTTGCAAGTATCGAAGAATTTGGTGCATTACAAGCTAGATTAAATGATGCACGTGAACGATTACCAGAGAAAGAACGTCCTGATTTAACAGAAATTAGAGTAGGGATTGAGCTATACGGACACCAAATTATTGATTATGATATGTTAGTAGAACTTTTAAATACATTTATGGATAGCAAAAGTACGACGAATAAAGAAGCAATTGAGAAACATATTACTCCAATGGATGATGAGAGCCGACAAGAAATCAATGAGATCGTAGATGATATTGAAGCTGGGGAAATTACAAAACACTTTACAACAGAAACGCTAAAGAGTACTCGGAAAAAATATCGTACGGAACGCCGAGAACTCAAAATCCGACGATGGGCGGCAAATCAAAATGTGAATAGTAATCTGATTTTAGAAGCTTACGAAGCCTACATGCCAGGACATAATCTTATTGAAAATCCAAAACTTGCAGACATCGTCCACCAAATTGAAGAAGAAGAAGACATTGGTTTTTTTGAAGCTTCAGAATTTGAAGATTCATTATTAGACTTTTTTGAAAAATTCTAGTGGTAATTTTTTAGAGAGAAGGAAAAAAGAATATGGCATTATCTAAAGAACAACAGACAAGAATGTGGGCAATGCTCAACCAAACTCGAGGTCAGATTGGTTTAACCGCTTATAAAGATTATATTTTTGGCATTTTATTTTATAAATACCTTTCTGAAAAAGCTACACAATGGTTAGATAGGGTATTACGAGGAGAGTCATGGGAAACGATTTATTCTCAAGACCCTACGAAAAGCTTGGATTACATGAAGAAAAATCTTGGCTATGCAATCCGTCCAAATAATTTTTTTTCAGATTGGAAAAAAGCTATTGATGAAGATCGATTTAATATAGGTTTGATGACAGAAACATTCGGACATTTTAATCAGCAAATCGCTTTTGATGCTAAAAGTGATTTTGAAGGTATTTTTGACGGTATGCGATTTGATAGTGCTGATTTAGGTGCGAATGCTCAAGCACGTGCAAGTGTGATGATTTCTATGATTGAATTACTATCAGCCCCTGAATTTGATTTATCTGGTGACAACGATGCTATTTCAGATATTTATGAGTATTTAGTAGCCCAATTTGCTACAGTATTAGCATCCGATATGGGACAATATTATACTCCCAAAGAAATCTCAGATGTAATGGCTCAAATATTAACTCATGGTCGAGAAGAAGAAGATAATTTTTCTATTTATGATCCTACTGTTGGCTCTGGTTCATTATTACTGACAACAGCAAGTTATATGAAGAACTCTCATAAACGTGGGATGATTAAATACTTTGGTCAAGAAAAAGATGCAACGCCATATCGTTTAGCTAGAATGAACTTAATGATGCATGGTATTGAGTATAACGATATTAGCATCAATCATGCAGATACGTTAGAAAGTGACTGGCCAGATGGTATTATCGATGGAAAAGATAATCCACGAATGTTTGATGCAGTCATGGCAAATCCACCTTATTCTGCTCACTGGAATAATAAAGATCGTGAAGATGATCCCCGTTGGCGTGAGTATGGGGTTGCTCCTAAAACCAAAGCTGATTACGCATTCTTATTACATTGTTTGTATCACTTAGAAGACAACGGTCGGATGGCAATTATATTACCTCATGGTGTTTTATTTAGAGGAGCTGCAGAAGGGCGTATTCGTAAAGCTTTAATTGATCGTCATCAGATTGAAGCGATTATTGGATTTCCGGATAAGTTATTTTTAAACACTTCCATTCCAGTTTGTGTTTTAGTGCTGAGGAAGAATCGTGTGGAGTCAGATGTATTATTTGTAGACGCAAGTAAGGGATTTGAAAAGCTTAAAAATCAGAAACAATTAACAAAAGATAATCTTAAAAAAATTGTTGATACGGTGGTTAATCGTAAAGTAGAAGATAAGTATTCACATTTAGCAACACTAGAAGAAATAAAAGAGAATGATTATAACTTAAACATTCCTCGTTACGTTGATACGTTTGAAGAAGAGGAACCGATTGATATTGTTGAAGTGAGTCAGGAAATTAGTAAGTTAAATGCCGAAATTGAACAAGCAGAGTCAGAACTTTTAGCTATGCTTAATGAATTAGCGATCACTCCTGAAACAAAAGATTTAATAGAGGCAGCTAAAGGGGTGTTTAAATAGTGGAAGAAAAAAAAGTTCCGAAGCTGCGGTTTAAAGGGTTTGTTCAAGAATGGGAACAGCGTAAGTTGGGAGAACTATAT
>AKZA01002938.1_pt1 | contig 13422 bp, 13 predicted proteins | sample 456438 | NCBI WGS metagenome assembly AKZA01 (sample SAMN02954239, study PRJNA169114) | insect gut metagenome | biome: terrestrial; feature: insect; material: gut | host: Agrotis sp. | place: China: Hangzhou, Zhejiang | collected 2010-10 | reverse complement strand
AGTCTTTGAGAAAATTTTTGTTGGTAATATTAAGGGATATTCATTGGAGGAGGTCTTAGACTTCTTAAAAGAGTTATCTATGGAAGATAAAAAATTGTCGAGTGAAATTATAAGCTATGCTAATTTTTCCCTCAGATAGGAGTAATAAATGTATATATATATCAAAAGAATTATTGACGGTATATTTTCATTTGCTGGACTGCTCGTGCTCTTTCCACTTATGGTAGTTTGCGCAATCCTGATAAAATTAAATTCAAAAGGTCCTGTATTTTTTATTCAACAAAGAGTGGGTTTTAATGAGAAAGTATTTACTATTATAAAGTTTAGGACAATGCGAGTATCAAAAAATGATTTAGAAACTGATAAGGATAGATTAACTGCGATAGGTAAAATTTTGAGACGATCTAGTTTAGATGAAATCCCACAACTTATCAATATTCTAAAAGGAGACATGAGTTTTATAGGACCACGTCCTCTACCGGTTCAATATTTGACCTGGTACACAAAGGATGAAAGAAAAAGACACAATGTTAGACCAGGAATCAGTGGATTGGCACAAATAAATGGTCGAAATAATTTATCTTGGAATGAAAAGTTTCAGTATGATATCTTTTACGTTAATAATATCTCATTTAAAAATGATTTAATTATCTTTTTTAAAACTATTATAAAAGTTTTTAACAGATCTGATGTTGTTGTTAGAACAGAAAATGATGGTGAAATTGATTTCGATATTTTACGAAAAAGAGAAGGAAGTGTCAAAAAAAATGATTATATATAGTGAAAATTTTAAATTAAGAGCGATAGAAGAAAGTGATCAGAAATATTTAAAAAAAATGATAAACGATCCGCAAATTGAAGGTAGTGTGGGAGGTTGGTCTTTTCCAGTTTCAGACAAATCCCAAGAAAAATGGTTTATGGCTTTTGAGAATAGTATTAAGAATATTAAATTATCAATTGAAAATACTCAAGGAGAATTCTTAGGAATTATAGCTGCATCTGATATTGATATGAAAAATGGAAATGCTGAACTACATATAAAATTACTTGAATCAAGTTGCAAAAATAAAGGGGTAGGAACAGAAGTGATGTCTGCATTTACTGACTATTGTTTTGATCAGTTGCGTCTTCATTGTCTATATGCCCATATATTAGAAGATAATATCGCTTCAATTAAAATGTTCCAAAAATGTGGTTTCACAAAAGAAGGTCTTTTGAGAGAACGTATATTTAAAAATGGTGAATATAAGAATGTTTTAGTTCTATCTAAATGTAATAGGGGATGAGATACTAAGTGGAAATAGGCAGTGAATTTCATTTTGAACGTGAATATGAAATTGGACAAAATAATAGTTTTAATAATATAGTTAGTTCTTTTCATTCAATTGACTTAAAAAAAATAGAATATTGTGGATCTGGTAGAAGTGCATTGAAGATTATTATCAATGCTCTAAGAGATAACTGTCCAGAAATAAACAAGGTTTTTTTTCCAGCCTTTTTATGTGAATCTATAATAACTCCTTTCGAAGATTCTGGATTCGAGTGCTACTTTTATGATGCTTTTTTAGAGAATAATAATATGGAAGCATATCTTGAAGAAACTATTAAGAATAATTCTCTATTTTATATAATTGATTATTTTGGTTACGAAAACAGTCCATTTGAGAGTATAGTTTATAAATTGAAATCAAAATATAATTTGATAATATTAAACGATATCACGCATTCTATTTTTACCGATAAAAAAAACAAAGGATATGCTGATTTTTATATTTCAAGTTTAAGGAAATGGTTAGGGATCCCCTCAGGCGGATTGGTAATAAATAATACAAATTACGAAATCTCTAATTACGAAATCAACTCTAATTTTAGTTTTTCTAATACTAGATATAAAGCACTGAAAGAAAAAGAAGAGTATGTAAAAGGAACAATCAATAAAAAAATAAAATTTCTTACACTGTTTAGTAAAGGGGAAAAAATACTCGAAAAGCAAATTGGAATTCATCCTATAGATGATATTTCTATGGAAATTATTTCAAATTATGATTTTTATGGAATGATTGAAAAGAGACGGAAAAATTATCTTTATTTACTGTCAGGTCTGGAAGGACTCTCTGATGTGATGCCATTGCATAAAAAAATGGATGCAAATATTTGTCCTATTTTTTTTGTTTTAAGAACTAAAAGAAGGGATGAATTACAGAAATATTTAATAGACAAAGAAATTTTTGCACCTATTCATTGGCCTAAACCTGGAATATTAATAAATAATGAAGTAAAAATTAACGAATTTGCTTATAATGAGCTTTTATCTATCCCGTGTGATCAAAGATATAATTTATCTGATATGGAGAGAATAATTAAAGTTATAAATCAATGGGGTGATTAATTTGTATGAAAAAGTAGTAACTGAAGAAAAAAAATGGACAGAATTAATTAGTAAATTTAAATATAAAGATATTTACTTTACCTATAATTATTTTAAGACATTTAGTAATAACGGAGACGGCGAACCAACTCTATATTATTTTGAATGCGAGGATGGGTGTGTTGCTTATCCTTTTATGCTTAGAGAAATAAATACTCATACAAATGATTTTGACAAACATTTGTATGATATATCCAGCGTATATGGGTATGGAGGCCCTCTTTATAAGGTTAATAGTAACTTAGAGTCACTATTATCAAAATTTCAATCACATTTTGATAATTATTGCTTAAGAAGAAACATAATTTCACAATTTGATAGATTTCATCCGCTTCTAGAAAATCAAAATTTTTTTATGGATTATGAAGATATCATATATAATAGAAAAACGATTACTATGGATTTATCAGAAACTAAAATAGTATGGGAAAATATTCATCCGAAATGTAAAAATATGATTAGAAAAGCGTTCAAAAATAATGTGGTTTGTATTATAAATGATCGAAAAGAAACAATTAACGACTTTATTGAGATTTATCATCAATCAATGAAGAATAAAAATGCAAATGATTACTATTTTTTTGATAAAAAGTTTTTTGAAGAATCACAGAAGCTTCTAAATAGTGAGTTGATGATATGCAATGCATATGTAGATGATATCGTTATATGCTCGATTCTTATATTAGTTTCTGATAGATATCTTCATTACTATTTATCTGGTACTAAACACGAATATAGAAACTATCAACCCAATAGTGCTCTTTTATATGAAATCGCTAAATGGGGTAGTGAGAATGGAAAGGAAGTTTTTCATTTAGGTGGTGGTGTTTCCTCCGAAGAAGATAGTCTTTATAAATTTAAGAAAAGTTTTAATCGTCAAAATAATGGAGAAAGAAATTTTTATATTGGGAAAAAAATTCACAACCCTCACATTTATAATCAGTTGTGTCTATTGAATGGAAAAAAAATAGAATCTGAATTTTTTCCTGCATATAGAAAATAAGGAGAATAGGAATGAAAAACAGAATATTATTGTCTTCACCACATATGAGTGATCAGGGGTTTGAACGAGAGTTTGTTCAAGACGCTTTTGATTCAAACTGGATAGCTCCATTAGGAGCTAATGTTGATGGATTTGAAAATGAATTAGCCAGTTATGTAGGTATCGCACATGCTGCCGCACTTTCATCTGGAACTGCTGCAATTCAACTTGCATTAAAAGCGGCAGATGTGGGTAGAGATGATATAGTAATTTGTCAATCTTTAACTTTTTCTGCAACTGCAAATCCTATTATTTATCAGGGAGCAATTCCCGTATTTGTAGATAGTGATTTCGAAACGTGGAATATGAGTCCAGTGTATTTAAGAAAGGCTTTAGAAAAATATCCTAAAGCCAAAGCGGTAGTAGTAGTCCACCTTTATGGTTTATCAGCCAATTTAGATGAAATACTAAAAATTTGTAATGAATTTAATGTTAAATTAATCGAAGATGCTGCGGAGTCTTTGGGAACAACTTATAAAGGTAGACACACAGGAACTTTTGGACAATATGGAGTTTACTCTTTCAATGGCAACAAAATTATCACAACATCTGGAGGTGGGATGTTAGTCTCAAACGATAAGAAAAGAATAGATAAAGTGAGATTTTGGGCTACGCAGTCAAGAGAGAAAGAAAGACATTATGAGCACAAGGAACTAGGATATAATTATAGAATGAGTAACATCGTCGCTGGTATAGGAAGAGGCCAGTTAAAGGTGCTGAGAGATAGAATATGTAAAAAGAACGAAATATTTCATTATTACAAGAAAGAGCTTAGTAATATAAATGAAATAGAATTTATGCCTGTAAATAAATGGAACAAACCTAATTTTTGGTTAAGTGCGATTACCTTGAAGAGTTTAAGTTCTAATAAATTAATAGACTACTTGGAAAGGCAAAATATAGAATCAAGACCGGTATGGAAACCAATGCATTTACAGCCTTTTTTTCAGAAATATGATTTCATTGGCGATAATGTGGCATCTGAGCTTTTTTCTAGAGGAATATGTTTGCCATCTGATACTAAAATGACACAAGAAGATCTTTCTAGAGTAGTAAAAGAAATAAAAAATTTTATTATTAATCAATAAAATCAAAACTTATATGTTTATTCAATATATTACAGAATTTACAAACTAGAATAAATTGCTTTAAAATGAGTTGCCTATTAATAAAAATAAAAAAAGTCTAAGAAGATTTCTTTTCAAGCTAAATATTTAAAGAAAAATTCACTTATTTACATGGACACTAGGAGAATTAAATGATTATAATTTTTTATCTTTCTTTATTTTTAATTGCATATACTATGGTCGGATACCCTATACTTTTAGAGCTTTTATACAAAATAGTTAGAAAGAAGAATATAAATAGTTCGTATGATTATGTCCCCTTTGTCAGTATTATAGTACCAGCACATAATGAAGAAGTTGTTATTGAAAAAAAAATTCTAAACTTGTTGAACAGTGATTATGATAAAAGTAAGTTCGAAATTATTATTGCTTCAGATCATAGTACTGATAATACAAATAGTATTGTTTCAAAATACGCAGAAAAATATCCTGAGAATGTAAAACTAATTAATGTGATTAAACGCAAAGGCAAGACAAATGCCCAAGATGAAGCTGTTGAAGTTGCTAAAGGGGAGATATTGATTTGTACAGATGCAAATTCTTTTTTTTCTGATAATGCTATAAAAGAACTGGTGTCTTTTTTTAATGATGAAAAGATCGGGTATGTTGCTGGTAGATTAGTATATACAAACGAAGAATCTAGTCAGACTAGTAAAGCTGAGAATAGTTATTGGAATTTTGATATGCGCATGAGAAAAATTGAATCGGATTTGTCATCAATTACAGCTGGAAATGGAAGCATATATGCTATAAGAAAAGAAAAATATTTCAACATACCTCTGGTTTATAGTCATGATAGTATATTCCCTCCAAGATATGTTATCAATGATCTACGAGCAGTCTATAATGAAAATGCTTTGGCCTATGAAAAGGCAGGCGAGACTACAGAAGACGAATTTAAAAGAAAAAAAAGGATGGCACGAACTATTTTATCTATTAACTTTGTGGATATACAAAAATATAATTTTTTTAAATTCGGCTTGTTTTCATTATTCTATTTCTCTCATCGTTTCTTAAGGAATAATCTATATCTACTTCATATTTTTGTTTTTTTTAGTAATATATTCCTTATATTTTTTACTAATCACAGTGCTTTTTATGCTACCATACAGTTTTTTCAGATTGTAGCATTTATAAGTCCAGTTTTACCAATATTGTCAAGAAATAAATATTTCAAACTTCTAAGTTATTATATAATGACAATATATGCTCAAATGATTGGAGCATTTAATGAGCTAACTGGAAGATCAAAACCCTTCTGGGAAAAAGCAGAGACAACGAGGTGATTATTGCGTGAAATTAGAAGTGTTAATACCAACAATGAATTTGCAAGATGGGAAAGATTTATTCAAAAAAATGAATTTACAATCTGATACAATTATATGTAATCAGAGTAAATCTGAATCTATGATAAGTGGAGAAACTTTCGCTATAAATGGAAGGAGGATTAGGATTTTTAATTGGAATGAGCGAGGGGTAGGACTTAATCGTAATAATGCTCTAATGAGATCGGAAAGTGATTATTGTATACTGGCAGATGATGATTTAATTTTCGTGGATGATTATCCTAATATCGTGAAAGAAAACATAAAGAAATATCCTGATGCTGATGTGTTAATTTTTAATTTAGATGAAGATATACCAAAACGTTTTGTTACCAAAAAAGATTTCAAAGTAAAGAAACATAATTTTATGAGGTTTGGGGCTGCGAGAATAGTTGTTAAAAGAACTTCGATATTGAAAAATAATATTTTTTTTAGTCTTGTTTTTGGAGGCGGAACTGAATATGGTTCTGGTGAAGATTCGATTTTTTTGCAAGATTGCCTAAAAAAAGGTTTAAACGTAATAGCTGTAACTGATCACATTGCTAAGCTAACAGATGAACGACCATCAACCTGGTTCGATGGATATAATGAGAAATTCTTTTTTGATAAAGGAGCTTTATATGCAGCAATGTATCCTAAATTTGCTCGTTTAATTTGCTTGCAATTTCTAATCAGACACAAAAATATTTATATAAATAAAAGAAGTTTTAAACAAGCTTTTAGAGACATGAAAAACGGAATATTTCAATATAAAAGGTGGTGAGCAAATGGAAAATAAGCATATTTTATTTGTATTCAGATCATTAGGAACTGGTGGGGCTCAAAAAGTACAGGCCTTTGTTGCAAATGCATGTGTTGAGAAGGGATACCAAGTTACTATAATATCTATGTCTAAAGAACATTGTACACTGGATATTGATAAAAAAATCAAAATATTGACACTTGATTATGATAGGGTTATAAAAAAAGGTAATAGCAAGTACAAAATTTTTTTTAACAAAATGAGTTATTTGAAAGACTTCAGAGATTTATGTGTCAAGTTAGAACCAGATTTAGTTTGCTCATTCTTAAGTGATATTGTTCGTCTCACAGTGCTAGCATTAAATAAGACTAATATCCCGATTTTAGGATCAGAAAGAGCAGATCCTGGTCAATTTAACGAAAAAAAAATAAAACAATATAATAAGGCTTTTAATAAGTGTAAGGGAATTGTATTTCAATTACAAAGTGCTGCGGATGCTTATACAATCAAAGAAAATGTACTAACAAAGGTTATTCCAAATCCTGCAATTAAAAGAAATAATGAGCAAATTATGAGTAGGGCTATAGAATATCAAAATGATGCTAAAACTATTTTTAGTGGAGGGAGATTAACTAAACAGAAAAGGTTTGATCTCTTAATAGAGGCGTTTGCTTTAGTAAAAAAAGAACATCCTGAGTATGTACTAAAATTGTATGGGGATGGGCCAGAAATGGAAAAATTGGTAAATTTAGTCGACAAATTAAATTTAAAAGAAAGTGTTACTTTTTTGGGAGATGTGAGTAATATTTTTTTCGATTCTAACAAAAATGATATTTTTGTCTTGACATCAGATTTTGAAGGAATACCAAATGTTATTACAGAAGCGTTGCTAGAGGGGATTCCTTGTATATCGACTGATTGTAGTCCGGGAGGAGCCAGACTACTATTAGATAATGGTAAAGCAGGTGACATTGTTGAAGTCGGTAATATTAAACAGTTATCTAGTAGTATTATAAAATATATAAAAAATCCAGAGTATGTTGCCAAAAAAGTAAATTATGGAAAACAGTATATCAAAAAATTCGCTCCAAATAAAATTAAACAAGAATGGATTGATATTATAGAAAGGATATTGAATGATGAATAAAGATGGTACAAAAAAATTGAAACTAAATATATTTTTGAACTTAATGTTATTTTTATTCTTTTTCTCCATTTCTTTGAATCCTTTAGTTAACTATATTTTGAAATTTTCTAGTTTACATTTACTTTTTATTGCGGTTATATTTGTAACGTCAATGGGCATATTAATTTTTAGAGGAAAACTTATAAAAAATACTATTTTTTTAACGATCATTATATATGTACTAACCGTTATTGTAGGTATATTGTTAGGGCTAGCTAGACAAAGTATCACTGGTCAAGAAATCTTTCAATTTCTTTCATACAGAATAATTTATCCCATAACTTTTTTATTTTATTTAAGCTTATTTAATAAAATAGAGAAATTAAACAAGTTAGGAATTTTGTTTCTTGTAGTTATTAATTTTAATGCTATCTTAATATCAATTGTTGGCATAATAGAAACTTTAAATCCAAGTCTTGTTCACAACTTATATGGATCCTCATTAACAAATCATTTAACTTTAATATTAAATAACGAGTTTAGTAATAGATTAGTTTCTCTATCTGGAAATCCTATTAATTTAGGTTTTTATATGACTATTGGTATATCAAGCTCCCTTATATTAATATTAATGAACTTCAAAAAAAGAAAATTTATCACTTTTTTTGAAGTTATTACTATACCCATAATGTTATATGTCATGTTTTATACATATAGTAGGTCAGCAATAATGCTAACGGCTGTTATTGTGGTAACTATATTTTTGTTTGTATTCAGGAATATTAATTTGTATTACAAATTACTTATGATCTTTTTTGCTTTTCTATTATACATGGGAGTAAATTCATATTTATTAGAGATAGATGCTTCAATAACTACTAGAATTGATACTATTACTTTAAATTCTTACTTTGAAAATACGAGATTTCTAAGAGCTTATGAAGGCTTTGCAAATGGAACAAATGCTTTCGAATTCTTTTTTGGTCACGGGATTAAGAGTATGAACTCTTCTGGAGCCTATGTTTTTGAACTTGGATATGCATCTTTGCTGTATGAGTCAGGGATCATTGGGTTTATAGCAGTTATTTTTTCTTTTTTTAAGGGAATAAAATCTGGAGTATATGTATTTTCCAGAGAGAATAATTTAAATGCTTACTTAGATGTTTTTTACTTATCTATTATAATTAGTGGAATTGTTGGATTGTTTTTTCAAGATATCTATATGCAATTGCCCTATAGCGCTTTGCTATGGTTTTCAACTCTGTATTTAATTTTTAAAGAAAACCTTCTACGTTATTCAGAAAAGCAAATCCAAGGGAAGAATAATTCTCCGTACTTTAAATACTGAGACTAGAAAAAGAAAAAATTAAGGAAAAGGATATTCTAATGAGAAATATCAGACAGGATTTTTACCAAAAATATAAACAGGATCTAAAATTTGCTGATTTTTTTATCAAATATTTTTTTGACATTGGATTTAGAGTGGTAGTAATTTATAGGATTCAAAGCTTTTGTTATGACTCAAAGTTTAAATTTATAAGATTGATATCTTATTTATTAAAGAATAAAAATAATATAAAATATGGAGTAGAAATTGGAATCAATGCGAAAATAGGCCCTGGTTTTGTTGTTAGACACATTGGTGGTATAGTGATTGGTGACAAAGTAAGGATCGGTGAAAATTTTACTATTTATCAACATGTAACTATCGGACAAAATCATGGTAAATATCCAAAACTACTTAATAATATTATTATCTATCCTCATTCTAAAATTATTGGAAATATTCTAATTACAAACGATGTTATTGTTGGTATGAACTCATTTATTCGATGTAACATAGATAAGAGTGGAATTTATTATGGGAATAATTTCCATAAGAAAGGAACAAAGCATGAATAAATTGATAAAAAAAAATATTGGTTTTATTCTAGGCCCATTGATATCTGCTCTTTTAGGCTTTATCATCCTTCCAATTATTTCAAGAGCACTTTCTCCTGCAGAATATGGAAAGACTGCAGCTTTTACTGTAATTCAAGCTCTCGCACCTTCCATTTTATATTATGGGTTAGATCAATCATTTGTCCGAGAATACAACATAGAGACTGATAAGAAAAAATTGCTTTCAAATTCAGTTTTTCTTCCGCTGATAACTTCTACATTATTTCTTGGAGTCTGTTCTTTTATCTATATTATTTTTCCAAAGAATATCTATACGTTCTCATTTTTTGCAGCTTCACTATGTTTCGTTTTATTACCTCTAGAACGTTTTATCCTATTAGAATTCAGGATGAGAAACAGATCCCTATTATTTGCATTCTCTAATGTTATAATAAAAATCTTCGTATTTATTTCTACACTTATTCTACTTTATTTTAATAATGATTACAGAAGTGTAGTAATAGGTACTGTTATTGGGCAGATTTTGGCAGATATTCTTATCATTTGGCTTAACAAAGGCATATCATTTAGTTTGAAAAAAATAAATCTCCATTTCTTGAAATCACTATTAAAATTCGGAATTCCATTTGTCCCATCTTCAATTATTTTATGGATGTTGAATTCTACAGATCGAATAACATTGCAATATTTTAGTGATTCAGAATCTGTAGGATTGTATCTCATGGCCATTAAAATAGTATCTATTCTAACAATTTTTCAGAACATATTTATTACTATTTGGGTTCCTATTGCTTTTAGATGGGAGAGCGAGAAAAAGAGTAATGAGATTTTTCATAAAGTTAGTGAGGTCCTTGCTTTTTCTATGACGATAGTATTTTTATTTGTTCTTTTATTTCAAAATTTAATAATAATATTATTAGGATCTGAATATAAAGATGCGCTAAAAATTTTTCCATTTCTCTTGTTTTATCCAATAATGTTTTCTCTATCTGAGACAACAGGAATAGGGATTTCTTTCTCCCGAAAAACAAATTATAATCTGATTGTATCATTATTAGTTTTAGTGATTAATATTTTCTTGTGTATTCTGTTAATTCCCTATTTTGGTGCAGTAGGAGCTTCCATTGCTACAGGTTTCTCTTACATTGCTTTATTCATTATAAAGTCTAACTTTTCAAGGAAATTATGGTGTAACTTCACAATGTCCTATTTTTACTATAACATTTTATATTTATTAATTGTATGTGTGGTAAATGTCTTTGGTGTGAGTAAGTACAATGAATTCATGAATTTTTTATTTATAATATTCTTTGTTCTTATTAATATAAAAAAAATACTTAAAAGCGTTAAGTTTATTATTAAGGAGAGTAAGTAAATGACAAAAATTTTAGTTACCGGTGGAGCTGGTTTTATTGGATTTCATTTATGTAATAAACTTCTATTAGACAGAAAGAACATAGTTGTTGTGATAGATAACTTGAATGATTATTATGATGTAACCCTAAAAAAAGACAGATTAAATATTTTAAAGAAATTTCAAAACTTTAAGTTTTATCAATATGATTTGTGCGAAAAGGAAAAAATTGATGATCTTTTCCTTTCAGAAAAATTCGATGTTGTTGTAAATCTTGCTGCGCAGGCAGGTGTAAGATACTCATTGGAAAACCCTTATGCATATATTGATTCAAATATATTAGGTTTTTTAAATATTTTAGAAGCTTGTAGGAATAATAAAATAAAACATCTGGTATATGCTTCATCGAGTTCCGTTTATGGTGGAAATAAAAAAATACCTTTTTCCACAAATACTAATGTAGATCATCCTGTAAGCTTGTATGCTGCAACAAAAAAATCAAATGAATTAATGGCTCATACTTATAGTCATTTATTTCATATTCCTACTACTGGTATTAGATTTTTTACTGTTTATGGTCCTTATGGACGTCCTGATATGGCTTATTTTTCTTTTACAAAGAGTATTATTGAAAATAAACCGATTAAGGTTTTTAATAAAGGAAATATGGAGAGAGATTTCACTTATGTTGGTGATGTGGTCGAGGGCATTTTTAAAATTATCAATTTACCTCCAAAAAGTAATAATGAGTGGAAAGAAGAAGATGGTATTAGTTCTAGTTTTGCTCCTTATAAAGTTTATAATTTAGGAAATAATAATCCAATATCTTTATTAGATTTTATTACAATAATTGAAAAAACAATTGGTAAAGAATCAAAGAAAATATTTCTTGATATGCAAGATGGTGATGTAAAAAGAACATACGCTGATATCGAAGATTTAGAAAAAAATACAGGTATTCGTCCTATAACAAGTTTAGAATCAGGAATAAGAGAATTTGTTGAATGGTACAAACAATATTATGAGGTGAATCAATGAAAATTTCTGTTTTTGGTTTAGGATACGTTGGCTTAGCAAATGCGCTGTTATTATCTCAAACTGATCATGTTAAAGCATATGATATTGTAAAAGAAAAAGTTAATTTTTTGAATCAAGGGAAATCACCTTTGGAAGACAAAGAGATACACGAATTTTTGAAACGTGATGACTTGAATATTGAGTTCACAAACGATTTTGAAGACGCTGTAAACTTTGCAGATTATCTAATTATTGCTACACCAACTGATTATGATGAAGTGAAGAACTATTTTAATACATCTACAGTTGAAGACGTTATAGAAAAAGCATTGGCGATACGCCCAGATGCAACCTTCATAATTAAATCGACTGTACCAGTTGGATATACGTTAGATGTAAAGGCAAGATTTAATACTGAGAATATTATCTTTTCTCCTGAATTTTTGAGAGAAGGCAAAGCTTTATATGACAATTTGTATCCTTCCAGAATTGTTGTAGGTGAGGTTTCTGATCGGGGAAAAGAAATTGCTGCTATGTTCAAAGATAGCTGTATTAAAGAAGAAGTGCCGGTTTTACTCACTCATTCTACTGAAGCAGAGGCAATAAAACTTTTTTCAAATACGTATCTTGCCCTAAGAGTAGCGTATTTTAATGAGTTAGACACTTATGCAGAGTCACGTGGTTTAGATAGTAGACAAATAATTGAAGGTGTAGGATTAGATCCACGTATAGGCTCACATTATAATAATCCTTCTTTTGGTTATGGTGGATATTGCTTACCGAAGGATACAAAGCAGTTAAGAGCAAACTATGAAGATGTCCCTAGTAATATTATTGGTGCTATTGTAGAAGCGAATACTACCCGAAAGGATTTTATTGCTGATCAAATTATTGCAAAAAAACCTAAAGTGGTTGGTATCTATCGTCTGACTATGAAGGCAAACTCAGATAATTTCAGATACTCTTCCATCCAGGGAATTATGAAACGTATTAAAGCAAAAGGTATAGAAGTTGTTGTCTATGAACCAACTTTAGATGCAGCTGAATTTTATCATTCAAGAGTAATAAAAGATTTTGATGAATTTAAAGATTTGTCTGATGTAATAGTTACCAATCGTTTTGAAGAAATTTTGAAGGATGTTGAGAATAAGGTATATACAAGAGATATCTTTGGAGACAACTAACTTCGTTTTGTTGAATAAAATTATTATGCTTAAATCCTAATGCAGTTGAGAACAATCAAATCAATTATTTTTATCAACTGCATTCTTGATTTTAAATTTGAAATTGGAGTCCTTACATCTCAAACTTCCGCCAATCAAACAAATTAATCACCCCAATTGCTTTAAACGTCAAATA
>AKZA01000708.1_pt1 | contig 13830 bp, 10 predicted proteins | sample 456438 | NCBI WGS metagenome assembly AKZA01 (sample SAMN02954239, study PRJNA169114) | insect gut metagenome | biome: terrestrial; feature: insect; material: gut | host: Agrotis sp. | place: China: Hangzhou, Zhejiang | collected 2010-10 | reverse complement strand
CCAGAATGCTATTCATTCTGACCCAGATTTTAGTTTGTACGACTCATTAGTATCAATCTGGCTTTGAACTGTTGCGTACTTACTCATGAAGCACTAACTCTACAGACCAAAAATCGCTTATTGTAGCAGTAATAGGCAATAATCGATCAGAAAATACTTTTTGATGATTGCCTTCAGTGTCAATAGCAACTAATGCTCCAATACCAGCCCTTGAGGCAGCGACTATCCCAGAGTAAGAATCCTCAAACACAATACAATTTTCCAGTGGAACTCCTAATGCATCTGCTGCTTTAATGAAAATATCTGGAGCTGGTTTTCCAGGAAAAGTTCCATCATCATATATTACTTGTGAATAATGGAACCACTGTTCTAATTGAAACTGCGCAAAATAAAAATCAACATTTTCTTTTGTAGTAGCTGTAGCTATTGTCATGGGTATTTTCATCTTTTGGATTTTATTTAAAATCTCTGTCAAGCCTGACGTCAAAACTAATCTTTGTTTGTTTTGGACACATAATCTTCGATAGTACGACTCTTTTTCAGTTCCTAGTGCAATCACTTCTTCTACTGATAAATCATTAGCTATAAACGTTCTAATAATCTCATCATTAGTACGCCCATGGATATTCTTCAATATCTCTTTTTCAGAGATATTTCCTTGTGCATAGTGCTTAATCATTTTGATCCAGGCGGCTTCATGTAGATCCGAGTCTTGGAACATTGTTCCATTAAAATCAAAAATGATTCCTTTTATAACCGATGGATCAACTCTAACTTTCTCCATTAAATTTTTCCTTTTCTTTCGATAAGTTCTTTGTACCAATAGGCGCTTTGTTTCGGTGTTCTCGCCTGTGTTTCAAAGTCTACGTAAAAAAGGCCGTATCGTTTATTATAACCGTTTGTCCAAGAAAACATGTCTTGCAAGGACCAAACAAAGTATCCTTTCACTGGTACTCCTTCCTTCATTACTTTTGCTACTTCCTTCAAATGACTCTCGATATATTCAATTCTAGCACTATCATTAATATTGCCTGATTGATCTGGGGATTCTTTCATTCCCAAACCATTTTCCGTGATATAGATTGCTTTCACTTGTGGATAATCATTGTGGATTCGTTTTAATGTATCCCTTAGTCCTTTGGGATAAATAGGCCAATCCCAATCTGTCATTGGCAAATCGTTTCGGAAAACTTCCTGTCCTACATTTGCTATCTTGCGTTTCGCACTTCCTTTAGTTCCTGTGCCATTGTGAATAAACTCTGAGGGTCCGTCATATGCTTCGATAAACTTGCTATAGTAGTAATTCACGCCAACAAAATCAACTTTTCTAGCTGCTTGTTCTAGTTCTGCCAAATCTCGCTCGGTGATATTAATTCTTTCTTGCTGATTCTCAGTTAAAATTGTGTCAACAATCGCCAGTAATTCTAGCGAGTAACTTCCTTTTAAAGTTCCATCTAACAAAAATTTATTTTCTAATACATCCTGTCTCAACGCTGCGGTTCGATCGCTCTCTTTGTCACTATAGGGATATACAGTTTGAATCGCGTGAACAATGCCAATCTCACCAGGGAGACTTAATTCCCTAAACTTATTGATCACTCTCGCATGCGCAACATTCATATAATGTTGTTGCTGAAAACATTTATGAAATTGAAACTTTTCTCCTGGAGGGAAAGTTCCAGTGATACGTTGTTGCTTAGCCAACGTTGTAGGTTCATTGATCGTGATCCAATAACGAACTTCTGAGAACTCTTTAAAGCAAAAAACCGCAAAGTTCACAAAATGATCAATCATCTCTTTATTTAGCCAGTCACCTTGCGAAAACAATACTTCAGGTGTGTCAAAATGGTGTAACGTCACGTATGGTTCAATACCGTTTGTCCGCATCTCTTTAAATAGCTGATGATAAAACGCAACTCCTTTAGGTTCAATTCTGCCACTGCCATCTGGAAATATTCTTGACCAAGCAATTGACACACGTAAGGAAGTGATATTAAAATCTCTACAATTTTTTAAGTCTATCGGATATTGATGATAAAAGTCACAGGCAGGATCTGGTGAAAACCGTCCTTGCTCTTCTAAAAAATAATCCCATAATACTCGTCCTTTCCCATCAACTTTTGTTGCTCCTTCACTTTGATACGCTGCTGTTGCCGCTCCAAGTATAAACTCCTTCGGTAAATTCAACATCATAAAACTCCATTTCTTTCATGATTTATAAATAGATTTTCACTGGTTTCAATAGTCCTGACGGTTGCCTTACTTGTGCAGCCGAATGTTTTTCATAAATTGATTTATCTAGAGTATTCGTTACATCAATTCTCAAGTGGTTCTTCCCTTTTACAATTTCCCCTTCAAAATATTCATATGGAGGACAAATTCTTGCACCTATATTTTTTCCGTTTAATGTAACTTCTGCGACTTCATACACTTCATCTAAACGGATTTTTGCAATCATACAAGCTTCTTTCGATTCAAAAGAAAATTCGTAGCGTATTGTCCCCGAAAATGTAGGAGCAATCGTTTTGGTAACATCCTCCAATTTAGTTACTACCATTTCGCCACTAAAAATGGGATATGAAGATGCTGTTGCAAAAGAAACGAGTGCTCTTTCATCCAAAATAAGCGTGTTAGCACATTTAGTTTCTTGATCAATGATTAGATCTTTGTCTGATCCATCAAAAATCAGACAGGACTCATACGGTTCTAAAATAAGTTCACCTTCTGAGAAAAGAGTCACTCGCTCATTCAATAGATCCAGACGACATGGCTTTTTAAAGTGAGACAATTTAATATACGTTTCAACTTTTTCGTATGGATGTTCATTGAAAAATAAAAAGTATTCTTCTTGTTTTTTCAAATAGTGTAATGCTCGGAGATATGGAAATTGACCTTCTAATTTATATTCACTTATGTCATTATCAACCACATAATGTCTTAGTTCATCCAAGGTGAACAAAAGTGTCTTTGCTTTTAGTTTCTCTCTATCAAGCAACATTCTATTTTCTAATGTTGCTTTAGGATAATCATCGATAAATACAATCGTTAAATCTTGACTGCGACAAATAAACTGATATAAATCGTCATCCATATACTCACAATAAGGTAGAATCAGTAGCGAATATTTATTTCCATTAACTATCAAATTACGATCAATAATAGTGTCATAATCATTATCTTTTTTAAATAAATCATTTGGCAAAATGTCAAATTCTACTTGTTGTTGAGTTAAAATACGAGCCGGTTGTTGACAGGACATATAGTCTCCAGTCCATTCGCTTTCCGCATGATAAATAATTGCTGCATCGGCGTGATATTGACCACCAGAGAGAAGTGTAGCCATCTTATTCGTATACGTCATCAATTTTTTAAAATAACGAAATTGCGGATTTTGTCCATGAGCATAAAAGTGAGGTGGGCAATCATCATCTGGGAACGGAGCTGGCGAAAAAGCGTGAGGAACAAAGTGATTGATTCCTCTGACCAACAAATGATCTAAAATCCACTTCATTAGCTTGACTCCCTCATGCCAACCATAAGCTCCGAAAACCTCTGTCATTGCATTTCCCTGCTTTTTCGGATCGATTCTTGCTAATGAAGAAGTCATCTTTCCTAATGCATAGTGGAAAAACTCGCCGTCCCAAACGCCTCTCGCCCATGAGTGTTGCCCAAAATCAAACCCTGGGATTAGTTGATTAGAGATGATATCTGATCCAGCCATATCTTGTCCAATCATTGAGCGATAAAAGTGACCTACTCCCACTCCCAAGCGCGCGTGCGACTCTCGATCCTCAATCACATGTCCGATATACTTCACTTGATGATTCCTACACCAATTTCCTAGTGCAAGACTGAAGTTTTCTTTGTATAGATTAGTGACGATATCCATGAAATTCTTTCTGATACGAGGTGTTTCATCATCAATCTGTTTCCAAAGATGTGGAATTTTTACCAAATAAGTATCGCCATACAACTCAATTAATTTTTCGCAAACCTCGTCACTCCATGGTAGCGGCATATTTTTACCAATTAAACTGTCACTTTTTACGCCTTTTTCGTTCTGAAACCCAGGTTCATCTGAAAAAAATCCGATAATGGTTTGTCCAAATTCCTCAGCAAAATTTTCATAATGTTTCTCATAGACTTCATTAATCAAAATCTCGCAAGAAGCTTTACTCACCATATTGATATAATCTGGTGCAATATCTGTTTCTGTACTAAGATTCATGACATAAATCTCCCATCGCCCTTTTGGAAGATCGAAATAGAGATAATTGTCCATAATCTCTGGCTCCAAAACTATTGTCTGATCATCACATACGGCAACTGCACCTATAAATGTTGAAGAAATATCGGTTGGGTAAGGTTGATTGACTGACAGAGATAACCCACTGCAGGGACCGATCACATTTACCACATGATGTTTAATCACTTTTTTATTCAAATCAGGATAATTTTTCACCTTGTTATTAGCAAGACCAGTTGGAAAATGAATATCATCTAAAATCCAAATTTTCATTCCTCTTTTCTTCGCCTCGCGAATAATCAGTGATACTCTCTCCCACCAAGGTTCTTCACAGAAACCTTCAAATGGGCGTGATTCTATACAAAATTCTCGAATATCGGCTTCGTACATCTTTTGAATATAGGTAATTATCGTGTCTTCTGTTTCTGTGCTCTTTTGCCAAAAAAAAGGCAAAACGTGGTTCTCATATTTGTTTTTCATGATATTCTCGATCGTGTGTGTCATTGCTGGGTCTCCCTTATATTTTGCTAATTAATCTGCTTCAATTTCTCCATTTTCAATAGCAAACGCTCGCTGATCCAATACTTTAAAGAAAGGATAGTAAGCAAGTGCAGAGAAAACCAATAAAGCAGCTTGATACAAAGCAACTCTCCAACCACCTAACAAGAATCCTTGCAAAATGACTGGCATACTCCATGGCAACTGGATTCCGCTTAAAATCGGCAAGATCCCAGCTTTTGTTAAGAAAAAGGCTACTATAGTTGAGATTGTCGGAATAAGCATGAAAGGAATAATCAATACTAGATTCAGAACGATCGGTGTACCAAAAATAGCTGGTTCTGCAATACTAAAGATATCCGGTACAATCGATAGTCTACCAAGCGTGCGATATTGCTTACTTTTAGCAAAAAATGTCATAAGAATAATTAATCCCATGATAATACCTGCTCCTGTCATTCCTCCATAAACATTCGTGAAATTTTTCCCAATAATTTGCGTAGCTTCTAAGCCTGCAGAGGTTTTTTCTAAATTATCTAAATCAATAGAAATCAAAATGGGATTAACTACCGAAACGACAACGATCCCATGGATACCAAAAAACCAGACAAAATTACTCAACAACCAAATCAAAGCTACAGCCCACACAGAGTTTCCAATTCCTGAAAGTGGTGTCTGAATAAGTGTTGAGACTAACTGTGGAAAAGTTCCAAAAGGAGTTTTTTCCAAACCAATATGAATAATCAAGAACAAAGTAATAATAATGAATCCTGGGATAATCGCACTAAATGCTCGGACAGTTGCCGGTGGTACATTTTCTGGCATTTTTATTTCCATATTTTTTTCTTTCATTACAACAAATAATTTTCCTGTAATGACACCAACGATCATTGCCATAAACATTCCTTGCGCTCCTAGCCATACGACTGGGATCGCTTTACTGCCACTTTCTAATAACTCAAATGGAATCAATAAAATAAAGCTACATACCGATATAATCCCTGCTGAAACACCATCCTGTTTGAAATTATGAGCAAAATTATAGGCCACTGTAAATGTCAGTAATATACTAATAATTCCCATCGTCGTGTTATTAGGAATTGATAAATAGCTCTTAATCCCCGTCGATTCCAGAAAGTCCAAATACGGTTGGAATTGAATGTTACCTAATAATGTGTAAAGTGACCCAATGATAATTGCTGGGATAACTGCTGAAACCCCATCTGTAATTGCTTTGATGTAACTGATACTGCCAAATTTATTTGCGAATATCTGCACTCTGTCAATATACTTTTCCATGATAACCCTCCATATTAAGCGTTTACAAGCTTGTAATACCTGTATTATACTTGATGTATCAAAATGTAAAAATGATAGAATTCATCTTTTTTTATATCAATTTCTACGTTTTTCAGGAGGCTTACTATGAATTTTGAAAGATTAGACCATCATTTAAAGGAATACACCGATCACGAAAAAATGTACCTGCTTTCTTCACATTCAGGGCAAAAACAAATTTTTCATCCTTCAGAAAATCACTTGCAACTGTTTGACTTTAAAAAAACTAGCCGATTTCTTGCTGTAGCTGAACATACTCATGATTACATTGAAATGAATTATGTCTATTCCGGATCCATCGTTCAAGTTATCAATAACAAGAAAATTCAATTAAAGAAAGGCGACCTCATCATCCTTGATACTCAAGTATGCCATTCGATTGAAGCCCCTGGCGAAAATGACATTTTACTTGCCTTTCGCTTTTCAAAAGAGTACTTTATCACAACTTTTTTTAAAGACTTTAAAACAGATAACCCTATGAGCAATTTTCTGTTTAAATCATTATTTGAAAGTCAAAAATACAAGAGATATCTTTACTTTAACATTCAGCAAGAAGAAGAACTGGATACGGTTATCAAGTTGCTTGTGAGTGAATTTTTAAAGAATAATCAACAGTCTCTAAACATCCTCCATCATTATATTTCCATCATCTTTGAAAAACTGATTCAATATTACGAAAAGAATATCCCTGTAGGTACTTGTACAACATCAGAAAAACAAACGAAATTACGATTTGATGTTCTTCATTACCTGGAAACACATTTTGAGGAAGTAACGTTAGTGCAGATTGCTACTCATTTTAATTATTCTCCTAATTACTTCAGTAATCTGGTACGGAAAATGTTTCAAAGAAATTTCTGTCAATTACTAAAAGAAGTACGTTTCAAAAATGCCCTAATCCTTTTGGATAATACTTCGCTTTCTATTACTGAAATATGTGAGCAAGTGGGATTTTCTAATCAAAATATATTTTATAAACTATTTAACGAAAAATTTCAGGTGACACCTAAGAAATATCGCCAACAGAAAACGCTTGGCACGCTAAATGATTTTATTCATGAAGATAATCAAATCTTTAACAATTAAAAAAATCATTGAATAAATAAAAAAAACGATTATTTTGTTAATAAAACTTTCGATAATAATGATGCTATTTTTCATAGTCTTTATTGAGCCATGGAACAGTCATAGTGTCTAATTAACTGCGTAACAAAAGATGCAGCTTATCATTGCAAGTAAAAAAAGACTATCTAATACTGATAGTCTTTAGCTAAATTTTATAAAATACCTATGGGATGAATTTATTACGGAGAATTTTAGAAATATATCCTATTGCTATTTGCAATTTGCTTTTTTCGTTGTTTAAGAGTAAATATGGAATTTAAATAATCTCATCTATTTATTCTATATGTGATTATATCCGATAAAAAATAGATAACAATAGAAAAATAAGAATTTTTATCCTTGATGATTAAATGATTATCCCCAACCCTCTCTTATCAAATTAGAAACATTTGACTTACACTTTATCTATTAAAGTATTGTTTCACTGTATCGTAAACCAACTTAGGACGGCGATACTCATCAACGATTCCTTTATTATTGTGGGTTCGTGGTCTTACAGCGAACCAATTGTCCTCTTCTGTAACGCGACAATCTGCAAACTGCCAGATGTAGACCCCCATAATTCTAGGGTCATTGAGATAAACTTTCATGTTTGCTTCAATGATTTCCCTTTGACGTTCCTCACTCCACTTGCTTTTGGCACGATCACGGAAGCCATAGATCCCGCCTGCCCCAAACTCACTGACAATGATGGGCTTCCCTGCACCACCTTCTTGCTCGATCCATGCCAGTTCTTGATCGTGGCGTTCTGAAACCGACATATCCTGATACCATCCTGTATACATATTAAACGAAACGATATCTGGTAAATCCAAACATTTATCGGTAAAATGTCTACAAGTTGCAGATGTTAGTGGACGACTTCGATCCATTGCTCGAATCTGCTGATATTGTTTTTTATATTTTGAGCGACCTATTTCTGTCTCGCTGGCACATTCATTTAAAATCCCCCATATTATGATACTAGGGTGGTTATAATGGGATTCCACCATTTCTTTGTTACAGTCAAAGCATTGTTTGTCGAAATGAGGATTTTGCATTTTTTCTAAGTCGAATCCTCTCGCATGATTCTCCTCCCAAACAAGCATTCCTCTTTCGTCACACAAGTCTAAGAAAAGTTCATCATTAGGATAATGACATGTTCTTATAGAATTTCCGCCTAAATCTTGAATAATATCCATATCTTGAACCATAAGCTGATATGGTATTGCACATCCGTATGGGCCGTGATCTTCGTGCCGATTAAACCCTTTTAGAAATACTTTTTCATCATTAAGGTACAATTGATTCCCTTTTACCTCAACTGTCCGAAATCCAACTCTTTCGATCAAATCATCAATCTCTTTCCCTTCTTCTAAAAGTGTTGCTTGCAATAAATATAGAGAGGGTGCTGTCGCCGACCAACTTTCGACCCTTGGATAGGCTCGTTTGATAGAAAGTGAGCTGCGACTATTCGCTGGTATTGTCTCGGTGATCGTTTCATTTTGATCTGCTAACAACAGATCTAATGATACTTTCCTTTTTATTTGACTAGTGTTGTAAAGAAACACCTCGGTCTTTGCCCACCAAGTATTGTCTTTGTACTCAGGGGTAAATTGAATGCGCTCGATGTATACATCAGAGATAGGCGATATACAAACACCTCGGATAAGTCCTCCATAAGTATAATAATCATTTGGGATATGTAGCGCGGACTCTTGAGTAAACGAATTGTCCACCACCACCTTTATTTCATGATTACCTGCCTTAACCGATGGAATAATACAAGAAAAAGGAGTATATGCATTGTAATGATGAATGACTTTTTCTCCATCAAAGTAAACTTCCGCTGTATGACTTACCCCTTTGAATTCTAAACGGAACGATGAAGGATCATTTGTATAGATTTTTTTCGTATATGTTGCTTTTCCTCGATAATTCGCATACTCCGGGTGTTGTTCCCAACATCCAGGGACGGGCATAGAAATGGTCTTTTTTCCGTCTACGGAAAACTCCCAATTCCCATTTAATTCTTCAACTTTTCTCACTTTATGTTGCGTAAATAACCTTAGCATTTCTTGACCCCCTTACTTTTTATCTAGATTAAAGGCAACGAATCTACTCTTCAAAATATTCTTAAATTCAGAAATTTGGCGCTCCTCTTCTTTCAAAAATATTTCAGTCAATTCAAGCTTTTGAATATCATGACAAACAATTCCTTGTTCTGCTTCTAAATGAATGTTCTCTATATTGATGCTCGCTAATTTTTTTTCTGGTAATCCTTTGAGTTCTATTCCAATGGCTGCCCCTACTCCCTGAACGTTCTTAATTGAGATATTTTCAAAGATCGGAGGCTTCTGCGTTTTGGGTTCCACGGTCGTATAACCATAAAACATATTTATTTGTATCGCTTCTTTAATAATCCCATTAACGGTAATATTTTCTACCCTGATATCTTTTACGTAGCCGCCTCGTCCTCGCATCGATTTCAAACGTATCCCTTGGTCCGTATTTTTGATTTGGCAATTTGTGGCAAACACATTTTTTACGCCACCCGACATCCCACTGCCAATCACGATCCCCCCATGACCACCTTCCATCTGGCAATCCTTGATCACAATATTTTCACAAGGATGGTTCACACGCCATCCATCTTCGTTCATCCCAGAATTTATTGCGATACAATCATCGCCTGTATCAAAGAAACAATCTTCAATCACAACATTTTTGCAGGAATCAGGATTTAGTCCGTCTGTATTTGGTCCTTTACTTTCTACTCGAATGTTTTGAATCAAGACATTTTCACAGTAAACGGGATGAACCATCCATTGAGGACCATCTTGTACTGTAATCCCTTGGAACCAAACATCTTTGCAATTGATCGGTTGAATAAAAGAAGGCCGCAATGCTGATTCTTCAGTACCGTAGATCCGATCCTCCACCGCAATCCCTTCACTTTGTGCATAACACAATTCATTTGCTGCCTCTTGTTGTAACTTTTTCCATGACCACCATGCTTCACCATTACCATTTAGAATTCCCTCACCAGTAATAGCAATATTCTCACAGTTATGTGCATAGATTAAAGGAGAATAATTGTAACATTCCATTCCTTCCCATCGAGTGAACACTACCGGAAGGTAATCAGAAAAGGTTGACGAAAAATTTACTACTGCTCCTTTTTCTAATTGCAAATGTATATTGCTTTTTAAATGAATTGGTCCGGTTTCCCAATTTCCTTCTGATATAATCACCGTACCGCCACCGGCTGCGGCGCATCGATTGATTGCTTGTTGAATTGCCTTTTTATTGTTTCCCTGAAATTCTTGCTCTTCCTTTAAGACGATTTTCAAGTCTGGAAAGTCTAAGGGTGACAAATAGGGCATTTGAAAAGGTGCGTTATAATTATTCGATTTCATTAAAATATTTTCTCCTTTTTTATTAACTAATAATCTCTGATTTCAATTTTTGCTGCGCCAGCTTTCAATACTCGATAAATGAGATACCAAAAAAATGAATTACCTATCGCTAAAGAAAAAAACGGAAAATAACAGACGCTTAGAAACCAAAAAATTGCCAAGCTGCTTGATAATACTGTGTACATGGCTTGTTTCCAGCTGAAGAAGCAGAGTTCAAAAATACCTAGTCGTTCCTCAGGTTTACCTGCTTTGAAGAAAAGATGGTAGATTCCTGAGCCAATCAACATTAGCGAAAAGAAAGCAAAAAGCGGAAAGATATAGCGCAGTGCTACATGAAAAAAAATAATTCTCATTTCAAAAACGATCAATAGCAGTCCTCCTATAAAAAAGACTCCCCATGAATATGTTTCCTTAAAAAAAGAAAGATACTGGTTCAGATATGCTTTCAAAGTAAAATTATTCCTTGGCGACTGATACTGCTCAAAGATCACCATTACGTTGGGAATAGCTGTCAACATAGCCAAAATAAAAAAAGGGCTTGTTGCATAGTTGAGCTGGAGCAAAATCCCCAAAATCTGAAATGGAAGAGTAAATAGGCAGAACATAGCGTTAAGCTTAATAAAGTAATAGACGTGATCTGTTAGTCTCTGCACACCTGCCGGCGAACAGAATCTTAGGATTTTTTCAAACACTTAGTCACCTTCCTATCCTTTTATCCCTCCAGAGGACATTCCATCTACAAATTGCTTTGAGGCAATAAAGAAAAGAATTAGTGATGGCAATAAAGCAATCAGGGACATCGCAATGATTTGGTTCCATTCTGTTACTCCGGATGTAGTATCCATGGCCATTTTCAATGCAATAGACACAGGATACTTTTCCACACTTGAAATATAGATCAACGGGCCTAAGAAATCATTCATTGACCACATAAATTGGAAGAGCCCTACTGTAATCAAAGATGGCTTAAGAATAGGCAATAGAATTCGAATGAGGATTTGGAAAGAATTACAGCCATCAATCGTTGCTGCTTCATCGTACTCTCGAGGAATACTGCGTAAAAATTGAACCAACATAAAGACAAAAAATGCTTCTTGGGCAAAAATCGTATTTGCAACTAATGGGACATAAGTATCCAACAAACCTAAATTTCTCCATAATAAGTATAGAGGAATCCTTGTCACAACGGACGGCAAGAACAAGGTAGCTATTAAAAGAGCAAACAATTGCCTTTTAAATGGAAACTGAAACCGAGCGAAGCCATATGCAGTAAGCGTACAGGAAACAACGGTAAATACGACTTTGGGTATGACAATTTTAAATGTATTCATAAAGTAAGTAGCAAATGTGTATTCGGTTCCTGTTTCCCAACCTTTTATGTAGGCAGACAAACTGAATGTCTCGGGCCAAAACCAGATTGATGAGAAAATTTCAGAGTTGCTTTTAAACGAAGCGCCTAGTAGCCATAAAATAGGATAGAGCATAACAACTGCAATAACGGTTAAAAATAAATACCGTGTGATTGAATTGATTTTCTGCTTTCGTTTTCCTATTATTCCATAGTCGTGAGTTGCCTGATTTGCAGTTTTCATAGTTTAATCTCCCCCTCCATCTGAGTAATAAACCCATTTATTAGAAGTTTTGAATAAAATCACTGTAAAAAACATGATTATCATAAACAAAACCCAAGACATCGCACTGGCATACCCCATTCTAAAGAACTTAAAAGCATTGTCATAAATCATTAGAGAGGTTAAATAAGTTGCTTTTAATGGTCCACCATTCGTTATCAAATACGGACCATTGAACTCTTGCAAAGCATTCACTAATTGCATGACTAAATTGAAAAAAATCGTCGGTGTAATTAATGGCACAGTCACTTTGAAAAAAATCTGCCACTTTTTGGCTCCATCTACTTGTGCTGCCTCATACAATTCCTCTGGAATTTCTTTTAAAGCTGCTAAGAAGATGACCATCGCTGATCCGAACTGCCATATTCTCAAAATCGAAATAACAAACATCGCAGTGTTTGGTGAAGATAACCATCCAACTGAATCTATTCCCACACCATTCAGTAATTGATTAATCAATCCATCTCTTGAGAATAAGAAGCGCCACAGCACAGAGATAGCAATATTCCCGCCCAGAATAGAGGGGATATAATATGCTGTGCGGTACATATTGATTCCTTTTAACTTAAAATTCAAAATAAACGCTACAAAAAGAGCAAACCCTAATTGAAGTGGGACAGTAAAAATAGCATACTTAAAGGTTGCAAGTAGCGAATTGACAAAATCCTTATCTGAAGTAAACATTCGAATATAGTTATCAAAGCCAACAAATGTTGGCTCTGATATCAAATTATAATCCGTGAAGCTTAAAATGAATGAACTCAGAAAGGGATAGATAATAAAAATAGTCAATCCTAAGAGCCAGGGCGCTATATACACCAGGCCGATTAAGTTTCCTTTTTTCATAGACATCGATTCCTCTCAATTTTCTCTATTTAATGTCAGAAATTACAGACTCAACTTGTTCAATAATTTCTCTAGCTGCTGTTTGTGCATCGATTTGCCCTAACTCAAAGCTCTCCAATGGACTATTGTATGCTTCCATGATTGAAGCCATTCCTAAATATGGACTTGATACGATTCCCTCTGTGTTTTGCTGATATTCTTTTGCTGCTAAAGCAATACCATTAATTTGACCATCTTCTTCCAAAATCTCTACCGCTTTAGTATTTACAGGAATTCCTCGAGCCGTACCCATTAAACGAACTCCTTCGGGATCGTTCAAGAGAAAGTCCAATAACTTTGCTGCTTCTTCAGGATACTTCGTGTTTTTACTGACTGAAAAAAGCATCGTTGGCTTCTTGATGACTCCAGTAGTAACCGCATCTTCAATTTCAGGATAGGTTGGTATCACTAATTCTTGATCTGCTTCTTCTAAGACTTGCGCATAACTAGCCAATCCGCCAGTCCATTCAGTAATTCCAGCATAGTTGCCCTCAATAAATTCTTTGATCGTTGAAGCATGCGCAGTTCCCATCGTTTCAATTTGTTCTTTTTTGGTCGGAAGTACTTGATTATCAATCAAATCTTGGTACCAATTGATTCCTTCTATCAAGTCTGCTTCTGTATAATTGATGTTGCCTTCTTCATCTAAAAATGACTCACCAGTTTTTTGTGATAAATAAGTGATGATCATATTAAAACCTCCAGTAGC
>AKZA01001666.1_pt1 | contig 14053 bp, 8 predicted proteins | sample 456438 | NCBI WGS metagenome assembly AKZA01 (sample SAMN02954239, study PRJNA169114) | insect gut metagenome | biome: terrestrial; feature: insect; material: gut | host: Agrotis sp. | place: China: Hangzhou, Zhejiang | collected 2010-10 | reverse complement strand
AAAAAAACAAAAATAGTTTAACGAAATAGTTGTATTTAAAGATTCGTTTATAATTTCGTTTATGTCTCTTTCAACATAGATATTGTGTTATATCACATATATATAACACAGTGTTCATGCTATGTTGAATTCGTACACTGTAAAATACTTTCAAATAATATATTAATAAAATAAGTATGTCAATTATAATGCTTTACTTAATGTTGTATTATATAAAATTCTATATATATATGTACTTAAAAATATAAATTTGTTCATAAACGAAATGTTTTGTGAAATAATTGCATATTCACATTATTGATATATATTTCTTTGAGATTATTGTTATTAAATTATCAGTGATAAACCCTTAGCAATAAACTAGAGCATTAGGGTATAACCAATACCCATCAGATGCAGTAAACCAATTCATATTACTAAAAATTTTAAAATGGAGATATCTATTATGGCAAGATCAAGAACTAATAAAATAAAAAACAATTGCTGCGAAAACACAACCTTAATGGAAGGAAAAAACCATACTGAAGGTAAGCTTCTATACGATAAAATCAGAGGAAAAAGAAACAACAAGCAATATTCCAATTATCTTGTATCCCAATGGTTAGAATACTGGCTCGAAAATATTATAAAAATTGCTGTTAAGAAGTCAACATACTACAATTACCTAGGTATTATTGTTCGTCATATTAATCCAGGGCTTGGTGACAAAGAGCTTAGTGGGCTTATACATGATGATATACAATCTTTAGTAGGCGAACTAATGAATAAAGGGTTAAAAGCAAGTACGTTACATGCCGTTTTTCGTTTGTTAAATGCCTCTTTAGAGAAAGCTGTGGAATTAGAAAAATTGCAAAAAAATCCCTGTCAGGGTATTACGTTACCAAAAAGGAGAAGAAAAAGGCCGAAATCTTTAACTAAGAGCCAACAAGAAATTTTATTTCATACAGCCTATCATGATAAATATGGTGCTGCTATTATTCTTGCAATGTTTACTGGAATGAGAATTGGTGAGATTTCAGTTTTAAAATGGGAGAACATAAACATAGAAGAACGGGTAATTTATGTAAAGGAAACGATTCTTCGAGTAAAAGCTGAAAAAACCGATAAAAATAGGACAAAAATACTTCGTAATGAGCCAAAAAGTGACTTTTCTAATCGCGTTATTCCAATTCCATTAGGATTATTGGATTACTTAATAGAATTAAAAAAGAAAGCCAAAAGTGAATATGTTGTTTATTGTAAGAACGGAAAGTATGCAGAACCTAGAGTAATACAGTATCGTTTTAAAAAGTTACTTGATGATGCCGGCTTAGAAGTAATTAATTTTCATGCTCTACGGCACACTTTCGCCACACGTAGTATTGAAAGTGCAGCAGATATTGTAAGTGTCAGTCGTTTATTAGGACATTCCTCGGTGAAAATGACGTTAGATTACTATGCAGATTCAACGTTGGAACAAAGAAGGAAAGTAATGGAATGCCAAGATTCGATTTTTCAACAAATGATTATGTAATAGTGCATTTCATAAATGACAGCCAATGTGCTGTCATTTTTTTATATCAGAAAATAAGTCACAATTTTTTCCTTATTCTTCGCAATATAAACTATATTACGAAAGATGAGCGTACAATAAGTGCGAGAGGGGGAGCAATAATTAAAGGGGCTAAAAGCAATTATAATGTATCAGAAAAGGTCACTATTAATTTAAAAACGTTACTTGAAGAATATTCTATGTGTGACAATGTTGCAGCTACAAATACTCAAGGTTACATTTCATTTCCAAAAGATCAACATATTAAGGTTAGTAGCCTGAAAGAAATTAAATCTATTAAGGAACAAACAGAAGATAAAGAAGCGAAACGACATAAGAATGAAGAGAGATTTAATAGTGAGCAATCCACTAATAAAGATTACCTATTTTCACATGTTACAAGAGTCATAGGTAATATTTTGTTCTATTCGGTACTAGTATTCTGTATCGTTACGGTTTATTTCTATAATAATAACAATACCGCGCCACGGAATGTATTTGGATATTCGTATTTCACAGTCCTAACTACAAGTATGCAAAGTGTGATTCCACAGGGGTCATTAATTATTACTAAACATGTTGATCCCAATCAAATTAAGATTGGTGATGATATTACATATTTAGTCAATTATAATACGACGTTTACTCATAGAGTTATAGATATCTATGAAGATTACTATGATACAGGTATGCGAGGCTTTCAAACACAAGGTGTTAATAATCCACTACCAGATGAGGAAATCGTAATTGCAGCCAATATAGTTGGTGTAGTTATATTTCATATTGCTGGTGTTGGATCAGTTTTGACCTACATAAAGCATAACTTATGGATATTGATTCTTATATTTGTTATTCTTTTAGTCCTGATAATTAATTTTAACACATTTCAAGAAGTAAAAAAAGAGGATTCTATGCGGATTATTTGATTTATTAAAATACTACTATTCACAAAAGAGGTGATAAATGTGAAAAAATATGTGATTCTATCATCCGTGCTAATAATCACCATTGTCATTTTATTAGGATTTAATGCAATGATGAGTTCAGATGATATTATGAATCAACAGCAATATATTACTTTAGATCAATTTAACCAGATTGAAGAGGGAATGACATACGAGGATGTAAAACAAATTCTTCAGACTTCAGGGGAGTTACAATCACAATCTGGAGACATAGATAGTAACGCAAATATAAAGATTTATACCTTTTCAGGTCAAGCAAAAGATTCAAAGGCTGTTGTCATGTTGCGGGGGGACAAGGTGATTTCCAAAAGTAATATTGGGCTTGAATAAAGGTAAATGCATGATAGGCATGTATACAGAATAAATTTTGGCCATAAGTATGAAATACAACTTCCCAGATACAGCCGTATTTATATTTGAGAGGGGTGATTTAGGGGTACTAAAATAACATTAAATTGATAAAAGGCTAAAGAAAGTTTTAATATTGAAGAAAGTTAAAGGGGAAAAAAATGAAAAAAAGAGAATATAAAACAAATAAGAAAAAAATTTCAGCAGCCACTGCGATGCTTTGTGCTATTGCTTTACTATTAGCAGGAACATACGCATGGTATGATTTTAACCAATCGGAACTAAATGAATTTAGTGGAACAAGGGAAAGAACCCCAGATGTTGAGCTTGTCGATATCTTTAATCCAGATGATGTTGAACCGGGAGCAGATGTAAACAAAAACGTATATGTAAAAAATACAGGAGAGGTACCTTTATATGTGCGTGTACGGTTGGATGAATATTTAGATTTAACATCCAATACACCAAATGACCCAAACAATCCAGCCAATGCCGATAAATGGATTCCACATGTGCCTAATGGTAATGCTCATAACTATGCTGATTATTTCAAATTAGCCTTAGGTGGAGAAAAAAATGGCAGTACTACAGCAGTGATTGGAATGGCAGAATATAACGCATTGACAGTAGAGCAGAAGTTAGATTTTGTAGGGTGGATTTATGATACTGATGGATATGCATACTGGTCACAACCACTACAACCAGAAACGGAAACTGGTTTGCTTCTAAATTCAGTATATGTCGAACAAATTTTAGAAGAGTTTGATTTCTATTATGGGATTAATGTTGTATTACAAGCGGTAGATAAAGACGATCTTCCAATGTGGACTGAGGGAGCAGGTTCCGTAATTGATGGATCGACAACAGATAAATCGACACCAGATGCTTCTGATTTTTTAGAAGGAATTAGCAACGCAAATGGAGGGAATGGAGAAGTTAATCCGCCAATAGTAGATGAAAATGAATTACCTTTATTAATTGATAAAGATGTACCAGTAGATCCTAATGGTAGTACGATGCCACACTTTAGAGATGGTAGAATTTTGATTCTAGGTAGATATACAACAGAAACAATTGTATACGATAGAAATTCAGTGCAATTTGCAGAAGCACACTATAAATTGGAAGACATCGTGGACATGAATGAGGTAAATATAGATAACCTAGAGGTTCGTTTTGAAAGTGAACCTGATAACGAAATATTCCAAGCAGAGAGAAACATATCAATTAATAAAAATTCATTTGGTGAGGATGCAATTAGAGTTGACTTATTACCAACCTTTGATTTCATGTTATACCGAGAAGATTTTCATAATGAGCAAGTACAAGATGTAGTAGTTCCATTAAATGTCATTCTTTCAGCCGATGGAAAAAGTGCAACTATTACATTAAATATCCGATTTGATGGTTCCATTGCTGGATAACACCTATAAAAAAACAAGTACATGGAGGCAATATAGATGTTTAGTAAAATATTAGAAAATAATAATAAAAAACGGATTCTAATAGGTTTTAGTAGTATTATTATGGTATTGTCCTTAGCTGTGGCTTTTGTTAGTAATACGTTAGCGCAACCAACACCTATTACAGTGACATTAGAAAATCCATCAGGGAATATAGAAAGAGAATTGTTAATACCCTTCAACATACGTGCTAATGGAATTGCTACATGGACAAGCAGTAATGAAGCTATAGCAACCATTCATAGAGAAACTGTTACATCATCAACTGCTACTGTTACAGGATTGCAACCAGGGGCTGTAGAAATTTTAGCAGTTACCAACTCTGGTTTAATAAATATATTACCCTTTCATATTGTTGATTCTAACAATATATCTGCTTATACATTACTACAAGGTAATGAGATATATTTTGCTCGAGCGGGAGATCGTGCGCCAATAGCCATAGAAACTACCCCGCATGCAGCAAAAAGTAGTATTACATGGGTGTCTAGAAATCCAAATGTAGCCACAGTTGACGAAGCTGGTATTATTACCGCTACTAGCAACAGAGGGTTTGCTATGATTGTAGGAGAGTTTATTGATAAATGGGGAACAAATCAAATCATTAATTATTATGTTAATGTTGATAGTACAAATTCCGATATATTAATTGATTTACTAGAGACAGCAAAAGCTTTAGAAGAATCTGATTATACAACAGATAGCTGGCAAAATAGCAATTTAGAAAAAGTAATTGCAGAGGCCGAAGCTATACTTGCTAATGAAAATCCATCAGACACTGAAATTAAGCAAGCTATTGATGATTTAAAAGTGGCTATTAATGCATTGGAAAAAAGAACAGACAATAATGCACTAGGAGAATTGTTAGATACTATTAAAAACCTTGATCCAGATAATTACACACCTGATAGCTGGGAAGATAGTGCTATTGAACAAGTAATTAGGGATGCAGAGGCAGTATTAAACAATCCTAATGCAACAGAAGATGAAATTCAAAAAGCAATTGATGATTTAAATGAGGCTTTAGGAAAATTAGTAGAAAAACCGGATTCTTCTGCATTAGAGAGCATACTGGAAGAAGCAAAAGCCTTAAATGAGGATGACTATACACCAGATAGTTGGAGAGATAGTGCCATTGAACAAGCAATCAAAGATGCAGAAAATGTATTACATAATCCAAATGCAACAGAAGAGGAATTTTCACAAGCAATCTATGATTTGTTTGAGGCAATGGAACGTCTTGTCGAAAAAGTTAATAAAAGTCGTTTACGTGAGATACTTGAAGAAGCAAAAAATGTAATGGAAGAGGAATATACACCAATTAGTTGGATCAATAGTAATATAGAACAAGCTATTACAGAAGGAGAGTTAGTATTAGAAAATCCTAATGCCTCCGAATTGGCAGTTAATGATGCTATACAAAATTTAGAAAATGCTTTGGCTACCATTGTTAGAAGGGCCGAAATATCAGACTTAGAAAGATCTATTATCTATGCAAATAATAAAGTAGCAGAGCAATTCACACCAAATAGTTGGTCTGTAGTGGAAGCAGCGCTTGTGCAGGAAAATATTGTAAGAAATGATCTTAATGTATCACAAGAGCAGGTAGATCTTGCTAAGGAAGCATTAGATAGAGCATTAGAGAATCTGATTCGTAGGGCAAATAAAGAAACTTTAGCTTTAGAAATTAATAAAGCACAAATTCTAGATAAAGACGATTATACCGTGAATAGTTGGAATGTGGTAAAAGATGCGCTAAAAGTGGCAAACGCATTACATGAAAATCCTAATGCCATTCAAGAAGAAGTAGATGCAGCAGCAGTTAACTTAAACAATGCATTGAATGCACTTGTATTTATTGGTGATTTAAACAACTTAATTACATTAACAGATGAATTTAACGAAAGTGATTTTACACCAAGTGGATGGCAAGCAATTCAAGAAGCTTTAGAAATAGCAAAAGAAGTGCAATCTAACGGGGATGCTACACAGACGGAAGTAGATGCTGCAGTTAATGGTTTAAATGAAGCTATTGTAAATGCACCAATGGCAGGTGATAAAGGGCAATTAAATATAGCCATTCAATTAGCACAACGAGAAGTTGAAAGTCATTATACAGGGCATAGTTGGAAAGAGTTGCAAACTGCTCTTGCATTGGCTAAAGAGGTACAAGCAGATGAAGAAGCAACACAATTACAAATTAATACTTCTACTAGCAATTTACTTAACGCTATAAATAATTTACAAGAAAGAGCTGATAAAACAGCTTTACAAACGGCAATTAATCAAGCAAATAAATTGTCGGAAACGAATTATACTATACAAAGTTGGAATCGACTACAAGATGTTTTAGTTAATGCTATTACTATACATGATGATATTAACGTCTCACAAGAAGAAGTAGATGTAGCTGTAAAAGCATTACATGATGTTATACATAATCTTGTTTACATAGTAGATCTTGCCAAAGCAGTAGCAGGAGCTGAATTAGTAGACGTTGATAGATTGACGCCAGAAAGTAGAGAACTATTACTAGATGCTTTATACGCAGCAAAAGAAGTGTTAGCTAATGATGATGCAAAACAAGCAGAGGTAAATGAGGCTTTAGCTAATCTTATTGCAGCAATGGAAGCAAGGGTTAATCAACCTCCATTTATAGATCAAATCAAAAACTTAGAAGTGGGAAGTACATTTGAAGCAGATGGATATATCTGGAGAATTGTACGAAAAGATGCGGATGGACATGTGTTGGTAGTGACAGAATTTTTACACACGACTACCGTGTATAATCCTACACCAACAAATTACAATGCCTCTTTATTAAATATAAAAATGAACGAGTTTTATGAAAACAATTTAGATGTTATAAGGCAATATGCAAGTGGTGTACAATACAATGAAATTAACGCAGCAGCTGTTGGAAATACCGAAGACATAACATCTGTTAATATAGATCATGCTCCAACTGCATTTGCCTTAGGCTTGGGAGATATAAACACTTCTACAGCTCTTAACTCAAATGCTAAAAGAAGGGCAAGAGTAAACGATTCACGAGGGGCAAATGAATGGTATTGGATTCGTACTGGAGTGTATAGTAATGTAAACAGACATATGAGTATTTGTTATGCAGGAGTTCGTTACTCTACAAAATCCAGGTCAGCAATTACACAACAAATGTATCTACGTCCAGCAGTCATGATTGACGTAAATAAATAACAATCATCCTTTGCTTTAGTGAATAAAAAGGGGAGAAAACAAAATCATTGTCTAAGGGGAGTGCGGTGATTGCATGGTAAAACACAGTAAGTATAAACCAAATAAAAAAGAGGTCACTTGACCTCTTCCCCATTAATATTATGTAATTACGATATACTCTTTAGTTTTAGAATCCATATGTAAACAAGGTTGGTAGTTACATGATATCGAGTAATAAGTAAAAATAGTAGGGTACTAAAAACTCTAAGTGGACGAATAGTATTCTTACGAGAAGAGGTGAGGTGTATGAGTACAATAAAGAGGTTTAACAAGTTACAATTCTCCCAAAAGATAATATGTATTATTTTTTCTTCGTTACTTTTTTTCTCTACCATTGTAGTTGGTACATTAGCTTGGTATAGTTTACAAAATGAGCTTAATTCTTTTCAAGGTTTTTCGCCATCTTTGCACACGGTCATATTACAAAAGTATGAAAGAGATGTGGCGGGAAATGAAACTACTATTACCATCGCTAATGCAGAGTTTTATTTATATCAAATGCTTGACGATGGCAATGAGATGCAAATTGGTGGTCGTTACCTCACGGACGATGTGGGTCAAATTGTTTTAGATTCTGTATTACGACCAGGAGAATATTATTTTCTGGAAACAAATCCTGGTTATGGTTATGATTTTGATAGCCATGATGGGGAAGTTATACGGAAATATTATTTTACCATTACTGGTGATACAACAGAGGAGAAGGTAACTGTCTATGCCTACAATCAAAGGCTAGCAGCAGATTTAACAATAACAAAGGAAGTAGTGAACCATGACGGTTCACCCTTAACGGAAGATTGGTCAACAGCATTTGTTTTTACCGTCACATTTAATGATGATGGAGCCTATCGATATATAATTGATGGAATAGAAAATGAACAATCCATAAGAACTGGTGGAACATTGCATTTAGCACATGGACAAACAGCGACTATCATTGGTTTGCCTGTGGGACTGCAGTACAAAGTTACAGAGGACGTAGTCGAGGATTATAGCATTAGTAGTACTAATCATCAAGGGAATATTACTGTTGACGGAGCCCATGTGAGTTTTGTTAATACGTATAGGCCGAGGTATGGGTCGTTAGACATACGCAAAAATGTACGAGGTGCTGGTGCCGACTTACATAAAGCATTTGATTTTACTGTGATGTTTAGCGACGGAGGTTCTTATGTTTATCGTATAGACAATGGAGAAGAACAAACATTGGTAAGTGGTGGTACCATAACTTTACGACATGATCAAGTAGCAACCTTTATTGACTTACCGTTTGGATTAGAATATAGAGTAACGGAAGCCGATTATAGTCAAGATGGCTATTTAGCAACAATACAAGACGTTCAAGGCCAAATTATCAGAGGAAAGGAGACCATTACTTTTGATAATGTGTTTGATGAAGGATATGCAACAGGGTCCTTGGGTATTAGTAAACAGGTAATTGGTTTAGAGGATATCGATAAAGATAAAGAATTTATATTTACTGTTCGGTTTAACGAAGAGGAGGTATATAAGTATACCATTATAAATCATGGAGAAAGCAGCGAACAAGGCACGGAGTATATATTACCAGATACTGGACAAATCTCTTTAAAACATGGAGAAACAGCAATTTTTACTTCATTAAGAAAAGGTTTAAAATATACTGTTATAGAAAGTGTAAGTAATGGCTACATAGGAAACTTTAAAGAAGTTAGCGGTGAGATAGTTGGTAATTATCATATTGATGTACATTTTACAAATCTACAGCTTCAAGATATTCCAGGATTAGGGGAATCTACCCTTACTATTAAAAAGATAGTAGATGGAGAAGTACCAAAAGGCGATGAAAATAAACCTTTTATATTCACCCTTATAATTGACGGTGAGCAGACAGAATTTAGCTTACAACATGGACAGGAACATGTGTTTACCTTACCACTTGGAGCAACCTATGAAGTAGTAGAGAAAGATTATACTGATGATGGATATGCTTTAATTTCTCTTATTAACGGGCAAGGGGAAGGAGAAGGAGTAGACGTGGAAGTGATTGTAACCAATCGTTATATAGAGTGCCTAGATATCGAAATTCCTATTGTTAAGGAATGGCAAGGTGTGGAATCCATGACATTACCAAATAGTATTACAGTGCATTTGAAAAATGGTGAAGACATAGTTGAAAGTATAATGATTACACCAGATGCGCAAGGAGATTGGAGGCATATATTTACAGCACCTAAATATGATGTAAATGGCAAAGAAGTACAATATACGGTGAGTGAAGTAGAAATTCCAAATTATAAAGCTACCATTGAGGCTACAGATGATGGGTACCATATTACAAACACCTATGTTCCAGAACCAATGGATATCACGGTATTAAAATTGTGGAAAGGTAACGATATAGACCGACCAGAAAGTGTAGAAGTACAGTTGTATAACAATGGAGAAGCTTATGGAGATGTTATAACTTTAAGCGAAGATAATAATTGGATATATACATGGTCAAATTTGGCATCCGATATAACTTGGACGGTGGATGAACCAATCGTACCAGAAAGTTACCAAAGCAGTATATCAGGAAACGCACAAACGGGCTTTATCATAACTAACACTTATTTGGGGGCGGAATCATCCGACGTATCATCTCCGCCAGTAGTTGATAGAGAGAATACCAATACAGCAAGCAAGCCCCCTGGAAGTACACCTAAAACGGGAGATTTTGGTAGCATTATGCCATGGTTAGTTATTATTTTTATGAGTATATTAATAGTAAGATATGTATTGTTTAATAAGAAAAAGAATAACTAAAGGCTTAGCTATTTCTATAATGTCAGAACTGCTATATAAGGAAGTATGAGTTTTCTTTAACGGTGTTAATGTTATAAATTAATTGTTAGTATTTACTTATCACGCTATTAGATTATATTAGCTACCTATTCTACAAGGAAAATACGTAGCAGAAAGGAATTTAGATAGATGGAGTTAGAAAAAGATAGACATGTAGTTGAAATAGCTGATCAGAATTTAAAAAAAGCCATTATTAATACGTTAAATCAAGATAAAGATCAAAATATTTCTAAAGATGGTGATATTACATTAGAGCAGATGAAGCTATTAACAGATTTAGACATATCAAGTATAGAGGTCTATGACCTCACGGGCTTACAATACGCTACAAATCTGACAAATCTAGTGATGGACAAAACAAAAGTAGATGGCATGAAGGCATTAATTACCTTACTTAATGATGTTGCAGTAAGGTATCAGAAGAAGGTAACTATGGATAAGTCCACTATGGAAACAACGATAAAAACTATACATAGCCCAATGCATCAAACACAAAACCAGCACAGCAAAGCAAATATTACGCAGCAACCTGCTATTACTCAAAGCGTCAAGAATGATACAACATTAGTCAATATTCCTGATGGGAATTTAAAAGCGAAAATTATATCGGTTTTAAATACATTATATGGGCAAGAAATTGTGGAAAATGTGTCGCCAAAGCAGATGGAATTACTTACTGTATTATATGTCAATAATTGTAATATTAGTGATATTAGTGGAATAGAATATGCTAAAAATTTAGTAGAGATACGGCTTGATAACAATAAAATAAGTGATATTACTTCATTGCAGAGCTTAGTGAAACTAACATTCCTATCCTTAAGTTATAACAAGATTACTAATATTAAACCACTAGCATCACTAAATTGTCTAACCAGCTTAAACTTAAGTTACAATAAGGTACGTAATATAGCCCCTCTACAATACCTATCAAATCTTGTCTATCTAAATTTAAGTCATAATGGTATTGCTGACATTGCTCCTTTAGGTCATCTACAGGTAAAAGCAAATGTATCGCATCAAACTATACGTATACAAAAACTGCATATTCCAAAGCCTGTGTATACCTTTACGCACTTTCTAAAAACCAAAAAGGGAGTTGGATTAGAGGTACATAAAGGTACTCATGTTCCAGATAGTTGGATGTTAGATGCTAGTGATATTGAAGATGGCATTGTTTTTAAAAATGCCGTAACGCATAGGGTACTTCTTCAAATGCGCATAACGTTTCAATATTATACTTTAGTGGAAGCAGATTCTTTTAGTGGCCAACTACTTTTTGATGTTGTTACCACACTAACACCGATACATATTCCGGATCCTGTGCTAAGAAAATCAATTATACAGGTTCTAAAAAATTGTTATAATCAAAATATACAAGAAAATACTCATATTATAGCCAGTCAGATGGAATTATTGAAAGTTCTTGATGTTTCTGGTTTAGGAGTTCGAGATTTGACGGGGTTACAATATGCCAAAAATTTATTAAACTTAAATATTAGTGGTAACGCAATTGGTGATATAAGTGTCATTAGTAATTTGACAAACCTAGTGATATTAGTGGCACATCACAATGAAATTGAGGATATTACCACTGTAAAGAATCTCACAAATCTTGTGAACCTTGAATTACAAAATAATGCTATATCAGATGTCCATAGCTTAGGTAGATTAATGAACTTAAAACATTTAAATTTAAGTCATAATCAAATATCTAATATTACTCCCTTGCAACATATAAAGGGCTATATAAATATAAGAGAACAAACCATTAAAATATCGCAGCTAGTATTAACGATGCAAAATCAAATAATTGAGAATGTCTTAAAAACGCCTCCTGGTTATGGTTTTCATCTACAAGTGGGAAATCATATTCCTAAATTGTGGCAGGTTACGGCTACGCCTAATGGTGGCATCCATTTTGCAAATGTCACGCCGACAGAAGTAAAGAACGATGTTGATATCTTGTTTTCGTATGATTGCTTAGCCTATAGTGGTAGAATTGTGTTTGCAACTATCCGAACATCAATCAATATTGAAAGAACTGTTGACATACCAGATAGTGCCTTAAGATTAACAATCGTTAACATTTTAAATATCGAACATAATCAAAACATAAGTGAAGGAGATCAAATCACAGAGAACCAATTACGATTATTAACGTCATTAGATGTATCGGGTCAGAATGTAAAGGAACTAACAGGATTAGAATTTGCTGTCAATTTGGTAAAGCTGAATATTAGTCATAATCTACTTACAGATATTTATCCACTACGGGGCAATGCCAAGCTAGCAGTACTAGCTCTGCATGGAAATAACCTACATAGCTTAGCAGCATTAAAAAATCTTAAAGGTTTAATAAGCATATCCATAGATAATAATTTGATTCATAATATTAGCCATTTACAAGGGTTAATGAATTTAAAAATAATAAAGCTACATCCATCAAAGGAGAAGTTATTTCATGTGGATAATTAATTTGAGAGGTAGGAGTTGGTTACTATAAAAAAGAAGAAAGTATTTGATAATCATATTTCTTTTTCGAAGAAGTGTAAAGTCATACATAGTAATGAGTCTCTTGCTTCTATGAATGTTGAGCAACCATGCGATCAAGAAGTTGATGATACTATTACTAGTTATATAAAAAAACAATTTGACGATGGAATAGAAACAGCTATTAATCAAGACAAAGGGAACAGTAGTTCGGTAGAGACGGTATCGATTGATATAAAAAAAATATTAGATCAATTTATATTAGCGTCGATGGATACGGTGGTGTTACGTCCTGATAGCATAGATAGTACGTACAATAGAACATTAAAACATAAAAATATTGACAAGGAAGATGTAATAGAAGAAAAGTCACAGAAGAAAGAGTTGATAGACGGTGCTCTTGTTGCGCCAGATGTAGAGATGGACGAGATGTCAATAAAAAAGAGTTGGTTAAGATACCAGCGACCTAGGCTAGTAACTATTATTTCTGATATGATATTTTATAGCATTATTTTTTTAGTGGGAATCCTAATACTATTTTATATTGGTACGAATACATCATTATTTGGGTATCAATTATATAATGTGATTGACAACAGTATGGAGCCTACATTTCGACAAGGATCTATACTGATTGTAAAAGATGTAGAAGTAAATAGCATTAAAATAGGAGATGCCATCACCTTTTATCAAAACAAAGGTACTATTTTAACACGCGAAATTATAGCTATTGATGAGGCTAATAATACTATGAGAGAATACCAATTTCACACAAAGCAAATTGGCGAGAACTCATCGGATATAGAAATAGTATTATCATCAAACGTACTAGGGAAGGTGAAAGCAGATATCCCTTTTCTAGGTAGTATAGATACATTTATGATTAAACGTATTGAAATGGTATTAATTGCTTTTACTATGATACTCATAATAACCTCTATCCTACGTTATTTTTTTGGGGAAGAAAAGAAAAAATAAAAATACATGTGTATTCAAAAATATTGCTATTACGTACGATATATCATGTACTTAATAGTTTTTTTATAATAAAAAAATAGTAATATTATATTCTACATTGTTGGTCATACTTACTACTCTTTCGTGCTGGCTACAAACCTTATCACCAAGGGATAATTACAAGCAAACATTTATTTATATTATGTATAATGTTA
>AKZA01002347.1_pt1 | contig 14176 bp, 14 predicted proteins | sample 456438 | NCBI WGS metagenome assembly AKZA01 (sample SAMN02954239, study PRJNA169114) | insect gut metagenome | biome: terrestrial; feature: insect; material: gut | host: Agrotis sp. | place: China: Hangzhou, Zhejiang | collected 2010-10 | reverse complement strand
TAAAGCTTCACAGTTTTCAAAACGTTAATCAATTCCTTATTGTATCAACGTTTACAAAGTTTTTTTGGTTCAAGTTGGTTCAAATCAGCTTGAACATCATAAAGAACTTAACAGATTTAAAGCATCAGCATCTTGCTGGTGCTTTTTTTCTGGCATTAATTCCAGATAATAATTTTGTGTTGTTTGAATATTGATATGACCTAACTGTTTTGATACATAGGCAATATCTATATCTTGTGAAAATAAAAATGATGCGTGCGTATCTCTTAAGCCGTGGAAAGTTGTTTTTTTTATATTTAATTTCTTTAATAATTCGGCTAATAGTTCTGATTGTTTAAAGCCACCAAACCCAAAAATATAACCATTCTCTTTAACAGGAATTTTACGAATAAGCTCATACACTTCTCTATTTATAGAAACATCACGTTTTGCATTTTGTGTTTTTAATGAAATATCGTCAGAAGTAGGGCTAATCGAATGCCGAACTCTTATTCCGTATTCAAATAGGCTTTCAGGACGAATAGCTAACAGCTCTCCTCGTCGCATACCAGTTTCTAATGCAAGTAATAGCAAGTAATACAAGTAGGTTAAATTCGTCTTCTGGATGCTTTAAAACGTAATTACGGAGCTTTTTAAAGTCAGTGATAGATAATGCCCTGTTTCGCTTAGGTGGGTTTTCTCCACGTGTTTTTACTAATCGTGCGAAGTCATTAGCAATATAACCTCGAGCATAAGCATCACGTAAGGATGTTTTTACTTTAAGAAGAACTTCATGTGTTGTTTTTCGTGAATGTGTTTTCGCATATTCATCAATTTTCTTTTGAACGACAATATCATTTAAATCTTTTAATTGGATGTCCTGAAATAAGTTTCTAATAACCCCTAAAGTACGAACGTAATTTTGAAAAGTCGTTTCTTTCACGTCATTTACTTTCACAAGATAAATCCAGTTTTCGAAGAAGTCCGCAAAGGTTGTTGTTCTATGGGCAAGTTCTTTACCTTCTCCTTTCGCTAATTCCATTTCCAATGCCCAAAGTTGTGCTTCTTTCTTTGTTGAAAAAGTTTTCGCAAGCTTTTTATGAGTCCCTTGTTTGTATAAGGAAACTTGCGCTCGATATGATTTTCCTCTTTTAATAATACTAGCCATGCTATCAATTCCCTTCATAAAAATAGTTGATAGATGCTAGGTGAATACAACTGTATTGTATTCCGAACCGAGCACCGTATCAACTGTCAATAAATTAAACCGAGTATTTTTCAATAAATTGTATTAAAGCTTTCATTGTATATCGTTCATGCCGACCAATCATGAAACGTCCAAGCCCTTGATGGGGTCGTATATATTTATCAAATAACTTTGGGTCTACACCTAGAAAACGAGCTGCTTGTTCCCTAGTTAAAAGGTATGGGAAGTCCTGTGAAGTCATATCAATGCTCATGAATACATCATCTCCTTGTGATTTTCTTATTTAAACGGATAACCTTGTTTTGTATATAATGGTGAATATTTTTTTAACCAAGCTAAAACGTCATCATTAGGCTCATAGTTTTCAAATTCAGTATGAAGAAATGCTAAACACTTCTTGAGCCCTTCATCTCCCCAAATACGCCAAACTTTGAACAAGTATGAAAACAGACCAGAACCATTTAAAATATGCTTCTGTGATTGTTCTAACAAGTTCATCCGTGGTGAAGGGGAGCTAAACATAAAACTTCTTTGATGAAGCAAATCAAGCATTTTTTTTGTGTAAGTCGTTAGTCTATTTGATTTAGCATAATAAAATTGATAGCGATCAGTTAAAGCCGAAACAAGTAAGTCTTTTAGTTCTACAACATTATTTATAGTTTGTAGCTTGTCCGATAAGTCATGGGCGTAAGAACCTCTATAGACCGCTTCAAAGCGTACCCATTCGTTATAATGGATAGCCTCATCATAACGAATACCCATCGTTTCAATTTGTTCTTTTTTCTTATCATAGACCCTTAAAAAACCTTTAATATTTTTACCCTTAGAACCTAGATAAAAGGTTGATGTAATATTGTTTTTTGTGATGGCTGACAAAGTTGAATTATTTTTTCTGCCTATAGCCGTTCTAGCGATTTGATTCTTTTTTGAAAGTTGATTATAAATCGTATTTACATTGACTTTCTCATTGATAAAGTCGATCGCAATATCAATTCTAGATAATCTTGATGTATACAATGTACTAGTATTGATGTTCGTCAAAAACTGATGAATCTGTATCGGAGTAGAAAATAATGATTCATATTGCTTTCTATATTCCATCCATGCGTATGCAGAAAATTTTATACAAACACCCATCTGTATAAAGTCAGCATGATAAGCAATTGCAAAATAGTACGGCGCTTCTTCGAAAATGAAACCGTTCGAATAACCTTGTGGTAATGAATATGTCGCTTCTTTCAGATTACCTAATACTACTTCTAGCTCTGATAATTCAACAAATTCTTTAATGATGTTAATTGCTGTATCTTCCCAACCTTCGACAAAAGAAGGTCTCTTTGTTGATTGTAGAACTATTGTAAACTCATCGACTTGAACATCTAACAAGTGAATCACTCCTTTTTAGTCTAGAAACGTTGATATATCAACGTTAGTAACGACCTTTTTATCTGTTAGAACGGGGGTTTCTACAAAACCCCCGTTTTTTTAAGTGGGTCACAGCTTCTAATATGTCAAAACCTAAATAACTAAAGTGACAAATCTTCGGTGTGTTAGCTAAGATTGGGCAAGTAAAGACACCTTGACCCAATGCAAAATTCTTCTCCGGTACATCTACTCCAGTACCAAATGCCGTTGTATAAGTTTGCTTTTCAGCATTACCAAGCACGAACTTTACGGGAAGGTTTTCACGTAAATTAGTTGGTAATAAGGTAGCGTCCGATTTTTGCATGACAATCCATAAGAAAAATCCTAATTGTCTACCTTGTAAAACAACCTGTGACAGCAGCATCATTACTTCATCACGCTTTTTCTTTTCCATTGTCTGTAAAACGGTTTGAAAACTAGCGAATTCATCAAATATAAAAATATAGGGTTCATATTGAAAGTCAGCATATGTTGCTTCTAATTTCGTGTTCAGTTTATCTTTAATTTCTACTTTTCTAACTTCCATCATTTCATTGAAACTTTGTAGTAGCTTAATAATATCTTCTATACTAGTAGCGGTACTTTCCGATGAAATTCTTTCGCCCAGAACAGCGAGACTTGAGTTTTTGGGGTCGGCAAAATAAATATTGTATTGTACATTTTTAGCTAGCATTTGAAGAATTAGCGAGTAGAGCGCATACGTTTTGCCCGAGCCTGTTTGTCCCACAAGTAAAGTCCCGTATAAAGAAATTGATATAGACTTATCAATAACCAAAGTGTAATCATCTACTTGGGAAATATGGCTTTTTAGGTCGCAAAGGTCATTAAATTTAAGTTGCTGGTCAATGTTACTATCGTAAATTTCAAAGACATAATAATTTTCATTATTCGATAAATATGCTCGGTCTACAATGAAATTATTTAGCGCAAAAGAGATATTTACATCGCCAAGGTCTTTGCTAATATTTATGTTTTCAATGTACGTTGTAGCTTTTGAAAGGTTGGTGCTAAACTGCAATTTAATTTTAGGTAGGTCTGCTATTTCGGTATTGAAGTAAAATCTTTTGTTGAAGTAATTAGCATCTAGGAACGCCTTTCTTAGTTTCAGTACGGTAAGATAATGATATATAGCGTGCTTCATGCCTTTATAAGCCTTGTTGTGAATTATCCATATGATTATTTGGAACGAAAATATTACTATTAGAAATCCGATAAATAACTTGTTAACGTGTTTTGTAAAAGCAACTCCCAGCTTTAGTTGGGAGTTGATAAAATTCACAAAAAGGACTATCACAGTGAGCATAAAGCATGTGCTATATAGGAAAATCCCGTTTTGTTGTCTTTGTGTTCTTAATTTACTTTGTTTGAACATTGATTTTTTCCACATCTTTAAATCGAAGAATCAAGTCAAAACCTATAATAAAAGATTTTTCTTGAATGAAATCGATTAAACGTACATATTCGCCCTTTTGAATAGGGATGTGCTCTTTACCGTTCAAGATGGTTACATCAAACGTATTTAAAATGTTATTATCTCGCTTAAATCCAGTTTTCTTGTCGGACCCATAATCGGTATTATCTTTAGTAATTGATAACGTCAAAGTAACGCCTATTTCATCTGGTTCTTTTTTACTTACGTAGGGTCGTTGTGAAACCAATCTATACATATTTCCTGTGTTTGTTAAAAACTCGTCTGCTTTGAATTTAGTTTCTGTGAATACCCATGCATTTGCGATCGGCATAGTGCAAAACCTCTTTCTATTAGTTTAATTTTTTTATAGTCTTTCTAATACATATTCAAGCCCTCGAATTGTAGCAACTACTTCATCCATTCCTTGAACTTTCAACTCGCAATTTCCAAAAGTAAGAGTAACAACATCTTCTCTTAAATCGTCTCTGTAATCTCCAAGAAGTTTAAGATTGTTCCCGACATTGCTTGCGGTTAATTTGCTTTTGAAATCTTCTAAGAAATAATCGATACTGTATATATCTGGATATGACCATTTCATGGAAGACAAGTGATAGCCTTCAACAAACATAAGCTTGTTCCTCCTCTCTATATTAATTGTGAAAGTATTGCGCAATTAACTTTCTATCTCAATTATGAAGCAAGTTATTTTTAAGAAATAATGGAAATAAATGATATAATGGTTGATAGAATATCCATATTTTTTTAGTGAGGTGGATTTTAATGCATGACTGGCAAATAAGTGCTATTGAAGAGTTAAAGCAGAGATGGTACACCATAGATGAAGCTATAGAAGAGTTATCCGAAAATGGAAAAGAAATATCGAGAACAGATTTTTCGAGGCAAATGGATACTGTTGATTTTGATAAGGAAATTGGCTTTTTAGGGAAACCACAATATAAGGAAGAAAAGTCCGGCGGTAGAGGAAGACCTAAAAAACTATATAATCATGCAGCAGTCGAAGCGATTCGGTCATTTGCATTAAGTGATACGTTTAAGAAAGCGGAAGAAGAACCAATTGATTTCTTTGTAAATAATAAGTGGCGAGATGATATTTCGCTATTTCTGTCTGGTTTTTTAAAAAGCTATCAAAACAAGAATATAGATGAAAATGATATTGATAATATTGTCGATGAAACATTAGAAATTGTAGGAAAAGTGATTGTTGAAAAATATTACGGTCTCGCTGGTCAGAATAAGTTTTTGGTGAATCGAAACAAAAAATTAGAAGATACCAAAGAATATTATATTGCCGTACAACAAGGTGTTGAAGAGCGGGCAAATGAATTGAATCGAATTAGCAGAAATATTACTGATGATATTAATTCCCGTTCTAAACAATTGGTAAGTAAAGAAGTTTATCATTTAAAACAAACTGTACAGGTAAATGAAAAATTAGATAGAATTTTAAAATTGTTGGAGGAATCTCATAGTGAAAATGAAGATTAACGAAAAAATACAAGAGGTTCTCGAGCAATTAGAGAAAGAAGGGATCATTTGGGAAAGTATAAAAATATAATTTCGACAATCGGACGCGATAACAAATTAAGTCGATGTGTGGATGCTGAAGGAAAAATCTTCAACCGAGAAGAAATTATTAATAGTTGGAAAGAGTCATATCATGAAAGGGTTTCGCGAAATGAAGATGAGATTGGCTTACGCTTGCCACAATTTGGAGCATTATCTGCAATTCGGGCACACTGGGCAACATCAAATTCTCCAGCAACCATTGTCTTACCTACTGGAACAGGCAAGTCTGAAACAATGTATACTACAATTATTTCTGAGAGAATTACTTCAACGCTTATCATTGTACCGTCTAATCTATTGAGGGAACAAATTTTTGAGGGAGCGAGGTATTTTGGTATACTTCCAAAATTAAAAATGACATCAGAGGAAATTATTTATCCAACGACTTTTCTTTATAAGTCAAAAGTAAAAGAAGAGGATGAAAGTATTCTGATTGATGCCCTTGAGGAGGCTAATATAATTGTTTCAACTCCAGGGATGATTAAAAATATGACCTCTTCAGTTTGGGATAAACTTCTTGAAAAAGTGGAGGTTGTAATATTCGACGAAGCGCATCATCTTGCTGCTCCCGATTGGGGAACAGTGAGAGAAAGATTTATAGGGAAAAAAATTCTACAATTTACTGCAACTCCATTTAGAAATGATGGGAAAAAAATTGATGGTAAGATAATTTTCAATTATGGTTTGGCATTGGCACAAAAAGCCGGGTACTTCAAACCTATCGATTTTTATCCAATTCAAGAATTTGATGAGCGAAAGTCTGACAATGAAATTGCGAAAATTGCCATCAAACAATTAGATGATGATTTGAAGAAAGGATATGAGCACGTACTTTTAGCGAGAGCAAATAGCCGAAAACGAGCTGATGAATTGTATGAAAAAATTTACTCTCAATATAAAAAGTATAATCCAGTTGTTATTCATACTGGTATTCGCCCTACCCAAAGAAAAGAAAACTTGCAGCAAGTTAAAAGTGGGAAAGCAAAAATTGTGGTTTGTGTAGATATGTTTGGTGAAGGTATTGATATTCCAACACTGAAAATTGCAGCAATTCATGATAAATATAGGTCGCTTCCGATTACACTTCAATTCATTGGACGATTCGCTCGAACAAGTGGCAATAAGTTGGGAAATGCAAAGCTAATTACGAATGTGGCAATGGACGATTTGAAGGAAGCGATTGAAGAGTTATATCATCAAAATTCTGATTGGAATCAACTTCTTAATATCCATTCAAATCAAGCTATCAACAAAGAAGTTGAACTTAGTGAATTCATTGGCAAGTTTGAAAAAGGTCATGCGAAGGAGATAGATTTATCTCAACTAAAGATGAAAATAAGTACTAGAATGTTTCGAACTTCTTCAAAAAGAACTTTCATAAATGGATGGAAAGAGGTTTTGGATCAAGATAAAACTATACCATTCATAAATGAAGAAGATTCCGTTTATATTTTTATTGAGGAAATTGAAACAAAAGTAGTCTGGTCAGATCAAAAGGATATAGTGCAATACGATTATGATTTTTTTGTGTTATTTTTTGATAAAGATAATGGAATCATTCATATAAACGAAACTGATACTGGAAAGGGAAAACGACTTGTGGATAGTATTTTTCCAGAAGCATCAGCAATTAAGGGAGATTCGATATATCGAAGTTTAGATGGAATTAATCGATTAATGATTGGAACGTTGGGATTAAAGCAAAAACCTAGCGGAAGGATTAGCTTTAGAATGTTTGCTGGTACTGATATTAAGTCTGGGATTAGTGAGGCTGTTGTATCTGGTTCGACTAAATCTAATTTATTCGGTTATGGCTATCAAGGTGGAGGACGTATTAGTATTGGTTGTTCGTATAAAGGGAAAGTTTGGATGCGTTGGGTAGAACGGATAAACTTTTGGACGGAATGGTGTCAGAACATTGGAAAAAAAGTATTAGACGAAACTATTGATACGAATAATATATTAGATAATTCGCTCGCCTTAGAAATTATTAAGGAATTCCCAGAAGGTGTTCCTTATAAAATATTGTTACCAGAAATAATTGAAATCTCAAATTCTTCAACGAAGCAGTTGTATATTTCTAAAGAACAAAAGGCATTTCCATTCTTTCAAACGGATTTAAAGAATCCCGTTTTATTTAATGGAAATCTTCGTTTTGAATTTTGGATAAATGAACGAAAATTTGTCTTCGAGCAGATTATTAATGAGACATCATATGGTTTCAAGCAAATCGAAGGTGAAGAGCTAATAGTGAAGACAGGTAATAAATCTGTTAAGATGACTGACTATCTGTACGAATATTCCCCGGAAGTATCGTTTATACAAAGTGATGGAACTATTATTGTAGTTCAAGAAAATTTAAAAACAGTTATCAAACCAAAAAGTAGCATCGATTTGCCGGCGGAATCCCTTTTTGCTATCGATTGGAATGGACTTGAAGTCAATATTAAATCTGAATCTCAAGGAAAAGAAAGAAAGGCTGATTCAATTCAATACGCTACGATACATAATATTGTAGATCAGACATCAGATATTATTTTTGACGATGATGGATCGGGAGAAATAGCGGATGTTGTTTCAATCAAAATTAATGAGGAACATCGAAAAGTCGTATTTCATCTGTATCATTGTAAATACTCACATGGAGAAAATCCTGGTGCTCGTGTTTCTGACCTATATGAAGTATGTGGTCAAGCTGAAAAATCAATTATGTGGAATGATAATGTCTTAGAAATTGTTCAACGAATGATTGTACGAGAAAATATGAGAAAGAAAAACTATGATGAAACTAGATTTGAGAAGGGGGACTTACAAACCCTGTATATGTTAAAGAAGATGATAAAGTCTGGTTTTGAAACAGAATTTGAAATATCAATTGTTCAGCCAGGAGTCTCGATATTAGAAATCACAGATTCAATGAAGCAAATTATTCTGGCAACGGATACTTATTTAAAAGAGACTTATGGCTTACGTCTAACATGTTATTTTAGTAATTAGATAGAATGGTTGTTTGTATTACTGTGTTAGAAAGCACTCGCGTATCTGGTAAGCTCTGAAGCCAAAGGATGCAAAGGTGCCGAGCTAATCAAGATGTATGTGTATTTCTAAAATCAATGACATTAAAATAGTACGCTAATCAATATATGAATGAAGACCTCAAACATTATTTGAATTCTATGTAGCTTATACACAATTAATACTTATCGATCAAAAAAAGAATAAATAAGAGGAGGGTAATATGAGTTCAATTTATGTAAAAAATTTAATTAACACAGTCATTGAAAAATCGGTAAATAAATCATGGAATACTGCTGTATTAGAATGGGAAATTGATGATGTTATTGAAGATGAAAATCATGAATCTTCTTGTATATGTGGCAAAGAAAATATTAGATATTTATTTACAATTAAGAATATCAATAATCAAAACACGTTATTTCCTATTGGAAGTTCTTGCATTAAGAAATTTGAGCGTGAAGATTTAAATGAATTTACATTAGTTAACGAAAAATTGTTTAAATTATTTCATGCTGTTAAAGCAAATGAATTTATCACATTGGATTCTAAATACTTCTCAAGAAAATTATTAGAGTATATGTTTGACCAAGGTGCATTCCCCCCTAATCAGTACAATAAATATAATGGAGATAAAGATTACGAATTTATGCTAAAAATGTTTAATATGAGAGGTGAGCCATCTGAAAATCAGTTAAAAAAAATAAGAGCTATCATTTTGAATTCTATAAAACCATATCTCATACAATTACTTAATGATAAGGTTGCGAAAAAAAGCTTTTAGATTCAAAATTAATATGTATATTTAAAATGCGAATTATTTACGTAACAACAATAGAAAAGTAAAAAGAAATGTATTCAACTAGCATCTATAATAATGATGGTTCAAATTGGTTCAAGTCGTATCAATTTTCATACAGATTCATACCTTTATATCAATTTATAATTTTATTAGTTATTGATATGAAAGGATTTAAATGGATTGCTTATACATGAAAAATACGTTCGTATTTCTCAAAACGTTAATCTTTTTATATCGATATTTTCAGACGCTTCGCAGTTTAGATTGTGGAGCGTTTTTTGTTGGTGTGAAGAATATCCAAATAATGCAATGGATGGATACTATCTAGTTGGGATAAATAGTACGAATATAATGATATTCATATGTAAGTAGATAAAAATTATATATACTAAATTCAATTAGAATGTATTTCAACTTATTACGCAGGATCATCAAAAAAATCATACAATGATTTTCCTGAAATCAATAATTCTATGATATTATGATCATCTATGACTTCAATCCCATGTCTTTTTAAAAACATCATAAATTGTGGAAAAAAATTCTTATAGGTATAAATCGGATATTTTCAGCTTATTCAGTTTATAGCTTGCCCCCTGTTAGGTTACGGGGGCTAACGCATACAAAAAATACGACAACTGGCCTGACTTCGTCGCTAACCCTCGCGTTTTTTTGTGCGATATTTTTCACAATAAATGAGTTATAATTAGTAACTGAAATAAGTGACGTAGTTATAGAGACTTGTTTAATACAATACCTGATTACATTTGAAAAAATATCAATAAAAGATACTACCGTGCCAACTGTAAAAGCAATTCAACTATATCTAGCAGACGTAACTCTTGAAAAGGAGTTCTTACTATTCAAGAACCAGCTGGTGGGAGACAGGCGGTTTGGTCTAGATTCCTAGAGACAATTTTGATAAATTATTAAAACTATATGAAGTCGAGAATGCTGGAATATATTTTCTCCTTTAAGAAAGTCAAGTTTAGATTGGCAAAGTAAAGTAGTATAAAAAGTCGACTGGCAAAGCATGATAAGATAAAAGATTGGTGAATCGAGTGATATTTCTAACCAAGACGGATAAGATGCTTCGTGTAACTGATGTTCATTATATGGAAGCAAAGTTTATAAAAATTGCGAATGATTCGGGAACGGATGATATGGACAATCGAATCGAGGGTATGCAAAATGGATATATCTGAGTTAGATCGAGTTGCTAACGATCAGTTTATGTCTAGAGCTCTCTTATTATTAGAAGTTATTGGTATATAGGTGTTTTCAGGTAGGAAGAGCATTTTGTATCAGGTAAACAAAACTTTGAGGTAAAACAAAAATCAAAAAGAACGGCTAGTAGAGACAGCAGCGGCCAAAAATGGTATCAGCAATCAAAGGTTTTGAATTTTTCTTCAATGCTGAAAAATGGAGGAAAAGCTAATATGAAGTGGATTAGCGAAAATGACTTCGTTTTGTGTGAATCCAACTTGAAAAAATGTCTTGATTGGCTCAGCAAATGCGGAGGTTTCCTGGAAAACTGATAAAAATAAACGCTTGATTCGGTAATTAAGCAACTTAATCAATTCGTTTGAAGTAACAATTTGTACCAATCATATTAGTAAATGCTAATATGTTTAAGATTGGTATAATTATAAAGTTACTCGAAAACAAGTGTATTGTTGCCAATTGAATTGATTGGATTGTGTCAATGTATAATTTTAGAAAGTCAGATTTATAAGAATATATTGTAGGTTATTAAATGGAGGAGCTATCAATGGGTAGAAAACCAATAAAAGAAGGTGTTTCAAGGAGATTATATGCTGAATCAATGGGTAAGTGTATGAATCCTTGTTGCCAAATAGATCTATTTCCTGATACAGGAGATATTATTGAGAAGGCGCACATAATTCCCTATTGCGAAGGCGAGGATAATTCGTATGATAATTTAATTATTTTATGCCCGAATTGTCATACAAATTTTGATAAAAATAATTTATTTGATACAAATGAAGTAAGACAATGGAAATATAAAAGGAAGGAAGAACGTGAATCTTTTTTCTCTAAGAAGTACCAAACATTCTCAGAAATGGGAGATGAAATAAAGCCGTTGCTCATGGAAAACAAAGCTATTTTTGAACAATATTATATTGGAAGAAATAAAATTCTATGGGAGAGATTCGAGAACAAGATGCTAGTCAATAATGCGAAAATTAAAGGTATTCTTGAGAATAACTTAAACTTGATACAAAGATATGATAGATATGAGTCTAATTGGGATATTGTCATGAAATTCATCACTCATATAAACGAATTTCAGCTTACACGTGGATCAGAGGAAAAGATTAGAGGTGTATTGTTTCCTGAAAAGATTAATTCACTGTTTGGTGTTCAACCAATTGAGGAATGTTTGTTGCCGTCTACCGAGGCTCTTGAAGTTTTTTTGAAGAAAATGATTAGTCAAAATCGGCTTGTTAGTGTCAGTCTTGGTTACGAAGAACCGTATGTCACTATAAAGGAGAATGGATGTGAAAGTGATATCTATCTTAATGATACACCTAGGCTAAGACAACTGTATTCTGATAACAAATGCTTTAGAAAGACCACTGTTAGATTGGACAATTTGAATTTTATTCTTAAATATTTAAGAAATAACGGAATTTCGTTTGCTTTTAAACAGAAAGGAAACGTAAGGGAAATCGTTGCTGCAAATAAGACTATTATTTTTGTGTATGAGTATTGTTTAAGTAAAGCCTTTTTAAGCAGTCTATCACCCGAAGTTAATACTATCATCGTTAACTTGCACCATTGGAATGGAGAGCTGTGTATCTCGAAGGAAGCTTACGAATTAGCTAATATTCTTGGTGTATCGCTACTATCTACTGAGAAATTTTATAGTTTTATACGAGGGGTTAAATGAAAAGTGATATTTTGTTGAAAATAGAAAAAAATATTTTCTTATTCAGCTATTTTGATAGTGTCTACCTCTTTGGTTCATTTTTAGATTCAGAAAGAGATTTTCATGATATTGATATACTGTTACTTTATTCATCTTATTCAAGCTTGATTCCAAATGCTATTATTGAAATAACACGAGTTTTGGAATGCCATTTAAATTATCCTATCGACATAACCGCACTAAGTTTCAATGAGGAAAAAGATACGGGTTTTTTAATCAGACTAGAAAATAAGTACTTAAAACTCAAGTAAGTGGTGTACGTAGAGCTTCAGTAAAACAGTGGCCTTTATTAGACAGTTGCTTGTCACTCTTTTATGTCCTTGAGTTAACGTGAGTTTTGCTTTTTGGTGGGATTATTCTCGATATGTATTTATCGGTATTTTTGTATTGTAATTGAAAAAACATATCCAAGAGAATCTATCTAGTTCAAATTGGTTCAAATTCTAACCAGTTTTCCCCCATTTTATCTGTTTTAGGGAAGTTAAAATATTATGAATACTGATATAAAGAGTTGTAATGGGAATGATTTTCATAGAAAAAAAACGTCACATTTCAAAACGTTAATCTTTTGTAATTGGTTACGAGGTGAGATCATGAATGGTTGTTTTTATAAACAAATACGGAGGAACTGAATTCCCAATTTGTTTGAAAGCTGTAGTTCTAGAATTTTCAAAGTAGAAAATATGGTGAAAGTCTATATCCGTGTAGCTGCTCTAACGGTTATTGACCGACTTTGATTAAAATCTGGATGTATATAATAATGGTCATTGTTCGGGATATGCGCAGTAACTTTATGACTGAAACCAATACCTTTCAAAGATTTAACCCTATCCAAAATTCAAACAAACTATGTATTAAGAAAGCTTGTGATGGTAACAGTTCTCAAAATATTAATTTGTATATGCCGATAATGATAAGTACTCCGTAATTTGTTTACGGAGTACCTTTGAAATTTAATGAAAAATGTGATGGTGGTAACATTAGTTTGTTTTCGTATCACTTGAAAATAAAACTAAGCTTAATGTAAATGCGTGATCTAAAGCTTTTTTGATAATCATTTCTCCATCATTGCTATACATTGTCTTAAATGATATTTTTTTCGTTGCTTTATATTTTACTAAAAAATCAAGGAACCAATCACAGAAAATCATAGAAGTTAAGTAGTAGTAATGTGGTGAATAATTAAAGTAATAAATATTATTCAATAACAATGTTGCTTATTATTTTATTGCGAGGGCCACCGATGAACAATTCTGATTGGAATCCGAGTGATTTTCCATGATCAATCCTATCTAGCATTGTTAGCTTTTAACACAATAATCTAACTAAAATTACAATGATTACCTTTTTCTATTTATGAAAACTTTCATTTATCCTCAATCGCCAAAATCTCACGAATATCATATATATTCAAAGCCTCAGCTATTCGTTCGATGTACCCAATATTGATTCGTTGCCGTTTTCACTGGATAGTTCACTTAGCCGAGCAATATCTATGTCTGCACGTCTAGAAAGCTCTCGTAAAGAAATATTATGCTTTTTCACAAGTTCTTGAATATGGATCACTAACACTTTTTCCTTATACACAAAAATCACCTCTTTGTTGATGTTTATGTACGTAACATAGAGTATAATGTTATCAAATCTGTTGCTTTATTAGCAAACATTTAGTGAGTTCTTCCTATTATCACTTTAAGCTAAAAACATATCCAGTCATTAAAATAAACGGAAAATCGGAGAGAAGAAACCGGCTTAATGAGCGTCTAATCATCTCTTATAATGATTTAAAAACGTTAT
>AKZA01004044.1_pt1 | contig 14311 bp, 11 predicted proteins | sample 456438 | NCBI WGS metagenome assembly AKZA01 (sample SAMN02954239, study PRJNA169114) | insect gut metagenome | biome: terrestrial; feature: insect; material: gut | host: Agrotis sp. | place: China: Hangzhou, Zhejiang | collected 2010-10 | reverse complement strand
TATACCTTTAGGTTTCACATCAATTGTAACTCTACAAGGATACTAGTAAATCTAACAATTGTTTCTAGCCATTGTAAACAATATATGATATAATTCTTCTGTATAAATTATAAATAAGGAAGTGTGAATTGTGAAGTATATACAAACAGTATTTAAGAATTCAGATATGATATTACAATTAGGAATAAGTGGTTTTAAGAATAGGTTTGCTGGTACTGGCTTAGGTGTTTTATGGGGATTTATTCAACCATTCGTTTATATGTTCACGTATGTCATAGTTTTCCAATATATTTTAAAAGTGGGAAATACCGGTGATGTTCCATATATGGTGTGGTTCCTACCAGGGATGACAATGTGGCTATTTGTTAATGACAGTATTTTACAGGCAAGTGGATCAATAAGGAATTATAGCTTTTTAGTAAAAAAGGTGGTTTTTCCTGTCGATATAATACCTAATATTTCATTTTTATCATCTGCTTTTGTAGGACTATTCCTACTGATGATTGCCGTTATTGTTTGCACATTAATGGGTTATTTTATGAATATATTCTACTTTATATATATATTGTTCTCAGCAATGTGCTTTATTACTGCTATTACTAGATTAACGTCAGCAATTTGTACTTTAGTTCCTGATTTCGAGCAACTACTAGCCGTTGTAATGCAATTGTTTTTTTGGTTCACTCCAATTGTTTGGAGTATGGATCAATTAGGCCCAAATTTAAAGTGGTTAGAAGTATTTGTCAACTGTTTACCTTTTACATATTTAGTCAATGGGTTTAGAGGAACATTTGTTAATGTGAATATAATAACAGGAAACAAAGGTATATATACATTTGCTTTTTGGACAGTAACTACCTTAATTTTTGTATGGGCAAATAAAGTGTTTGATAAAAGCAAAAAAGATTTTGCAGACGTGCTATAGGTGGTGGAAGTTATGAAAAAAAATGTTATAGAAGTAAATAATTTAGCTAAAAATTATAAAATGTATTCTAAAAAAAGTGATAGGTTAATAGAGGTAGTGACTATGTCTAGTAATAGGCATAGTATCTATCAAGCGGTAAAAGATTTAAACCTAGAACTAAAAAAAGGGGAAATACTTGGAATATTAGGAAAGAACGGAGCAGGGAAATCTACGTTATTAAAAATGATTACAGGAGTGACAACCCCTAGTTCTGGAGAGATAAAAGTTCAAGGTAAAATTAGTTCTTTATTAGAATTAGGAGCTGCCTTTAACCAAGAGTTAACTGGTCTTGAAAATATTTATCAACATGGACAGGTAATGGGTCTGTCAAAAGAAGAAATAAAAGAGCGTGAGCAGGAAATTATTGATTTTGCTGATATTGGCGAGCATTTGTATCAACCTGTAAAAACTTATTCCTCAGGAATGTTTGCAAGACTTGCATTTTCTTGTGCTATTAATGTCGATCCAGATATCTTGATAGTGGATGAGGTTTTATCTGTAGGTGACATGGCATTTCAGCTAAAGTGCTTTAAAAAGTTTGAACAATTTAAAAAATCAGGAAAGTCTATTATTTTTGTTAGTCATAATATTGGAGATATATTAAGAAATTGTAACAGAACTATAGTACTAGTTGCCGGTAGTAAAGTATTTGATGGCAATGTTAAAGATGGTGTAGAGTATTATAAGAAGGAGATTGCAGGTATTACTGAGAAAAAACAAGTTAGTAATGAAATCCTAGAAAAGTTTAAAGGCGATTGGTGTAAAGGATTAGTTATTAATCCAGATGTAATAATATATGGTAATAATGATTTAGAGGTAGTAGATTTTGGAATATTTAATTCCAAGGGTGTCATCGATAATATGGTAACGAGTGATGATGATGTAACTATTAAAATGCGTATAAAGGCAAATAAAGAGGTTGATTGTCCTACTTTTTCAATGACAATTAAGAATTTTAATGGACAAGAAATCTGTGGCTGTAATACAAACTTTATGAAAATAGACACAGGAAAATGTCTTCCTAATGAAGAGTACATATGCGAGTTTAAACAAAAATTGATGCTTGCACCAGGAAAATATACCCTATCACTGAGCTGTAGTCGATTTGATGTCAATGGAGAGATTGAAGTATTAAATCGAAATTATGATTTAATGATATTTGAAGTTGTAGCAACAAGAAATATTGTTGGCTATTATGATATTAATCCGGACATTAAAATTGAAAAAGTAACTGCTTAGAGGAGGATTTGTAGTGGAAGAACTGCATCTATTTATCATTTGGAAAAATGCATTAACCAAGAAAGAAAAATTGTGTGATAAAATTAGTGAACATTTAACAATAATAAAAGAGGTGTATATTACATGGTCTGAGCAAGAGTTCTCAAAAAATCTTTCAAGATTTTATGGAACTAAACTACCGGACCGGAGCGCTAAAGAACAACATATTGGGAAAGGGCAATTCTTACTATTACTTGTTGTAGATAAAAACCCAAAGTATGAGTACAGAGAGACAAGTAAAGGCTCTCGTTTAGTAAATAGCAATATGTTCGATACTAAAATGCATTTAAGAGAAATGACAGGCGGGGGTCATATGATACATGGAACTGACTCTCTTGCAGAAACAAATCATGATTTAACATTATTACTTGATATCAATGTTAAAGATTTTTTTAAGAAAGAAATGGGTACAAAGATAGAATATATAAAAAAAGATTTGTTTGGGGCTCAATCTTGGAAGAGTGTAGAAGATATATTTTATGCACTAAATAATTGTTGTGAATATGTAATTATGCGTAATTATGAAGAATTACCAGAAGAGATATATGTAAACGAACATAATGATATTGACATATTATGTGATGACTCGGTTGAATGCTCTTATGTGTTGAATGCACAAAAAGTTTTTAAAGAACCATATAGAGTACATTATCAAACAAAACTTTTGGATCAAAATGTATATTTTGATCTACGTTATTTAGGTGATAATTACTATTGTGAAAAACTTGAATTAGAAATGTTAAAATCTAGGAAACTACATGAGAAAGGGTTTTATATTTTACCTAAGGAAGAGTATTTCTATACATTGCTATATCATGCTTTAATACATAAACCACAATTTTCCAAAGAATATCAAGCACGGCTAAAGAGTATGAAAGGCGGTATAAGTGAATATAAAACAGAGGATTTTATAAGAAAACTTAATGAGTGGTTGATTAAACATAAATATAACATAATAAAACCAATAGACTTTTCAGTCTATTTTAATAACGATGTTGTTAATCAATTTGATTGGAAGGTATACCATCATAACAATTCCCTAGAGGATTTATTAAAGATGAATAACAAAGAGTTTGAAGACATGGAACAAAATTTTAGAGCCCTGTTAGAAGACAGACAGAATGAAATCGAAAGATTGAACAGCTATATTCATAAAGTTTATCAATCAAAACGTTGGAAAATAGGAGACAAGTTAGCTAGGATACTAAGAAAGTAGGAGGTTTATTATGGGTGAGGATATATATTCATATGAAAAAAACATTATTAGATGGTATCCTTTTAAAGCTGTTAATAATGTGTTAGTGATTGGCGATAACAAGAGTATTATTAACTTTGTACATACTCGCTTTAATAATGTCTTTGTAATACTACCTGATACAATTCATGATAATGTGATAAATAAGTATAACCAAATACACAACGTAACACTATTTAAAGGCATGTTGTCCAGTTTTAGAGTTGAAAAAGAATTTGATTATATTATTATGTTAGAGGACACATTAGCTACAGTAAAATCGTTTCCCTCACCCAGACAATGTTTCCATAAGATGGAAACATTATTAACAAGCAGTGGTAGTGTTTTGCTAGGCATTAATAATATTTACAGTGCAAGTACATGGAATCAGTTACAAACACCAAACTGGGAAAACATGATAACAAAAGAAGAACTTATTTCATGGTTAGAACATGAAACAAGAATGAACTATAGAATATATTACCCACTACCTAGCATACGAGCAACAAATATTATATTCACTGAAAAATTTCCTCCAAATGAATCATTAATAGGTAAAAATATCAATGTTATACAGGATCAAACCATTAGATTGATTGATGATAATAATCGATTCTTACACTTTATTAATAATAAAACAGAAAACTTTTTTAACATTGCTAATGTTTTTCTTGTTGACATAAGTAAGGATAAAGTAAGTGAAGATATTAGATTTGTTTCTTTTCAAAACCTCAGAAAAGAGGAGTATCTTTTACAGACGAAAATTGTGAATGATGTAGTTTATAAAGAAGCAATAAGTATAAAGAGTAAAAACCATATTGAACGAATAAAGAAAAATATCGATATTTTAAACAACCACAATATCAAAACGTTAGATAGCTACGAAGAAAATAGAGTGGTGAGTAATTTAGTACATGACATCAATACGTTTGATCATTTCCTATTGTCTTTTTTGAATAAAGGGAATGTGAATGAATTTTACGAGCAGTGTCAGTGGTTTTTTGATAAGGCTTTTAAAGCTTTTAAACCACAGGATACATTTGATAAAGAGACAGTTTTTGATAAATATAATATTAGCTGTGAGAAAGAACATATAGAAAAAATGACATATATCAAAAATGGTTTATACGACATGATTTTTCAGAATTGTTTTTGTATTGAAAAAGAGCTGTATTTTTTTGATCAAGAATGGCGAGAAGAATATGTCCCTTTAGAATTTATTATGTTTAGGAGTTTGATATATATTAATAACATCACAAAATATTTGCAGTTTGAGTCACTTTTTAATTATTTTAATATTACTGATTACGTGCCCTATTTTTGGCAGCTAGAATCAGCTTTGCAACAAAAAATAAATAGTGGGCAGTTATACCAAAATAATGAAACAAGTGTAGAAACTATTTGGGATACCTATAGGTCACAAAAACAAGAACTCACGAATCAAGAGAGTTTATTAAATAATCAAAAAAAAGTGATAGACAAACAATTACAAGTAATAAGTAATCTTAAGAGTAGTAATGAGCAACAAGCCAAAAACTACAATAAACAATTAGTTAAGATACAAGAACAAAGAGAAATAATTGGTAAACTTATACAAGAAAATACTCGCCTTAAGGAAAAATTGATAAATAAAGTAATACGAAAATTTAAGCACATCTACAGAAAGGGGAACAACAAATGAGAAAGTGTGATATCATTGTACCCATATACAATGCGTATGACTATGTTGAAAAATGCATAGAGTCAGTAATTAGGAATACGAACTTACATAATCATCGTTTGCTATTAATTGATGATAAAAGTCCAGATGAAAGAATTGTTCCATATCTTGACTTTATTAAAAAACAATATACAGATTTACAAATCATAATACTCAAGAATGAGAGAAATATGGGCTTTGTTTCTACTGTCAATAAAGGAATGAAATACTCATCTAATGATGTCCTATTATTGAATAGTGATACAGAAGTACCTGCTAATTGGCTTGAAAGAATTATTAAATGTGCCGATTCTCAAGAAATGATTGCTACAGTCACGGCTATGTCTAACAATGCAACACTGGCGTCAGTGCCAATAGGTCTACAAAATAACAATATGCCTGATTTTATGTCTTTTGAAGAGTATGCTGATCTAATAAGCCAATCGTCTATGAAAGAATATCCTCTACTACCATCGGCACACGGGTTTTGTATGTTTATTAAACAAGAAATATTAGATATTGTCGGTTATTTTGATGAAGAGACATTTGGCAGAGGTTATGGTGAAGAAAACGATTTCTCTTATCGTTGCTTAGATTATGGTTTTAAGCATGTGTTATGTGATGATGTAATTGTCTATCATAAGGAGAGTCAGTCTTTTAATGAGGATAAACAAGAGTTAATACGTACAAATTTAGAAGTTTTAAAGAATAGGTACCCACTATATGTAGATAAATTAGATGTATGGTTACACCGTTTTCCAATACAAAAGATATGTAAGAACGTATTGTATAATATAGAAATGTATAATAGAAAAAATATATTATTTGTAATACATGACTGGAAAAATGTAGAAAACAATTTGGGTGGTACAACGCTGCATTGCTATGATTTGATACAGAATATGCGTGATAAGTACAATTTTCATGTATTTTCTCCGGAAGATGGTGTATATAAAGTATATTCTTATTTTGCAGATAAGTCAGAGGTATTAACATTAGATGGTGTTTATGACACTAATATAATTAATGTTTACAATCAGGATTACAAGAAAATAGCACGTAAGGTAATCGCAGGGTTTCGAATTGATGTTATGCATGTACACCACTTATTAGGACACTATCTTGATATAATAAATGTGGCAAATGAATTAAATGTAAAATCATATATTACATTACATGATTTTTATTGTTTGTGTCCTACCATTAATATGTTGTATAACAAAAAAGAATATTGCTTGCGACTTAAAGATAAGAGTTGTGCAAATTGTTTAAAAAATGTCTTAGGAGTTAGTAATGACATCATAGATCACTGGCAAGAAGTATGGTCTAAGTTCTTGAATAAATTTGATAAAGTTATAACGCCATCAGGTTCAACGAAAGAAATTATTGAAACTGAACTAAAAGATGTTAACTGTTTAGCTATAGAGCACGGAATTGATATACCTAAGGAAACTAGTATATTAACAGCAAAGACTGAAGTGTTTAATGTCGCTTTTATTGGAGTAATGGCTGTACATAAAGGTGCAAAGGTAATAGAATACCTAATAAAAAATAGTAACTCTAATAAAATACATTACCATCTATTTGGAGTATCAGAGATAGAAGCTCTCATGCATTCTAAAAGCAATTATACATTCCATGGTAAATACAATCGTGATAACTTACAATCGTTATTAAAACAAAACAATATTCAGCTAGTATGTAACTTATCAATATGGCCTGAAACATATTCTTATACGTTAACTGAGACCATTGCCTGTGGTGTTCCGGTACTGGGGTATAATATCGGGGCTGTAGCAGAGAGAATTACTAAATATGGTTTTGGATGGCTCTTACCGCTTGGGGACAGTCATAAAAACATTTTAGAAAAAATAACTGCTATTTATACAAATAAGGAAGAGTATCAAAAAGTAATTGATAGTTTAAATGAATATAGTATTAAGCCAATTAAAGAAATGGTTGAAGAATATCATTTATTATATAAGAAAGCAAATGACACGCAGGGAGCCTATACGGCGTTGCATGAAATAATAAACTTAGATGATAGAAAAAAAGTTGTTGGAAGTACATCAGAACTTGATAGAATTCTAAATTCACGTAGGTGGAAACTAGTATCTAAAATCAGTGTACCAACATTTGCAAAAAAGTTTATTAGTAAGATAACAGAGTAATAGGAGAATATTATGAAGTATGCAGGAACTATAGTTTTATACCATCCTATCATTGAAGAGGTAATTAGTAATATAAAGAGTTACCTAGATAGTATTGATGTACTATATATTATGGATAATACACCTGATATAAGCAACGAGGAGCATTTTCAATTTAGTAACAAGCTAGTATATGTTCCCAACTATCAGAATTTGGGCATTGCCACTTGTTTAGATGAAGCAGCAAATAGAGCTATAAACGATGGATACAAATGGCTATTGACAATGGACCAGGATAGTTGCTTTCAAAAAAACGGAGCACATGTATTAGTAGAGTATATAGAAAATATTGAGGAGAACAATAAAGTTGGTATTATTTCCCCGTTTCATAATACTGTTAGAAGTGATAGACACATTCCTAGTGGTATTGAAGAACCTATCATTGTTATGACATCTGGGAATTTTATCAACTTAAAAGCATTTCAAGAAATAGGTGGATTTAAGAGGTGGTTATTTATTGACTGTGTTGATTTTGACTATTGTTTAAATCTATTAAGGCATGGGTATATTATCAAACAAATAAACGAAGTAGTATTAAATCATGAGTTAGGGGAAACAGTTAAAAAGAAATTGTATAATAAAACATTCTTTATAGATAATCATAATTACATAAGAAGATATTATATAGTTAGAAATAGGCATTATATATACGATGAATATTATGTGGACTTTCCTGACTATTGTAGAGCAGAAATAAAGTGTACAAGAAAAGAAGTAGTTAAAATACTACTTTATGAAAAAAATAAATTCCGAAAATTAATTTACATGTATAGGGGATATCGAGCCTATAAGAAAGGAATAACAGGAGCAATAAATGAAAGCAAGTAAACTAAAAATTAGTATATTATGTATGCTTAGTATACTAATTGCATTTGGCATTGAAAAAATATATTATTCAGATTTAGCTTTTTCTTTTGATCGCTTTATTATATTTATAATCTTACTCTTATTTATCAGTTTACATTTTATATTTGACATTAAGAAAATTTGGCGTAGTATTCATAAAAAAAGATATATATTAGGGGCCGTGATATATGTCTTCCTAATAGTAAATAGTTATCATGGTTCTAGTATATCTTTTTATAATCAGATTATTCAACCAGAATATCAAGTTGAGGATGGAAATCCAATATTTGGCGAAAGCAGGTTAATTCGAGCTGATGAATGGGCAGTTACGACGCCAATGATTCTATCACAGACAGCAGAAATAAACAGTCTTGGTAAATATAATCATAATATAATGGGAATTTCCAAACCAATCACGCTATATTTTAGATTACCGGCTAGAGATATAACCATGCTATCGAATCCAGCGCATATCCCATTCTACTTCCTGCCTGTACAACAAGCTTTTTCTGCATACTGGTACTTTGGGTTATTTACACTATTTTTTGCAAGTTATGAATTTATAATGATTATTACAAAGAAAAAAGTGTATGCAGCCTTTGGAGCTATTATGATTGCACTTGCACCAGCCACACGGTGGTGGGATTCTGCTAATATCTTATCTTCAGGATTAATAGCTGTTATTTGCTTTTACTACTATCTTCGATCTAATAATATTTATAAGAAAATAGGAATAGCAGCAGTAATCGGTATTGCCGGAAGTACGTATGTTATGACAGTCTATCCACCATGGTTAATTCCTTATGGCTATTTCTTTTTTATGATTGTTATTTACTTTTTATATGAAAATAAAGGGTATTATAATTGGAAAACATTTTTAATACTAGTACCTGTAACATTAGCGGTAATGTTAATTATTCTGCTACCATCTTTTATTATCGGAAGAGAGGTGTTTGGTATAATATCAGAAACTGCATATCCAGGGGCACGTATTTCTACTGGAGGGTATGGATGGGAATCAATGTTTGACTATTTGACCAACTTCTTTACTCCATTTAAGTCACCTATAAACGCATCAGAAATGTCACAATTTATTTGTTTTTATCCAGTTCCTATGTTTATGGGAGCATACTACATATTTCAAAATTATAAAAACAAAAAACAGGATTTATTATTGCAACTTTTAGTAGGATTATCTATATTTTTAAGCATTTGGAACTTTATAAAATTGCCGGAGATAGTAGCAAAGATTACAATGCTGTCTATGTCAACTGTCGAAAGAGCAAATGTTGTTTTAGGCTTTGTAAACCTGTTAATTATGATTATTTGTTTAGCTAACTACAATGAGGATAAGAAGAGTATTTTAATGAATCGTGTCGTCATTGCAGCTGTTTCTGCTGTTACTATTACAAGTTTTGGGGTCTATTTAATGAGGCAACAGTATGCAGATTATTTTAGTTTCAAAATCACAGTTGTAGCAATTTTAGTCTTCGTTGTATTCACATTTTTAATTATTTTAAATAATAAAAAAACAAACCTGTTGCTAATCAGTACTTTGGGTCTATCAACATTAGTTAGTGGTTTAGCAGTACAGCCTCTTAACAAAGGAATAAATGTATTTTATGATAAACCAGTAATGCAGGAAGTTACAAAGTTGGTAAATGAGGACAGCGAAGCAGGTTGGATGACAATATCAACACCATATTTCATACAAAACTATCTACTTGTATCTGGTGCACGTGTTATTAACTCGACAAACTATTTTCCTAATTTTGATTTATGGGATCAATTAGATGAGAATCGAAGCCAGGAATTCATATATAACCGCTATGCTCATATAACTGTAAATTTAGTAAATGAAGAAACAAATATGGATATACGTTATGAGGATCATATTGATTTACATCTGAATATAAATGATTTAGAAAAGACAGGGGTTAAATATTTAGTGTCTTATTTAGATGGTTTAGAGTCTTATAGCACAGAGGATGTAACAATAACACAAACCTACGGTGAGTTTGACATTTACATTTACGAAGTGAGTTATTTAGAAAGTTAATTAGTATTCTAAATTAATGATAATTATAACCATAAATGGTAAATTCATTTACATATGCTTATGCCTCTTTTTAGGAAAGTTAAGGTATATTTAAAAAAAGTTGATTTGTGTGTATATTTTATCTAAATTGGGTATGGAGGAACAGATATGAATGAAAAAGTTTTGATAATAATTCCAGCTTATAACGAACAGGAGGGTATTTTAAATACATATAATGAAATTATTGATTACAATAAAAATAATGGGACTAATTTTGATGTTATTGTAATCAATGATTGCTCTACAGATAGTACAAAAAGGATATGTGACGAAAACAATTTGCCTACCATAACACTAGTACACAATTTAGGTATTGGCGGAGCAGTACAAACTGGTTACAAATATGCATATGATAACGGGTATGATATTGCTTTACAATTTGATGGCGATGGGCAGCACGATGTATCCTATGTGAAAACTATTATTGAACCAATAATTAATAAAGAAGCAGATTTCGTAATAGGATCAAGATTTATTGACCCAAGCTCGAGTGAATTTAAATCGTCTTTCTCAAGAAGACTAGGTATTAAAATTATCTCTAAAAGTATACAGTTGGTAACTGGAAAAAAGATTTATGATGTTACATCCGGATTTAGAGCTGCGAACCGAGTGGTTATTGAGGATTTTGCAATGTCTTACCCAACAGATTTTCCTGAACCAATCACAAATACCGAACTGTTAAAGAAAAAGTACTACATTAAGGAAGTACCTGTAGCTATGAATGAAAGGGTCGGTGGAGAATCATCTATTCGTTCATGGAAGAGTGCATATTTCATGGTAAATGTCGTTCTTGCAGTTTTTGTAGTGGGAATTAGGAGGTATAGAAATGTCAGGTAAATTAATATTAGGATTGTTATCTTTTAGCCTATTTTTAATTTTATTAGTATCTATTATCCTTAGAAAAGGGAGAATGCCAATAAAATTTGCAATTGTTTGGTATATACCTGCAGTTATAATAGTAATCTTAGCTCTAATTCCCGATTTTTTTGTATTTTTCGCATATATATTTGGCTTTCAAACCATATCAAATTTAGTTATAGGGGTTTTATTTGTATTAATGATACTTATTATCATGGCTTTGACTATTTTAATAGCAGGATTGAATACTAAGATAAACTTATTAATTCAGGAAATCTCAGTACTTAAGAAAAAAGTAAACGACATTGATATAGGACAACGCTAATAGAAGTAAGGCTATATAAATACCCAAAAGTACTTACACAGATGTATTAACAGTATTTTAAAACAAACATATACAAATATCGAAATTGTATTATTAGACGACGTTTTAAGTGATAGTTTTGGAAAATTATCTGTGACTATAAACGGAAGCAAAACATTAGTTAATGGTGATTTTGCAAACTATAAATAGTTGCGGCCTGGACTAGAATATTCAATCTAGAATATATTATTGAAAATGATATTGAGTTTCTCTCATCTAATATTGGGGAAGATATTCACTTCACTATACAAGTTGTTTTATTGACAGATAAAATTAAAGTAATCGACATATTGGTTATAATTGGTGCTATAATGAAGAAAGTATATCCAACACACTACATAAAAGTGTAAGTAATGAATTACAAATAGACTTTTTATTAAACAGCGTATATGAAAAACCAAAAAGAAAAATATACAAATGGTGAATATCTAGAGTTTTATTTTATAAAACTGATAATTTGGTACCTATTGTATACAACAAAAAAAAGCAAATAGGCAGTCTATTTCAAAAGAGTATCAAAATATATTTCACTGAATAGAAATTATTATTATTTTTAAATTGAAAATTATGAGGTAAATAAAACATGGAAATAACACACACATTTGTTGTTCTTGCTTATAAAGAGTCACCATACTTAGAACAATGCCTATTATCAGTCTTAGATCAAACATTAAAAGGCTCAACTGTAATTGCTACATCAACGCCATGCCAATACATATCTACTATAGCTCAAAAGTATAACATTGATGTCATCACAAACCCAGATCCTGAAAAAGGAATTGGGCATGATTTTGACTTTGCAGTATCGTGTGGGCATACTGATTTAGTTACTGTTGCGCATCAAGATGATATTTATGATAAAACATATAGAGAACAGGTTATCTCAACATATAAAAAAAGCCCCAATTCATTAATAGTATTTACTGATTACTATGAAATTAGAGATGGGAATAAAGTGGTATCAAATTTAAACCTAAAAATAAAGAGATTCTTACTAATTCCCCTACGATGTAAAATGCTTGGTAGTACAAGGTTTGTTAAACGCTGGACAATACGATTTGGTAATGCGATTTGTTGTCCCGCTGTAACATTTTCAAAAGAAAATATTAAAACGAATAGTATTTTTAAATGTAAATTTAAATGTGATGTCGATTGGTACGCATGGGAAAAATTATCATTAGAAAAAGGTGCATTCACATATATCAAACACAAATTAATGGGACATAGAGTACACGATTTATCAACTACTACGGAAATTATTAACGATAACATTAGAACAAAAGAAGATTTAGTAATGTTTAGTAAGTTTTGGCCAAAACCTATCTCAAAGCTATTAAATAAATGGTATATTAAATCGGAAGAAAGCAATAAATAAAAAAGTAATAATGTAAATTACAAATAGAATGAAAGTGAATGGATACATGATAGAAAAAATTAAAAGCATAATCAAGCAACCAAGTATACTTTGGAATATATTAGGCATTAGCGCCCAGTCGTTTTACTCAGTATTCCTAATACTTTTTATAACCAGAATTAATGGAGTAGAAGAATCTGGTGTATTTTCATTTATTTTTTATATATCCTCGATTTTTCAAACAATAGGAAATTATGGTGGAAGAGTGTATCAAGTTTCGGATGTAGAAAGTATTTTTGAAGATAAAACGTATGTATCTATAAAAGTTGCTACAGCAACAATTATGGTTTTTTCATCCCTGTTTTTCTGTTTGATAAATGGGTATGATCTTCAAAAAACAATGTTAATGATTATACTTCTAGCGGGCAGGTTTTTTGAAGTCATTTCAGAGGCCTGTTTTGGTATTTTACAAAAACATAATCGATTAGATATTGTTGGTAAATCAATGTTTTATAAGTCTGTGATAGCTACCATTATTTTTGTTATCATCAATTATACGACTAAAAACATACAGCTAGCTAGTATATCTTTTGTAATTGTATTTTCTATATTTTTCTTTATGTTTGATTTAAAAAAAACGTTGGAGTATAGTAGAATAAAGTTAGTATTCGATGGAAAAGTTATTCGATTAGCAAAAAAGTCGTTTCAAGTATTTCTATATCCTTTTCTAACAATTTTAATCCTTAATATAACTAGATATTTTGTTGATTTAAATGCTAGTAATACAGCCCAAGGGTATTTCTCTATATTAATTATGCCAGCTTCATTAATATCCTTGTTTGCTCAATTTTTAATACAACCAATGATAACTACGCTAGTTGAAAAGTATAATAAAGGCCAATCTGAGTTTAAAAAAGATTGTGTGATGTTATTATTAGCTTTGTTTAGTTTTGGAATAATCTCTGCTGTAATTTCATATTTCGTGTTAGTTGACATATTAAGTTTTTTATTTAATCTTCCATTAACAGAGTTTCGATTAGAAACAGCATTGTTAATATTCACAGGAGTATGTAATGGGGGAGTGTCTCTAATCTCCACAATTCTCGTTATTATGAGAAAGCTAACTGCTCAGACTATTGCTTTTTGTTCTACAGTCATTACAACAATCTTAGTTTCATGGTACATGGTTGGTACGTCTATCACAATGGCGTTATATGCATATATGATAAGCATAGCTATACAGTTTTTATTTTTTTTAATTCTATTCATATACTTTCTTAAAAAAGCCGTTACAGAGTAATTTATAAATGTAAGTATTATTTTATAATGTAAAACAACGTAAATATTATTAACCCTCTAAAGTAATCAACGAGAACTATGTAATGCACCCCGTTGTTTGGACAACA
>AKZA01003750.1_pt1 | contig 15263 bp, 17 predicted proteins | sample 456438 | NCBI WGS metagenome assembly AKZA01 (sample SAMN02954239, study PRJNA169114) | insect gut metagenome | biome: terrestrial; feature: insect; material: gut | host: Agrotis sp. | place: China: Hangzhou, Zhejiang | collected 2010-10 | reverse complement strand
CAGCCTTCCTTCAAGATCCGGCAAAATGTTCTCCTTCAACTCATAAAGGATCTGATCATTCTCAGTTAACCGCTCATCTAGTTCCGGAAGAATCCGATCATTCAAATCATCCAATATTCCTTCTAGCTCATCCAGTTCTTTTGTATTGGCTGTTTGACCATTGACCTCATCTGAGAATGGACCAGCAACATCATGATGGTTAACTGCTCGAACGCGATAGTACCATCGCCGATTTGCTTCCACCGTATGGCTGAAAGCATTGACATTTGTTCGTGCAATTAGATTGCTGGGATTAGGAACAAATCCTTGTACTTCACTACCGTGAATTTCATAGTCACGTACAATCAAACTTTGCATATCCCAAAATAAATGGATCTGACTAAATCCGCTAAATGCTTCAAAATTTGTAATTGGCCCGGGTCGAACATTCGCTATATTTCCGGGACCTACTACAGGCGGACGAGACCAGTTGCCATTATTCAATCCATCTTCAATTTTATTTAAACGATCATCTTCCGAATAGAGATTTTTAAAATTACCCATTTCAACATCAGCACTCTCGGAATCAGCTAAATCATAAGTAAATCCAATCACCCTAGATTCAATTCTCAACGGTGAATTAAAACTATCATTATCAGCTAGTCTAATCGTATCTCCGAGCCGTAATTGCTCATGATCAAATTCGCTTCCCAAAAGTTCTGACAACAGCGAAATATTGCAACTTGCGAAATACCATGGATGATTGTTTTGCTTCAACGCTTCCCAAGTTTCTCGCATCAATAAATCAGGATCTTCTTGGCTGCTGCTTTCAAACACACCTTCTAGATGTGTACGTCGTCCTGTTGCTGGGTCTACTAAACCGTATAATGCTCTTGCTTCCTCATCTATAAGGTATGCTTGTCCTCTTGGTTTGCTGAATCCATGCGTACTATTTGTTGCAATTAAGTCATCAAACATAATACGTCTTGAATAACCACCAGTTGCTTCTCCGGATTCTTCATCATAAAGTGCTACTCCGCTGCCGCGCCCATATAGCAAGGAACGGATATGACCAGTTTCAACAGTAAGTGTCAATCCATTAATATTGTGACCTACTTCTAAAAGTAGTCCCGTGTCATTGCCACGCTTTATTGCATCTATAAAACGGCCTGTAATTTTGTTATCCTGTACCTCTACTCTAACTCGTAATTCTGCATCCCAAATTTCTAAACATTTTCCAACGGCTTCAATTGAAGAAATATAATAAAAATTTGTCGATCGATTGCCGAAACCTCCCACCTGCCCAACTTGCCAACGGTTTTGACCTGACAAAGCTTGTTGGAGTGCTGTTTGCAACGTCACATTCTGAGGTCGTAGGTCGCGCAAGATATTCTTTGTTAAATCCAGTACGGCGTCCTCGCAACGGACTCTTATGTATTCGCCTTGGTCATTCACTTCAAGGTCAACATTAGCCATCTTGAACAAACGAAAAAAGCCATCTTTGTCTAAAAATGCGACTTGATGACCTTCTTCAATAAATGGACTATCGACATGATCCGGCAAGCAAGAAAATTCGAAATTACTCGCTTGATTTATTTTTTCACTAAAGTGAGCATCCCAATAATGCAGCGAATCCTCTGTTTCATTTGAAGCAATTGCTGTGAGTTCATCTGAATCATTGAAGAATAATAAATCTGCCATATAATCACCTACTTCCATCGTTCTCTAAATGTTGTTTCTATATTTGCTGCAGCAACATTTGAAGTTAGCACATTTCGACCAGGCATAATAGAAAACATTTGTGATCGAAAATCAAATGAGGTCATTCTTAGATGCCCATTAATCAAAATTTTTCTTCGAGACATATCTATTTCCAAACGATCATTTCTGATAAAGTTCCAAATTATCCGTGCTTCTTTATTGCTAGTCGTATTTCTAACACGAAACTCATTGGCCGCTGCAGTAAAATTGACATTTATAATACAAGGAGTTTCTATTTTTCCTTTATTATCAATTTGAAGGCCAGTGATCTTTTCGGGGACTAACGCATACTTAAAAGGATCATGGCAAATGATTGTCATGATCCCTTTCAAATAAAAGGCGGATTCTTCTTGCGGATTAATTCCATCAATTCTAGCCAAATAAACACGATCAGCTTCATCACTAAAAATAAGTTCTTTGGCATCTTGATGTATCAACCACTCTGCGATTTCCTCTTTTTTCTTTTGTAAGTCTTCAAAGCCCTTGCTATAAATTATGAACGGCTCTTGCCAAGTCCTAGCTCCAAAGAGCATTTTTCCAACTCTATAACCATGTCGATTGGCATTGGTAAAGACTGACCGTTTTATCTCAGGGGATATAGGTCTAGTTTCATCTTTCAATATCTTAAAAAAAGATTTTGAAATTCCATTGAACTCCATTTCTACCATACTTTCCCCCCTCCTTTTAGTGATCTTGCTCTTATACTGCTTCGATTCTGGCTCTCTTTCACTGGGTCAGCGAGTACTTCACCAAGAATTTTTTTATCAACAACTAGATAAGTAGGCCCCGAATCACCAGCGACAACAATTTCTTGGCGGTGACTATCTTCTCTTGCTCTTTCACGTCCATATTCTTGCGCCATTAAACCACTAAGCGGTGCTGGAATAATAGACGCCCCACGTTGCAAGTTAATAAGCTCTGGTCCACGTTCATTAACCCATGTTAGCCCACCTGCAAAGTTTGGTGTCCCATTTGCGTGCCGTGGATGTTGTGGTCCATCATCACTACGCGTAAATATACGAGCAATTTTAGTCTCTGGCCACCAGTTACTCCACCAATTTTTAAGTTTGCCCCAGTGACTTAAAATTTCACCTGTTTCTAAATCCACCGTTCCTCTAAGCTCTTCGTGAGCAGATTCAAGTCGATTCAGACCTTTAGTGCGGGTTCTGTCAGCAGCTTGAATGGTACCGTTCGCTAAATCCTCTGCTTCTCTGACAGTTGTTTCTGTAGTTCTTTTTGCTTCATCGATCATTTTAGCTGCTTGTTCTTCTGATAGAACACCTAACACATCGCGTTGATGTTCGATTTCAGCAATTGTTTCGTCCCTTTGTTCTAATGCAGCTCTGACTGTTTCATCGCGCTGTGCTTCTGCCTTTGAAACCGTCTCATTGTATTGTTCGTTAATTTTTGTTACTGCGTCAGAAAGCATCTCAGCGTTGATTCGCTCTTTGCTGTTAGCCAAGTTACGCAAGATCAACTCTTGTTCTCGGGCATCTTCAGCAGCTAAGTTTATTGCTTCTTTTTGATGCACCTCATTTAGTGCTTGAATTTTCTCATTCTCTTCATTTGTTAAAGCTCGTTGTTCATTTTTTGCCGTCTCAAGAATTTGATGAATTTCATCCATAGCTTGTTGGGTTGTTTTCTCTCTAAAGTCAAAATGGTCTTTTGTATCTTGAGCGAGTTTTTCGAGTTCTTCTTCTGACATAGACTTCATCCCAGAGAACTTTTCTTGCTGGATCCGCAATGCTTCTTCTTTCTCGGTTTGGTAGCCTTCTAACAGATGCTCATGCATTCCGTTAACTTTACTAATAATTTCTTTGCTATTTTCCTCAGTAACTTCAGTTTGTGTTGCCCACATGGTATTTACTTCTGTTCCCACCTCAAGAGACATATCCATGAATGCTCCTACTATCTCTTGTGTTTCTTCACTTATTGTCTCTTTTGCAATAACAGTTCCATCCGCGGCATATTCCACACTGCCTACAAAAAGATCCATTGCTGGAATTGCTTCTTGGGTCATCGCTTTATGCACTACATAGCCCGTACCTGCAAGCGCACCTATACCGACAGTAACTGGATTAATGAACATAGGTAATGCGGCTAAAGTACCTCCAAGCCCAAGTTTTGTCATTCCAAGGGCACCAGCTGCAACCTTAGTTCCACCAGTCAATCCGGCAATTTTCCCAGCTAAACCAACTTTTCCAACACCTATTGCCGATCCAGCGGCAGCTACTGCACCTTTTTTCAGAAGTAATGCAGCTTTCATTTGACCAAACATAATAACTGCTTTACCGCCAAGTGTAATTACTGGTCCTAATGCTGCTGCTAATGCTCCATATTTGACAATGTTTTCTTGCGCTTCCGGAGAAAGTTGTTGAAATCTTTCTAACATCTTTTTCAAGAATTCTACGCCTTTATTCAAAGCAGGAACCATTATTTCAAAGATCGTTATACCGACATCTTGCAAGTTATTTTTGAGGATTTTTAACTCACTTTGTAGATTATCAGTCATGATATCTGCGAATTTTTTTGCATTACCTTCTGCGTTCTCGAGGTTATCAATTAAGCCATGAAAATCTTCGTCAGAAGCATTTATAATCCCAAGCATTCCAGAAAGGGCTGAACTGGAGAATAATGTAGAAGCTGCCGCCATTTGCTGCTCCTGCTCCATATCTCCAAGGGATCCTCTCAAGTCTTTAATAATATCATTCAGTGGCTTTGCTTCCCCAGCAGAATCAAACATAGAAATCCCTAGATCTGCCATCAGATCTGCTGCCTCTTCAGATGGATTTGTTAAATCCTCAATGGCTCGTTTTAATGTTGTCCCTGCTTGAGAACCGACAATCCCAGCATCTGCCATTAGTCCCAGTGCCAAGGCTGTGTCTTCAATCGTATATCCCAACGCCCCTGCCACGGGTCCTACGTATTTAAATGCTTCTCCCAGCTCTCGCACGTCGGTGTTCGCATTTTTATTAGCAGTTGCTAATACATCAGTGAATCGCCCGGCGTCTTCTGCTTCAAGTCCAAATGCTGTAAGCCCCTTCGTTACAATAGCTGTGGTGTCTTCTAACGACATTTTCGCAGCTGTTGCTAAATTCAAGACTGGCTCAAGCCCGGCGAGGGTTTGTTGCGTGTCCCAACCCGCAAGACCCATCTTATACATTGCATCGGCTACTTCTGACGCGCTATAAACCGACTGATTCCCCATATCTCTAGCTGCAGTTTCAAGCATTTCCATTTCTTTTGCACTAGCTCCGGTCGCAGCTTCAACGTTACTCATATTCGCTTGGAATTTTGATCCTACGTAAACACTGGCACCGGCAACTCCAAGTAGAGGTTTCGTCACACTCTTTGTTAAATTGTTCCCTATGCCAACTAAAGTGTTACCAACTTTATTAGTTTCAGTGGTCATTTTGCCAAGTTCTTTTTCAAAATCTTTTATATTGGCGCCAACTCGAACGACTAAACTATTAGAAATGACTATTCCCTCCCCTCGGAAAATAAAAGAGCCCATTCGTCACCGAACAGCTCTTTTCTCTCATCTTCAATTTCTTCTAAATATTTTTCGTTTACCTCTTGATCCTGACCCTCCCACAACTCATTATAAGGCTCGCCATCTTTTCTAAAAGCGTTAGAAATTGCTCTGTATTGAACGTAGGAATTAATTTCCTTTTCTTGCTTCCATTTCTGGTGATACTTTTTTTGGAGCACCACAAATTGCTGATGAGTGACTTCGTCAAAATCTGAAATAGATAAGCCGATTAAAATACCTTCCGCTACTATTTCTTCATAGGAAGGGATTTCAGCTTTCCCGCATCCTCGCCTTCACCTTGGCTTTCTCCTGTTTCTTGGATCTCCTCTTTGATTCCTAGTGCACGATTTAATTCTTCTGTTAACTTTTCGGTTAGATAATGAATGTCATGTTCTGCAATGACATCATCCATAATATCCCCCGCTTTAGAGAAATCAATTTCTTTATCTTTTTCTCCATACCGAAGAGCCACTGAGAAAATTTTTCGCAATAATCTTAGATCCTGCTTCTTAGCAGCAAGCTCAAACATATTTACTCCGGTTAATTCTTCAACATCTGCTTGAGCATTGATACTCATTAAAATTCGATACGTTCCATTTGTTCCCTCTAATAAAGTTCCTGCTCCCATTATTTCTTAGCCTCCTCTTCGACTTTTGTGGCAGTCTTTTTTGTTACATTTGTTGCAGAAGCATTGGTCGATTCACGTGATAGTGGACCATTACCACGCAAAGTCAGTGTGTATGTGACTAAGTCGTTATGAGGCATCGCTTTACTGAAGGAAGTAACCAGAACTTTTCCTTTGTAATTTCCACCACTAGGTAGAGTTATTTCTGCATCTAACATTCCTGTTTCACTTGTATGCTCAGCCATTAGCATCGAATCTTCAATAACCTCAACAGATCCATTTGTGACGTGTGCACCAGAACACGAAATATTCCAAGAACGGCTTCCGGGGATAACTTCTTCCCATCCTCCCTCAGAATCTTTGGAAGAAACGTCAATTTCTCCAAGTTCAATATTTAAAGTCGCATCGCGTTGTCCGGCTAGCGACTGAAGTGCTCCTGTAGCCCCTACCCCTTTAATTAGTACCTTACATTTTAAACCAGTATATTTTCCCACTTAAATTTCCTCCTCTTCATCATCGTCAAGCCAAAGCTCAACATTCATCTCTCCGTAAAATTCTTCATCTGCGGTTTCTTCAATCATTCCGCCCAAAACTTTTTGTTCTAAAACTGTCGTTTCCTCAACATCCACAAATTCATCCAATGCATTTTTAATTATCTGAATGATTTTTGCAGCCAAAAGCTTTTCTTGCGCTGTTGTAACTACGTGAATTTTTTGCACTACTTTATAGGATCCTCCTGTTTTAGATCCTAATGAGTCGGGAAACTCAAAATCTAGCTTCCCCAGTACAACATAAGGCGGTCGAATATCAACAGGGAGATAATCCCAAACTGTGACTTCGGGCAGTTCCGCTAATGATTCCTCAACTTGAGTGTAAATCGCTTCATGTGTTTCGATTAATTTCATTTAGAGTTCTTCCTTTCGAAAAATCCTCTCTCGAATCTCTCTCTGATATTGTGGTGCAACTTTGCTTTCAGCTCTAGCCATGAATGGATTTGATGGCATTCGCCCTCTTGAAGCACCCGATTTTGTCATACGATCACGTGTCCCTAGCTCTACTAAATGTCGGTGTGGCGCCATTTTTTTCCTTGCAGCGGTTGTCTTCGCGTGCTTATAGGCTAACCCTAACTTTTTAGAAACATCTTTTGATCGAATAGAGTTTTGCAAATTTCCTGTAGGCCCAATCGGTGCATTTGCCTTACCTTCTTTTGTTACTCTAGTTGCATTTCGTTTCACGATTTTTTCTAAGTCCATCGCAAGAATATGATTAAAGTTTGAAACTCGCACTTTAAATTCTTCTTGCCCTTCAAGCTTTACGGTGAATTCAGGCATCGTCACACTTCCTCTTTAACGATCAAAACCAAGAATCGATCTCGTTCCTGCCAATTAACAGCGATCTCGATCTGAAACTCTCTACCTCTATATCGTAAGCGATTCGATCGCGTAATGTCTTTCCTGTACCTGATCGTTATTCGGTGAGTGATTTCTGATTCAAGTCGATTCATTCTAAATTTTTCATCGCTAGATAGAGGTTCAATGGAAGCCCACACTTTTGGATTCAGATCCACGAGCACCCACTTAAGCGAGTCACTACGTTTTCCGCCTACTCCGTTGTCCCGAGCTTCTCTTTTTAAGAGTTCCACTCTTTTGTTCAGATTCCCCGGATTGTCCGAGTGTTGGTAGCCTAGCCTCCGGTTGAGTTGACTCATTGTCATCCCCTCCATATTTCAATTGCGTAATCATCGCAGTAATAATAGGTTTTCTAACTGCATTTGGCGTCGGGTTATAATAATCTCTTTCTTCATACCAATGAGTGATCATATACTGACATACTAGCTTCGCAATAGAAGTTTGTTTACCAAATACTTTTCGCCCTGTCGCATCTTGTAAATAAGTTGTCGCTGCCTCAATTAAAGAGGAGACGATAGCATCCTCATCGTCTCCATCAATTCGTAGCCAATCTTTTACTTCCTCAGTTTTTAGATGCATGGTCATTCACTCTTTTTTTTCGTAGTCTTCTTACCCTTTTCATCAACAGCAATTTCTGGTGTAACAATAGTGCCTGCGACAATATCTGATTGTAATGTCCGATTATCAGGTCCAGGGTTCCTTGGTTCTGATCCGGCGTCAATCAATCCTTTGACAACAGCTTCATCATCCACTGCTTGAATATCTAAGCGCTCACGAACCTTAATTCCCGTAATATCTTTTTTCCAGAAGGAATCCGCCTGATCGTTAAACTCAATGCTCATGGTTTCTCGATCAAAAATTGTGAGGGCTTCATTTAAGTCCCCGAAATAAATAGGGGCTTTACCACCCACAACGGGCATTGTTCGACTTGGAATGACTTCGATTGGGTGAATACCAAACAACAAGCGTTTCGACTTTTGAACTGGATCAGGTTGAACAACATACTTGCCATCCGAATTTTTCATCTTATCTAGATAGTTAAACCCTTCTTGATTCGTTACAACAATGGATGTTGCAGCAATCGCTGGATCTAGTTTCACATTGAAAATGTCTTTCAGATCATCAAACTCAACTACTTCAACTTCTTCACCGGCTGTAATCTCATTTAGCTTTTTGATGATCAAGAAATTCCGAGTTGCCCGAGTTTTCTTTGTCAACCAGCGAACCAAATATCCTTTTAATGCAATTCCTGTATCTTGGAAAAGCTCACGTGTGACTTTTAGGATTCCACCTTTTTTCTTCACTTTGTACTCAATTTTTTTAAATTGAGGTCCATCGATTTCTGGAAATTCAGCTGCTTCATCAACGTTATCAAATGGGGTGTGATCAGCATCCACTTCAATATTCCGAGAACCTGTCAGAGTTGATACAGGTTCAACATTTACGTACTTTTCAAGAGCAACCCCTTCACGGCGCAGTTCTTTTACTTCAACACGGATATCTTGCGGAACGGTTAAACCACCGTCTTCTGGTACACCTTCGGTCATGGTCGTCGAATTCAAAACTTGAACAGTTTCATCGTCCAACTTGCTTTCTCGACCGAAATTTTTGAAAGCAGAAACAAATGCATCAAATGCACTTACCTTGTCTTTTTTCTTCACTGGCTTCGCACTTGCAGCAATCAAGTCCTCTTCATCGCTTTGTAGCTCTTCTGCTAATTTGAAGCTTTCTTGCAAGTTCTTCATTTCATCACGCATTTTTCTTGCGCCTTCTAGATCCCCAGAATTCAACAATTCAACAGCAGCCACACGTTTGTTTTCGATTTGTTCTTGCATATCACGTAATTTCTTAGTCATTTATTTTTTCCTCCAATTTTTTAATAGTAAAAAAGAGCTACATTAAATCTAGCTCTAGTTTCAATAATTCAATTTCTGAAACACGTTCAGATTCATCCTTTTGCTCGATAAAATTCTGCATCTGTTTCACTGGTGATTTAGCACTATTCAATACAGCGCTTCGTTCAAAGCTGAAGCCCTTCATGTTTTGAATCGTTTGATCCTCGTTATATAAGATTTCATCAGCAAATCCCAAACTCACAGCTTCTTGAGCACTCATGTATTTTTCCATCGTCATCATGTCGGATAATTCTTGACGACTTTTTTTGGTTTTCAGTTGGTACGCATTCAATATTGTTTCCTTCACCGCACTGAGCACATTTACCACCTGTTCGAAATCAGATAAACTACCGTACCCTAGATAAGTTAACGGATCGTGAATCATGATCATTGCGGTAGGCGATACTTTCACTTGATCACACCCCATCAAAATGACAGATCCCGCACTCATGGCTTTACCGGATACTATCCCGATCGTTGTGCCTGTTCTTTTTTTCAAATCATCATAGATGCTTGCTGCTGCAAATACATCGCCGCCATAACTATTAATGATTACTTCCAATGTCTTTCCTTCGTGTTGCTTTAATTCTTGTCGAAATTTATTTGGTGCAGTATGCGGTTCGTCAAACCATTCATAGAGCCAAACACTCGAATCGTCGACAATATCTCCCTCAATGCGTAATTCCACAACTTCCCCGCTGTTCTCCTCTGATTCATTACGAATCACAGGTTTAAAATTCCAGAACGTCAATTGTCATCACCATCTTTCCTATACTGTTTTCCAATATCCCCTAATGGAATATAGTTTCCATTTGCCATCAAGTTGTCTCCATCAGGATGTGAAGGCATGTCTTGCAGCGCCCTTGCCTCATTAGGTGTTTTCACACCGTTTTGCACATAACCTGTTAAGATTTTCATTTGTGTTTCAGCATCTGTTCTCAGAATCACCGACACATTAAACTTAAAAAAGAAACCACTTTTTAACTTGCTTGTAGAAAGCAGTTTATAAGTGATCTCTTCCTCATATTGTTTAACTATGTACAGAACGGTATCTGTATAAAAGGCCAAGTTCTGACTTTCTGAGTTTCGATAGCTTGATTTCTCGTAATCATTGATTTGATTGGGCTTTATACCAAATGCACTAGCAACTTGCAGTGCCGAGTATTTCTTTAACTCGAAGAATTGTGAATCTGTTAGTTTTAGATTTAACGGTTGGATTTGCATCCCTGCAGGAACAGGGATCATTCGACCAGCATTTTTTGTCCCAGAAGAAAATTCTTCAAACCCTTTTACAAGCCGTTTTTGTTTCTCATCACTCAAATCTCCTGTGTATTGAACAACTGCTCTAGCAGTAACTCCGTTTTCATAAAGATTAGTTATGAAATCTTGAGCAGCAAGGTTTCCTTGTATCGTTGATTTCAAGGTTTCCTGAACACTGGCACCTGTTAATCCATCAAATGTTGTGCTCGTCTTAAAGTGCAGAACATCATCTGAATGAAAAATATAAAGCTCTCCCGTCTGTCGATCGATATATTGATACCAAATTGCATCAGCTTGCCCAAACACACCGCCATCATCAACCACAACTGAAACATCTTCACTAGGCATAATCCACATCGAATCAAGTCTAAATTTGTTCCATCGTAAAAATACAAAAGCATTTCCGTGGTGATTTCGATTCATCTCCACTGTTGACCAAAATGTTGATGGTGTCATATAAGGGTTCGGTCTAGCCTTCAACAACTTAATTAATTCATCATTATGCTGACCTACAACGCCCTTATCTGTATTCTGGTATAAATGCAGCGGCATTTTTCCCATTGTCTCAGACAATTTTTTTAAACACGCAAAATACGTTGCTTCTGACAATGCATTCTTTTTAGTGTCCACACCTAACCAGCGCATAAAATCACTGGATCCGACCGAAGGACTAAACTTACTCAAAACATTTTGGATTTTTGGGTGTTTATCAATAAACGCTATTGTTCTGGATTGTATCCAGTCTGCTGCTTTCAAACTCTCACCTCCTCATTTTTACCAACCCATTTTATCAAGGAAATCATCCACAACTTCCTCGAAGCTTACGCTATCTTTTTGCATCGCTATCTTCCATGCATCAACAACTGCATCGACAGGATCAATTCTCTGGGCCCGAACACTTTTATCTATTTTTATATCTCCATAAGAATTAGAAACTTCTTTTGCATTTACTACTGACCAGGTGAGCAGTTCATTTGCTTTGTCGTACTCAACATTGCCGGCTTTTACTTCCAATCGAAAATCCTCTGTAGGGTCGTTCAAACTCAGCATAGATTGTTTGATCTCAACAGTGTCTATACCTAGTTCTTCTAAATCGCCTAAAAAGGCACTCGCATTTGACGGGTCGTAACAAATCATCCGAATGTCGAGCTCGTAGTCAGAGATTAACTTTTTAAGGTGACTAATAATGTATTTATAGTCTGTCTTTACACCGCTCAGAGTCTCAGTAACAGTGATCAATCCATTTTTGATCCATATATCATATGGGGCAAAATCACTTTTGATATGTTCCTGAACTCGCTTTACAGGGATAAATGAATGTGAATAGACGTAGTACTTCCGTACATTATCTACCATATAAGGAAAAATCAACGCCAAACTAGTTAAGTCGCCACCAGCCGATAAATCTAGGCCTGCAAAACATGTTCGACCAATAAAATCTTCTAACTTTTTATCTGATCCACAAGCTTTCCAATCTTTCATATTCATATAGCCTTTGTCTGAATACTCTTGCCATATATTTAAAAGCTTTACTAGAAAATACCTTTCATCGGCACCGCCCATCGACTTAGCTTTCAATGCATCGGCTCTCAAGTTATTTAGACGCTTTTCGCTCCACCTTGGGTTTGCTTTTGGCCAGTTCTTCTCATCCCAAGGATCATCATTCTCATCCAATTCTGAAATAAACACAAATTGCGTTTCATCGGTAATCACACCAGAAACAACCTGCTTGCAATAATCATACAAACTTTTACATGGTGCATTTAGTTCATAACCAGCTGTAGTGATAACTGAGACAAGACCTTCTTCTAGATCGACCATCCCACCAGTTAGCATTTTATAAATTTCATTCGTTTTGTGTAAGTGGTACTCATCAACGGAAGCAAAAAATGGACGAAACCCATCAATCTGAGTATCCCGCCCAAGTGCTGTAATTGTCCCGCCGGTCAAGTTACATAATATAGTGGATTTATAATCTTGAACTTTAAACAACCCTTGTTTGTGCTTAGTTCCGCTAAGTTCTACATCCGAGTATATAAACTTCATCGCTTCTTTTAATACGATTCTCGCTTGTTTTTCTAAGGTTGCTGCTACATAAACTTGCGGAAACTGGTACCCCGCGAAATTTCCATAGTATAGCGTCGGGATTGCATTGCCCAAGGATTTTCCGTTTTGTTTCGCCACTTGGATATAGGAAGTCTTGAATCGTCTGAACCCATCTTTATTTACCCAACCATTCCAGCTCCCAAAGATAAAATCTTGGAATCCCTCAAGTCGCAATGGTTGCGGAGTTCCCTCACCAACCACTAGTTCCTCTGCGAAATCAATGATATCGTGCGCTTTTTCTACATCCCAGTAATACGGGAAGGTTTCAGTACCTTGCCTTGCCAGGTCCTTTAGGTGCCGTTCACAAGCTAGTCGCTCTGTTTCACCAGCGACTATCGATCCATCACAAACCCGTTGAGCATAATCAGTAATACGATCATTATTTCTCGTCATCGCTTACCAGCCCATTTCCCGAATTTACTATTATCTTGATCATCGTCATTTTTTTGTGGACCACGTAGTTTTAAGCGAGAGCTAAACGTTAGACCAAGTTCACCTGCAATTGATCGGCACTGTTTAAACAGTAAGTCCTTGGTTCGCTGCAAAGAAGCATATTCTTTACTTGCACCTAGATACTCAAGTCCAGTCTCCTCATCAGTTCTTAAAGAGGTTGGCTTAAATTTCTTTATGGCTTTTAGGACTTCTCGATAATGCGAGCGAGCGTCAATATACTGGGCTAAAGTATCCACATCCAAATTCGAGATCAAATCAATTCGCATTAATTCATTTGCAATTTCCATGAATTCTTTTTTCTGCTTCGCAGTCAGGTAACTTGGCGGATTCACTCGATCAGATGGTCCTCTTGCCCGAGCTTCTTCTGCACGCCGTTGTTCAATTTCTTCTTTAGTTAGACCCGGTTTATTTCCCTTATCTAAAATTGCTTCAACAGATTCTTTTTTTCTCCCGGGCATGGAAATCACCTCCAAAAAAATTTTCAAAAAACCAGTTTTTGACTACGTAAAGGGGGGACTGTGGTTTCAGCAGATTTCCTCAAACTTTCTGACCTCCCCCTACCCCGCACTAACTAATTACTGTCTTAAGTCTTATCATTTCAGCGTTTAATTCAGCTTGTATTTGTTGTTCTCGTCTATCTATGCGTCTCTGTGTCTGTTGAGTAACTTTTTCACTCATTAATTTCTGACGCTCTTTTTCTAGACGAAAAACTGCATGATTTTTACAGCAAATTGTGAATTGTTTTCCGCATTTTGAACAACAAAAATAAGTTCTTTCAACTTGTCCCTCAGTCTCGTGCACAAAGGTGTACCTCGATGGGACAGTGACTTCAAACTCTTTCTTACAATGATCGCATCTTGCTCTCATACTTGCAGCTCCTTGTACTTTAGTTTATCTGCACGTGTCTTTACTCTGTGACACTTAAAACACAACGATTGCAGATTATCTAGCGACAATCTCTTGCCCCAATCAACTTTGATAGGGATGATATGATCTACCTCTTCCGCAGGGAGTATATGACCGTCTAGTAGGCAATGCACACATAAGTAATTATCCCTACTTAAAGCCGATACTCTAGTCATTCTCCACGCCTTGCTATTGTAGAATGACTTCGATTGCTTGTTTCGCCGCAGCTTATCATATCTTTCATGCCTAATTTTATTGTTATACTTTTCAGGATTCTCCTTATCGCAATATGAGCATCTGCGTTTATCGATCGGAATAATTTTTCCGCACTTACAAATTTTCATCATCGGCATTTTATCGCCTCATACAAATAAAGTGGGTTACTACCCAACCATAGCACCCCCATATATAACGATAGTTGGTCGCACATTGTAATGCTGTTTCCGCAGCAACAATGATTTTATCCCTCAACAGGATGAACAAAGAAGAGTGAATTGTTGTGAGTTGTCAACAGACCTTCTCCCTCATAATTAAGGCGCATTCGGGTTACAAAAATTGCATTTTTTCCAAAACCACCTTTACACGTGTTATAATACGTGCTATAATATAAGTATAGAAAGGAGATGGAGATGAATTCCAAAGAACTAATCAAGATTGTAAAAGCGGATGGATGGTATTTTAAAAATATCACTGGTAGCCATCATCATTACTTACATCCCAGTAAAAAAGGTAAAGTAACGATACCCCATCCAAAAAAAGACATTCCAAAAGGAACGGCTAACAGTATCTTGAAGCAAGCGGGTTTGAAATAACCCGCGAGCTTTGGATTCTATCTATCTCCAAAAAACGAAGGAGTGAACATAATGTATCTTTATTATGCAATTTTTAATCAAGCTGACGATGGCATTAATGTCTCGTTTCCAGACTTAGACGGTGCGTTTACTTGTGGTGCTGATATGCATGAGGCTTTGTACATGGCTAAAGATTTACTTGCTGGATGGTTGATCAACGCAGAAGATGATAACGAGGTATTCCCAAAGCCATCAGCTGTTAGTGATATAGACCTTCCAGAAGGTGACTTGATTATTCCTATAGAAGTAAATCTCAAATACTATCGCGAAAGATTCGAAAATCAACTAGTTAAAAAAACTTTAACAATTCCAAAGTATTTAAATACCCTTGCTTCTGAAATGGACATTAACTTTTCAGCAACCCTTACAGATGCTCTCAAAGAAAAATTAGGAGTCTAGCTATTTGCTAGACCCTTTTTTTATTCATCAAAAAACAATGCTGTTTGACATGGATTCTCAAAATAGAATTCTATTTTATTTCTTATT
>AKZA01000382.1_pt1 | contig 16187 bp, 8 predicted proteins | sample 456438 | NCBI WGS metagenome assembly AKZA01 (sample SAMN02954239, study PRJNA169114) | insect gut metagenome | biome: terrestrial; feature: insect; material: gut | host: Agrotis sp. | place: China: Hangzhou, Zhejiang | collected 2010-10 | reverse complement strand
CCACGGTTGTTGAATCGGATTTATCCGTAAAAAATCAAAAAAGTCAGCTTGATTTGAAGCTGACTTTTTTGATTTCTTAAATGTGATGAATAAGATTACTGCTAATTGACTGATGCTAATGAAAGAAAAGCTCAAAAACAGTTAGAGTAATATAACGGTTTTGTTACAATTATTTTCTTTTCACTAATAATCATGTAAAATAAGAACTAATGTGAAAATAGAGGGTAATTATGAAAAAAAAATTTTTTGTTTCATTATCAAAAGAAGTATATTTATTTTTAGTTCGTCTTTGTTCCTTAGGGAAAAGGCGTAAAAATGATAAAATCATTTTTCTTGTCAGTTTTCCTTCAACAAGCAATTACGTTTTGGAAGCTCTGGCTGAAGCCTATGGTGATCGACTGATAATTTGTTACACCAGGAATGCGCGACAAATGGTTTCAGTATTTGAGAAACAAGGATTTAAGAGCTATCTTGTGGATTCCTTTGCAATCCTTTGTTTAAAAATCATACCGATACTAAAGAAGTCAAAATTGATCATTTGTGATAATTACTTTGCTTTTTTGGGTGGTATGATATTAGATAAACAAACGAATGTTGTTCAAATTTGGCATGCCAATGGAGCAATTAAAAAGTTTGGTCTTCAAGCACAGTATGCAAAAAATGCTGCTCCTGCGGATCGTCGGCGCTATCAGAAAGTTTATAATAAATTTACTCATTTTGTAGTAAGTTCACCCACAATGGCAACGATTTTCAAGGATAGTTATAATATTGATCCGATCTTTCTAAAGTTCGGCTATCCATTAACTGATTATTACTATCAATTAGATGATGAAACAATAACTTATCAAAAAAACGCTTTGCTAGAGGATATGAACAAGAAAATCGCTCTTTACTTACCTACCTACAGAGAGAATACCGATGATAATAATCCCTTAGATTTTGATTCTATATCAAATCAATTGAATGAAGATTGGGCATTATTCATTCATCCACATCCACATGATAAAAAGATGATAGAATTAGCAAACCAATACCCAGAATATTTTATTAAAGATGATAAGGACTACGATTTAAAAAATTTAATAGCAATGGCGGACTGTTTGATTACAGATTATTCTTCAGTACCTTTTGAATATTCTTTAGTAAACCCTCGTGGGAAGATCATTTATTTCTGTTATGATTTTGAACTGTACGATGAAATTGTCGGAATTCAAGAAGAGTTTAAGAAAGATATAGGTTCTTCCATTGTGAAATCCTCCGAGGAACTTTTTTCCAGTATAGAGACGATGGGAAATGAGGATTTGTCAGATTTTAACCAAACTTGGAATACGTATGTTTCCGGGCGCGCCATTGACTCTTTTTTAGAATGGATTGATAAGCAATATGAAATCTGAAAATATAATGGGCGTTTTAGTTGATCCGATCACCTATGGAGAAGTGATGGACGATTTACCTCACTATATCGATAGTGATAAAAAAATGACTATCATTAGTGTAAACCCGCAGATTATTACTGAAAGCAGAAAACATCCAGATATCGTAACGTTTATCAATCAGAGTACCCATCGGATACCTGATGGAGTCGGAGTGGTTCTTGTTTCAAGATTAACTGGAGGAAAGATAAAAGAAAGAGTTACTGGTTATGATTTAATGGTAAGATTGCTAGGTTACGCAAATGAAAATAAGATGAGTGCTTTTTTTTATGGCGCTAAACCTGAAGTGCTGTCTGATGCGATAAAAAATATTAATGATCAGTACCCCTACCTAGGGATTGCGGGTGCTATAGACGGTTATACGACTCTTGATAATGAGTCAATTGTAAATAAAATAAACGCTGTAAAGCCAGATTTTGTATTTGTTGCGTTAGGATTTCCCAGACAAGAACGGTGGCTTGCCCAAAATATGAATGCGATACACGCTTCTGTTTTTCAAGATGTTGGTGGGAGCTTTGATGTTTTGAGTGGTCATGTAAAAAGAGCCCCTAATTTTTTTATAAACCTTCACTTAGAATGGTTGTATCGCTCGTTAAGTAATCCGACCAGATTAGGAAGAATTGCGCAATTGCCTGTTTTTTTAGTTAAAAGTATCTATTGGAAGCTGGTGAATAGAAGTGATCAAAAGAATAATTAGTTTTTTTTATCGAATACTATTTAATTTTATAGCATCTATTTTTCCAGTAAAAAAACAAATGGTTATATTCGAAAGTTTTAACGGGAAAATTCCTTCTGATAATCCTTTAGCGATCTATCAAGAGATGATACAATCGACTGATTTTGCAGATTGGACTTTCTACTGGAGTATAAAAAAAGAAAGTTTGTCAGAAGCGAAAGAAAAATATCCTGAAATATTTTTTATCTCACGTTTTTCCTTTAAATGGCTTTTGTTAATGCCAAGGGCTGGTTTTTGGATCTTTAACTCCCGTTTATCTGAATGGCTTAAAAAAAATAAGCAGACAATTTATTTGCAAACGTGGCATGGTACGCCCCTAAAAAAATTAGGAGCAGATATTGATAACGTGGTTATGCCAAATACTGATACGCAAAAATACAAAGCTGGCTTCTACAAAGAAAGTAATCGGTGGGATTACTTGATTGCCCCAAATGAGTATTCAAAAAATATCTTCAAGACGGCGTTTGGTTTTGAAAATACTTTCTTAGATATTGGTTATCCAAGAAATGATGTTTTAGTACGTTTCAAAGATGATGATACTACAATTAGTCAGCTTAAGAAAAAAATTATTGGAGATAGAAAAGGGCATGTTCTATTATATGCACCGACCTGGCGAGACGATTATTTTATTTCAAAAGGAAACTACAAGTTCTTTATGCCATTTGAATTGAGTCAACTTACTTCTAGAATGAATAAAGACGATACATTGATAATTCGACCGCACTATTTAGTCAAAGAATCTATTGTAATAGATGGCTATGAAGACCAAATCAAAATATGTTCGGATGAGGATATTAATGAGTTATATTTAATTAGTGACTGTCTCATAACGGATTATTCTTCTGTAATGTTCGATTATTTGATATTAAAAAAACCGTTGATTTTCTATCCATATGATTTAAATCATTATGAAAATGGGATCCGAGGATTTTACTTCGATTATAGTGAAGTACCAGGATCTATCTGTTTAGATGAACAGTCATTCTACCAGGTTATAGAAAAATTTTGTCGTCAAACTATTGATTCAGAATGTTCGGATACGAAATATCTAGAATTCTATAATAAATTTTGTTCTTGGGAAAATGGTGATGCTGCTAATAAGGTAGCTGAACTGATCAAAGAATGCAATATAAGGGGATAACACATGAGTGCTTTAAGTAATGTGAAAACGATACTAAGTAAAGTAGTGACTAGTTTTGTTTCAGAAAATGGCAAAATAGCATCATACTATATAAAAGCGAGTAAAAAGAAAATACAAAAGAACACGATCCTTTATGAAGTTCGAGATGGGCAATCGATCGTAGATTCTCCCTATGCAATGTTTATGCATTTAGTAAAAGATCCCGAATATGCTCATTTTCATCATATCTGGGTTATCAACGACTTAAATTATCCCACAGTAAAACGTATTAAGGCAGAGTTCGACAATGTTGAATTTGTAGAAAGAAACTCAAAAAGATATTTGCTTTGGCTGGCAACAGCAGAGTATTTAATTAACAATGCTACTTTCCAGTCATTTTTCTTAAAGAGAGAAGGTCAAACATACATAAATACTTGGCACGGAACGCCTTTGAAATATATGGGATTTGACATTCCTGGTAATCCAGCCCATTCTCAAAATGTTGTACGAAATTTTTTAATGGCTGATTACATCTTGTCACCTAACTCACATACAACAGAGATTTTCTCAAAAAGCTATCGTTTAGATGGATTGTTTCCTGGAACGATTTTAGAAGGCGGATATCCAAGGATCGATAGGACGAATAAAACGGAACGGCTGAACACTCAAAAAGAGTTTGACTTATTAGGTCTGGATTACAATGACCAATTACCTACAATTTTATATACACCTACATGGAAGGGAGCTTCTATTCTAAACCCTTCAAATGATAAGCAGCAAATTATCAATGAAACAATATTTTTAAAACAATATTTCCAAGGACGATACAATGTTTTGGTCAAAGTACATCCGTACGTTTATAAATCACTAAGCAAAAATGATCAAATTAGAACAATATTAGTTCCTGATTATTTTGATCCAAATGAAGTCTTATCGGTGGTAGATTTACTAATTACGGATTATTCTAGTATATTTTTTGACTATTTAGTTACAGATAAGCCAGTTATTTTTTATGTATGGGATAGAGATTTATATGAAGTAAATCGAGGGATGTATATTAAAGAAAGAGATCTTCCAGGTCCTGTAGCTGAAACGATAGAAGATCTTATAGATTTAATAGAAAATAAAGAAACTTTTATTACTGAATCTTATGAACGTTATGTTGCTATGAAAAAAAGTATCAATTATTACCAAGATGGACAGGTAACACAACGTTATATTGAGAGGATATTTCACAATGTAGCTTCTACCAAAATTAAAGAGATATCTCTTAGAACACAATTGAAGAAAATAGTTATATATCCTGGAGGAATGAGAAATAATGGGATAACCACTAGTTTTATCAATTTGTCTAATACAATAGATCATCAGCAATATGATGTTTCGATTATTCTTAATAAACCAATTTCAGATGAAGAAGTAAAAAACTTGAAGAAAATCAATCATAATGTACGTATGCTTTTTAGACCTGGGAAACCTCTATATACAAGAGGTGAATTACTAAGAGATGTTTTTTTTCAAGTGTTTACAGTGAAAAAATTTTTAAGAACAATTTTACCAAGCAAAGCATATGAAAGAGAAGCTGCGAGAGCTGTAGGTAATGTATATTTTGATGTGGCTATTGATTTTAGTGGCTATAGTTTTTTTTGGTCAAAATTAATAGCATTCATGAAATGTAGAAAAAAAATAATATTTCAGCATAATGATTTATTGAGCGATTCAAAAAAAATCATTAATGGAAAAGCACCGCACAAAAAAAATCTACCAGCAGTTTTTTCGATTTATTACTTGTTTGATCGTATTTTAAGTGTTTCAAAAGAAACAATGGAAGTAAATAAAGTGAATTTGAGTAAGTATATTCAAGATGATCAAATTGGATATACAACTAATACAATTGATATTGAAAAGATATTAACAAATAAATCCCCTTCGTTTAATTTTTCTGATGGAGAGGATATAAAAATATATGATTATAGATTTAGTGGCAAAATTATTAAGTCAGGCAATTATAAGCTAGCTAAAAATTTGTCTGCTGTAGTTAAAAAGACTTTCTCTAGTATGAATATTACGGAGGATGATAATCTTTATGTAATAGCATCCGCTTTTTATGACAACCATGAATATGTAAAAGTAACAATAAATGGAATATATAGAGGTTGGATGCAAAAAAAGTATATCTTTGTTGTTAATGAAGTAGAGACGTCATCGAATGAATTGGTAGAAAGATGCTCGTTAATTGCCACTGTCAATTGTATTAATGATGATTTAATCTACCATTCATTAGATGATTTCGAAAAAGCTAGATCTCCACTCAGGTATTTAAATAATACTTATGTATATCTAAGCAAAACTAAAAAAATCAATGATTATGATTATTACTATATCGAAAATCGTTTAGGCGCTATTGGATGGGTTAAAACTGATTATTTATCAAACTTTCATCGTATTTTTCATTTTGGGCTGCTAAAAAAATATTTTTTAAATAAAATATCTGAACGCAAATCACTTGTTTTGGACAACTTTGAATCTATTTCTATCCTAGGAAAATTTAAAAAAGATATTTCTGTGGCTTGGTCTGAACCTGAACAAATTTTAGGAAGTGAGCCTGTTTTCGTAGATTTTAAAAAAAACGATAAATTATTATTCATTAAAAAAGGTGCTATGAATAACGTAGAATATTATTGTAGTAATGTGATGGATGGGAAATTATTGTGGTTCAAAGCTGATAATGTTGTTGAGATAACGACGGAAACTAAGCAGAAGCCTCCTATAGATTTTGAAATAAAGAAAGATTTAATACAAAATTTAAGGTTACCTGAAATAAAAAATGAATGTATTAATCTAGTTAATATGGGAAGACTTTCACCAGAGAAGAACCAACTGAATTTGATTAAAGCAATAGGTATGTTGATTAATAAGTACCCAAAATTGTGTTTGTATATTCTGGGGGAAGGTCCATTAAAATTGGAAATGCAACAATTGATCCAAGAGTTAGACCTAAAACACAATGTGTTTTTATTGGGGCATCAGGACAATCCGTTTGATATAATGAAGCAATGTGATTTCTTTGTTTTTCCTTCTATTTATGAAGGACAACCGATGGTACTACTTGAAGCACTAACGTTAAAATTGCCAGTCTTGGCATCTGAAATACCTGCCAATATCTCTGTTTTAAAAGGGCAATCTTCTCAGTATATCAAAGGTTTTACACCTATGGAAATAGCAGAAGCGATTCAAAAATGCTTAGAGACAAATAAAAAAGAAGTTTCTTTTGATCCCTATGCTTACAATGAAAGAGCAATAAGAAATCTATATTTAGAATTAGAATAATTTGAAATATAAAATAGGATAATTTATATATACATGGAGACGATTCTATATAAAAGAGCAATAACCATTGCTCTTTTTCAAAAAAACAATCATATATGTGAAAAAATCTACGCTTAATAAAGTGAGGAAATGAAATGGCTTCTGAAAAAAACACACTTATGTCTGAATTTAGTTCAGAAGAAAACAAGTTAGAAAGAATTTATTTAAATTTTGGTAACTATTCAGAATTGAATATGGGGGATATTTTATGTCTCAAAGATATTCATGAAGAATGTTTCCAATTTCCAATAATTACAGACGGTCAAAGTTCATTTATTTCTGTTAATCAAAATGATTTTGAAAATCTAGTGGGAAAACCATTATATATTGTTAGCAGCAACAATAATGAATCTAAATTCCCATCAATATTAACAAAATATATAAAGTTATCTGGCAAGTTTACACAGCCCGAACAAATAAATGAATCTTTCTGGTGGGTCCTCCAAAAAGATAAAACTGATTTCTTGATATATATTGATTCTAAGCAAAATGTGCTTAACTATGTAGCTCAAAAGATTATCTCAGCAAACATAATCTCTTTCAAAGAACTAGTTTATTCAGAAAAAGTTGAATTAACAGCTGAGTATAATTCAAATGAGTTTGAATTTTCTGGCGTTCATTTTCATCAAGGTGGAATGAATAATTGGGACAGCTTTATTCCTTGTTCAGCAGAAAATAATCGATTTTCTATAATAATAAATTTTAATGATATATTAAGGGAACCTGATAGATATGAAATGTATTTAAGATTTACGTATGAAAAGCATTTGTTTTTTGTGCCATTGAATTCATTATTTCAAAAATATCTAAAATATTCCCTAGAAGAAAATGAACGTATAGCAATAACTTTTGAAAAAAATAGACCATTTAGTGTAAGATGGTATTTTGAAAATTATAATTTATCGATAACTAATTTTCATCTTGACTCAAATAAATATAAATTTAAATTGGTAGAAAGAGTTAGTGTTGGTGAAACAACAAAACAAATTAGAATCAAAAAGAGGAAAACAAATCAGTTTTATTATGTAACTTTATTTAAGGAAAATGATTATTATTGCTTTTCTGCTGAAGAATTGTCAACTATTAAAGTTGATGAATTATTTCGAGGGGATCTCCAGCTTCCTGTGATTTATCCCTCTGGTAGAGTGGATTATTATTATTTGAAAGAACAAATTAAATTGATTGGAAAGTACATTAATATAGATGCCTGTAATCATTCTGATTTTTTGAGTCAGTCGTTTTACATCGCTCAAAATGGAAGGGTATCTTATGTTATAGGAACGCATCAGCGAGTTCTTAATGAGTCATACTCATGGATCAATCCGCTTTTGAACAGAATCTCGGTAAAAAAAAATCACTTTATTGTAGAAGTAGATACCAGAACTACAGAGTTTAAGGCATCATGTCTTCATATCCATTTTCGTAAAGGTGAGGATTGGAATGAAAAACAAATAGTTCCTAACTCTGAGAGGCTCTCAAAAGATGGAAATATTATTCAGCTTTTTTTTATTGATGTACAAAAATATGATTGGGAGCAATTTTATCAAGATTTATATTTAAAATATGAAGCAAATTCGGGAATTACTTTTTTCAGAAAAATTAAAAATGAATCCAGAGTTACAAAATGGAAATTAAGATATAGCTTAAACAGTAACCAATTTCTTTTTCCTTATGATTCAGAAATAGATGGACGTTATCTTATATATCCATACATCACCAGAAGCAATGAATTAAGCCTAAATTATCGGATTCAAGGTAAATTCGAGACAAGAAAGTATAAATGGAATGAAAAGTTAGCCGTTCTTCAATTTCTATTCACATGGTGGCGTCCAGATTTGAAAAACCTTTGGTTGACGCATGAAAAGTATGGAGAAACTGCTCAAGATAATTCTTATTATTTTTTTAAGTTTATGTATGATCATCATCCAGAAAAAAAACTGTTTTATGTGATTGACGATACATCTAGTGACTTTAAGCGATTGAGCGGTATGGAGGATCGAGTTCTTTCATTTATGAGTAGAAAACATTTATATTATTTGCTTTTCGCCAGTCTGATAGTTGCATCAGAATCTAAAGGTCATGGTTTTTCATGGAGAACATCTAAAGGACTTGTAAGGCAAGCATTGGATTTAAAACCTTTTGTTTTTTTACAGCATGGTGTATTGGGACTTAAGCAAATTGATGATACATTCTCTGCTTCGGGACTTAATAAAGCTGAAATGTTCACTACTAGTTCAGAGTTCGAAAAACATATAGTCATTGATTATTTGGGGTATAAGGAAGATGCAGTTGTGGTAACAGGACTACCAAGATGGGATAATTTGAATCAAGGAGAACGTAAAAAAAATAAGTCAATTCTTATTATGCCCACATGGAGAAACTGGCTGGAGGAAGTGGAAGATAAAGTTTTTCTACAATCTCAATATTTCATTACTTATAACAATCTGATAAATTCTCAAGAATTTGCAGCTTTTCTAAAAAAATATGATTTAACCGCTAATTTTTACCTACATCCTAAATTTAACCAATATAGCCATCTATTTAAGAATGTAAATCCAAATTTACACATTATTTACTTTGGGGAAGCTCCGGTAAATGAATTAATAAAGCAGTCCTCAATTTTAGTAACTGATTATTCAAGTGTCGCCTGGGAAGCCTTATATCAAAAAATTCCAACGATATTTTATCAATTTGATCAAGAAAAATATTTAGAAGAGCAAGGTGCATATATGGATCTTAATAAAGATTTATTTGGACCTGTAAGTATTACTGAAAAGGATCTTTTGAATGACCTTTCTCTATCAATTGAAAATGGACTGGATGAAAATACAATTAGTGATATACAAAAAAAATACTTTTCATTTGTTGATCAGAATAACGCTAAGCGAGTCTATAGAGAGATTTTGAAGAGAGAAAAGAATATCGAAGTCTCAACTGTAGATCTGATTATCCAAAGAATTAAATCAAGATTGTTATTCTGGAGGAGGAAATTATGAATATAGAGTTCAAAGAGAGTCAGGATACAATTGTAATAGACGCTTTTGGTAGTATCATTCTTAAAGAAAATGATGAAAATAATAAAAAAGCTCTTGTTTTAACTCATCTAGAAAGAAATATAACTAAAAAAATTCATGTAGATAAAAATAGTGTGAGTAAGGAAGAACTTTTAGAACAGGTAGCACTACTCGATAAAGGGGAATGGCTGTTACAATTCATTATAGAGTGCCAAAATAAAATAGAGGTGTACAATGTAAAAGCTGAGTTTTTCAGTGAAATTATTAGTAGTCCTTTTTATCGAATATTATATCGAAATAATGAGTGCATTTTGAACGTGCTCACAAAAAAATTAACATTTTCTTTCATAGAACTTAATACTCATATTATTACACTTTCTTCTGAAATATTGAAAAAAGTTGAAATAAAGAAAGTGATCAATAAAACTAATAGCAAGTTTGAAACGAAATTTGAAGTGATAAATGATAAACTGCTAATCGATTTGGAAACTATTACTTCGCATAAATATTATGGTGAAATTAATTTAGAACTTGAGTATTGCGATGGAGTCACACTAAATACATCTGCAATTACTTGCATAAACGTAGAGAATGAAGAAAAAAAATATAAATTAGAGACAAAAGATATATCGGAAGATTGGGTGAAAATTAGTTCGAAGGGAACTCTTTCGATTGTCAATTCAAAATTTGGCAAAGAGTTATTGCAATTAGAAAAGTTATCAAGCTTAAAAGAAGAATTTACATTGTTTATACAAAATGAAAACGGAAACTCTTTTTCTTTTGCATTATCTTCAAGAATGAGTGATGAAGAGCAGATTGCGAATGAAATTAATAATATTATTTCTGAGATGCCATATTCAAAAAAATGGCAAATGCTTGCCGTGGACTCAAAAGGACATGTGCATCAAATTATGTATGATAATTTTTTTGCAGAAAAAGTGAATGTATTTTATAAGGAACAATTTATATTGGTATCTGACGAAAGGAATTCAATGGTATGTATTAATCAAAGATTGGCAAAAGAATATCCTATTTTTGGTATTAAAGAATTGTTCAAAAATGGAAGCCATGATTTAATACTTACATTGCTAAATTCAAAGAATTTTTCAAATCTTAGATTTTATTTTATTCATAGAAGAACAAAGAATAAGACTAGTGAAATACTTTATTCTCAGAATGGATTCGAAATTTCGATTGACCTGTCACAGTTAAATCAATCAATCTATAAGTTAAGGGGGCTGTATGATTTATATTGTGAATATGATTTTCAAGGTAATAGCTTTACATTAAAAGTTACAGATTCAATAAAAGATTCCACTTTTTTAGTAGAAAAGAATATTTTCTCTGAAGATTTTTCAGTTTATCAAAAAGTCTATTTATCAAAGGAACGATGTATCACAATTTACGGTTCTTCACTTAATGCAAGAATTAAGTATCTTTATGAAAATGAGGAGCATATAGTACTGGCATACCAATTCTTACTTAATAGTTTGAATTTAGATGAGGTGAAAAATGAGTCGGTCAGTCTAACAAACATAACTACTGAAGAAAAGCACCTGTTAGAAAAAAGTTTTGTTAAAAAAGAGACGAATGAATTTCTTATTTTTTTAGATAAAAAAGAAATGCTTCATATTGTTAATGAGATCTCAAACCTTAAGTTCTATATTGATGTAGATCTTTCGTATAACGACACTATTTATTCTATAAGGATGAATGAGAACAAATTTGAAAAATTTTCTCCTCAGAAATATAAAAGATATCCTGAATTCAATATATCTGATGTGTACAAAATTCAGTTTTTATTTGCGAAGAATGAACTAATATTTACTATATCTTCTCAAACAAAAACAGAAGTACTTAGCATAAGAAAAAATACGATAGTTATAAAAGATATTTTCAGAACAGATGTAAGACTTGTTGGTATAAAAGGAAACGAAATTTTTGACATTGCAAAGGGTGTTAGAAGAAAGCATGGGCTAACTTTCGAAATCGATTCATTATTTTTAGAGTCACTAAAAATGAATAATAGTTACTTTAAGTTACTTATTATGGATGATGAGAATAATTTATTTAATATATTAAAAGGAAAGATGAACCAGAAGAAAATTTGCTATAAAGGCTACAAAGATGGTGCATATAAAATTTCATGGCATACTAAAAGCGAAGAACTGTATCTTGATTTTTTATATTTAGTTAATCCGATTACAAAATCTTATCTTTTTAAAAATAGGTTAGCTTATATAGGAGCATCTGTCTCTCGCCTATTTAATAAAAATCCAACTTGGTTAGTTGGTGAAAATTTTGGAATTTCACATCAAGATAATGGTTATTTGTTTTTTAGTAGCTCATTAAAATCATCAGTACCAGAGAAAACATATTTTGTAACTAGACAACTGTCAGAATTTAGTAATCAAGATAATTTGTTGGTTTATGATAGTTTTAAACATCTTTACAAGTATCATTTATCCTCAAAATTGATCGTGTCCCATGGAGTAAGAGATGCTATTCCTTCTTTATATCATTATGATAGAAATAATGATAAATCCATTTATCACCTGCAGCACGGGATAATAGCAATGAAAAAAGTTTATTTTAATCCAAATTCTTATAGAGGTAAAATGAGAAAAATGGTTGTGAGTTCACAAAAGGAAGCTGATATTTTAATCAAAAATATGGATTTTAGACCAGTAAATATCATGGTGACTGGACTTACGAGGTATGATTATTTAGTCAACTCAAGCTATTTAGACAAGAATAAGGAGATTTTTGTAATGCCAACATGGAGAGATTGGCTTGTAAAAGATGAAGATAATTTTAAACATAGTGACTTTTTTAAATATTACTATAAACTTTTGAATGATAAAGACTTATCCGATTTTCTTATTAGTCATAACATAGTACTTAAATTTCTACCTCACATAGAAATGCTTCGAAGATATGGTGATTATTTTAAAAGTGAACTTCCGAATATAGAGATAGTTGATAGTCATACAGAATCAATACAAGATTTAATTAAATCTTCAAGCTTATTAGTCACAGATTATTCTAGTGTTGCATTTGATTTTGCTTATCTAAATAAACCGATTATATTTTTCCAATTTGATGTGGAAGAATATATGAATCAGCGTGGGGCGTTTATTAATTTTAATAAAGATTTATTTGGAGACAGATGTAAAGACTACGAAGAATTAAAAGCTTCATTGATTAAAACGGTGGAAAATAATTATTCAAACAATCCTTTTTACAGAGAAAGAGCAAATCAATTTTTTGATTTTCATGATGATGAGAATTTTTTGAGAACTTATCAAGGAATAAAGAGGGATAATGTATGAAGGTCACATTTATAGTTTATAATATATATGGAATTGGCGGAACTGTACGTACCGTTGTTAACACAGCAAATTATCTGGTTAATAATGGATATGATGTATCAATAATGAGCATTAAGAAAACTTTTGATACGCCTAAGTTTGAAATTGATAAGCAAGTCAAATTAGTGCCGCTATTGAATACTAGAAAGCAATTTTCAGATAAGTCTTTTAAATCTAAGATGGCTGCATCCATTAATAAGCTTCCAAGTTTATTCATAGATAGAAATGAACTCCTTTATAAAAATCTATCTTTGTACACGGATATTTTATTAATTAAAGCATTAAAAAATTTAAAATCAGATGTTGTTATTTCTACATTTCCATCACTAAATTTTTTTAACGCTAAGTATGTTAACAAGAATGTCGTAAAAATTGGACAAGAGCATGCACAGCTTTCTGCACATCACAATACGATTAAAAGAAAAATAAAGAGATATTATAATGAGTTGGATTGTTTAACTGTTTTGACACCGAAAGAACAAGAAGATTATGAAGCATTTCTAGACCAATCGATCGACATTAAGGTAATTCCAAACGGAATTAATAATACAGAATTCAAAACAGATTACAGCAATAAAGTAATCGTATCAGCTGGAAGATTTGTTTTTGAAAAAGGTTATGAGAGATTAATATCCTTATATGAGCCTATTGCAAAAAAATATCCTGATTGGGAACTGAGAATATATGGTTCTGGAAATGATTTTAATTTGATGCTAGATACTATTTTTGAAAAGGGAATTTATAATAATGTTTTTCTCTATCCTAATACACCATTAATTATGGAAGAGCTCTCGAAATCTTCAATATTTGTATTACCATCTAGATTTGAATCTTTCGGAATGGTTGTCATCGAGGCTATGTCAGTCGGATTGCCTGTCATATCTTATGATACGTATGGACCGACCAATATTATAGAAGACTCAGTTGATGGATTTGTTGTTCCTATGGATGATGAAAAAGAATTTCAAGAAAAACTTGAACAACTTATAGAAAACCATGATCTTTTGGAACAGATGGGAGAAAATGCGAAAGTAAAGTCAAAATCATATTTATTTGAAAATATAGGGAGCTTATGGGACAATCTTTTAAAATCTTTCAGATAAATGATGTCTTATAGAACAAAGAAGGAGATCAAATGAAAATAAAAAGTTGTTTACCTATAATTTGTTTTCTTTTAGTACTTGTATCTATTAATGAGCGTGTTATTTCAGATGAAATAATCACCTCTACTGAGTCCACTGAATCAATAGATGGTTTTAGAGGAAAGAATTCGGGAGATGAAGAAACTCTTATATCGACATTTCCAAGTACAAATGAGAATTTAGTAAGTGAAAATGAGACCACTAATTCCTCTACAGCCTATTCTAATATTGAAAAAGTAGAGGAGAGCATTACTGCTGAAACAGAAGAAGGTATTTCTGTTTCAAACGAATATGCAATACCTTCTGGACGTTCTGACTTGTATGAAACAACGAATGAAAATTCAGTAAGAAGATCGACAAGAGCAGCTGTTTTAAATCCTCCAATCGTTAAAGCGGAGGACTTGAATACTCCGAGGAAAGATTTTATTGATGTGTCGTCGCACAATGGTGAAATATCTATAGATAATTATCTAATGATGAAGCAATACGGTGTTAAAGGTGTAGTGGTTAAACTAACAGAATATACTACTTATAAAAATCCTTATGCAAAAAAGCAAATTGAAAATGCGCAACAAGCGGGCTTGAAAGTTTCAGTGTATCATTATAGTTGGTTCACCAATGAATCTGAGGCTATCGCAGAAGCAAATTATTTTGCAGCTTTCGCACAGGAATTAGGACTTTCTAAGAATATTCTAATGGTAAATGATATTGAGGAACCAAAAATTGTAGATAAAGGGAATCATACGCAAAATTCACTTTCATTTAAAAAACGTTTAAATGAACTTGGATATGGAAATGTTATTCATTATAGCGGCTTGTACTGGATTACAGAAGGGTTAATAGATGCTTCAATTCTAGGAGCAAAAAATATTTGGGTTGCTGCTTATCCATACTCTTTATCCAATGTTCAGATGTATTCTCAATATGGAGCATGGCAATGGTCCTCGTTAGTAACATTTCCTAACCTTAGTACATCATTTGATATGTCTTCTGATTATTTAGGAATATTTACCAATAATGAAAATAATACAGTTGATTTATCTAAATACTATACAAGCAACCCTAATTATATCATTATGAAAAAAAATGATTACATTTATAGCAAACTATCATTTGGGACTGCTAATCGTTTAAGAAAAGTGAGTAAAAACCAAGTTATTAAGATAAAAGGAATTGCATATGATAACAAAACACCTAGATTAATTACTGATGATGGGTATTTAACGGCGAATAAATCTTATGTACAGAAAATTTTAAGCAGCTACAAGAACTATATGTATGTCTTACCATCTTCTGGCTATGTCTATACAAAAAAAGATGATTATTCGTATTCAAATGTAACTTTTACTTCTCGAAAAACAAAATATCCAAAGGGCTCTGTTATTAAAGTAAAAGGGATTGCATATGCACCAGATGGGTGTCCGAGATTAATCTTATCTGATGGTTCATATTTTACAGCGAATTTATCTAGAGTATCAACAGTGACTTCTTCGTACAATTCTTATTTATTGTCTAAACCCCAATTTGTTATTTTTAATAAAGATGACTATTTTAATAAAGATGTAAATTTTAAAAACAGGGGCGCTAAAATTAAGAAAAATCAAGTTTTGAAGGTCAATGACGTTGTTTTCACTTCATCAGGAGTACCAAGGCTAAAAGTTAATAACGGATATGTGACCGCTAATAAGAAATATGTTTCTAAACTTATAGCTAGTTACTCAAACTATTACTACAAAGATATCTCAAATGTCATTTTACAGAAAAATGATTATTTTTACTCTTCTGTAAATTTTAGTAATGGAGCCAGAAAGAAAAAAGCAACAAAAGGTATGGTTGTAAAAGTTCAAGGAATCGAGTTTGATGCTAATGGTACACCACGGCTTAGAACAAACCAAGGGTATCTATCAGCGAAAAAAACAATTGTAAAAGCTAAGTAGCTCTTGAAGGGACTATTAATCTTTTTCTATTCCACTCCTCCTAACTTTCGTGTATAATGGTACAA
>AKZA01000325.1_pt1 | contig 17694 bp, 14 predicted proteins | sample 456438 | NCBI WGS metagenome assembly AKZA01 (sample SAMN02954239, study PRJNA169114) | insect gut metagenome | biome: terrestrial; feature: insect; material: gut | host: Agrotis sp. | place: China: Hangzhou, Zhejiang | collected 2010-10 | reverse complement strand
AAATGCTAGTAGAACAGCGACGAATCCTACGGGGACCTTTAATTTTACTCGTGATCATGTTTTTATGCCTGTGGCTAATACCGCAATAGTTGGTCAGCTAGACACAGAAAACACAGTCGGTGCAGAAACAGGAAAAGGCCCAAATGAGTCAACTATAAGATATATGGCTAATTCTCAAAACGTCGGCTGGCTAGGTGAAGTAACAGAATTAAACACTGCTGGGACAACCGGGCGAAATTTAAATTTATATCAATTGCGTATTACTATGATCACTGTGCCTAGGTCAACACATCTTAGTGGTAAAATATTTACTTCAGATAGAGGATGGATAGAATACAGTAATATTGAAAGTGATACCACTGTAGGAATACAAGGATCACCTATACAATTAGTAAACTTTGATTTAAATAATGTTCCTGGATACCGTCTAGAATATCGTGTACATAGCCAATCGCATGGTTGGCAGGCATGGACAGTGCAGGGTAATAACGCAGGAACTACTGGGAGAAATATTCAAGCTATTGAATTTAGATTGATAGCAGATAGTTCAGTAACAGTAGAAGGCCCCCAAATATACACTAGAGGATTTCTCCGTAATATTGGATGGACTCAGCATGTTCCAGATGGAGAGTCATTAGAGGGGGTAGGTTCTGGAAATGCACTAGAAGCTCTACATGTAGGAATTGATAATATTCCAAGTTACCGATTATCAGCTAGAGTATATATGCAAGGCGAAGGTTGGAGAACATACAATAATATTCATGGTGATACCACATTAGGTAGTGATACTGAAGGTAAGATGATAGAGGGACTAATATTTGAGTTAGATGGATATCAATTGCAATATCGAGTACATTTGCAACAATTAGGTTGGCAAGATTGGACCGATGAAGGTCATGTTGCTGGAGCTATAGGATCTGGCTTTAGAATTGAAAATATTCAATTTACAATTCTCAAAGAAGAGAAACCCATTGCTCGTCCAAGTATTACTTACCGAACTCAAATTCAAACAGATGGATGGCTTCCATATGTTAGAGATGGACAAACTAGTGGAACAGAAGGACAATCTAAAAGGATGGAAACAATTCGATTAGCTTTGTCTAATGTAGGACCAGATGTATTTATTAGCGCAAGAGTACACATTCAAAGCGATGGATGGAAAACATATAACAACGTTACCGCTTCTACAGACGTTGGAACTGTAGGAGAAGGAAAGAGACTAGAAGCTATCATTTTTGAAATGCACAACAATCCTGGGTATAAATTAGAATACCGTGTGCAAGTGCAACAACTAGGTTGGCAAGGATGGACAGATCAAGGAAATGTTGCTGGGACAACTGGTTCAGGACTTAGAGTCGAGGCTATTCAATTTAGAATTGTAGAAGATGATGGTTCAAAAAGTAAACCAGGAATCATATATCGTTCGTATGTTCAGACTGACGGGTGGTTGCCATATGTTCAAGAGGGACAAACATCAGGAACATCAGGACAAGCGAAAAGGTTAGAAGCTTTGAGGTTATCGTTATACAACCTACCTGAAGATGCATACATAAGTGGAAATGTACATGTTCAAACTGATGGTTGGTTAAGTTATGCAAAAATAGGTGAGATGACAGATGTTGGAACACTAGGGCAGTCAAAACGATTGGAGGCAGTAAATTTTAAATTACATAATGTTTCAGGCTATAAGTTACAGTACCGTGTGCATACCCAGACCCATGGTTGGTTACCTTGGACAGACGAAGGACAAATCGCTGGTACAATCGGTGAAGCAAAGCGTGTTGAAGCGATTGAATTTAGAATAGTTAAAAAATAAAAAGTATAATTATTTAGTAATATATAAGATTAGTAATATCCAAAGACATACCCAATAAGTGCAATTTAATGCAATGTAATTGGGTATGTCTTTTATTGTAATTATTTGCTATTGATATATTATCTGAAATGGGTATAATTTATTAGTACTATATTAAATATACAGATTTATCCGATTTAGTTTTAAAAGAGGTATGTAATATATTGTTTTTAACCTAAGATGCTGATAATTAATACATTATCAATTATGCTTTTAGTGATTTGTATGATCCATACAAAAATTATCTAATATCTTGTTTAAATAATAAAATTGAAATATTTTCAAGGATTTTGGGTTAAAAGTATAAATCGGTAATCAGAAATTGGTGAAAATTTTTTTTAAATCGCATCGTTTTATAAGGAAATAAGTATATATATTAAGAGATTTGTGGTATTATTTATAGGTGTTTATAAAGGTGGAGATAAGATGGAAAATAATAATGCTATTGAAGTGAGAAAAATGTACAAATATTTCAAATTACAGTACGATAAGCCATCAACATTAAAGGAGAGAATCGTATTTTGGAATAGAGAAAAACCAGAGTATCACGAAGTGCTGGAAAATATAAACCTTGATATAAAAAAAGGGGAAACTGTTGCATTAATTGGAACTAACGGAAGTGGAAAGTCAACACTATTAAAATTGATGACGAAAATTTTATACCCTAATAAAGGAACTGTTAAAACCTTTGGTAAGCTGACATCTTTATTAGAGTTGGGTGCAGGGTTTCATCCGGATTTTACAGGTAGAGAAAATATATATTTTAATGCCTCCGTTTTTGGGTTAACAAAAAAGCTAATAGATAAAAGATTACAACAAATAATAGATTTTTCAGAATTAGGAGAATTTATTGATAACCCAGTTAGGACCTATTCCTCAGGGATGTATATGCGCTTAGCTTTCTCTGTTGCCATTAATGTTGATGCAGATATATTATTAATAGATGAAATTTTGTCAGTAGGTGACCAGCACTTTCAAGATAAGTGTTTCGAAAAATTGAATCAACTGAAAAAAAGTGATACAACAATTGTTATTGTTTCTCATAGCTTAGATGTTATAAGTAAGCTTTGTGACCGTGTGGTTTGGATTTATAACGGAGAATTTAAACTAGATGGGGATCCAACTTATGTTATAGATGAATATATAAAACAAATAAAAGAAGATAACAAAGATAAATTTAAAAAGAAGGAATATAAAGAAAAAGATACATATAAAGGTACTATATTTATTGATACGCCAAAAGCATTCGCAGATATACCGGAATCACAAGAAGTATTTATTGTTGGAGGATGGGAACTGAATGATTGTATGCATTCGCAACTAATTGTTTATTTTGATGGCATTGAAACACAAAATGTATCAAGAACTGATAGACCCGACGTGATTATGACATACGAGGAGCACTACGGTGGGATACTAACTAATAAACAACCAGGTTTTAATGTGCCTATAAGCATTAAAGGAATATCCAAAGGAGAACATATTGTCAAAATAGAGACAATAGATAATAGAGGAAAAACAATTAGTGAAAAAGAGGTTAAGGTTAATATTGTTTAACAAATACAGGAGATGTCTATGAAATTAATCAATGAATTATACAACTATCGTGAGTTGTTAAAAACAAATGTAAAAAAAGAAATTAGAGGCAAGTATAAAGGCTCATTTCTCGGTGTTCTGTGGTCATTTATAAATCCGTTACTAATGGTGTTTGTCTACGCTATTGTTTTTCAATTTTTAATGCCACAAGAAATAGAAAACTTCTTAGTTTATTTAGTAATAGGTGTTATACCATGGAATCTTTTTGCTATGGCCATGGGACAAGGAATGGGCTGCATTAGAGCCAACGCTGGAATTGTCAAGAAAGTCTATTTCCCAAGACAAATTTTGCCAATTTCAGTAGCACTAAGTACACTCATTAATTTTTTTATTTCATGTGTTATTATTTTTATTTTTTGTTTATTTGGTGTTGGGATTTCATGGCATATTATTCTTGTGCCAGTGATTGCAATATTTCAGTTCTTTATAACATTAGGATTAATTTTAGCATTTAGTGCAATTAATGTGTATGTTAAGGATACTGAACATATTGTCATGTTTTTTATTAATATGCTTTTTTATGCAACTCCAATTGTTTATTCTATAACACAGATACCGGAACAATATATGTGGATATTAAACTTAAATCCATTCAAACACATTATTTTTGCGTATCGTGATCTATTTATGTATCATCAATTACCAACATTCAATAGTATCTTAGCCATGATTTTTACTTCCATAGTGGTTATGTTTATAGGGCTATTAATATTTAGAAAACTAGAACGAGGGTTTGCAGAAGAAATATAACATCATAAAATATTATTTACTTATTTAGGAGGGTATCAAGTGAAACAGAATAAAACAGGAAAGTATGATTTTAATATATTGAGGGCTAGGATAGTAGGGATTAATAACCCAGTTTTAAGTATTGAGATAGATGGGGAACCATACGATGCTGATTTCAAAATATATGCAGACGATAGAAGGGTCGAAAATGTAAATATTTTTCCTGTACCGATACAGCATAAAATGGTCATTGAGGCAAAAATAGGTAAGGCGAAAAGCGCAAAATTAGTGCACATAACAGACGGTAAAGAACAAGAAATTGTTACTAAGAAAAGCATTTTATTATTGAGAATATTAGATAAGATTTGGTCATTACTTAAAGTCGTATTTTTTAGAATTAAAGTGCTTGGTATAGTTATATATAGAGGGATTAGATTTTTATGGATTGAACATCGCTTTTTAGTTCCGATATCAATGTGGAAGCACTATTTTAATAAATTTATACGTCGAACTAAAGAACGCAGCGTTACACTGTACTATAACCCAACCATTCAGCCGGACTATATTAAATGGTTAGAAGAAAATCCCAAATCGAAAAAAGTTAAAAATACATTTAAGTACAATCCATGTATTTCAATTTTAATACCGACTTACAACATAAATTGTCAATTGTTATCAGAATGCCTAAATTCCATTTTAGCGCAGTCTTATACAAATTTTGAAATATGTATTGCCGATGATTGCTCAACTTTAAAAGAGACAATAAAAACTTTAGAAAAGTATGAAAAGAGTGATTCACGTATCAAGGTAATATATAGAAAAGAGAATGGTCATATTTCAAGAGCAACGAATGATGCATTATCTATTGCAACAGGTGAATTTATTGGATTAGTTGATAATGATGATGTACTAGATCCAGATGCACTGTATGAAGTTGTAAAGGTCTTAAATCAAAACCCGCAACTAGATATGATATATAGCGATGAAGATAAAATAGATATGCAAGGTAAGCGAAGAGATCCACATTTTAAACCCGATTTTTCACCTGATACACTATTAAGTTCAAATTATATTTGTCATTTCACAGTCTTGAGAACTAGTATTGTCAATAGAATTGGTGGTTTAAGTGTGGGATTAGAAGGTGCCCAAGATTACGATTTATTTTTGAGATTTACAGAACAAACAAATAATATTCATCATATACCAAAAATATTATACCATTGGCGAATGATTCCTGGATCAACTTCTATGGATATAGATAATAAAGATTATGCTACTGATAAAGGAACTATTGCTATAAAACGGGCATTACAAAGAAGAGGAATTAAGGGCGTGGTAAAGAAAGATTCAATGTCAGCTTATCATATGATTGAGTATGAGGTAGAAAAAGAACCCCTAATATCTATTATTATTCCTACAAAAGACTATGCGGATATAACGGAAACTTGTTTAGCCTCAATATATGAAAAAACAATGTATAAAAATTTTGAAATAATCGTAATGGACAATAGAAGTGAAGAACAGGAAACCTTGAAACTGTTTAGTAATTATGAGGCTAACTATGATAATTTTCGAGTAATTAAGGCCGATTTTCCCTTTAACTATTCTAAAATAAATAATCTAGGGATTAAACATGCAAACGGTGAAGTTATTGTTCTTCTAAATAACGATACAGAGGTCATTAGTCCCAATTGGTTAGATATTATGGTTGGCTATGTTATGCAGCCACACATTGGAGCCGTAGGCCCTAAACTTTTATACCCTGATTTAACAGTGCAGCATGGAGGTGTTATAATGGGTTTAGGAGGCGTTGCAGGTCATGCTCATATTGGCGATAATAGGGATTGCCCGGGGATGTACGGAAGGTTGCGTGTTCCATATAACTATGCAGCGGTTACAGCTGCTTGCCTAATGGTTAGAAAAGAAGTGTTTTTAGATGTCGGAGGATTAGAAGAAGAGCTAGAAGTAGCCTTTAATGATATTGACTTTAATATGAAATTACTTGAAAAGGGACTTTATAATATTTTTGTTCCACAAGTGGAGCTTTTGCATTATGAATCTAAATCGAGGGGATTAGATACAAGTAATGAAAAGTATAAGAGGTTTTTAAAAGAAGTTAATTTTATGAGTAATAAGTGGGAAAAGTATATTAAAAAAGATCCATTTTACAATGTTAACTATAGCAAAAAGATGTGGTTTCATTTAGATAAGAAAAGCAATGATAAGAAAGGATAATATGGGAAATGAAATATAAAGTAAGATTCGTATATATTGTTGAGATAATGCTTACTATAACATGTATATTTCTAACTCTATTTCCTATAAAAACAGAGGCTGCTGCTTATGTTTATACAAGAGAATTAGAAGCAAGCTTAGAGATGCGTGATGGGGACACAATTAAACAACATTTTATTTCAACTGTGTATGACTTAGAAGCTATTATATTCGATATGCCAATAGAAGAGAATAAAGATTTAGTGGGAACGTTGGAAGTTAAAATCAGGGATAATGATAGAGTCGTTGAACAACAAGTATTGGATCTCAGGGAAATTTCTCATATGGTATTTTCCGTGGAGTTTCCAGTATTAAATGACTCTTATAAAAATACCTATCAATTAGAGATTACATATTATGGTCCGGATGTCTTAACGTTATACCAAAGCAGAAGTGATACTGATAACTATTTTGAGTATAATTCTGTAAAGACTGGTAATAATAGTGCTTTTCGTTATAAAGGCAAAGAGAATAACTATTTTTATGTCTGGTATCCTTTTTTCACTATTTTATTAATATATACAATAGATAGCATAAAAGAGGAAAGAGGGGCTATGTAGAATGGGAGCATATATAAATAAAATAAAAAGTAAGAAAATAATGGCATTCATAACTTTAATTATTTTTGCAGTTATTGCATCTATAGTTATAGAAGTATTTGTTTTTAATTGGAATATTATTAGATTGCCCAAAGAACAAAGAATAGCGGTTCCGATAGATTTATCAATATTAGAAAATAATGATTTTGTCTACCAAGATGGTATTTTATTTGGGGTAAATGGAGATAATAAATTAGAAATTGATTTTAACCAAACATACATTAATAAATTTCAAGTTATGTATCGAGCAACCCATGACTTTGAAACAGTTCTACGAACTACTGAAGTTGGTTATTATAATCTAGAGACTATGAGAGAAGAGCATAGTGGAAACTCATTTAAATTATATATGGTATCAAGAAATGTAAATGCTACTGTCAATGGATTAGAAATGGAGTTTACCAACAGTCCAGGAATAGAAATTTCTGGTATTGTTCTTAATAATACGTTTTCTATTAACCGCTATCGCTTTGTATTTATTATGGGAAGTATATTATTATTTGAAACATTATATCTTTTTAAAAAACAGTATTTTAGTAAGTATGAAAATGCGTTTGTAATCATAGCACTAGTTATCGGTATGTTTATGATACTGTTCACTCCGAATACAACGCTATTAGCCCAAGATGATGAAACCCACTTTAGAAGGACATATCAGTTCTTAGACTTAAATGAAACAGGTTGGAGTGACAGTAAAAATCAAATGCGAATAGTCAGGGCATTTCCTTATAACAGTATACAAAGTAGGGAAGAATTAGGGATGCAAACGGAGTATTTAAATGTAAATGATGGGGATACAGTCTACACAAGTACGGCACCAGGTAAGTTTAGCTACAGTATGATAGCCTACGTTCATTCATCTGCGACATTAAAAATTGGGGAAATGTTAAATTTGCCATTCAACATATGGTTTCAATTAGGAAAAGTATCTAATTTACTGGTCTATGTAATTGTAATGTTCTTTGCTATTAAAAATATGCCAGTAAAAAAATATTTATTGTTCTTTTTTGCTTTATTACCTACCAATTTATTTCTAGCTAGTAGTTATTCAACAGATGGAATTATAACAAGTTGTTTATTGTTAGGATTCGCACTTTTCTTAAAAAAGTGGTATAGTGAAGAAAAGGTAACAATGAAATGGACAGCAGGATACTTATTAATTACTGCTTTTGGGATTTTTCCTAAGGCAGTTTATGCTCCAATAATACTGTTACCATTATTGTTTAAAGACGATAAATTTGAAAACTCGAGGAGTAGAAGGAAATTCAAAGCGGGTGTTATTATGATTTTCTTGGCCATAATGGCAACATTTGTATTACCAGCAATTCTTTCGCCGCAAGTTGTAGGAGATCCTAGGGGAGAAGGATACACAAGTATGTTAGGGCAATTGAGATTAATATTTAGTTATCCTTTAGATTTTATTGTTGTTATGTACAAAAATGCAGGTCTTAATTTTATAGATAAAATGATTGGGCCTGAAACAACTGTTCAAATGGGGTATTTGGGAAATTTATCAAATATTATTCATTATACAGTAATGTTTTTATTAATTGGTCTAACAATCATTAATACTAAAGGTGAAAAATTAAAGGTAGATAAATTAAAAAGGTGGTTTATTCTAGCAGTCTTATTTATTACCATTGTATTGATATGGACAGCATTATATCTTGATTTTACAGCAGTTGGAGCGACATTTATTCAGGGGGTGCAAGGTAGATATTTCTTACCTATTTTAATACCACTATTATATGTCTGTACCATACCATCTTTAACCACAGATATAAAAGAACGAGATATGCAAACCTTTGTATATCTAAGTTGTAGTATTATATTGTTGATAGGAGTATATACAAATATTCTGTCCGTATACTGTTTCTAGGAACAATAAAGAATAAGGAGGAATATTCTATGAAAGCAAGAGTATTGATTATTATTCCAGCATACAATGAAGAGGAAAGTATTTTAGATACTGTACATAAGATTAAGAAGTACAATACTGATTTAGATGTTATAGTGATTAATGATGGTTCGAAAGATAATACAGAAACGATTTGTAAAAATAATGACATACCATACATCACATTAATTCATAATTTAGGTATTGGTGGTGCTGTACAAACCGGGTATAAATATGCTATGAAAAATAATTATGATATAGCTGTTCAATTTGATGGTGATGGTCAACATGAAATTGAAAGCTTAGAAGAAATGTTAAACCCAATAATGAGCGGGGAAGCAGACTTTGTAATAGGGTCGAGATTTGTTAAAGAATCAAAAAGCACATTTAAGTCTAGCTTTAGTAGGCGTATGGGGATAAAGTTAATTTCTCATACTATTAAAATAGTAACAGGAAAGAAAGTATATGATGTTACTTCAGGTTATCGGGCATGTAACCGCCAAATTATTGAAGATTTTGCTATTTCATATCCCGTTGAGTATCCAGAGCCAATAACAAATACTGAATTATTAAAGAAAAAGAAAAGAGTGTTAGAGGTTCCTGCGTTAATGTACGAAAGGCAAGGGGGGAAATCCTCTATTCGTTCTTGGAAAAATATTTACTATATGGTTAATATATTACTATCAATTTGTATTATTGGAACGAGGAGGTGGAAGTAGTGGCTAATGAATTAAGATTTGTAATTTTGATGGTTGCTATAGTTATTTTAGCAATTATTTTACAACTTCTTAGAAGAGGAAGAATACCAGTTAAGTTTACGTTACTTTGGCTAATTGCAGATGGAATATTATTTTTGCTAGCTATTTTTCCATTTGTTCTTAATATATTTACAGGTATCATTGGATTTCAAACCACATCAAATCTGGTGATTGGAATATTCATCGTCATCTTGCTATTAGTCACTATTGCGTTGACAGTAATCGTAGCGGGTCAAGCAACAAAAACACAATTGTTAATACAGGAACTATCAATGCTAAAGCAACAATATAAGGAAAGTGAAATTAAACAGGAGAGAGAGAATGAGTAAGAAAATATTACATACTTTTGTGGTACTTGCGTACAAAGAGTCAGAGTACCTAGAGGATTGTATTTGCTCTGTTTTAAACCAGAAATATAAAAGCAAAGTTGTAATAGCTACTTCTACACCAAACCATTATATTACGCAGCTAGCCAGTAAATATCAGCTCGAGTTATTTGTAAATGAGCACGGTGGTCAAGGTATTGGTGAAGATTTTGATTTTGCTTTGACTTGTGGGAAAACACCTCTGATTACCATAGCACATCAAGACGATGTATATGATGCACAATATTCTAAGAAAATAATTGAAAATTATCAAAAAGAAAAAAAACCTATCATTATTTTTCCCGATTATTATGAAATACGCAATGGATTAAAAACCAGTAGTAATAGAAATTTAAAAATAAAAAGAATTTTACTAATGCCATTAAAAAGTAAAATACTTCGCAATAAAAAACTAATAAAGAGGCTAGTACTATCTTTTGGAGACCCAATATGTTGTCCATCAGTAACATTCGTTACATCAGAGATTACAAGTAATAAAATTTTTAGTTGTGATTTTGTTTGTGATGTTGATTGGTATGCATGGGAAAAATTATCAAAACAAAAAGGCTCTTTCGTTTTTATCAATGAGTTATTAATGGGGCACAGAGTGCATGTTAATTCTACAACAACACAGATTATAGAGAATAAGATAAGAACACAGGAAGATCTAGAGATGTTCAAAAAGTTTTGGCCAGATATTATAGCCAAGGTGATAAATAGATTGTATGTTAAATCTGAAACAAGTAACATGATAGATAAGAGGTAGGTTATGGAAAACATTGTATACATTAATTTTGGCTATATGTCATATAAAAATAAAGTTGAAGCGCAACTACAGGCTTTTAGTCAACTACAAATGGAAACATATTTGATTACTGTTATAAGTGAAGAGAATAACGACTACGTTGGCCTATTTAAATATGAAAATGATGTTATTACAGAAAGAGAAAGAGTACCCTTGGGTAAATATTCATTTATTACATATTATTATTCTATACGAAAGTTCATTATCAAGAGTTGTAATGAATATAAATGGAACTATTGCTATGTCAGAAGATTGGCAATACAATCATTATTTATGGTAAAACCACTCTCATGTATTAAAAAATCAGCTAAAATATTTTATGAATGGCCGACGGTACCTTTGGATACATATGATTCGCTATTTTTGAATATTATGCAACAATTTGAAGTTTTATTTTATAAAATATTCATTAAACAAAAAGTAGCTAGGGAAATTGTTATTTTACAAAATGATAAAAAATTATCTAAACTAGAGTATAGTATATCTAATGGAATTAATACCAGTATTTACAATAAACCAAGAGAAAAGCCTATCTTTACAAATACAATTAACTTCCTAGGTATTGCCCATTTACAAAGTTGGCATGGTTACGATCGAATGATTCGGGCAATTGCAGAGTATCAAGGAAAATACAATATTAGGTTTATTATCATTTCAAGAATTAATAAGGAGGTTGAAAACTTAAAGTTACTATCAAAAAAACTAGGTGTTGAAAATTGTGTTATTTTTTATGAACAAATGGATTTTCAAAAAATACAAGAACTTGCAGTACAGCAACACATAGGTGTAGGTAGCTTAGGTTATCATAGACGAGGAGCTAAATATGATACTTCAATAAAAAATAAAGAGTATTGTGCTCTAGGACTACCATTTATTTCTTCTTGTGATGATCGCTCGTTTTCAAATTTCAAATATAATTATAAAGTGTCTGCAAATGATCAAATATTTGCACTGGAAAAAATTATAGAGTGGTACATAGAACTATATCCCCTTGACTACCAAAGTGAAATGTTTAACTACTCAATAAAAAATTTAAGTTTCAAGCATCAATACGTAAATTTATTTTCTGAAAAGAGGGATTAAATGAGTGCCTTAGTTTCTATTATTATACCTGTTTATAATGGTGAAAAATATATTTTAAGATGTTTAAATAGTATAGAACAACAAACATATGAGAATATTGAAGTTATTATTTTGAATGATGGGTCTATAGATAATACAGATACCATAGTTATAGATTATGCTAGAGGGCAAGAAAAAATAAGATATTACTATCATGAGAATGTCGGTGTAGGAAATACTAGAAATAAAGGTATCGATTTAGCAAATGGGGAGTTTATAACATTCGTTGATGCAGATGATACCATTGAAAGAGAGTATGTATCAACGCTAGTTCACAAAATTAATAATCAAAATGTAGTAATTAGCGGATACCAAAGACTTAAGAATGATAATCAAGTTTTATTTGAAGTTATACCCAAACAAGATTTGTGGAGCGAATTTAAATTTACCGCGACTTGTGGAAAACTATATAGAAGATCATATATTAATGAAAAAAGCATACGATACCAAGACTTTGCTATAGGGGAAGACATTTGTTTTTCTATGCAGGCATTCAGTCAAACTAAAAAAGTGGTAGTTATTTCCTATGCAGGATATCAGGCACATTATAATGAGTCTTCGGTAACAAAAATGATGAATGCCACAGACAATAGAAATAAAATTGTGCCTGTATTGGATTATATTGAAAACTCTCTTGATTTTAAAAAGTACTCTAGAAAAGTGGTTTTATATTTTTATACAAAGACAGTAGTACACCATTTAATCAATCAACATCGTATATTACCAACAGATATGTTTAATAAAGAATATGAAGAATCAGTTAGATGGTTACGTAATGTTCATAGGAAATATAACAAAAAAATAAGGTTACACTATGAAAAAGCTGATTCTTTATCTGTTAACATTGGAGTTTTATTATTTGTGTTATTTGAAAAATCTGGTAATGGGACATTATTGTTTACAATTCTAAAAAAATTAAAGTATGAAAGAAATAGCTAGCAAGGAGGAATGAATGAATGTTTAAAATAGCAGTGGCAGGGACTGGATACGTTGGGTTAGTTGCAGGTGTGTGTTTTGCAGAAAAAGGAAATTATGTTAGCTGTGTAGATGTTGATCAAACAAAAATTAAGCAAATGGAAAAGGGAATATCACCCATCTATGAGCAAGATTTAGAACCACTAATGCAGAAAAATCATAAAGAAGGTAGGTTGTGTTATACAACCGATTATAGTAATGCCTATAAAAATGCAGATTTCATTTTTATAGGCGTGGGAACTCCTGAAAGAGAAGATGGTTCTGCAAATCTTTCGTATGTTTTTAAAGTAGCCAAACAAATAGCAGAGTGTGTAGAAAAAGACTGTATTGTTGTAATAAAATCTACTGTACCAATTGGAACAAATGATGAAGTAGAAGAAGTTATTAAAAAACACCTTATAAATAAGGTAAGAATAGATATTGTTAGTAATCCTGAATTCTTAGCACAAGGAACAGCAGTTCGTGACACTCTTCAAGCGAGCAGAATTGTTATTGGCGCAGAGAGTGAAGAAAGTAAGAAAAAAATGTTAGAGCTTTATGAAAATTTCAACATACCTATTGTAGTGACCAATCGAAGAAGTGCTGAAATGATTAAATATGCTTCCAATGATTTCTTAGCTCTAAAAATAAGTTACATGAATGATATTGCAAACCTTTGTGAAATTGTTGGCGCTGATGTAACGAAGGTAGCAGAGGGAATGTCTTATGATGATAGAATAGGAAACAAGTTTTTAAACGCAGGAATTGGTTATGGAGGGTCCTGTTTTCCCAAGGATACAAAAGCCCTTCATTACTTGGCAAGTCAAGGTGGTTATGAGTTGAAAACAGTGAAAGCAGCAATAGAAGTTAATAAAGCACAAAAAGTGGCACTAATCAAAAAAGCAAGAAAGAGATTTTCATCATTTGAAGACATTACTATTGCTGTTTTAGGGCTGACGTTTAAACCTGGTACAGATGATTTAAGAGAGGCACCATCATTAGATAATATTCCTATTTTATTAGAGGAGGGTGCCAAAATTAAAGCATATGATCCGGTTGGAGTTGATAATTTTAAAACGTTATATCCATCTGAAATTAATTATGTTAGCACACCAATTGAAGCGTTAGTAGATGCTGATATATGTTTCATTTTTACAGAGTGGGAAGAAATCAGAAAGCTGAAGGCAGTTGATTTCTTAACACATATGAAAGAACCAAGAGTTTATGACGGTCGAAATATATTTGCGCTAGAAGATATGGAAGATATTGAGTATGAAAGTATTGGAAGATAATAAGCAGTATACCATTGGCTTTGTAATTTTACATTATAATGCTATTAAAGAGACAAGAGACTGTATTCACTCTATATTTAATAAAATTGATACACCAAACTATAAAATAGTGGTAGTAGATAACAATTCCCCGAATGGAACAGGGAAGCAATTATATAACCAATTTTCAAATACTAGTAATGTAGAGGTAATTCTCTCAGAGGAGAATTTAGGGTTTGCTAGAGGTAACAATTTAGGTTTTATGCATCTAAAAGATGAAAAACGTTGGGATTTCATTTGTATGTTAAATAATGATACCTGTATTATTCAGGAAAATTTCCTAGAAATTATTAAAAAGGAATATGAAATATCTCAATTTGGATTACTAGGGCCTTTAATCTTATTAAATAATAATACGTACAATCCTATAGATTATCATGGTCCAAAATATAAGAATATTAAAAAATCTTTAATAGGCATTCGCATAGCTAGAGTTCTTAATTATTTAGGATTGCGTAGTATCTTTTTAAAAATTTCAAGTATAATGGGGCTACGCATAAGGGAAGACTTTAAAGAGGAACCAGGATTATTTAAAAGACATGAAAATATTAAATTACACGGTTGTTGCTGGGTATTTTCGCCTGCAGCAATTACACAAATCAATGGATTAAACCCCATTACCTTTATGTTTAGAGAAGAAGAGTTTTTGTATCTAGAAATGCGAAGAAAAGGTCTTAAAACAGTATATAACCCAGAACTAAAAATTCGACATTTTGAAGATGCTGCTACTGATACTATGTGTAAAACTAGCAGACAAAAAAATGAATTTCTATATAAACATAGTTTATATTCAACAAAAGCATTATTACAATATATGAAAGATGAACAGCTAATAAAAATGTAATGGAGTATACTATAGGAGGCCATTTAATGAATAGAACAAAAAGATCATTTTATAATGTAACTATAGAAACAATAGGACATATTGCTTTCCTTTTTATTAGCTTTTTAGTAAGAAGAATTTTTATACAGTACCTTGGTGCTACATATCTGGGTGTAGATGCAATGTTTACTAATATTTTGTCAATATTGTCTTTAGCAGAACTGGGTTTAAGTGCTTCAATAACATTTGCTTTATATAAACCACTGGCAGCTGAAGATGAAGATAGCATAAAGTCATTGATAAAAGTATTTAAGAAAGCATATAAGGCAATAGGATTATTTATCTTTATATCTGGTATACTACTAATTCCTATTTTGTCATACATTATCGAATTCCCTTCAAGTATTACGAACCTATATTTAGTATACATTTTATATTTATTAGAAACATCAATTGGGTATTTATTCTCCTATAAACGGACAATTTTATTAGCAGACCAAAAGGCATTTATGAACAGTATTTTTAAATATGGCTTTGGCTGTACATATACTGCTGCTCAAATATTGATTCTAATAATTACTAAAAATTTTATATTATATGTACTTGTAAGATTTATTTTTACAATTATAGAGGGCGCATCACTTACCTGGTATGTAAACAGGCAATACCCGTATTTAAAACAAAAAGATGTAGAACCCCTAAAAAAACCTGTCATTGCAGAAATAAAAAAGAATATAAAAGCTATGTTTATGCATAAAATTGGGTTTGTATTTGTATCTGCTTCAGATAATATCATTATATCCATTTATGATACTTTGATTGGTGTAGCTTTATACTCTAATTATCTACTATTAATTCAAGCAGTAAAAGGTATTTTTTCTCAACTGTTTTATGTGCTAACACCAACGGTTGGAAATATAGGAGCTAATAATGAAATAGATAATTTACGTCAATCATATCACCAATCTTATTTTTTATGCTTTTGGGTCAACTGCTTTGCAGCAACAAGTCTGTTTTGTTTGTTAAATCCTTTTATAACAATTTGGTTAGGAAAGGATTTCTTATTTTCAATGGATATTGTTTTCATTCTAGTTCTCAATGTATATTTAGACGGGATACGTACCGTAACAGTTGCATTTAGGGATGGTTTGGGATTGTTTTATTATGACCGATATAAACCTATTGCAGAAGCTATAATAAAATTGTTAATTTCAATTATTTTAGTTCGTTATTTGGGTATTCTAGGAGTGCTAATAGGTACTACAATAAGTATTATAGCAACATCTTTTTGGATTGAACCATTAGTGCTCTATAAATATGGTTTAAAGATGCCTGTTAAGAAGTATTTTTTAAACTACTTTATGTACATAGGGGTAACTTTATGCTCGCTATTTTTAACACATTATTTAGTAAGTTTAATAACTGGAACTGGAATTTTACGATTCTTTATAAAGAGCATTATTTGCATAGTAACACCAAATATTTTAGTAATCTTTTTATTTTACAAGAATAAAGATTTTCGTGGATTGAGTAACAAAATTAGTGATATATTACTACACAAAAAAGTATTTAAATAACGGATAAGTACCCAAATATCAAATTTTATGATATTATAGTTACAATAGACTAAAAGAAAAGGAGATACGTAATGAAAGGAATTGTATTAGCAGGTGGAAGTGGAACAAGATTATACCCATTAACGCAGGTAACAAGTAAGCAATTGTTACCAATCTATGATAAACCAATGATTTATTATCCATTAAGTGTTCTAATGGAGGCAGGTATAAAGGAAATTTTAATTATTTCCACTCCAGAGGACACACCGAGATTTGAAGAGCTTTTAGGTGATGGTAGTCAATTTGGAATTACACTGCAGTATAAAGTCCAGCCATCACCTGATGGATTAGCACAAGCATTTCTTTTGGCAGAGGAATTTATTGCAGGTGATAGTTGTGCAATGATTTTAGGAGATAATATATTTCATGGACATGGTTTAGCAAAAAGATTAAGGAAGGCAGCTACAAAGTCGTCTGGAGCTACTGTTTTTGGATACTATGTAGATGATCCAGAAAGATTTGGAGTTGTGGAGTTTGATAAAAGCGGAAAAGCTATATCTTTAACTGAAAAGCCTAAACATCCTAAGTCAAATTATGCAGTCACAGGGTTATACTTCTATGATAATAAAGTGGTAGAGTATGCTAAAACAATTAAGCCTAGTGATCGTGGAGAGCTGGAAATTACAGATTTGAATAAAATATACTTAGAAAAAGAATGCCTTGATGTAACATTGTTAGGACAAGGGTTTACATGGTTAGATACGGGAACTCATGAATCATTAGTTGAAGCAACTAATTTTGTATCAACTGTAGAGACGCACCAAAACAGAAAAATCGCTTGCTTAGAAGAGATTGCATATAATAATGGATGGATTTCAAAAGATGAATTAAAAAAATCTTACGAATTATATAAAAAAAATCAATATGGTAAGTATTTAAAGGATGTATTAGATTGCAAATTTATAGATCAATAAAGGAGTAATAAATGAAAGTAATAGAAACAAAGCTACCTGGAGTTTTAATTATAGAA
>AKZA01001189.1_pt1 | contig 18108 bp, 27 predicted proteins | sample 456438 | NCBI WGS metagenome assembly AKZA01 (sample SAMN02954239, study PRJNA169114) | insect gut metagenome | biome: terrestrial; feature: insect; material: gut | host: Agrotis sp. | place: China: Hangzhou, Zhejiang | collected 2010-10 | reverse complement strand
TCATTAAGAAAGTAAATGCTTTCGCTCATAGCGCCACCACCCGATAAAATACTTCAAGGGATCCATTGTTTGTCTTAACGACATCCCCTTTTTTGATATAGAAATCTTCAAGCTGTCCGCCAGCCCAATCTAAGATATTTGTTTTGTCTACACCGTTCACATACACACTACCTTCTTTGTTTCTAAACTCAACGACATCTCCCGCAACGATACTTGCGCCTGTGATCGACATTGAGAGAGAGCCATTGGTTACTTTAACGCTTGTTGGCGTGCTCAATTTAACTCTTACGACATCAGGGACGATCGTGTATGGAATGTACGTGGAAATTTTGCCATCTGATTTATATTGCTTTGTATACTTTCTTGGATCAGCACAATAGATATCAAAACTTGAAACAATTCTGTTTGTGTCACCTGCAACGGTATTAGCAGATGAAAACCGACCGTGATAGGTGTAGTCTAATTCATCGTTGAATTGAATCGGAACATCTTTTGTTTTATAGAGATACCACATAAAAAGATCAAACTTTTTTTGTAATTTTTCTGGATCGTTATCTTCGAGTTTGTATTTCACTGTCAGCGTCCTTGAAGGCAAAGTCTGGTTCGTGATAATGCTTCCGACTTGAATTGATTCTGATTCGATACCCACAGAAATCAGTTCTCTCCCTTCGACTGACAATGTTTGATATCCTTCGATTACCTTCTCAAATAGAATGCCATCATAATACATAGCGGAAGTAGGAATGTACTCCGGTATGTATCGTTCATTTTTCTGTGTGTCCATAAACGGATACATTCTGTTTTCCATTTCCTACCTCCTAAAATTGCATGTTTAAGTTAATGCCATTACCTTGAGCCTGACTAATGTCAGCAACAAATTTAGAAAACTCGCTATCGCCAATTCGAACATTGAAAACAGCTGGTTTGTTATTGGTTCCGTAGCTGACTTCATGTTGCACTTTCGACTGAATTTGGCTATTAACTGCCGAAATTCGGTTTCCAATATCCATATTTGAGGCTTTATCAGCTAAAGTATCAGATGCTTTCTCAACATATTTTGATCCGTCGAGCATACCTTCTGCCAAACCTTGGGAAGTGAAAACACCTAGTTCAGCCATAACTCGTGAAGGTGAATGAATATTTAATATATCCTTCACTTTCCCTGTTATAGTATTTGCAACATCTTGAACCGCACTAACAACATCGTCGATTTTACTTCTAATACCTTTTACTAATCCGTCTATAATATCTTTTCCGATTTGTAACAAATCGATTTGTCTGATAGTATCAAAAGTTTCCTTTACCTTGTCTACCGCATTTGAAACGCCTGTTTTCATATTTTCCCATGCCTGATTGGCACCGTCGACAAGTCCTGTTGCGATATTAATAACAGCATTCTTCGTATTTTCCCAAGTAGTCGTGACACCGTCTTTGATCGCATTCCACATGTTGATCGTGTTCATTTTTACTGATTCCCACAAATCAACGAAGAACTGCTTCACGCTATTCCAAGTGTCAATAGCGATTTGTTTGATGCTATTCCATGTTTCGGATAGCCACGTTTTTATCCCTTCCCACGCATCAACAGCACCTTGTTTAATATTCGTCCAAGTTTCAACGAAGAAAGCTACAATACTGTTAAAAGTTTCAGTAGCAATTGTTTGAATCGTTGTCCAAATATAAGCCAGCGCTTCTTTAATACCGTTCCAGATATTTAGGAAGGCCATCTTAGTGTTGGTTAAGAAACTGTCAAATATCAATTTGATCGAATCCCAAATGACGGCAGCCGATTCTTTAATATTATTCCAGACGGCTATCATGTTATTCTTCGCTTCTTCCCATCCACCAGATATCAAAGAAGTGACGAATAGCACAGGAGCCAGAATAACGTTTTTCATAATTTCAAATATCTGACCAGCAATCTTCACTAGATTCGTCCAAAGTGTTTTCAGGAAAAAGCTCATATGGATAAACGCATTTCGAACACCATACACAAGCGTTCCGAATCGGCTCATGATTGCATCTGATATTCCGCCAACAATCGAAGTTACCGTTGATTTAATGCCGTTCCATAGGTCAGCAAACCATTGTACGATTCCGTCCCAGACAGAAACAACGTTATCTACTCCTTTGCTAAAGGCTTGCTTGGTGCCTTCCCACATGCCGTTAGCTGAATCTTTGATCCCTTGCCATAGGTCGGCAAACCATTGCTTGGTGTCTTGCCAAACTTGTTTTACCCCATCAGCAGCCGCAGCCGCTTTTTCTTTAGTGCCTTCCCATAAATCCGAAAACCAACCTTTTATATTGTCGAAAGTATCTTTGAAAAAATCTGAAATTCCATTCCAAATATTCCTAGCATACTCACTGATTGTGTCCCAGTTCTTATACAGAGCCACGCCAGCAGCTATTAATAACCCGATTCCGATGATGATCAGCCCCGTGGGACTCATCAAAAATGCGAAAGCAGATGATAGGGAACCGACGGCTTTAGTAATATTCGTTATGGTATTGGTTGCTGAGTTAACTGCTGAAACTGCCAGCAACGCTCCTGCCACGCCTGAAATTAATGGTATCAGCCATTCGGAGTTGTCTGCCAGAAATTTAAATGCATTTCCGACCTTTTCTATAATTGCGGGTAAATTGTCATTTAGAGCATTAAACGCAGTGTTAATCGCATCTTTTACTTTATCTAAGTTCTCTGCTATAGAGCCAAATCCTGCATTTTTCATGCCGTCATCGACTGCTCTAATAACATTTGCTAACCCCTTAACAACTGCTGTCTTAATATTGTCAAAGGAAGTCTGGATACCTGCTGAATTTTTCTTAGCCAATTCAGCAAAACCATCGACACCCTCGATTAACTCAATTAAACGATCGTTAAACTCATCAAATGTGATATTTCCAGCTTTCAAAGCATCGTACAACTCATTAACAGAAGTTACGCCTCTGTCTTCAAAAGATTTGGCTACTTTATCCATAGCTACCGGCATAGTATCTTGAACCGATCGCCATGACTGCATATCTACTTCACCTCGAGCAAGCATCTGCCTATATTGTTCGATCCCACGGGCAGCATCAGCAGAGGAAGAACCACTAGCCAGCATTGCGTTATTCAGTGCTATTGCTGTATCTGTCCCTTTGTCTAAACTGCCTGTTGAAATTGCTAACTGTTGCGTGCTTGCCACAATTTCATCTAATGAAGTCGGAAGTCCGTCAATACCATCCGTTAGCTTATTCATGGAACGATCTACTTCTTCGGTAGAATATCCTAAAGCGTCCATTACGACAGGGTATTGTTTTAACGTATCAAAACGTCTGATAGCACCCTCTGTCGAGCTCTTGACCATATTAATAGCCGAATCAACCAATTTAAAAACCCCGATACCTTTAGCGATATCGAGGATAGAAGTATTCGTTTTCTTTGTATTCTCGTTAAGGCCACCCATCGAATTGTCAGCGTCTTTCATTGTAGACGTGAAATTCTTATCAACTGCCGAGAGGATCGCTTCAACTGTAAATGATTCCATTGTTTTCCTCCTTTCCTCAGGAGTTAGCTTTCTTCATTAATTTCAAAAGCTTTGTTTGTTTAGGTGTTTGTATAACTTCTTGGGCTTCAATTCCAAGAATTTCTTTTTCAAGTTTTTCTTTGTCAAAGAATTTTTTGAACGTCCTGTAGATAGGAACTTGTTTGCCTGCTTCTTTCTTTCTGTCTTGAACACGAGTGTTAAGCCACGCTTGATAATGCATTGCTTCTTGTTCATCAAGTCGCTTCAGTTGATAGGCTGTCATTCGAATCCCGTATTCATAAGGGGTCATTCGCTCAATTTCTCGAATATCATTTATCCCTAAAAACCTAAGAGAGTTAATCAAAATAGTTTCGTATACTTCAGAGGAACTTATTGTTTCGGTTTGTTTTCGTCCATTTGACGCATCGCTAGCTTTCCCGCATTACTTTCTCTTAATTCCTTGATAACCTCATCAAACAAAGCTTCAATATCTTCGTGATCGTCAATGAAATCATCTAATTCTGACTGTTTAATTTTTGGACTCTCAGTCTGATTTGCCATATAGAGAACGTCTGATAATGTGGCAACGTTCGTTGCTTGCAACTCAGGTAAAATTCTTGCAACTAAGCCGAGTCCAAATTGAACACCTTCTCGCTCGAAAGGCTTTCTTTTGTCTACCTCACGAACAAACTTGACACCGAATTTAAACGAATAAGCTTTTCCATTGATAGTTAATTCCATTGATTCATCCTCCTATAAATAAAAAGAGAAAGCATAACCGCTTTCTCTAGTTTTCTACTATGGTAATTTTAGTTTTTTCCACAATTACATTGTTATTTGAGTCTAGTCCCTCAATTTGCAAATCGTCATCTGAGTTTCTTACCCCGCTACCTATCCAATAACTGAAGTCTCCATCGACAAATGTACCGCCGAAAGCCTGACCAACTCCATTTACATAAGCTCGGGCCCTAACAATTTCACCTGTATAAGTTCCCGTAATCGTAGTTTGCCCGAGGGTATAGTCGTTTGGAATCAGTTGGGGGTTAACTGGGTGTTGAAGTAGCTTTTACTGTGTCTGTAAATGCATATTGCACGACTTCCGCTTGTTCATCTGTCAGAGTTGCATAACCTTTTTGTTGACGACCAAAAACCCCGAATTCCTGTGATAATTCAAGTGCATCTTCGGCGGCGGGAGTCCAGCCAAAACTTGTCAAATATGCTTGAGCGTACTTGGCTTTGTACTTGTCAGCATTTTCCCCCGTGCCTTTTTCCGCACGATCAATCTCCCAAACTTCAATGATTTCCCCGTCATCAAAGGCATCATCCATTTCATCAACATGAGGATCTCCTTTAGCAACAATCGATGTACCAGTCAATGTATACTCGATGTCTCCTAAATTGATAATCCCGCCATCTTTTGTAGAAGTTTTATCTGCACTTCTGCTTTTGCTATTTTCATGTTCGGTTTGAAAAGCCATCTTCCAAGCCGCTTCTTGTTCTGCTTTGCTTTTAACTCGATAAAGCAAAATTAAATCAATACCTTGTTTTGCCTCAGCCATTTAAATTCCTCCTATTAATCTAAAATTCAATTCAATAATCGCTCGTTTAAGCGGTGTGTTTGTGCTTGTGTCTGTTACCGTCTGTATGTCGCTTGCATTGGTGTCTAGCGTCCATGAATATCCGTCAGATGTATTTACTTGCATCGCTTGCTCAAACAAAGCAGACGCCATTTCAGACACCTGTTTTCGCTTTGTTTGCAAACCCCATACGGAAATTACAATCACGACATTTCCCAAGACATGAGATTTGTTAGTGGAATGAAGTGTTTGAGTGTCTTCAAATTCAACAAACGGGTAGCTAGTAGCACTCGCAGGTTTGTAGTCATATGTTTGATACCCCAATGCATTCGATCGTTTAAACATTTCATCAAAGATTGATTGTTCTCTAGTCTTCATCTATTCCACCAACTTATCCATATCAGATTTAAACTGCGCCTTCTGCTTGTTGAAAGCTGGTCGCATAAACGGTTGAGCTGATTGGAACCTTGTTCCATACTCCAAATAAGGAGCGTAATCTGCGGTAGGTTTCACCTTTCCTGTTAAACCACCATCGCTCAAATCCATAGTTATTGATCGTCTCAAGTTACCAGTATCGACTGGCGCTTTACGTTGAGCGCCTTGTGTCAATTCAGCTGTATTCTGTTTGACGATCTGCTTCACATCTTTCATATTTGCATTAGACTTGAGTTTCATCGACAATTCGCTAACGCCTTTGAGAGAAACATTCCTTCTAGCCACCAGAAGCCACCTCCTGGACGATAAAAGTATTTTTCAGCCGAAGGTTACGCTCAGTGATAATCTCGAACTTCTCCGTTTTGCTCCTTAGTTTGTTGAAGATTAAGACATAATCCCATTCCTTGGTATAAGGTCGAAGTAAACGAATAACTTTGGCACCTTGTTTAATGTCTCCGAACAAAACTTTCGAGCGATCAGTTCCCAAATCAGTTATATTAGCAAGCTTGATTTTTTCGTCTAAGGTCGGTTCTACATGCTCCCCTAACTCTGGATCATAATAGCCATCTTTTTCGATAACGAAAGTTACTTCTGTGTCATATCTCATAGGAACCTAGCCACCCCTCTACGAGGAACGCTATTCTCTCTTTGCCTCTCTTTGTATGCTGAGATGTCATCTTCAAATTCATCTAAAAGCTTTCCGTAGGAGATTGACTCACCTTCTTGTCCATACGAGCTCATACCTTCGTTACCTTTGCGGTTGAATCTCTTGATCGTACATTCGACTACTATATAATTTAAAGCCGCAGGAACGGTCTCTAAGAAGCCTAAACGCACACACAGTTGGTTTGAGATTCGTTTGATAAAGTCAGTTAGTTGTTTGTCGAGTTCTTCGTTATCAACTTCGAGCGATCGTTTTACTTCTTCTAAGGTTTCGTCCATGACTGCCTCCTTTCAAAAATAAAAAGGCTAGTCGAATGACTAACCTTTCTTTTTAGTTGATTTAGCTGATTTCTTAACTTGCTCTTTCTCTGCCTTAATCGGTTCTAAGAATCCTCCGCCAAACACTTCAAGATTCTTCTCGATTTCCTCAAATCGTTCTTTCGTCAAATCGACCTCTTGGTCCAGTTTGTATGTTTCTTTCGTATGAACGTCTTTGAAAACTTTAGCTACTTTATACTTAGCCATATAGAACCACCTTACCCTTCTGGAGTGGTTTCTAAAATGTAGACCGCATTTACTTGCTCAAATGAAGGTAGCGAGATCATAGAAACTTTAGTCTCAACATTGACTGGATCAGGTTTCTTCATAGTTGTGATTGCAACTCCAGTATCAACGATTGAAACATCTGCAATATTAGCGTTAGACATCAAGTCAGATTCTTCTGGCGTAGTACCAAACCAAGTTTTACCTAAAGTTTGTGCTGGCAACAGAATAAAAGTATCATCTGGAATAAATTTCTTGGTGCCGCTTGAATCAGTGTAAACTTTATCGTAGATAACAATTTCTAAGTTAAACTCTTCTGAAATGTAATCTAGCAAAGCTTGTTTAGATAATTTAGCAGCTTGAGCGTTTGCGTTGTTGCCTAAAATAGTCGCTTTGATCGCTGCGTTTTGGCGCAAATAACGGAAAGTCTTGCTATTCAAAATAGCACGAGCCGGATTCACTCCATCTTCTTTCAAAGCACTGATAGCTTGGTCAATATCTTCAACTGGATCAGCGTTCGCCACATCACTCCATGCAACTGAAGCATTTCCTTTATGGTTAGCAGGAACATCGTAGTCAATTTTGTGTTTTTGACCATTTTCATCAATAGTGATAGAACCAGTCGTTAACATTTGCATACGCATGATCTCACGACGTACTGCTGCACCACGCAACAAGTCTGCCACATCATCAAACACACGATTTAAAACTACATCACGGTATGCTGCGTTGTTTGTTTGGTTGATCATATTCAATTCTTGACGCAATTCTTCGTCAATGTAGTAAGACTCTTTGAAGAACACCATTTTTTGAATCAATTCTTCGAATCCAGCACGCCCACGAGGGATAACGTCAGCATCTAATCCAGAAGGACGCAATGCTACTGGAGAGCCCGTCTTACCTTTCAACCAAGACAACTTCATGCCTAGTTGTTTATCAGCAGGGAACAACTCTTCTCCAAGGTAAGGCTGTTGCTCATTAACTCGTTCTGCCCAATAAGTGGCAATGTTTGGCGCTTGAACTAAATCAAAGATATTAAGCGCTGCAAAGTACTGTAAATTCATTTTCATCAATGTTTCTTTGTGGATTTTCACTTTCATTCTTCGTTTCCCCCTTATTTGTTGCGTTTAACAAAGTAAACTTTGCCGTCCAACGCTGCTTTCGCTTCATCTACAATTGTTAAAGTATCTTCTAAACGGTATTCATTGACAGTACCAAAGTATAGCAATGTACCGTTAGCAGTCGTAGCACCTGTATCGAACACAACGTCGTGAAGCAACACACCTTTTGTGCCTTCGGCTGCTTCTGCCGTATTTGTAACAGTCACAACCGCTTGTTCATCAACGAAAGGATCGCCACCACCGACTGGCGTACCAGCTGGGATATACTTTTTACCCTGTCCATTTGTTGCTGTGACCCCTGTTGCTCCAACTACTACTGATAAGCTCTTATAATTGCTTACATCAGCTAAAATTTGATTTTTCGAACCAAAAACTCGTTTTTCCATCTGTTAGTTCCTCCTAATTTTTAAAATAAGTTTGTTTAGGTGTTGCGACTGCTGCTTTCTTTGCTAATTGCTTTCCGTAGTCGCCTTGAGCGCCATTACCAGAATCGCCATCCAAGGGAATACGTCCACCAAGTCGTTTTTCGAATTCCGCTTTGATCGCTTCACGTTCTGCTTCAACAGATGCTAAATACGTCTTAACGTTGCTTGACGTGGTTTCAGCGTCTTCTGACACAATTAGTCGAAGCATTTCTTTCGTAGGCGTAGCGCCTTTCTCAGACAGCATTTCACTTGCTTGTTCCGACATCTTGGATAGCACTTCTTTACGTTCGAACTCAGCTAGTTTTGCTTCAAGTTGCTGTTTCTCGTAATCTGCTTTCTCTTTATCGTCCATTTCGGCAAGTTTGGCAGCTTCGTCTTTTTCGGCACGCCATTTTTCTTCAGCAGCAGTGACAGCTTTCTTTGTTTCAGCAGCAATCATTTTTGCTACTTCGTCACGAGAAAATGTTTTGCCAGTTTCTTCTTTCTTTGCCCCATATGTGGCGGTCTCGGTTGTTTCAGTCGACGTCGTTTCCTCGGTAGCACCATCTTGTTCAGCAAAGAATTGTAAACTCATAGGCATTAATAAACTTTTTTTCATGATTATTCCTCCACGGTTACGCCGCTACCCGATAATTTAACTAGTTACGCCAGTCAGTCGGAACAGCTTTCTCTTTAGTGCCTGTAAGCAGTAAGAAGGCATAATAAGAAGCCGTTAGCAAATGGGCTAGCGACTTCCATATTTTCTATTTGGTTTGTAAGGTCTTTTAGGCGTTTCAAATTGATACGTTTCTTGAATGTTGTCTAGTCCGTCAATGATTCCATAGAATTTCATAGTGACTGCTGATACATCACCGACGCTTGATTCGATATTAATATCCGTTAAACCGTTAACCCGTGTACCATCAATGAATAAACCGTTGCTAATTGATACTTTGTTTAGTTTTGGCATGGTTATAACCCTCTTTCTTCAAGCGATTTCTCAAACACTTCTCTGTCAACATACGGTGCCGTACTACATCTGCAAAACGGATGCATGTTTGGCGCATTTATTCCAGGTTCCATTTCATCAACATCAAATACTTTTCCATTAAGCGGTAAACACAGACGACACGCTGAAGGCTCAGAAATGAATGTGTACTTTGTAATATCAGCATCACGATAACTTCGCTCTTGGATGCCAATCTGCACCCTAGTCGTTTCTGTAACCATCAAACGCTCGGTATTGAATCGAGTGTTCTCTCTACCTTTCTCAGTGAGGAATCTCGTTAACTCAGATGCCAACTGTTTGGGGTTACGGCCCATCGTCACACTTCGAACAAGCAACTTATCCAAATCTGCTTTCAACTCTGCTTGATACATCCAAAGCCGTTCGCTAAACGTTGCAAATCCATCTGCTCGAAACGAGCTGTTTATCACTTGCTCCACTAATTTGGCATAACCGCTTTTAGCAATCGTCATTTCTAAGATGCCTGCTTGACGTTGCAGTTCTTTCAAACCAGCACTGGTAAGCTCTCCTGAGAAGTACTTGTCCATATCATTAAACGTGGCTATCAGCTCAAGTCCAATGTTTGCCTTAAGCAATTCCAAGCGGTTAACACGCATTGTAAGATTGTATAGCTTCAATTCCTTGTTTGCTGTAGGTGAGAAGTCTTTCTCTTTAACATACTTCTTAGCCTTGCGAGCAAATGCTTTTACATCCATTTCGCTAGCACGTTTCATCGCTTCGCTACGAGTGATTTTCTGCCCGTTGGAAAAACTATCCCACTGTGCGTCTATCTCTTTTTGTATCGCATCCTGTGCGTATTGCAGGCGCTTCTTGATCTCGTTCATGCGTTTCTTGTCATCTTTAATCTGTTGCTCTTGCCAAGCTTTCTCCCGCTTGATGAAGTAATCTTGTGATTTCACTTAATCACTCCTTACCAACTAAATCTGACTAACTCAATTTTTGCATCAATCGAATGCTTATCCTCGTAATCTTCAACAGTAAAGCCGCCATCTTGAAACTCTTTGCGAATATCATCCGTGATTACGTCCTTGCCGTACAAGACTTCTTTTTTGCCAATCTTCATAGCTTCAGCAATAGCATCTTTGATTTTTTCGCTATCTTTCTTTTGATACTCGTTCATCATTTGTTCTTTTAGATTCATCTTCTTCAACCTCCTTATCACTATCAAACACACCAGAACCGCTTTGTTTCTTCAGCCGTTTCAGCTCTTCTTCAAACGGCACGCCAGTCAATCTTTCAGCCATTTCGCACAACGTTTGATCTGATACGATTCCAACCATTCCAGCAATAACTTTCATAATCTCTTCGTCTGATTGCGGCACATTCGGCGTAAATTGGATTTGTATCTCGTTTACTTTGTTGTATAGCTGCTCTTGTTGCTTTTCATCCGAAACAAAAAAGGCTTTGACTGTATCAATCAATCCTCGTGGTTTATCCAGTCCATCCAGTCCATCTTTAATGCTCCAAGAGTGTGTAAGCAACCGCAGACGGCGCATAATAGCTTTCTTGACCATTCGCTCCTTGTTCTTACGATCGTTGTCTGAACCCCAACCTTTGAAACGGAATCCGATACCTGATTGGTTAGACCCAATGTTCTCGTCAGTAAAATCAATAAGAGATGTGAAGCGTAAGATATCAGCAACTGTCCGGCTGTCATTAGCTTCCATTCCTGCAACGTCATACTCTTTCTTAAGGTAATACGCATCAGGTTCTGCACCTGCAACATTGTTGTCGTATATCTTTTTATCGCCTAATACAAGCATTCTTGCTTGCATCATAGCTTTGAATACTTCCAGCTTGCTGTTGTCGCCTTCTTCATCGTCTGCTGTATCAGGGTTACCTTTGATCACCAAGTAGGCTTCCGACGAATCTTGTTGGAAGTTAGCCATTTCTGATCGTGATAGGTCGTATGCATCAATGGAATCCATTACATGCTCAAAATCACTTGTGCGCTCTTCGTTGTTTGGCCATTCATTGATCTGAACAGTGTCAAAATAGCTTTGAACTGCTCCGTTTTCATCCAGTACCGCATTTTCCAAATCATCATCTTTGGCTGTGAAGTAATAGTTGTATCCACAGTTTGTGTATAACTCGATCCTAGTGAATGACTTATCCAAAAATTTCTCAACGAAATAATGTACGCCGCAAACCGAGTTTCTGTCTTTTGTGTTGTCATAAATCACAAATGTTTGTTCCGCATCAAACTTAGCTATTGTTTCTTTGCCGTATTCGTCACGTCCAACCCATTCATAAGCGCGGCCTAAGCCAAAGGCATCACGGCTCATCAACTGATTATGGTAGTCCTCGTTTGATTCACTAGCAAACCGATTAATGCGTTCAACAATAACCTTATCGCCGTTATAACTAATCGGATTACCTAACAAGACACCTTGTTTAAACGACACAATAAAGTTAGCGAAATCGCTCGCTATGCGGTTGTCTGCTCTGCCATCTGGCTTGTTTGGACGCCGCTTAATGTTATTGTCTGCATTCAGATATCGCTTTAGCTCTTTTAATCTAGGTACTTGTCTTTCACGATGATGCTTGATAAAGCCAACAATCATTTTCCACATATCTTCATGCTTGAAGTCGATACACTCGCTTATCGTTCCTGTCCGCTTATCTAACATGTCGATTTTCGGCAACTGACTAACTGGCACCTTATAAACAAGGTTCGCTTCTTCATCAAATCGTTGTTGCCCTAGAAGCTGAATATTCTGTTCCACTGTATCACCTCTACAATCCTAGTTTTTTGAATGTGTCGATCGTCTTCATGACATCTATTTTTTCTGTTGTGTTCATGCTCATCGTTTCGGCGATGCCTGTTGTAGCATCTGGAGCATCGTCATGTTTGTTTTTTCCTTCTCGCTGGTATGTAGTCATTGCCTTATAGTAATCAGGAAATCTTGTTCTCCAATCACTCGGCATTCGCACATATTGTTCAATCCAGTGGCTGTTGGAATAGATTCTCGCTTCTTTATTGGCGCTTTGAAAGAAGTCAGATATAGCAGCCGCACATTTTCCTTTGACTTTCTCTCTTACCGAACGAGCAAAAGACCGACCGCCGTTGTTGCGCTCGATACGTGATGTATTCACTTTGAAGTTAATCAATTGACTTGCAACTGCACTCTCCGTATATTCCATAGGTTGTTGCGTATAGATAACGTCTAAAACATCTTGATAGCCATCTAGCGTTTCGCCCCAAACAATCGAACAAAGGTAGTCCTTACCAGTATCGGCGGTATCGCAATAATGCCAAATCTTCTTATAGTTAGATCTATTGCTATAAGTCTTGAACTCCCCGTACAATCTCCCTTTAATATCGATAGGCTCTTGTTGATAGTTGGCACTAGCGATGTCGGCACCCATCGTTTTAACTTTACGTTGATAATCCTCGTAGGAAAGGACCTCTTCACAAAGCATCCGATCTTTCTTTTCATCATATGCTTGAAAGTTAATGTGCTTAACCTTATATCCGCTAAGGGGTAGCTCTTTCAACGCTCTACCTGCCAAATCATTGCTATGCCATCTAGTCATGTTGATGATTATCTTCCCATTGCTCTCAAGACGGGATAGCATAGTGTTTACAAACCATTCCCAATGTTTATCAAGCACCGCAGCATTATTAGCTTCATCTGCATTCTTGATTACGTCATCAATGATGATGATATCTGCACCAAAACCAGTAGCTGTACCAGTAGGCGATGTAGCCAGGTAGTTATTATAGCCATCTTCCAAACTCCAAAGATTCATTGCGCCATCGCCATATTTGATTTTTGCATCGAATATATCGGCGTAAACTATCATATCTTTATCGGCTTTTATCTCTTGGATCGTGTTTCTCACATTCTTGGAAAATACAGTTGATAGAGTCTCATTATACGAACCAGTCATAATCTTCTTGCTGTGATCATTCCCTAATACCCATTCAACAAACCGTCCAAGTGTTAATGACTTGCCGTGTCTTGGCGGCATATTAAGCACCAGAACATCATGCTCATTATCATTAAGGAATGACTGAAACTCTCCGCAAACTGAAACAAGGTAATCTCTATCTGATTTATAAAACGATGGCATAATCAAGTGACAATAATCGAAGAAATATCGCTTTGCTAACTCAATATTGGCGCCTAGAGCAATTTTATCCATCCCGACTCGCCAACTTCCGCAATTCCTCTTCGGACAGATTAGCAAAAGGATTGCTCACTTTCATATCACCAGTAATCTTCGTTTCTTGTTTCTCAGCGTAGATACCAGCAATTGTAAGAATCATTTTTCTGTCTTGATGACCTTTTTCAGTTAATGCGAAGTTATATGCCGCATTTAAAACGTTAGCGGCTTTCCCTTTGATTAGCTCCATAGTTGTTTTATTTACCAAATCGACAAACTCTTGTTTCTTCATTGCGTCATAGTACTTATTTCGACTAACACCAGCGAGATTACACAACTCTTGAACAGATTTACCGACATTCTCAGCGTTCAATAAGACTTCTAATAGTTTTTTCTCAGCTGGTGTAGGTTTGTATTTGTCATTTTCTGTCATGCAACCTCACCTTCTTTCTAAAAGTTCTTCTTAACTAGCGTTGCTCCTTCTCGCTCATACTGTTTAATGAAATCTTCAACGTTTGTTTGAGTTCGAGATACTACTGTGATTTCTATATACAGTAAATCTTTCCAATTTTCTTTTGTTTCTCCACGAACGATTTCCACATTCACATAGTTACCACTCCATACTGGTTTAATCTCGTTGCTAATTAACCTTCCCTCTTTATCGTATACAGGGTTCTCGGTGAAGTATCTTTTGTTCTCGCCTTCAATCGCTTTTTTATAAGCTTCAGCGAATTCAGATTCCACAACCACTCTCAATAGTGCTTCACAGAATTTCACATTCCATACCTCCTTAACCATTAGGTTGTATCATTTGATCGGATGAATTCCATAGCTATCAAGAACGATCATGCTGCCGTCTGTATATTCAAAGAACATTTTGTCTCTTTCATGGAAAACTTTACAGATGAATTTCTTATTGCGTTTAGGGTCTAAATATCTCGGTCTATATACCACAGCCATACCTCCTTAATCTCTCCACAATATGCGAATCACTCTTCCAACCATGCCCAATGTATATCAAGCTATGCCGATCGATATACTCGTCACTAAACTGCCCACAGCATTCAAGCAACGTGTGCTTTGGTTTCAACTCTGCTTGTCGGATGTTCTTATGCCTTAGTATTCCTATTGATAGTTGGATGTAATAGTAATGCATATCAGTCACTAACTGCGGCTGCAATCACCGCAATGATTAAAATCAATACTGTTAGTCCTACTCCAATCAGAACTGGAGTAAATACTAACCACCAGCTCCAAGCAATTACTCCAAATAACTTAGCGACAACAAAAATTAATGTCAGAATACTTAGGAAACCTAAGCCGCCACTCTTCTCTTTATTCATTGTTAGTTCCTCCTTTGGATTTCACGTGCTCGTTCCAAGACTCACGCACATAGTCTTCTCTAAAGCAATACCAGTCATCGTAGCAAGCCTCCTTAACGAGGTCTTCTACATTATCAAAAGATCCAATATAGTCATCTGAACCTCCACACATAGGACAAACACTTGAAGTGATTTCTTCATCGTATTCATCTAAAAAGTAAATATCGCTTAAGCAACTCGCATATACATAGAACGTTTTATTTTTAGATGTCATACGTCACCCTCAACCTTTCACTATCATATTCAAACAACTGCAGCACCTTCTTGCCCATCGTCCAACCATTCTCAATCTCGTAGCTGTCATTCGGCTTAATGGTCCCTAACTGACGATGGATCACACCTTGATAGTCATTGGTCTGTTGCGTGTGGAAATGTCCTGTGATTATCTCCCTTGTTGTTGCCTTACTCCATATATCGCTATACTCAGTAGCAAACAACATCGGCAAATCCTTCCGCTTGCCATACTGCCCATGAGTAATCATGATCGCCACATTATCCAACATGAACGCTTGACGGTATTTGTTGTGTGCATGTACTTGGATGTCTGGGTACTTGGCTTCTAGGTATAGGAGAAACATATACTCGATCGATCCGCTGTGATTCCCTTCAGCGTGTTCAACAGTCACTTGCTTCGAATGTCTCACACACTCAGTAATCAACACGTCAAAAAAGGAGCGAGCGTCTTTAATCGCTTGCTCCATGTCCACATCATCTAATTGTGTGCCAGCCATCGTGACCGACTTCTTAATTTGGCTGCTATGGAATAAATCTCCTAGCTGACCAATAACAATCTGCTTATAGCCTTTTGAGATAACTTCAATCATTCTCGCTAGCTTATCTTGTAAGTCCTCTAGCTTAGTGATACCGAAATGCCAATCAGCCAAACCGATGAATAAGTTTCTGTCACCCGTCTTGATTGCGGTTAGCTTTACTGGCTCGATTGATTCAGTGAATGCTGATACATCGAATGCCTTATGTTTTGGCTTAACCACAAACTTCAACTGTTGGTTCCATTTCTGAATTTCAGCAGTTGTTGTGGTCCATTCGTTAGTAGTTACTTGAGATATCTCCCACTCATCTGGATCATATCCCTTATAAAGAAGAATATCTTTTGGCGTCTTACTTCGTTTCTGATAGAATGCCATCTTTACTTCAAACTCGGCTTGAGAGATTGTTCCATCAGGATTATGACGCTCATTTGCTTTGATTGAATGGTCACTCAGTTGCTTAACGCGCATATTCTTTTCGCTTGGTGGCAACTTCAACCTGGCACGTTTACTTCTAACGCTTGGCCATGAGAACTCTTCACCGAACTCCTCCGAAAGCATAGGCGCTATCTCTATATTGGTTAGTCCTTCATTTGCCAATTCCGACAATCGTTTGACCTGCTGTTCCGTCCATTTAGTAATGTTTGCCACCTCGCTTCGTTCTATGTAATGCGTAGGTTAACTACGCTGTTTAAAATGCATGTACCGTACGTGCATGCTGCTCAATCGCTTGATCCAACTTCATACCTTTGACCTTATTGCTCAATTTGTTTCTTGCAACCTCGATTTCTTCTAGGCTGACATCAGTACGGCGTGTAAGACTTTTTAAGTAAGCAGCCTCACCTTTTAAAATCTGTTCTTGTCCCATTTTCATTCCTCCTCAAAATAAAAAGCCACTCACATAAAATAAAGCGACATTAATTCATTACTTACATTAAATTTAATTTCCTTTGGCTTTTGGTCTGACCAATCTACTCTTGAAACAGTTGTATACTTTCCGGTTCTTTCAACCACATTTACTCGCATTCCTTTTGAACAATAAATTATTCCATTTAATACTAGATCGACTAGCGCTATCAAAATAACCATCTCCTCAAAATAAAAAGCCACTCGCAATGAGTGACTTCGATATGTACGTTGCATAGGCAGGGACGTTTCCGATCCTATGCGAGAACTAATCACGGATTTTCACCGAACAGCAATGCCGAGTTCTATCTAACCAATTAAAACTGCAACTAGGCAGTTAGTGTCTGAAAAAAGCAACCTACACGATGCACAAAACGCGTACGATAATGCGCACCCCTATGTTTTTACACCTACATGCCTCGGTTGCTACCACAGTTTCATGGGATAACTATAAACCCTATTGACGTGATGAGGAGTCGAACCTCACGTTATCCTTTTCGCCGCCGCGATGCGACTACACGTCAACTTAGAGGAGCCACCCTCTGCGCGCTTTTTTCTGGGATCTAAGTCCCGTGTTTTGAGATTGTTTATCCAACAAAAGCCCCGGGATAATTCGGTGGCTGCTTGCCACATGCTTACTGTCCAATCTCAATGTCACTGGCAAGGATTTGCACCTTGCATAATACCTACCCTAATTTGAGCTAAGCTCCGCCCTTAACTGGTATCCTTTGGAAGTCTAGTGCGTCTACCTATTCCGCCACAGTGACTATCGCCCACAGAATAATTTTTACGTATCAAAAGGAGTTTGAATGCCGTTGTGCGTTTCTGCTTGTGGGCGATATCTGATAATACTATTTTATAACATTTTCATACCTCGAAAAGTTCAAAAAAGGTTCATAAATCAAGCTGTTTATCGACTTCTTCAAAAAACTTATTACGCAATCTCTTCGCCGTACTCACACTAGCAAGAATAATTCTCTGTTCCACCAACCCTTGCATAGTGTATTGCGGAAATCGTTTGATATACAACTCTCGAATGATCGTCTCAGTGTCACTGCCGCACTCATCGAGAAGTTCTTGAACAATCTGCTTATTGCGTTTCAACCGCCGAATCTGCTTATCCGTCTCAATGGTCCACAATGTGCCGAACATCAAATCGCTGTCGCTTCTTGTTCTCTTGATATCCCCATTAACATCCTCTTCTCGATACGGAACTCGAATCTCTTCTTCAAGCTTCCTGACGTACTTATCCGTATCTCGGTAATCTTTCAACACTGCCTTGACTCGTTCAACACGCCATTTCTCCAATCACTTGCCCTCCCTGTACTCTTCTTCTAAAACCGTTACAACTCCTAGAATAGCGAATATTGAACGTGATAATATTTCACCATTGTTTAATTCATATAAGCCTAAAAGATGTAGGATAGTTGTAACTACAATCTGGATTAGTATTATCCAACAAACCCATTTTTTAATGGTTTTCCACGCTCTCAATCACTTGTCCTCCTCTTTATCTTCCTTACCAAAAATCACGCTTGCAACCACTGTCGCTACGACTGCGAAAAAAATCGCTACTGCAAAGTCCATCGTTTATCCTCCCGCTTCCATCGCATCTCGCACTAGCGGATCATTAATAATAATCTTGTACTTCATCTGCTCATGCTGCA
>AKZA01002707.1_pt1 | contig 19295 bp, 24 predicted proteins | sample 456438 | NCBI WGS metagenome assembly AKZA01 (sample SAMN02954239, study PRJNA169114) | insect gut metagenome | biome: terrestrial; feature: insect; material: gut | host: Agrotis sp. | place: China: Hangzhou, Zhejiang | collected 2010-10 | reverse complement strand
TCAGTCGTGTGACTGATCCTGCTCTCGATAAATTGTATTATCTGTTTCTGACTGGCCATCGCCGTAATCTGACTTTTCTTCATTTACGCTCTCGTTATTAGCTTTTAAACGTTTCATAAGGGGATCAAAGATATTTGTTCCCACGCCAAGTTTGTTCAAATTTTCTAAAATGCTAAGTAATTCATTTACCATTTCTAGTGTGTAAACACTAATAATCACAGTGACTGATACAACCCCCGGTAAGACAACCGTCAAGGGGACAATAGCAACTAGGACTAATAACAAAGCGAATTTCTTCAACAAGCCCGTGCTCATTTTGCCTGACGCTAACCCATGATTTTTATATGCTTGAATAAACCCAGTAATCACATCAACTGCCATCAAAAATAAAATAAACCCAAGCCAAATAACAATCTGTCCATACTCATCTTGCATCATATCTTGTGCCCACAAAACCATCTTCATATCCATATTTCTCACTTTCCTTTTCTATTTGCCATTGAAAAAAACAATAAAAAGAGCAACCTTTCAAACAGATTGCTCTTTTATGATTAGGCTGTCCGACGCCACATATATACCGAAATGTAAGGTGGTAAGTTACTAGGGTTTTCACCATTGGAATTTATTACTCTCGCACCACCAGAACCAGCGCCCGCAACTGCACTATTTGCGGACCAAGTAAGACCCGCAACATGACTTCCGTTTCGATTTGTTGATGGCAAAGATCTGAAATCTCCGTAAATCTGACCTAAATTTGTCCCAGGGATCCCAATTTTTGCCATAAGTTCCTGTGTCTTGCTACCTCCAGATTTTCCAGGGGTAAAATCTGCATCGCCAGTATTTACTCCGAATATAGTTTGCCCTCTTGCAAAACTTTCCCAAGTCCCTCCTAGAAAATTAGCAGGATTATTGTCGTTAACTGCAATATAAATTGATCCTACCGGATATACCATCTCTAATAAACGTTCATTAAGTCCATCTACTGCTTCCGCGTGTGTCTTCATGTATTTCTTTGTACCATTTTCAACTAATTGAACAATTTCTGCCATTATACAGCCCCCACTTTCTCAAAAGTAATAACTGGCAATGCATCTAATTTTACTTTATCGCTAGCTGCCATTAATCCATTAACAGACGCAGTAGCAACTCCAGGTATAGTTGGAATAGTTGTTGAATCTGGCAATGCTTTTACATCAGCTGCATTTAAAATTACCGCTCCGGTCTTTCCATTGACTGATTGCACGGCTCCTTCACTACCGTTTCCTGCTGCCTCAGCTATTTTTTGATCCACATAACCATCCAATCCATCAACACCAGCTGTATTTGTTTTTACTGCAATCTCTACACCATTTAATTTTGCTGCATATAATTCAGTCATTACAATTCACCTTCTCTTTCTACTTTTACAAATTCTATTGATGACCCGCCAAGTTTGCCAGATCGATAGTCATCAATTATCTGGTCAAGAATCGACCTATAGTCTGCCGACAATAACATTTCATTTGTAATACCAATATCTGCCCCTCTGAGATTCACTACTCCTGTTTTGCTATTTACAGATAAAACTCCAACCTCGCCTTTGATTATTTTTTCTAATCCTATAACAGCTTCTGGCACAGTTTCCGGAAAAATTTGTCGGTCAATTCCTTTCTCATCTTTTTCCATAATCTTTTTAATTTCAGCCATCAACTTCACCTGCTCTTTCAAAATGGAAATGATCTTCCCATGAGTTCCCTATGTTGGCTATAACTAGAGCGCCACGAGTGCTCAAATCTTTAACAGCACCGATAAACTCTAAATCATGATTTTTAGAAAATTCATTATCTTGTAAGATAGTAAGTACAGAAACAGTTGTTTCTGGCAATGTATACAGTCTATCAATGATACGCTGCTCCATTAATAGGAAATCAGCTTTTAACCTTGACTCGATGGAGTCATGTCTAATTCCCTTACTATCAACACGGGCATCTAGAACTTCTTTTAACAAGATGCCTCCAGGATCGACAGATTCCAAAATGCTTTTGACAGATGCGAACCAATCTTCGAAGTCACCTTTCCCAGCATTAAGATACTCTCTCATATCATTCATTAAATCCTCAATCGTTTGCCAATAAGAGCCCATTTCACCTGGTGTCTTAGAAACAGCATTGATAACAAAATAACTAAAATCCTGAGTAGTTCCGATTTTTTCTTCACCCTTATAAAAGGCAAAATTTGCCCTATGACGTCCCGTCTTTTGCAAAGTATATTCATCAAAGATATACTCTACAACCCCTTGCACTCTAACGATACGGCAGGGCCTTTCAACAGGGTATCCGCCGACGATTGTCTGGAACATTACGCGATAGCCTGTCAAATCAAGAGGTAGTCCGTTTTGAAAAATAGATGCCTCCAATTGCTCGGTATTTTTATTCCCTTGTCGGACTTTCAATATACCTACATAATTAAATGGCTCCGTTGTGTTTAATGTTATAGTCCACTTACTCATTGTTTACCTCCTCTTTAGAAATTTATGAAATCCCTTGGATTAATAAAGTCATTATTTGATGATGGCCAAGGTCCATTCCTAAAGAATTGAAAATGTAGATGCGGACCAGTGCTATCACCTGTACTTCCCATGTTTGCAATGTGCTGACCTCTTGTTACCGATTGTCCGACACTTACCCGGTTCGCGCTATTGTGAGCATATCCTGTAAATAAGCCGTTTGCGTGCTCAATCACTACGTAGTTTCCATAGCTTGCAAAAAAGCTAGCAACCACGATCCGACCATTATCCACTGCATAAATTGGTGTTGTTGGATTTTGATTTACTAAATCGATCCCGTTGTGAAAATTAGGAGCTCCCGTGATTGGATGAACACGCCATCCAAATTCACTCGTGACGGTAATTGGTTGGGCGATTGGAATTGCATAGCCAGCGCTGACCTCAAGTCCGCTGAATTTATTGAACCACTCTCTAGCCCATGTCTGACGGATGGGATGACTAGCTGCAGGGCGCTCAAAGTTAAGTTCAAATGCTCTTGCCGCATTTTCAGGGCTATTGATAGATTTAAATCCCGCAACCGTTCTAGGATCAACTTGGCCTATCCACTGTCCATTGTGCATACACCATTCTACTAATTCCATTTGTGCAGACATAGTTCGATAATCGCCTGTAATTCCAGCAGCAGACATCAAACGCTGCACGTACTCTCGACCATTCCAAGTTGGCTGTCCCACAAGGGGGTAAGCAGATCCATCCCATTGAACGGCTCCATAAGCTGGTCCTTGCACTTGTTCGGTATCTGGATTCATTCCAGCTCCAACCTCACCTTGGATGTTACCCAAAATACCTGCTTTCGCAGCATTTGAATACCCCAATGCATCAAGTGTCGCCCAAGCTTGCCAAGCAAAGCGATCCGCATCTGAGGTCACACCAGGGGGATACTGTCCATTCCAGCTTCCTCCCCCGCCACCAGATCCACCTGGATTGACTTGCTGACCATTAATAGTTAAGCGGCCTCGAACATCAAGATCCCCTTGAATCACAACACTTCCTCTAAAAGTGGAATTGTTATTGTGATAATTCATTCCATTGGTAATTAACAGACCTTTATCGTTTGCAGGTGCTAAGTAAATGTAACGATTATTTGCTCGTAATACCAATGCATTGTCTTCTGGTTCTTGTCCACCTGTGCCTCCCGGCCATGGATCTCCAGAACTGTCAACTGTTCCAATCGTGCCAATTGTTTGCCCATCTTTGTTGATGAACTCTAAACCTCTGCGAGTTAGTTCCATGATTTTTTTATTTCCATTCCATAATTGCAGTGTGCCTGAGACCATCCTTAGAAGGTCACCAGCTGCATTAAATGAACTTTCAAAAATTGCTGCTCGGATAATCCCCGCACGAATAAAATCAGCGTTCAATGTGCCATCAATACTCCATGCATTCACAAAAGGGCCTAACCAACCAGTTCGAGAAAAACCGATTCCTTGATTATTGATTGCAATCACGTCTTTGGCAGTTTCTCTAGAATCAGTATCCATATAATAAGTTGTGTGTGGCTTATTTTTTGGATACTGTAAAACACTGCCTCCTTCGACTCCGTTAATGAGGTTCGTTACATAATCAACAAATTCTGACATATACCCCTTCTTGGTTAGAGTCTTGATCGTTTCTTGTAATTCATAATTCTGTTTCGTATAAAATGCCATCTGCGCATCGCCAGCAAAGATTTTTTTGTTTTTTTCTGTTAATGAGTCATAAACAACACTTGAAATTTTTGTGTCTATGTGAATGTCGTAAAGTTTGTGATAGACCGTAAACGTGTCGAACAACCCGTAATTTCTTAATCGGGCAAATTCCTTTGCTTCTTCAGAATCTGTCAGCTTTTCAATCTCCAATTCAATGCTGATCTTAGGCTTATCCGCCCCTGGATTGATAGATGTATAATAAGACGCAGCGATCCGATTTAAACTTTCTATATCCCGAACTCCTTGTTCTTCAGTAAATTGAATGTGCCTTGCGTAAACATCCGGATAGTTCTGGACTAGATCACTGATAACCGGTTGTCCATAAATTCGATTTGTCGTACCGTCTTCCCCGTCTTGTAAATCTGCGTAAGGTAATACTTTTGTGACAATACCGTTCCAGTCGAGTTTAATTTTTAAACCATTTAAATCTTTTCCATATCGAACGGTACCAACGTTATCTCGCCCCCTCCGTCGTAACAGCGACAACCGAAAAGGCTCTCTTCTGATTTCTCCGCCCCAAAATTGCAACATACTCCCTTGTTCACCAGCGATACAATTTAAGACGTTTCTTGCCTCAAACGTTGTACTAGAAACTGTTTGGATATCAGAAAACAATCGAACGTCAGAAGGTTCATCCATGCCATTTTCGATTGCCGCCATTACTTGAGCGCCGTTTAAACTGTCAATTTCGACATGTTGCACTTCACGATATCCTAACTTGTATGTGCGAGATTGACCGTAAATCAAAACAGAGTTATTGATTGTATCTTTGTACGTATTTTTGATTTCAAAGATATGGTAGTCTTCTTGATCATTTGGTTTTGCTTTAATTTGATAGCCATTTTCAAAGAAATCAGCAAAACGACTAAGTAACGGATGTTCAATTTCAACCTCATACTTACCGTTGGCTTCTTCTGTCACATCACAACGTGTTGTATCTATCATTATTCCTAAGCCATTGTGGGTAAAATCCTTTTCAGTCGGTTTATAAATTCTTGGTTTCAAACTTTTGTCCACCACCTTGGCATCAGATTAAATTCACCGATATTTCCTTGCCAACGAATAGTTATCGGTCCAGGTGGCAACAATGGAAAATCGGTAAATTTCGTTTTATCATCTTGTGCTTCCAACATACCATCGATGATTCGATATGATTCTTCTAGTTGAGAGTCAATAATTATCTCTTGCCCAATATTTACCAAGTCGAAACGATCGTTGTTAATCCAAAACGAAATATCCCCCGAACCTAAGATGTGAATCTTTGGTTTTGAGGGATATCTTTCGATATTTTGTATGGTCCGTTCATTTCTTAGCCAGTGCAAACCTGTTCTAGACACTTTGAATGGGCGCAAACTAATCGTAAATTCAAAGGGTATCAAATTACCGTTTTTTCTTGTGCCAGTAAATTCAGGACCAGATACGACAACCGCTTGGTAAATATAGTGTTCATCAAATTGATAAATGAAATCAGAGTAATTCGACATATCTAGCCAAAATCGAATATTGTCTTCTAAAGAAGAAATAGAATCTAAGTCCTCTGCTTTTGCATAACAAGACATTTGCCATTCGATATTTTTGTAATAGGAAAAGTCCATTACAATCGAATCATTACCTGGTCTTTCTCTTAACTCGATCACGCGTCCAGCAGAAAGACGCTTCGGCCGATCTCGCATGTATGCATTAAATTCTTCGCTATGTTTTCCATTAATTTGAAACTGTCCCCGCTTAAATTCCACCAAATGCCCCTCCTTTTGGCGCGTAGTCGCGTTCTTTTACTTCGTTAATATATTTGACAATTGTCTTGGCCCAACTCATCATTTGTGCTTCTGATGGCTCTCCCATCGCTTGCAAATGAATATGATAAGTATCCCCACTAGATTGTTGGCTGCTTGTTGTAGTAGTTGCCACCTGTGGAACGTCTGCATATCTATCGCCTCGACGATTAACTTGAACCATAGGAATATCAGTTGGTAGATCAGTCATCTTATTGACCGCATTGTCCAAAGTGTCCTTCTCTTCCTCTATTCCTTTGACTACACCAAGAACAATGTTTTTCCCGATCATGTCACGCATCCAACGTGAAGGTGAATTGATGTTTAATGCACTTTTGATCCCGCCTTTAATTGTATCAGCAATACCAGTAATAGTATCTTTCACGGCATTGTACATGGAAGCAAGTCCATCAACTAATCCTTGAATGATATTTTTTCCGATTTCAAACAAATCGACATTTCGCAGGTCATTAAATGTTTCTTTCACTCGATTAACTGCATCAGATACGCCCTGTTTAAGGTTTTCCCATGCTTTTTGTGCCCCTTGAACCATGTTATCCGCTATGTTGACTACTGATTGCTTCATAGCATCCCACGTATCCACAATTGCTTGTTTTGTGTCACTCCACATTTGAACAGTCGTATCTTTTGTGGATTGCCATAGGTTTGACAGGAAATCCTTCAAGGCATTAAATGTGTCTATTGCCCCCTGCTTCATCGAGTTCCAAGTATTTGCAACTGATTCTTTGATATTGTTCCATATATCGATGGTGGTTTGTTTGATATTGGTCCACGTATCAACAAAAAAAGCAACAACACTATTAAAAGTGTCCATTGCAATAGTTTTCATAGTTGTCCAGATATAAGAAACAGCATCTTTGATACCATTCCAAATATTTAGAAACGCCATTTTTGTGTTTACTAAAAAACTGTCAAAAATTGCTTTGATTGAATTCCAGATGTTTCCTGCGGAATCCTTGATATTATTCCAAACAGCAATCATATTGACTTTAGTTTCTTCCCAACCGCCAGTAATCATTGAGGTTACGAGTAAGACTGGAGCTAAAATCACATTCTTTAAGATGGTAAAAATATTTTTCCCTATCTCAACCAAGTTCTCCCATAAAGTACTCAAGAAAAAGCTCATATGGATGAAGGCATTACGTATACCGTATATCAGCATACCAAAACGACTCATGATTGCATCAGAAAGACTACCAACGATAGAAGTGACTGTTTCTTTCACGCCGTTCCACAAATTGGCAAACCAATCTTGTATGCCTTGCCACACGTTCTTAACACCCGTGACAGCATCTTTACCAGCTTGCACTGTGCTATCCCATGCGCCTTTAGCACCATCCTTGATCCCTTTCCAAATATCGGAAAACCACTGTTTTGTACCAGACCAAGCACTTTTTACACCATCAACAGCATTCTTCGCAAATTGTTGCATCGAATCCCATGTATCGATGCCCCACAGTTTTATTGCTTGTAAAGCACCTATAACGGTATCTTTGACAGAATTCCAGACTGAAATAACATTTGCACGGAACTCTTCGTTTGTGGCCATGAAATATCCAAAAACTGCAATCGCTCCAACGATTGCTCCAACTAACAAGACGATAGGATTTGCTGCAGCAATCGCTCCCATAATCTTCAAACTGTTTCCAACACCAACAATAGCAGTTTTTAGATTATTAAATGTTTTTATCATAGCTGGAATACCTTTGAGTTGTATCATGAATGCCCCAAATGCTGTTGCCATTGGTACAAGTATTGGGGCCAGAACTTTAATTGTATCAGCCAGTTTTTGGAACCCGCTGATAATTGCCGGCAACTGTTCCGCAAACTTCGTCAGCCCTTTTTCAAAAGCTGCCCCGATATTGCCTAAAATTTCACTTATGCCACCAAAACCGGCCTCACCTAGAGCCTCATCAAATGCCTCAATGATATTCGCCACTCCACGAGTGATTGCTGTTTTCATATTCTGAAAACTAGTCTCTATCCCACCTGTAGCATCTTTCGCTATTTGTTCAAGGGATGCTAAGCCACCACCGCCATTTTTATTTAGATCAATCAGAGCATTTTGGAATTGCTCGACAGAAATTTCACCTTTTGAAAGGCCTTCTTGGAGTTCTCCCATAGTAATTCCCATTTGATCGGCGAGTGCGTTTAGAACAGGCCCCATCTTTCCGGCCAGCATAGAATTAAAGGCTTCTCCTTGGATTTTTCCAGCAGAAAATGATTTAGACAGTTGCATCACTACATTGTCTACATCCCCAGCACTTCCCCCAAATCCAAGAATCCCGTTATTTAAAGCAGAAAAAACTTGTTCAGATTTTCCTAAATCTTTTGTAGAAGATGCTAGTAGTTGAACATTACTCACTGCAGAATCTAACGGTGTTGGCAAGCCATTAATACTTTCTTTTAAGGCATCCATGGTTTTAGCGGTATCCTGTGCATTAAAGCCCATGTTCTCAAAAACACGATTCGAATTATTCAGAGTATCTACACGCGAAATAGCCCCGGAAATAGAAGATTGAATCATTCCGAAGCCTGTAGTTATTATTTTTGTTGCACCGCTGGCAAGAAAACTTCCAACAAAGGTCGTCCATATACTTCCAAGAGAACGGCCGCCTTTATCCCCCGTCTTACTAACTTGGCCATCAAAATCTCCTAGTTTTTTCACGGCACTGTTCATGCCAGCGGTAAAACCCGATTCATCCAGAATCATTTTGAGTACTAAATCTTCATTTCCCAAATGATACCACCTCCTTAGAACATCGTGTTTTCATCAAGATATTTGATGTCTTGATATTCTTTGACAGCATCACGGAAGGCTATCAATTTCATAAGTTCATGAAGATCAGTGTTTTCAATTTCGTTCAATGACCAACCCATTTCAAAAAGATCAGCTTTGATGGTCATTTCTCTGTATTGTGGTGTATTGACGAAATTAGGGTGTTGCAGATACTCACTTACTTTTTTTTCTGATCAGAATACGTTGCATCAAAACCAGTAGTTACCGATTTTAGAATCTTTCCTGTCAATGGTGCAATTTCACGAGCATCTAACCCTCGTCGGTATTCTTCACCTGTGAATTGCCCTTCAAAAATTACCTCTCCAATAAAATCATAAACATCATGAAGCGCTTCGATTACTTCGTCTCCATTTTCTGCGTCAATCATTTTTTGTTGCAGTACGGATGCCTCTTCCGAAACATTACCTGGCAAAAATTCTGCAGATTTGAATGATGTAGGTTTATATTTTCCTTCCTCATTTTTTTCCATTAGTTTAATTGTTTGTTGAAATTTACTAGTCATTATTTATTCCTCCGATTCAGTAATTGTTACTTGAATTCTTTCAGTGATAACTTCGTTATCGATATTTCTACCTTCAATTTGTAAAATACTATCCATATTTACCCCGCTACCAATAAAATAAGTGAATCTTCCTCTTTCGAACTCTCCACCTATCGCTCTAGGTTCACCATCTAAATACGCACGCCCTCGTACAATAGGCCCAGTGTATTCGCCAGTAATCCTGGTATCACCTACAACAAAATTATTTGGTACTAGCGCGGGTATCACTGGGTGTGTAATCAACTGGTTTCGTTACCGTAGTAAACCAATTTTCAATAACTTTTGGATCCACGCCTTCATCATCTGAATCTACTGACCACATATAACCAACACCTGGGACATCTACAAAGTTACCGGTCCATTCTGGGTGTGTGTAGCTAACTGTTGATCCTTCTTTAGTCGTTGACTCATCAGAAGATAAACTAAACTGACCTTTATAGAAAATCGTGTAGCGATAATGTCCATTTGATTTCAAGCGTCGGTAGGCAAAAGCTCCATCAGGGAAAATATCATCTCCCGATCGCAAAACCCCACCACCAACAATTTTTGATCCTGTGATAGCTGCTAGGACCTTGTTTTGATAACCGTTTACTGTTAGTGCGATTTCAGCCCCTCCAAAAGCGGTGAATTGGTCTTGGATGACGCCATCTCCATAATCTGGTGTCGTTTCATAGTTTAGTGTTGGGTTAATACTTACTGCCGTACCGATTGTTACTGGTGCATCATACGTTGGAAAAACACCTGTCTCGTCTTTTAACGGAAACCATGTAGGCTTTTCCACGGAAATGATTCCAACTTTGTTTTTCTTTGGCATCTATTCTTCACTCCATTCAATAATTTGTGGAAATGCCACATTGAACGTCACATGTGCCACTCCATCTGTTTCAAATACTTGATACATTTCTGGGAAGATCTCGTTCCCATCGATTTCAAGAAGATTAAAAAAAGCTCCACATGCATCCGTAAGAGCTTTGGTTTTATTTTTTGATTCATTAGTCATCACATTATCTACAAAAGCGATATCAACAAGCCACGCTTTATTTTGGATATTTTTGCCGACATTTTCTGTCCCTGCTTCTTCAATACTGACGACTGAGTATAGTTCTTTGTCAGATTGCATCACCGAATCAAGATAGATAGTTAAGTCAGACTTGATCTGTTTTAGTGTTAGTGTAACTACGGCTAAAATTTTCTCTCTCATAAACCACCTATCCTTTCTTAACGATTGTAATTGCCATTACTTTAAAACGACGTGGAATATAGGTCATATTGGCAAGATTTTGAGCTTTTTGTAACATGAATTTTCCTTTAATAAATCCGCCACCTCTAGTTCTGCGTCCATCATTGACATATTTAAAATAATATTCATTGTTTACAATCGCGCCGACAATCCGCCCAGTAGATAATTTGCGAGCTTTTATGACACGATAGCCACGCCTTAGATTCCCCGTTTTTATAGGTGTCAACGGCACTGCTAAACTGACAATTTTATTTATAGAGTCGTTAACAAAAGCCACTCCTTCGGTTTCAGCAACCTTCGTCATTCTTTTAAAGTTATCAATTACCTTTTGGGCATTCGATTCCATTCGGATATCATTTTTTGACATCGATCTCACTTCCAGTCAACTCAATTTCAGTATGGCTCGTGTAAAACATAGGTTTCTTGGCGTACAGGACATGCTTGTGACCGGTTGATTGAGTAACTGTAATTCGATCGCCTTTCATGACATCACTATTAGGCATCATAAACAGTTTATGCTCGATAGTTGTCACATTTACAACATTTCCATTACCTATCACTGGCAGATCGCCTGAGTTGCTCTGGGAAAATCCGCAAATAAGCACCCCATCATGAACAGGTGCATAAATTTGTTCAGTAATATGTGTAATGGGATTCTCATGATCGCCATAACGCTCAATTACGCATGAATCAAGATAAGTTGTTGCTAAAACTGCAGCTTCATCCATCACCAAAACACCATCCCGCCGCAACCAAGAATTCTAATGATCAGATCATCATAACCTGATAGTAATCCTTGGATTTGTTGGCTAGCCGTAGCATAACTGATGGTTGTATCACCGCGCCTCACCGATGAGATAGTTTTTTCAAGCTCATTCTTCATGGACTGATATAAAACCTCTGTAATCACGCCACGCAGCTTCTGCCACGGAATTAGATTGCCACAGTCATTGTAAGTTTCAATTTCAAGCAATACTAACTCTAAAACGGCAGCAATTCGTTCATCATTAGCAGATGGCAGTTGCTTCTTTACTGATTCGATGATTTCCTTTTTTAGTACGTCATCCATAGGATCACATCCTTAAATTTCGACTAGATCAGCAGCCGTACGCAAAATAGCTAGTGCCTTTTTATCATTTTCATTTACTAATAATTTTCCATCTTTATCTACAGTGACAAAGCGGCGAGTTTCAGGATGAACAAACCCTACAAAATTTTTATTTTTAGCTGTGCGGAATTCAATTTTCTTGACCTTAGTTGATTCCGCCTTTTCTTTTTTTGTGTCCTTATCTTTTAATTCTTCTTTCGTTTCGTCTGTTTGTTTTGCCATTTTTTATTCCTCCTAAAATTAATAACAAAAAGAGACAGTCAATCGACCATCTCTTAATCACCTAATCCAGTTGCTAAATTCAAGATTGCACCAGAATTTGATGCGGTATATTCAATAGAGTACTCACCGACAATACCAATACGTTTGGAGTCGGTTGTTTTAGCTAATTCTTCAGCTCGCCATTCACGAAGAGGACGTAACTTCACATAATTTGTATCAAGCGCGACCATTGTTCCAGTAGGCAATGATGGTTCAATCAACGCAATACCAGAGCCATAGTTAGAGACGATCCGGCCTAATTGCAAACCAAATGTGACAGTATCACCAAATTGTGCAATTTTAGTTGACTTATTATCTACTTCGTCAGTCATAAGTTCCAACATGTCTGGTCCAACCAAGCATAGTTTTTCACCCATATAGCCAGCCTCGAACATTTTTTTGAACATATTGTCTACATCTTTGCGAGCAACTGCATTTGCAGCTGCTGTAGTAACAATATTAGAGGAATTGATCAAGTTTAAAATCCCATCCATTTTACGACCAACAGTAGCTGTTTCATCAGCCTTTACGCCAGTGATAAGTTTGCGGTTTAGATCAATTTTCATTTCCATAGCACGCATTGCAACTTGGTTAGTGAGTTCATTTCCTACACCTGACACATTAATAGCGTCCAATGTACCTGACACAGAAGTTGATTTTCGAAAGATTTCTTCGAAGTTGTTGAACCAAACACGCCCTGAATCGGCATCCTTGTATTCTCCGCCTTCAAGTTGTGCGGATGAGTCATCATCGTTTAATTCCGATTCACGCCATTTAATTTCAGTTGAATTTGCAGGCGCTGTTTTCCCTGATCCGAGTAAGTAACTTAGAAACGGAGTGTTTGGGACTTGTAACGCATTGATCATTGGTGAAATATCTAAGTACTCCAGATTGTTTGTTGATGTCTTTTTCATGTGTATTTCCTCCTATTGGTTAAAATTGTTCCATCGCTTTTCCTAGTGCTGCCATTGGGTCACCTGTTTCACTTTGCTGCTTATTACTAGTTCCCGACTGATCTTTTTTTCCGAACGCGCTATTCATTTCAATATTTTTGATAGCATCAGCATGTTTTTCATTGATCGTACCTAGAACATTTGTGAATGCTTCTACAGCAGATTTAGTAAAATCCGTATCTGCGCTAACCAAGTTGTTTAGCATAAATTGAGACACAGATTCACTTAATTCATCTTCGAGTTTTAACCCAGCAATTTGTTCCGCAACAAATGCTTTGTTTTCACTCATAACACGCAATTCTTTTTCTGCTTTAAATTCAGCTTCTAGTTTTTCAAGCTTTTGTTGCTCAGGTGACTTGTTCTTCTTGGATTCTTCGTAACTTCTGATAGTGTCCTGTTTAATTTTATCTAGGTTATTTTGTTTCCAAGCTTCCAATTGCTTATCTGCTGCAGACTGAGCAGTTGCTTGCAGGAATTTTTGTGCATCTTCATTTGATTCGGCAAAGGATTTGAAATCATCAAATGAAAACTGTGGATCGTCACCTTCGGCAAAATATTGCAGGTTCATTGGCATTAGTACTTTTTGTTTCATGTTGTTCTCCTTTCGCCCCACGATTCGCTTAAGCGCCCCGTATTGCTTTAAGATTATTTTGTTTTGCGCCCACCATTCGGTTATACCGCCCAGCATTCGCTAGTTTTATGTCATTTCGGACAAAATAAAAAGCCGTCCTATTCGACGACTACATGACAGTATTTATGAAGATTCTTTGATATTTCTTCTTGGATAAATTGAGCAATTTGCTCTTCTGATTGTTTGGTAAACATACACCTAGCAATTATTTTCAATTTTAATATAGTTACAGAAACTGGCTTTAATCTTACTTTGACCGTTATATCCATATTTTCACCCCCAATTCTTGAACACTAATTCAGCGCCTAGATTAAGATACTCATTAACAGACTGTTCCAGATTACTTTGCGTCCGTGAAATCAAACAAATTTTGATTGTCTGTTCTTCAGCATCATAAGTTGCTGTGCAATAATTTCCACGCCACACAATTTTCGGCTTATCACTAATTACATTTCCTTCTTTGTCAGTGACAACATTTTCAGTCATATATCGTGATTCAGAATCTTCAATCGCCTTGATATATGCGCCCGCTAAATCTTCTATAATTGGTAAATCAAGGATTGCTTCATAAAACTTCATAGCCCTCACCCCTTTTATTTTTTTAAATACTTCATCATTGTGGTTTATTGAGAAAAAATATAGCTTTCGAAGATTCTCTACGCGCATTTTTTCAATAGGAACTGCATGACGCCGATATTTGTTGATATTTTGGCTGCTTATTTTCGTGATACTAGCAATTTCAGCTGTTTTTATATTGGACTCGAGTATATTTTTGACAGAGCGAATAATTGTATCCATATAATTTACTGATTGACTGTTACTTGGTTCTATTGGTTGTTTGGGAGCTTTTTCTCCACACAAATCACAGGTAGCCCCATCAGAACTCCAATGTAAACACATAGTGCCGCTCCTTTCTTACCTTAGATTCACACCAAATTCATTTTTTGCAAATTCATCTAGTAAATCCCCAAACATGGCCTCATAAACCGCATCGATACTTTCATCAATGTCCGGAATATCCGGAACTTCTGTACATCGGCACCGGCCATGATATGGTGGATGCCAATCATCCTTGATTCTTTTATCATGCCTTGCCCCACAGACAGAACAGACACGTTCATCTTCTGCTGACCAGCTTTTACTATACTGAACACCCGTATCTTCAAATGATTTTCGGATGCCTGTCACAGCAAAATGAGCGTATTCAGTACGCACGAGATTTTCAATCGCTCGATTAAATTTACCTTGTTCCAACTTAAACATATCGGATATTTTGCTATTACTTTGCATTCGTTTCAAGGCGTTCTCGAAGCCCTCACCACTCATAATTGCATTTACGAGTGATTGACTGAGATTTTGTTCAAGTCGTGAGATATTGCCCCACAGACGTGTAGAAAAAGTCTTCCCACTCCATGGGAAATTCAAGTAGTCTTGCAACTCGCTTTTTCTCATAGATAAGGAAGGCTCAATAGTTAATATCTGTGCCAATGCATTTGTATTAGACACATAGCTGCGTATTAATAAATCTTCAAGTCCATTCGAAAACAAACCATTCGCATTCGCACCAATTGTTCGCTTCGCTAATTCGCTAAAAATATCCGATCGAATCACTAATAGTCGATTTACTTTTGCGTAATCATATGATGGGAAAAACTCATCAATGAATTCTTGATATGTTTCATCTAAAGCCATCAACTCTTGGAAATTATTATCAATATACTTCCGATATTTTCTTTGATCTCGTTTTGAGAAATCTTCCATGAGTTCATTAATACTAATCTTACGCAAATCAGATTGAGAAAGAAGCTTCTCTTGAATGGTTTCAAGCGCTTCAGGATAAATTTCGGTTAAATGCCTCAACATTTCACCTTCCATTTTCAATCGGGTTTTATCCTCTAATTCTCGCCTTTTCTCCCAATACCTTATGCTAGCTTTCGTCATCGGTGACTACACCGCCTTTGCTAGCGGGATATTCACCGCTCGGATAACTCTCGCCATTTTCCGCATTGATCATCTCATTTTCGTAATCAACGTCTGTCACAAAGGGAATTTGACTTTGGATCGTGCGTTTTGATACATACGGTGCTAATTTAGGTAATGACTCGGAAAGATAACTCAAGTCAGTTGGTAATGATCTTGTGAACGTGTAAATAACTTTGCTTGGATCAATCTTGATTTTCTGAATCTGTTCCATGAAAGCTGCGATCGTTTCAGAACATTCTTTTAATCCTTCAGTAAAGTATTGCTCTTTTGTATTTGTCTTAGCTTCAAGAGTGATAATTTGCCACTTGCGTGCTTCCCCAGAACTGTTAGATTTAAATACTTCATCATTGAAATCAATAGCCTTGCAGATCGTATAAAACTGTTTTTTCAATAGATCAATATGAAATTCATTGAAATCTTTGAATAAATCTTTTGTAACATATTCCGCCTTGGCGCTTGGATCTTTAAGGTTTATGATCCCTAGAGATTCCATCATTTCTTTTGCTTCTGTTTTACCTAGTGTGGTTCCAGTTATCAGCATATAAGCTAATTTAAATTGTTCGATTTCATTTTGCTGATCGGAGAACGTTCGATCTAGCGCATCACCTATTTCTTCAGCAACTTCAAAATCACAGTAGCGATTTGTATTATTTTTAAATTCTGATAAATAAATTACACCTAGCGGATTGGGCACTTCTCCCGTCTTCTTAAAAGCTGCAGTTAGATACGGGACAGTCGTTTCGACGTACTGATTGTAAGTGAAAATAGTACTCTCAGTGATCAGGATCATTTCATCATAGTATTTCTTGATGTATGGATCATACTTTTCCTTGATGTAAATAGCACCGTTTTCGTATTTCTCAGCTCGCCAAGGTTCAATATTAGAAGCCCACAGTTCCCAAGATTCGCCCACTTTCTTCGGCTCAATCAGACGAAAAGCAACGCCGCACGCTCCCTGAAATGTTGCAGTGTCAGGATTAAGCATATTAAAGCGCATCGATTCTACTTTTGAATTGAATTCCTCAAACTCCTTAGGCGTTGTTGGGCTATCTATCAAGTTGCCGACTAGACGATCTTTCATCTTTTGCAATAAATTGCGTTGTTTGGTAGTCACATCATAATCAAGCTTTACTGGTTTCCCAACAAAATGATTAACTGCTTGATCAACAACTACATTGAACATACCAGCATGAATTTTATTGTTAACCTTGATAATTTTGGTCTTTGGCGGCTGCCTATCATCAATTTCATTTTTCTCACTTGTGTAAGCTAGGTATTTTCGTTCACGATCAGCAAAAAATGGCTTCATGTCTTCCATAAAACCATTCGGATCAAACATTCCCTCTTCGATTTGAGTTGAGTACTTAGTACGGATTCTTTTGTAATTCCGCAGTGTCAAATTCGAATTAAACAATATAGCACCTCCTAATACTCAATAAATTTGTATTTGCTATCGGGTTCATAAAACGCCAACGCTAAAGCATCCGCAATATCAGGACTCCCGACATTTCTTTTTTTCATATTCTCTTTGCTTTCTAAGCGAATACGACTGCGACTCGTCATCTTAAATTTTCTAGTACTTAGTTCTTTGATTAGTGAACTATCGTTAGGCAATTCAATGATAGGATCTTCGCCATTAATACTAGAAGTCATATTCTCTTCAAGTAGCTCTTTCAATGTTCCCCATAAATAAGTCCCTAAATTGTCGTAGAAATCATCCTCAGATGAGGACCCGTTATTTACCCCTTCAACTTCAAAAGGATAGTCGCTGTCTTCAATAATTTCTTGAAGTCTGTCAGTAACACCACCACCAACACCGGTATCATCGACTTTTATTAGAACCTTATCTATATGAGGGAAGGTTTTTATTAATCTTTTAGCCATCTTGATCACGTAGCCGGTTGTTTCCATCGTTGAGCATTTTGTGTATTTCTCATAATCCAAAGCCTTATTGGATATTCTAGGGAACAAGATAGTTGAATCATCGCCATATCGGGCCACATCAACTCCTATATGCGCTACTTCCGCCATTCTTATTTCTGAATCACTTATATGACGTTCAGTAGCAAGTTCCACTGTCTCTAAACTAATAAATGAATCTAATGAACCTTTAGGAAAGTCACCATAAATACGCACTCTGGCAACATCACTGTTTTCACCATATTTGCTCAGTATCATTTCGATGTTTTCCTTGTTGGTTCGTTTGCTTTCATAACTAGAGACCTTATGGCATCGCCACTTATCTCTGTCTGAATTGTGAGAATCGTAAAAGACTCCTTCAATATTATTCGGGTTACCGCACAGTAACAATTTATTGTCGTAACCTGACAGTGTACCAAGGATCGCTTCCATAATTGGATCAGAAACACCAGATGCTTCATCTACAACAATAAGCATGTGATCCTCGTGAAACCCTTGCATGTTTTCAGGTTTGGTTGCTGTTCTTGCTGTAGCAAACCAGCGCTCTGAATCGCCGATCATGTAAATCTTAGTTTTAGTCCATTTCAGCAGGTCCTTAATTAAGCTGTTGTTGAGCCATTTGGCAACCTCTGCCCATAAAACATCATACAATTGCTTCATTGTCGGTGCTGTTGCAATCACTTTAGCGTAGGGTCTACAAGTAAGAAACCAAAGAATCGCTCCGGCTTCTAAAGCAGTTTTCCCAACTCCTTGACCCGATCGCACAGAGACTTTTGAATACTTCGCAAGATCGTTCAGTACATTTTCTTGCCAATCATCTGGATCTAAGAGCAGTATATCTTCACAAAATGCAACTGGCTTATCATAGTAATATTCAATGGCAGCACCTATATCAGCAAAAGGAACAAACGATTTATTCATTTTCGCTCACCGCCCGTTTATTTGCCGCTTCGATTACTGCTTTTTTCCAATCTTTGACTCCATCACCTTTTTTATCATCTTCGCTAGGCTGCAAATACTTCATTAATTCAGACATGGCTTTTTGCTTGTCATAGAGTTTGACAGAAACTCCATCTTTCCCTTTTTTAACCTCTTGGATGAGTGTGCCATCAACTTCTTCACTGTTTTTTAATGAAACTTGGGATGACTTGTATGTTTCCAATTCGCCAGTAAACTCATTAAACACCTCTTGCTTCTCGCCGGCCTCATCATACTCATAAAGCTTATGTTCTGTTGATGAGAACTCAACAAAATCCGTGATATCAGCAAATGCCTGCTTTGCGTATTCTCTTATCAAATCTTTTACATCAAGAAACACATCCTGCTGCAGTTCTGCCTTCAGTCTTTTCAACTCGATCTTTATGCTATCTTTTGCTATCAATCTTATGCTGTTAGACCTAGCGGAATTATAATCACATCCATACGCCTGTTGGTATGCCTTAGTCGCGTTGAAGCTCTGTAGATAATAAAGACAAAACAGTTTTTGTTGCTCTGTTAAATCATCATTATCTATTACTGGTTGCACCTCTTTTTTGTGTGCAACCTTTTCTTTCTTGGTTGCACCCTTTTTTTCAGGAGGTGCAGTCCACTTTCTAGACTTCCAAGATTTAACTGTATTGATAGATACATCATGTTTAGCGGCTATGTCTTTGTACTTCATGCCGTTTTGATAATCTATGTATGCTAACTCCCATTTCTGCACATCAACGCCACCGCCTCCGTAATGTTTTAACCACAAAAAAACGGCCCATAATAGGACCGCTTTCTTTTCATCTATACTTTAGTAGGAAGTATCTAAGATTATGTGAGTAATCTAATCGACAACTCCCAAA
>AKZA01002244.1_pt1 | contig 20910 bp, 16 predicted proteins | sample 456438 | NCBI WGS metagenome assembly AKZA01 (sample SAMN02954239, study PRJNA169114) | insect gut metagenome | biome: terrestrial; feature: insect; material: gut | host: Agrotis sp. | place: China: Hangzhou, Zhejiang | collected 2010-10 | reverse complement strand
AAGACAAGCAGTTAACTGCTTGTCTTCTTTTTCGTTTGAGAGGTGAAAAATGAATAGAAAATGTCGAAGTCCTTCTTTGACACATATCTTTTTGTAAAGGCGAATGAGAGGTCATTGGTCTTTTTTGATTGTCATAGAAGGAGGATATTATGAGAATAAAAAAATGGCGAAAGATAATTAGTCTGTTTGTCTTATCATTTGTGATCACTACAAGTTTACCAGTAGAGATTTTTGCCGAGTCCGTGGCTGATCGGATATCAGAAAGTTCTAAAGATGCTAATGAAACACAAGAATCTGAGGATCAAAACAAAAATAGTAATCAGGGTAACGACAAACAAAGTGTAACAGATGCAGATAATGAAGACTTTATCGGGCCAATAAAGACTGGCGAAAGCCAAAATGCAAACGATGGACCGAATGTTGAAGTGAGAGAAGTCCCTGAAGATATGAAACAGTTCTTTATTGGAGAAAAAGATTTGCATTCTCTAGGCTCTTATTTAGAACAAGAAGAATTAGCAAAACAATCAGATGAATGGGATGCTTTAAAGGCTGAGAAGTTCTCAAGAAGTACTGGTTACAGATTGTCAGAGAATGGCCGTTTGACTGCTAATGTTGCTAGATATACACCCACAGGGCTTTGGTATGATCATGACATAATCATTCGCTGGCAACTTGATGGTGAAGATGTTTTTTGTATTGAAGAAGGAGTCTTCACTCAAGCAGGGATTAATTACGAGCATAGAACAGATTTGTCTTCGATTGTTGGGACAAAGGCTATGCGCCTGAGTATGATTGGGTACTTTGGATACTACACGCAAAGAAGTATGCAAAACTATGCGCTAACTCAAATGATGATTTGGGATGAAATGGGCGGAAGTTTCATTAATTATGGCACGTTTGGTAGATCAACTTATGAAACACATAGAGATGCTATCAACCAAAAAATATCTGAACATAACTTAAATCCATCTTGGCATAATACGAAAATCACGCTAAAAGTCGGTGAAGAAGTTAGAATTTCCGATACACATAATCGTTTTTCTAGTTGGGCAGGTAATGTTCTTGTTAATACAGCTGGCGTAAATGTCAGAAGAGACGGAAATGACATTATCTTGACTGCAACAGCGTCTTCAAATGAAAGTGGTCAGATTGGATTAACAAAATATAACCCAGAAGGTCCTGGAATTGGTACTACTTTTGCCTATCCTCATGGAGAAGCCCAGAATCTTGCGAAATTGTATTTAGAAGATCCAAGGATAGCTTTGTTAAACATTGAAGTCTTAAAAGAAGGGCATGCACGAGTTCGAAAAGTGGATGAAACAACAGGAGAAGCATTAGCTGGTGCTGTTTTCCGCTTTACTACAAGTAACAATCAATCCAGAGAGTTTACGACCAATGCACAAGGGATCGCTGAATGGCGTGATTTGATGCATGACACAGAAGTAACGATGGAGGAAATCAAAGCCCCAACAGGCTATGTATTGAATAAAACACCGCAAAAAATCACGATTCGGGCGAATGAAACGACCACAGCGACGTTTGATAATCGCGCGCAGCTAGGAACGATCACGATTGATAAATCCGGTGTCGAGTTTGATAAAGATATGCCAAATGGTAATTATACTTTAGCAGGAAATGTCTTTGAGATTTACGAAGGTACAGACACCAATGGTAACTTAGTAGATACGATCACGACAGATGTTAATGGAATTGCTAAAAGCAGAAACTTGCCTTTAGGCACCTACACAGTGAAGGAAATCGGAGCGTCTGAAGGCTTTGTGCTGAACACAGACACATGGACGGTGGAAATTGAGTATGCCGGACAAACCGTGGAAATCACAAACGTTGATCAAGCAATTGAAAACAAGGAACAAAAAGGCAATGTTGTCTTGAAGAAACGTGACAAAGAAACGAACGACGTCCCACAAGGGGAAGCAACTTTTGAAGGCGCAAAGTTTGATTTGTTCCGTACGTCAGATGATGAAAAACTAGGCACCTATACGACAGACGCAAACGGTGAGCTGACCGTTCGTGATCTTCTTTTAGATAACTATTACTTTGTTGAGGTAGAAGCCCCTGAAGGATACGTGATTGATGATACACCAGTACCTTTCGCGATCGCTTATGCCGGACAAACAGCTGAAGTCGCAGTTGAAGCACAGGCCACAAAAGAAAATCAAGTGATCACTGGCGGTTTTGACTTGATCAAAATCGGTAACTACAGCTGGTGGAATAACGCTTGGAACTGGATCACAGGAAAAGACGAATCAGACCAACCCTTGGTATTAGAAGGCGTTGAGTTTACGGTGTATCAAGACTTTGGAAACAAAAAAGAAGTCGCACGAAAAGTGACGGATGCTTCTGGCCATGTAAAATTTGATGGACTACCGTACGGCACGTATCGCGTTTCAGAAACTAAAGTACCGACAGGGTACCATGGAATCAAAGATTTCTATGTTACGATCACAGAACATGGGCAAAACTTCCACTATGTGATTGAAAACAAAGTGAAAGAAGCGCAGATTCGGTTTGTGAAAGTAGATGAAGAAACTGGCAAAGAAATCGTTCGCGATCGTGCTGGGTTTGAAATCTATTCAGAAACGACTGGCGAACAATTAAAAATGAAAGACTTTGAAGGTGTAGAACATTCCGTTTTCTACACGAATGAAGAAGGCATTCTTCAACTGCCAACGCAATTTGCATTTGGCAAGTATAAAGCAGTTGAAGTCGAAGCGCCTAAGGGCTATGTCTTGGCCGATGAACCCGCTTATTTTGAAGTGACCGGCGAAGAAGAAGACGGTGTTGTGGTTGTAGTGATCACGAACAAAAACCAAATGGGTCAAGTCGAAGTAAACAAAACGGTCGAAACGAATGTATCTATTTCAACACAAGAAAGCGAACACGGCGAGTACAGCCAATTTGATTTTGAGCAACATGCAGGCGTCGGCTTTGAGTTTAAGATTCGCCCAACGGAAGATATCGTTACGGGAGACAACACGGTTCGTTATCCAGCTAACGAGTTCTTACAAGAAGATGGCGAGGATCTTGTTTGGACGACGGACGAAGAAGGACGTTTCGTCACTGATCCAATTCTCTATATCGGAAGCTACGAGCTCGTCGAAGTTGGCGCACCAAAAGGTGTCGTCTTATTAGAAGACCCAATTCCTTTTGAAATCGAGTATGCCGGACAGGCGCTAGAAATCACTTCAAGCAATTTAGAAGTAGAGAATTTCTTGCAAGATATCAATATTTACGGCCAAAAGGACCAAGAAGTAGTGGTTGATTGGGCAGAGGGTCAAGCAGTGATCGATGTCGAAGCAGCGAACAATGGCCAAGTATTTGCCTTACGATTGGCAGAAGAACTGACGATCGGAGATACTGTTTTAGAAGCCGACACGACGTTGGCTTATACCGTCGTAGAAGAAGGTGTTGTTGCGTTTGAAGGCTTGAAATTGCCAAATCAGACGATTCAAATGTGTCTACAAGAAGTGGACGCTGGTTCTGATCACGTATTGAATGAAGCGAAATACTTCTTCACTTATGAGCCAGAAACTAACGAGCAAACACATGATATTCATGTATCCGCTAAGCAAACAGAAATGGAAGGGTCGGAAGAAGATCCTGAACAGCCAAATGAAGAAGAGCCAGCAGAAGAAGACGAAAACACTGAAGAAACAGATGTTGAAGCTGATCAAGAAAACGAAAATGAATCAGAAGATCCAGAAGCAGACGCTGATGCTTCTGAAGAGCAAGACAACGATTCGAACGAAACTGGGGAAGCAGAACAAGAAGACGCTGAAGAAGAGTCCGACGCGATTTTAAACAAACTTGCACGTGCCAATGTAAAAGTGATCAAGACGGACGATATGGATCAAAAAGCACTTCAAGGTGTTGAATTTGATTTGATTCGCATTGGGGAGTTCAAACAAATCGATTCAGAACCAGCAGACGAAACAACTGAAGGTGAAGAGGAACAAGCACCAGAAGAAGACGGTACTGAAGAATCTGAAGTAGAAGCACCAGAAACGCTATCAGAAGGCGCAGAAGAACCAGACGAAACACCTGGCGATACAGACGCAGAAGAGGAAGAACCGACGCTAGAGGACGAAACGCGGACGGTAATTGGAACCTACGTCACCGATGAAAATGGCGAAATCGCTATTGAAGATCTACCAACTGGTCAATATGTGCTTGTTGAAACGAAGCCACTTGAGTGGTACCACGAAAATGACGAAGAGTACGCTTTTGAGATTTCAGCTGAAAATAATGGTGAAACGATTATTATTGAAGTTGAAAACAATCGCTTGGATCTGGAAGTCGAAACACTTTTTGCAGAAACAGAAACAGGTGCAAAAGTAGTCGATCCAACCGTTGATAATAAGTTGACGGATTACGCTTGGGTCAAAGGTGGAAAAGAAGGTCATGAGTACTTTGTCGTGACACAATATATCAATGTAGAGACTGAAGAAGTAATTGATACAGCTATTTCATCGTTCATTTCAACTGGAGAAGAAGAACAGGAACTTCTCTTTGATGTCATGATCCCAGCGAACACCATGAAAGATGGAGACGAGTTGGTCGCCACTCACATGAAGTATAGTGATGAAGAACTTACAGACCTTGTAAATGATCATTTTGATTTACAAAACAAAAAGCAAACCGTTGGATTCGTAAAACCAGCTGAAGACGCGCCAGCAATCCCGCAAGCAGGCAGCGTGACAACTTGGACATGGATTCAAGAAACATTTTCAAAGCTGTTCAAATAAAATACTTGAATTAAAGGCAAAGCTGATTACCAGTTTTGCCTTTTTCTATTAGTCAGGAGGTGAGGGACGTTCATAAGAAAAAGGTAATCAAAATCGGACGATCGGGAGCAAAAAGAAAAAAACGAATCCTTATAGCAGCAGGGTCTGCCGGTGTCTTTCTTTTTGTGTCTATTTTTTTCTTGATTGGGTATTTACACCAACGATCGTTTGAAACAAGCATTTCAGAAATGCAGACTGAAGCGTTGACTGTGATGGAAAACAAAGACGAGATAAAGCCTAGACCAGCAGACTATTCGGGCATGGACGTAGAAACGTTAGAGCCAGGAACATTGAATGTAAATGTTCAGGATCAAATTTCTCAATTTGGTGTGGGAACGATTGAAATTCCTTCAATTGGATTGAAGTTGCCGGTACTTGAAGGAATCAGTCAAGCAAACATTAGTATTGGTGTGGGTACAGTGAAACCGAATCAAGAAATCGGAAAAGGCAATTTCGCCTTATTAGGACACTACATGACGAATAGCGGGCTTCTGCTAGGCGGGCTGAAACAAGTTTCTAAAGGGGACGAGATCCACCTAACGTATTTTGACAAGCAAGCGACGTATCAAGTCGTCGAAAGCAAAGTGATCCACCAATCTGAAGGGAACTACATGCTAGATGATCCTGAAGAACCACACTATTTGACCTTGCTAACGTGTGACGGTAGTCGAGTGGGAACAGACTATCGATTAATGGTTCGTGCTGAACCGATTGAGTAAATGAGGAGTGAAAGAAATGCCCGCAAAAAAGACTAACCTGATTGTAGAATCCGCAAAGGAACTATTAGAAGAAAAAGGCGTGAACTTTAATCAGTGGAAGAAAGAAATCTTAAGAACGAAAAAACTGGAGATTATGGAAGGGAAAAATCTGCAGTGGGAAAATTCAATTGTTGAAGAAGCTGCTTTAGCGGTGATCACCACGGGATTAAAGGAACGTAGGAAAAAAGAAAAAAACACTAGTGAAATAAGCAAAAATGTAGAAAAAGAAGGAGTCGAATACCCATGAAAGCAACAATCTTAAGTCTTGTCGTATTACCTCAGAACGATTTAATCTCAAATTTGGTCAACTCTATGAACACAGTAGTCTCAGCAGCGCAGACGTTAGCGCCAGCAGTAGCAGCAGTGATCGGAGTAGGAGCCATGTTGATGTACATGTACTCAGATAAGTTTGCCGATGTAGCTAAAACAAAGATGTTCAAAATCTTTGTTAGTGTTGGTGTTATTGCAGGAATTACTACGGTCATTAACTGGATGACAAGTACCGCAAGGTTCTAAAAATAAACCAGCTAAGTATTTGACTTAGCTGGTTTCCTTATTTTTAACATGTAAAGAAATAGAGTGGAGGAAATGGCTTGTTCTATAAAAAGGAAAACAAGCGTCAACACCAACGTGAGTGTGAAAAGATGATACTGGATTTCTACCATAGAATGTTTTTAGAGATAGTCGACAAACATTTAGAAGAGCCAACTTCCGAACACTTACTTGTTGCGCAAAGAGCAATCAATTGTTTAGACACCAATTTATTTATGCTAGATTCTCAATGGATCAAAGGGAAGAAAAAGGAAGAAGTCAGGAACAGATTACTCAGTATGGGTGAAGCTTTTGATCTTCATTCATTGCAGTAGAAAAAATTTGTTCCATTTTTTAGAACGAAAGGAAAGAAAGGAGAAAAAATGTATTTACTTAAGTTTGTTAAGGTACCTAAGACAGTAAAAAGACGGAAAGTACTCCCGTTGAAAAAGTGGCTATATCTCCCACAAGCGCAAGATTTGTATTTTCATGTCATTGAAAATGAAGCGTATGAAGGCGAAATAATCTTATTGGTCCGGAATCAAGAAAACCTGCAAGAGATTCAGTTTGATATTTCCTACGAAGAAGGCTACACCTTATCGGATTTGATAAGCCAGGATTTAATCAAGGAGATTCGAAGTACAGCTGACGAAAATTTACGTACCTCTTTAGAAATTATGGAAAATGAGATCAGCTTGTCGTTTTCTGAACCTATTACAATAGAGTCAACGGAAACAGAAGGAACTAAAGCGAACCTTTTCTCGACAATAGGATCAAAACTTCCATTTAAGAAGAAAGAAAGCGTATCGGAAGAAACCGTTGAAGAAGAACAATCTGAACGAGTTGAAGAAGTGGTGGAACTAGAAGAAGAAAGCTATGTCCCAGATTATGAAGAGGGAGAGGAAACTGAAAAGGAGCTTTTGCTACAACCACTTGAGGAAACTGAAGAACCAAAAGTTGATCAAAAAGCACCACATGATAAAAAAATGGAACCAAATACTCCAGAAGAAAGCAGACCAAAACTTCCTTCTCTACAGGAATATGTATCAGTTGAACAAGCACCGGTGATCAAAGAAATAGACCAGGTGATCGATCAGTTGGATGAACGGGTAAAAAATGGAATAAACCACGTCTTGTCTGAATTCAATTTGTCTAACCCAACGACATTTATCGAGAAGAAACAAAAAGAATTTATTGAAAAATCTTTTACAAAAGATTTTTATTCGTCCCTCATTTCTAGTTTGGTAGAGACGAAAAGTAATTTATTAAATACGGCTATATTAACATTGACCGAACAGTATGAACGACAGGCAAAGCAAAGTGATCCCTCAGGGCTTCAAAAAGAGATTACCGCCATTAAAGCGAATGTTGAGAGTCGCTGGCAACAAGAACTAACCAAACGAATCCAAACAATTTCAGGAAGACACAAACAAACGATCGATCAACTAAGAGTGAAACAAGAGGAAGAACTTGCACAATTGAAATTAAAGCATACTCAAGAAATCGCCCACCATAACAATAGCTATGCAACCGAAAAAGAACAGCTTGAAAAAGAGATTCAAGAAATGATCGAGCAAGAAGCACAGACCAATATCCAGAATTTCAAAAAAGAAGCAACTCGAAAAATGGAGTTGGATAATCTTCAAGCGTTAGAAACATTTAAAATCGCTCAATTTGAAAGTATGCGTAAGGTCGTGACAGAGACTTTGACGAATGCCAAGAAGAATGAAGGGAATTATCTAAATGCACTCAAAAAACGTTTAGAAGACGAACAACCAATATTTGAACAAAAGTATAATCGATGGTTAGAAATGCAGCGAGCGGAGGAAATCAAAAGAAAGGAACAAGAAGAATTGAGACTGAAAGAGCGTGAAATCGAAGTCCAAGAGAAAAAAGTTGCCCTGGAAGAAAAAACGATTCAAGAAACCGTTGATTCCACAAAACGTATGGAAAAACAAAACCATGAAATCCTTGTCGCACAACAGGCCCAATTACTTGAAACAATCAAAGCTTTTCAGATAACCCCTCCGACTACACTTCCTCAACCGACAGAGCCGAGTCCGACTCAGCAACCGAAAAATACCTGGTGGAAAGGATTCTTTGTCGCGACGATCACTTTTGTAACGATCGGTGGTATTGGTACATTACTTTATACGATTCATAATGTTTATGCTGCTCAAGAACAAACGACACAAGTGATCCAGAAACAAACCAGTGAAATGGAGCAACGCTTAATGGGAGTGATAGAAAATCAATCGACGCAGACCACACAAAGTACGGAAGAAACAACACCACAAACGTTTGAAGATTATTTGATTGAAGACCAGTACTTAGAAGCTGCAGAGACGTTCCCAGAGAAGAAAAAAGATATTGTCGATTATTTACTTGCACAAGGAGATATAAGCCATCTGAATGAGTTTTTAGAGGTATATCCGACGACTGACAAGTTACAGTTATTAAAGGTGGCTATATTGAACGGCGACAGTGAAGAAATCTTTGATCTTTATCGGGAAAATAATTGGGATACATTAAAAAAATTGTCAGCTGTTCAAAAAGAAAAGCTAGCATTGGTTTTATACCAAGAAAACTATGCGGTAGAAGCGAATTTACTATTAGAAGATTAGACAAATAAAGCGTTTAAAAAAAGCAATCTAACTCTAGACTGCTTTTTTTGTTGTCTTTTTATTTGAAAAAGGAGAGAAGGAATGGAAGAACAAGCTTTAGAATTTCTACTTCGATATTCCGATTGGATCAAAGACGCAGGATTTTTTAGTTCTATTTGGCACATGTTTATCATGTGGTTAATTAAAATATCTTATCACATTGCCGTTTACACAGAAAAGGTCATTGATCAGATTTTTAAAGTCACAGGCTTTCTTGACGAGGGGATGATTGGGACCGTTTATACCAGCATGCGAATCTTGGCGGCTTCTATATTAACGGTGACACTCCTTTATATCGTTTACAAGTATATGTTCAGTGATCGTGTTGATTTAAAAGGAAGCCTTCTTCGAGGGGTTATTTTCTTAAATTTAATTATTTATCTTCCTGGGTTGATGAACTCTGCTATGGATGTGACGAAAGCAACCTTTGATGCCACGAAAGACCTACATGGCACTGGATCAAGCTTATCCTACAATATCGTGCAAAGTAATATGGCGGATCTCACTTACTTATCGAGAAATGGCTTTGAATTACTTGATAGCAGCGACACAAAAGACCGGACAATGAATCTATCGGAAAATGCGTTTAAAAACGCCGATTTAACAGAAATGATTTTACCTAGTGATATCGGAGATTTAAAGAAAACAGCAAGCAATGAAGAAAACACAGAGGCTTTAGGTTATCAAATCAAGGTAGCAGATGATGGATCACTTTATGCGGACAAAATTAAAAATGGTTGGTTTTCAACGTTTGATAATGGGAAATTCCGATTTAGTGCAGATACTTCAACGATTTTGATTTCCTTATGGACAATGACATTTGTGTATCTTTGTTCAGGATTCACCATTGGTGCAGCCATCTTGGAATTGGTATTCGCTAGAATTTTGTTCCCAGTTTTGGCGGCCATGGATATTGAAACTGGTCAAAAAGTGAAACGGATTTTTGAAGATATGGGCAATACGTTCGTGACGATCATGCTGACTGGCTTTTCAATCAGTTTATTTTCGATTTACTTCACCTATCTTGCCACACTGAACCTAAATATAGTCGCTTATGCCATTTTATGTCTTGTGGGTGTGTCTATGGCAATGACTGGTCCAAGAACCTTTGGAAAATATTTAGGTGTGGATACGAGCGTTCGAAGTGGGTTCAAATCAATCGTGGGTGGATACTATGGGGCGAAAGCGGCCATGGGCATTGGTAAATCTGCAGTTGGTTTAGGTGAAGCAGCGTTACATGCACCGGAAACAATACGCGCAACAGGTGGCAAAATCAAGAATGGTGTCGCCAATAAACTAGATAGCGATAAGAAAATGCTGAAGAATATTGGTGAGGGCGCTCAAGATGGATTCAATAAAGCTAAGAATCATATCGACAATAAACTTGATGATAAAGTCGATGAAATCTTTGATAATCCACCAACGTCCTTAGAAAACGGTAGTCCAATTCCAGAAGAGCAGTACGAAAAAGAGAATCTCAACCAATCGATCGATGGACAAGAAACTTCCAAAAATGAAGAAAGTAAAGATACAGATAAAACTACTGGTGAGCTTGATCAAGACGGGAAAGCAATTACAGCTGAAGGGGATAATAGTACGCACCAAGAACACAATACAGTACAAGATTCAGCTGACGAGAAATCTGTTTCTGATAGTGAGCTGAATACTGAAGGGCATGATTTGTCTGAAACCTCTGAAGCTCATGGAGAAAAAACCGACGAGAACGGAAAAGTGATCGTTCAAGATTCTTCAACGAAAGAGGATAAAACGATAAATGACGCTTCAGGTATCGACATGAATGGATCGGATCAACATCCTGAAAAACTGGGAAATGAAGAACAAACGAATGGTAAACCGTCGGTTGATTCAGACGGAAGTACCGAATCTGATCCTCAGAATAAAATGAATCCATCAGTTGACAATCCTGACAAGAAAAAAGTTAACCAGGGTTCAGAAGAAGCACCTAAGAAAAACCCTACGGAAGTTGATGCACCTCAAGTAGCACAAAATGCGAATGATTCTACTCAGAAACAAGTCGTACAGACTGAACAGTCGACTCTAGCTAGAAAAGAGGAGAATGTTGAAGGAAATGCCCCTGAAACTGTTTCTAAGGTCACCGAATCGACAAAGGATAATCAAGGGTCGGCAAGACAGGAACAAGGAGCTATGAAGCCGTCAGAAACCTTAAAATCAACAGATAGAACAATTTATAAGGAATCTGAAGCGAAACCAATTTGGGAAGAAAAGAAACAAAGTGACACGCGATTTGCAAGTGCAAATGACAGCCTGAAGAACATGAATGCAGAAGATTATTTGCCACCAAGAAATAATGATCGAGGTGATAGAAATGGCGAATAAATACCAACAGATGAAAATCCAAAAAAATATTAAACAAGAAGTCCGACTGAAGGCGTTCTACTTTTTGGATCTCGCATTGATTCTAGGACTTTGTGGCGGCATGTTCTATCTTCAAGATTTGATTCAGCTGCCTATTGGTCATTTTATCTTAGTTGAATGTTTGTTATTTGCTTTAGGCATATTCTTATGCGCGAAACCAAGTAGCAACGGTGGGCATAGAAACCTCTACACGCTTTATTGTCTGCTTAAAATGGATCGGACTACCTACGGCGTTCAGAGCTATAAGAAAGGAGGAAATTAGCGCAATGGCAAAGATAAAACAAGGAACAAGTCAGAAAAAGCGTCCCCTGAAAAAAGGGGAGCTTCCTTCTGTACAAGAAGTAATCCCTATCAAAAGAATGGATCAAAACGACGTTGTGAAGGACGACGATAGCTATTTGGCTTTCTTGAAGGTTTCTACCCAAGATATCAACGGACTCAGCGCACAAGAACAGCAGCAAGCACAGTCTCAATTTGAAAACCTTTCACGAATCTATGACGATGATATGAGTATTTTATCCATGATGTTTCCTACAAACATTGATTCTAACCTAACCTTTTGGAATAAAAAGCTGATGCAAGCAAAAAAAAGGCAAAACATGGCGCAAATGATGATTTGTCGAGAACAGATTCAGCGCCTTTTATGGGTAGAAATGGAATTATCCAATCTGGAGTTTTACTTCATGGTCTATGGAAAAACAAAGAAAGACATCGTTCTGGCCAAGACATTACTAAAACGTTCAGGTGGATCACTGCTTAAAATCAAAGACGTGAGTGCAGGTCAGACAGAACTAATACTTACAAAACTATTTAATATGAATACGGCGATCTAGGAGGAAATTATGCTATCGAGAAAAGAAGTATTGGATCTAGAAAAAAAGGGCTATGACTTAGACTTTATTTCTAGAATTCAGCCCCAGGGTGGGTTTAAGCCGACGGAAGACAAAATTATCGCTGGTGACGGTGTGTATGCGACGTTGCACGTTTATGAGCTTCCGAAAAATCCAGTGCCTTTTTGGCTTACCGCCCTAATGGGGAATAGCAACACAATAACGAAAGTTGATATTGCCCCTTTAGAAAAAGAACGTGCCTTGAAGGATATCAACAATTCTTTGAACGAATATCGGGAACAGGCAACAGAAGGACGGACACAAACTGATCGAAACGACGCCGCAGCTGAGTATGTGGCGCTAGAACGCTATGCTTCACAAATCAAGCAAGGGGGGGAGGTAACGAAATTAGTTGATATCCGGATCTATTTAGTCGCCGATACACAAGAGGAACTAGATAAGGAATTTACTACCCTTCGAAAATCACTCAAAGCTTCAGACTACAAAGTTGTGGCGTTTATTGGAAAACCGCTCACCGAATGGCTTGCTTTTGCTCAAAGCTACACCGAGCAACAGAAGATGCCAGGGGCAAGAGCAGGACTCACCGTCGGTACAACAGCAATCGGCGGTAGTTACCCGTTCAATCATAAGTATCTAGTTGATCCAAGAGGGCAGTATTTGGGTCAAACAGACACAGGTGGACCGTTCATTTATGATCCTTTTTACGTAACCAGCGTACGTAAATCCTTCAGCTCAATCCTTCTAGGAAAACCAGGAATGGGAAAGTCCACTCTCCTCAAGCTGATTGAGGAGGGCCTGTTCGGTAGAAATACGTGTATACGCGGATTTGAAAAAAATGGTGACTGGAAAAAGACGATCGGACACCAAAAGGGCAGAATCGTTGATTTGTCTGGAAGAGGCGGCATGTTAAATCCCCTGGAACCATTGGCCACGATTACGGATGATACCGGAACGAAGATCGATCAGCTCAATAGTTATTTGCAACATCGAGCGAAATTCTTCAATCAAATTCGCTTCTTGAATCCGTCCATGCGTTCTGTTGATGTTCTCGATTTTGGAAAGATACTTGACGCTTTTTACATTGAAAAAGGACTTCTACCAGACAATTATATGGCAAAAGAAAATCAAATGAATATTAATATCATTGGTTTAGATCCCAAACAGTATCCAATCATGAGTGAATTTAATGCCTTCTTAAACGAATACGTCAATAATGGCTACAAAGATCGAGTGACGAGCGTAAAAATGGTCGAAATGGAGAACTTTTTATCAGTCATAGATTCAATGACCAACCAGTATGGTTCGATATTCAATGGTACTACATCATTTAAGAATTTGAATGATGAACAGGTATTGTTTTTCGATATTGAAACGATCGGTCACTTTGATACAGAAATCTACAAGTGCTTATTGTTTACTGCTATGAACATTGTTTGGAATCAAGCACTGAATAACGGTCGGCGACAAAAAATCGCACTTGCGAATAATGAAATCGAGATCGACGATGTCGTCTTCTTTGCTTTCTTCTTAGATGAGTGTCAGGAGATCCTCAGTCCGGACACTGTATTCGTGGTTACTCAAGTTGTGAAGTTCTTAAAAGAAATGCGAAAATTCTCAGCTGGTGCTTTCTTTGCGACACAATCTCCACAAGAATTGTTACCTGAAAATTCTTCTGATGATTATATCTCAAAAATCAAACAGGTATTTGAATTGTGTTCAAGTAAGTTCTTCTTAGGGTTAGATGCTTCCGTTGCAGGCACGATGAGAAAAGCAATGGGGAGTCTTTTAACTGAAGGGCAATACAATGATTTGGCAATGATGGAACAAGGTGAAGTATTTATCAATTTAGGTGGAACGAATAACTACAAAATCACAACAGATCCTGACGAAAAACAATTGATACGATTTGCAGGAGGACATTAATACTCAGACTTAGTTGAGGGAAGGAGGGCATTGTGTTTAGAAAAATTTTACGAGTCATAACTGGCGAAGCAACGAAAAGAGAAAAGATCATGCTTGCACTAAAGGCTTTCGGAAGTTTATTTTTTACGACCGGTGGTCTTTTTTTAGTGTTTATTTTTGTGTCGATCACTATGATTGTCTCCATGACGAACTCGTCAAAAGATGAAGGGATAGGGAGCGCTCAAAATATACCGGCGGATGTATTAAAGTGGGAATCCTACTTTGTCAGAGAAGCACAAAAATACGATATTGTGGATCACGTGCCGATACTTATGGCTATCACAACAGTAGAAACGGGCGGACGTTTGCCAGACATCATGCAGTCTTCAGAGAGTGCGGGACTACCTATGAACACGATCGATAATGAACCGGATTCGATCGCTCAAGGGGTGAAACATTATGCGAGTGCATTGCAGTTATCAGAAGCTGCAGGTACTGATAAATGGACAGTTGTTCAAGCATATAACTTCGGCACAAGCTATATCGGTTACGTATCACAACGCGGAAAAAATCATACGATCGATTTAGCTGAAGCCTATTCAAGGGATGTGGTAGCTCCTTCTTTAGGCAATGTTTTAGGAAGTACCTATCGCTATGTCAATGCTGTTTCAGAAGCGAATGGACGCCCCTATTTGTATTGGAATGGTGGGAATTTCCATTATGTTGATTTAGTCAGGCAGTATCTTAGTCAAGGTGAAGTTGGCGGAAACGAAGGGTTCATTTTACCGTTAAGTCCACCAAACATAACTTCATGGTTTGGTATGCGTATCTTGGGTGGAGTAGAACAATTCCATCGAGGAATCGACTTTGGCCATCCGCAAGGCACACCGATAAAAGCAATCGCTGATGGTGTCGTCATTGCATCTGAATACCATAATTCCTGGGGTAATTACGTCCGGATCGAACATGCCAATGGTTATTGTAGCCTGTATGCACACAATGTTTCAAACAACGTAAAAGTCGGCGATCAGGTGAAACAAGGGGATATTATTGGTCATGTTGGAAACACTGGAAATAGTTTCGGCGCTCACCTTCATTTGGAAATTTCAACGTCACGAGATTTGACGGCTGCAAGCTTATTAGACCCAGCAGAGGTTCTGGGAATCAGTCGATGAAAGGAAAATGAGATGAAAGAAAACGAGAAAAAGATCATAGGGATTGGCGTATGTATAGGTATAGTTATTTTAGCAATATTGGCTATGACAGGCTTCTTTAGCTCTAATAATGAAGAAGAGCCAAGTACCGTTGAGAGTCGCACTGAAGAAACCGTTTCTTCTGAAGCGCCCACTCAAATTACAGAAGATAGTACGCAAGAATCTTTATTAGAAGAAATACTTGGGGAAGAAAAAACAGAAGAATCGACAGCTGAAAGTTTAGAAGTGATCCCAGAATCAGATGTAGACAATGCCTATATCGAGTGGCAACAAATGACACAGTATGAACGAGAAATGAAGAAAGTAAATGAATCATTCATTGCTGCTTATTATGGAAACTTAGAACCCAAAGAACGAAATGCAAAGCTGAAAGAGTTAGTTACAGAATCTGTTTTTGAGGAAGAAGAAATGCCTGAAAGTGGACAAGTATTCCAACCATACATTGAAGATTTAGAAACTGAATCGATAGTTAAAACTGTTGATCATATCCAAGGAACTGTAATCAATATTCTTTCAATGAAGGTTGATAATGTACCACAAAAAATGCTTGTAACAGTTTCAATGGCTCAATCAGACGGATGGATAATTGATCAAATAGGATTCGAAGTTATTCTTTCTAATCAAGAGTAAGATCATAGAATAGAGAGGAAAAAGTGCAATGGAAGTAAACGATATCGTCATTGTTTCAGATGAATTTGAGACAACTAATGGTTATTTATTTGGACACATTGGACGTGTTACCAGTATAAAAAAAGAAAAAGATAATCCGATTACGGTCATTTTTTTTCATACAGATGAAATTGAAATCTTTCACGAATCGGAACTAACGATACTGAAAATGGGGGAGAGTAATGGGGGCAATTAAAAAATTTAAGCAAAAATATTTTGGTACAAAGAGCCAAGTATATTTCAAAACGCTGTTCGTTTTTCTCCTTTCCATAATCATTGTTTTTGTCCATGGCATGTCCCAAAAATCGGATTTGGATTACCAAGAAGTCGAATTATTTGAAGAACATTTGGTTCAACAAGGAGCCTTATCCGTTGTCAAAAAGATGTTTAATGAAGAAGAAAAAAGCTTCCGAATGGACTTGTTTTTTGAACCAACGTCCCAATCAGTCGATGATTTACAAAGAAAAATAGAAGCTGATTTGGTCACAGATAAGAACCCAGAGGAACAAATAAAGGTAAAAGTAATTCCTGTTACAAGTCGTTATTTTGTATTAATGGCAGAAGGAATTGAACCAGATGCAGCGACTGTAAGGTTGGATATTTCTTATTATACGACACAAGAAATGAATCAATCCTTGAGATTTTATGCCTCAAAAGAGCAATCAAAAATGGAGAATGCGTCCATTTTAAATACCAAAGAAAATGAATTACAAATCGATTCCATTCAAAACGATATCCGGATTCAGACAAAAATAATCGAAGAAAGTGAGAAAAATAGTCAAACGATCAATCAAGATATTGCCCTTCGATTGGATCAATATGAACAACTTACGGAAGAAAAAAAATTCCAAGTTGGGAATGATTTAAAGGAAACGGAAGACAAAATTTCGGCAATAAAAAATACCATTTCGAGTCTAAATGAGCAGTTAGAAACAGAAAAAGAATTGAGAAATGAGACTACTGAACGAATCAAATTATTGGAAGAAAGGATCGAAGAGATCAAAGAGTAAATGTAAGATTCCCTTGACCTAATCCCCGATTTTTTTAGAGGGTCCCACATAGGGTCCGGTTTCAAATATTAGGCTTTTAGGGGGTCCGGTCTAGGGTCCTTGGCGTGGACCCGCCGCCCGCCCCCGCAAATTGTGCTAAACGTTGTTATACCGCCTTTGTTGGGTGTGGGGGGTTCTCGCTCTTCGATCGAGAACCCCCCACACCCAACAATAATAAAATTTTGCAAATTTGATTACCGGCAACATGGTATAACAAAGCATATTTGCGGGGGCGGGCGGCTAAGATAAGAGATCATATAAAGTACAAAAAAAATTAAAAAGATAGGATATAAAAAAATAAAAAAAGGGTGTGGAATAGAGAAAATAAAGGGATAAGGTCAAGGTCAAAAGATCAACCCCCTACCCCCAGTCTTGGGGGGCTCGAACTAACTCCCTCCGCCCTCTTTCAATCGTTGAAAGAGGGAACTTACAACTACCCCTAGCGCCAACGCCCCTTCACCAAATCTTAAAGGGGCTGTCTTAAAAACATAAAACAAAAAGAGATTGTCTGACTGATAGTTAGATTGGCCTGTTGTTTTGTTCGATTCATAAACCTGAATGAGATCATAGGACTGATGATTGGATTTGTATACAAGTTTTGATTTGAATCAAGAACCTGGAAGAGTGCAGATAACTAAGTTTGAGTACGAGTAGAAATATGGTTCGAATAGAAAGAAGCGGAACCTCATTGCTTAGGCAATGATTTCCGCAGAAGGGAGAAAATAGTAAAACTATTTTCTTTTTTTTTTGGAAAGGTGAGGAAAGTATATGCAGCTAAATTATCGACTGGAACTAACGGAAAGAGATTTGATGATGCTCGAAGTTGTTAATCGCTGGCGAGTTGCACAACCGAAACATTTTTGTTCATTATTAGGATTTCAGTCAAGCGAGTATTTGCGCAAAAGAATTCGCAAGTTAGAATTGAATGGCTATTTGAAACGAGACTTGCGCCAAGGAAGGGAAGCGCAAATTTATTCGTTAGGAAAGAAAGGCAAGGAAGTCTTAGATATATCTGGAATCGGAAAAGTAAGTGACGCAACAGTTCGTCATGAGCTGGGTGTATTAACGTGTACTTGCTTTTTTCGCGAGTATTTTCCTGAAGCGAAATTAGACTACCATTCTATTATTACCGATCGTGACTTCAGAACCTATGAATATAAAAAGGACAGTTATGGTGGATACAAAAAAATGACACGAAAAGGTGACTTAACTTTCAAAGTCGGCAACGACTGGTGGATAGTTGAATACGAGAAAGAAAAGAAAGAGCCTTTTCGAGTACAGACAAACGTCAGTGCAAATAAGAACCGTGCGTATGGTCAAATTTGGATCTATCCTAAAATGAAAACTTTAATTCGTGACAGATTACTAGAAGCAAAAGAGTATATAGGAATTGATGATGATCAATTTAAACTGCTCACTTTCGAAGAGGTCGAGAAGGTATTAGAAAAACCATCGAATCGTCTTGCGACACGTTCTACTAGTCCTATCGATGTCCTCATTGAAGAGTTCTATTCTTATTCTGAACACAGGGAAATGGACTTGTTCCATACCCCTTACTAAATGAAAAGAAAGGTGAATATATGTATCAAGATGTTGTTTTTGTTTGGCGAAGCCGATTATCAAAAGCAGGTATCGTCTTATGTTGTCTAGGAATATTTCTTTTTCCATTACCAGGCTCACTTGCGTTACTTTCGTATTTGATCCTTCAGGAATATTATGAAAAAAAATCGTCAAAGTTGATGATACTTACCTTTGGTTTTTTCCTGATTGGTGTAAGTATTTTTTATTTGAATCAGAAACAAATGAGCCGAAGTTCAATCGGCTTATTAAGCCTGATCTATACCCAACTCATTGCAAACCAAGATGGTTTTGCAAGTATGGTGGCATACGTTACAGCTGACGGATATTTTCGAGAACATTTCCTACCTTCAGCGATTCAATGGTTTTGTGGGATCAATCTTTTTGGCTGGGGTGTCGGAGTGATGATCGTCAGTTTCGGGCTACTATTACAGAAAAGTTCTTCAGAAATTCTCATGCACGAAACAGTCAAGCAGGAAACAAGAAGAGAAGTTATGTTGAATAGCCGTGGCGGGATCAACTTTAATGACAAAGGGCACGTTGGTGCTTTCGGATCTACTCGTACAGGGAAGACCGCTACTATTTTGCATTATATCGAACAGTCCATTCGTGAAGGACAATTTACCGTCGTGATCGACGGTAAAGGGGGGACTTCAACCTACGATTTGAATATAGTCACCGAAAAATTGGCTAAAAAATATAACCGAAAGCTATATGTGATAAACCAATCAGAGATTTCAAAAACGAACCCTTATAATCCGTTTAAAGGGATAACGGAGACAGAATTAAAAGATTTACTGTCTAGTTTAACCGAGTGGTCCGAAGAGCATTATCGAATTCAAGCACTTACTTATTGGCAAGTGATGGGCCGTGTCATGCGAGCCGCCGACATTCAGTATAGCTTTCAAAGTATTATTAAGTATTCTGATCCTTCAAATTTCAAAAACTTAATTGAAGGACTGTATAGTCAAGACATTATTTCTAAGGAATTGTACAGTAGAGCGAAACAAGTATTAGCTTCTTGTAAAGACACTGTCGTCCAAGCGATCGGTCGTTTGGCGATTTTTAACGATGGAGACGGCCGTTATCTTTTTGGACAAGATGGTTTCACTTTACGCCAGGCATATGAGGAAGGCGCAGTCGTTGTCGTGTACTTAAATGAATTCAAGTACAGTGATTTTGCACGAAGCTTAGGAAAGCTGGTTGTCGCAGAGTACAAATTGTTTTTGAGTCAAAAAGCTGAAAGAGACGACCAAACAGAAGCTTTACTGGTAATGGATGAATTGGGTGTTTATGTTGATGAATCCTTTGAAGCTTTACTGAATAGAACCGCGTCCTTTAGCGTAAAAACTATCGTAGCTATGCAGGTAATCGCTGATGTAAATAAAGTTTCAGAAGAGCTAACGAAACAGATTCTTGGGAATCTAACCAATTTTGTCATTCTACGTACAGATGATGATACAGCAAATGAATTATCAAAATTCATTGGAACAGAAAAACAAGTGAAGCAAACCAGTCGTAGCAATGAGGAAGGAAACACAGGAGAAAGTTCGAATAATGTGGTAGACGAATTTGTGATCAATCCAAACAAGATCAAGCGGCTTCCTAATCTTCATGGGTATTATTATTCCCACAATCGCCCAGGAGAACCCTCGAAATTTGTTACAACCTTTGTAAAAACTGGAAAGGAGAAACCAACTAAAGAAAATGAGCGCAAAATTCATAAGAAAAAGCCTGAAAGAATTGTTCTATCTAAAAAATAATCTGAATTGGGGCTTATTTGTCTTCAGTTTGGGGTTACTAGTTGGCTCCTCGTGGATCGTAACATCTGCAGCTAACCATTTTTTCGATGTCCCGCCATTTGAAAATATCGCGCGTTCAGCAAGTCTTTTCAGTTTGATCGGAAGCATTACATGGGTACCGGTGATCGAGGAAATGATTTTTAGGAAATACCTAGTATCACTGCTACAAAAGATATTTTCTTGGAAAATAAGTGCAGGAATTTCTAGTTTCGTGTTCGCCATTCTTCATGGGCAAAAGAACTTTTTGCCCTTTTTAATAAATGGACTCATTTATTCATGGACCATGAAAAAAAGTGGAACGATCGTTATGCCAATTCTGCTTCACATGGCGTATAACCTAATTGCAATAAAAACACAAATATACTAAGGAGGACACCAACAAAGTGGTAAGGAAGGAGAAAACAATATTCAGTCAGCGATTATCCTCTCTTAGAGAAGAACGATATTTGACGTTGAGTGATATCAGTGAACTTTTTGATCCGCCTGTAAGTAAAAGTACGGTCAGTAATTGGGAAAATGGTCATATGTATCCCAAGGGCCAACGGCTGATCGTTCTGTGTGATTTTTACAATGTAAGTATTGACTACCTGTACGGGCGTACAGATAGTCGAAAAATGAATAAAGAGGAGCGGATATAATCATGTACGAATACAAATTAGTGGATTTTTTTTGTTGCCCCGACACTCCGACC
>AKZA01002291.1_pt1 | contig 21631 bp, 33 predicted proteins | sample 456438 | NCBI WGS metagenome assembly AKZA01 (sample SAMN02954239, study PRJNA169114) | insect gut metagenome | biome: terrestrial; feature: insect; material: gut | host: Agrotis sp. | place: China: Hangzhou, Zhejiang | collected 2010-10 | reverse complement strand
AAGTAAACAAGTTACAGCGAGGTAGTTATGGAAGATGAGACTGAATGTGATTTATGCGGAAAGCAATTATGGCTGGAAGTGTATAGCGGAAATGGCGTCGAGGAGCTTTGCTTCGAGTGCTACCACGACATTTACGATATTGACGAATAGGCCGCATAGTCGGCCTTCTTTTGGCAGCAAGCCACAGAGGTTAATATGAAAGAACTACGAATAACTCCTGGAGAATGGAGTGTGTTTTACGGCACTAACGGCACAGTGGTCTTGAATGAAGACGATGAGATGATCGTTAGTGCTCACAATGCTATCTCTGGGCATTCAGAGCAAAACGCTAACGCCCGTCTGATAGCAGCAGCACCTGATTTGCTCGCAGCACTTAAGTTGATCATCAGCTATCACGATGACGGTAATTGTGAATTGCACAGTGAAGATATTGCCATGGCTCGCGCAGCAATCAGCAAGGCTCTGGGGGAGGAGTGATGAACAAGAGATACATCGTTGAAGTTATTGATCGCGATACAAAGGAAGTGGTTAAACACTTTGAGTTCGATAACTATCGCAAAGCAGATCGCGTTGAAGAGGGCCTTCTCCGTCAAAGCAATCTTGATAAGTTTGATGTGGTAATGCGCGTTGAATAGCAGCTGATAGCTAATTCTCTGAGTTAGCTATTGGGTGTAATACCGCACCGTACTATTGAGGACGACTCGATAGTGTCTGATAGATGGAAAAATCCCTTGTTGTCTGATTTGCCCCGCTAGTCGGGGCTTCTTTTTGCCTGATATTTAAATTCATTTGTGAGAGTGCATTTAGATATCAGATTCCCGGCTAGCCGCTGCCAATATTTTTACGCGGCATACAGAAATCAGGAGGACTTATGTAACTCGCAAGGCATAGAAAGCCAAAACCCAACCAGAAAAGGCCGCCTAACCAGCGGCTTTTTCATATCCGCATATCAACAGAGATTCACGAGTCTCTATCGCTATGCAATCACACACAACATAAGGAATCCCACGATGACATTTGCTATCGCGGGCGGTGCCGTCGTGTCCGCCTATTACCCAACCGAATCCGAATTATCCAAACGTGTTCGCCGTCTTATTCGTGCTGCCCGTAAGCACCTGGAGGGTTTATGTCACCAGTTATAAATCACAGCGCTCTCAAAGCAGCGCAGAGCAAAGCGGTTATCGCTCGCTATCTCGGAGATGGTCGCATGTGGCAAGAGGCTCATGAAGCCATGAAGACGGCAATTAATCATCCGTGGTATCGCAAATCATGAGCATTGCAGATACCTGGTCAGATGATGCCTTTGTCCGCCTTATGCAGGACATGTTGAAACAGCAGAAAGAGGATGCAGAAGATGCGCCTGACGATGACAGACAAAACAGAGATTAAGCAAATCATTGCGCATCTCAGCGATGAAGACCACGCGAAGATTGATAAGCAGGTTGAGATGCTGTGCGCGAATATGCGGCCGGTGCTCAACATGCTGGAATCACATAAACCTGACGATTACACGAAGGCAGCAGTCGAGTGGCTTGGAGAAGACGACTGCAATTATCAGGAATTCGCTGGCGAGGTTATGTGGGACATATTCAGGCCGCGCGTAGAGGTTGAGTATGCGATCAGCATATTCCTGCGCAGGCACACATTTGGGGAAGCAGCATGAGCAATATCGTTGAGTTCGTTAAACAGCAGGAGCCGCTATTCTGCGGTGCATTAACCGAGCAGACAGTTACATGGGCTAAGGAAAGCCAGTTTGCCATTCAGTACTTCCAGAAGAATGACTTCCTCGCCAAAACTGCTCTATCCAACCCTACCAGCGCACAGAACGCGATCATAAACGTGGCAGCCATTGGCATCACGCTGAACCCGGCAAGCAAGCTGGCTTATTTGGTTCCTCGTGACGGTATGGTGTGTCTTGATATTAGTTACATGGGTTTGCTGCACATCGCCATGGAGTCTGGCGTTATCTCATGGGGGCAGGCAAAGCTTGTCCATGCTAACGACACCTATGAGTCGAATGGTCTTGATAAGGCCCCTACGCACAAATACAACGCTTTTGGTGACCGCGGGGACATCGTGGGTGTTTACTGCACTGTAAAGACGCCAGCAGGCGATTACCTTACGGAAGAAATGAGTCTTGCAGAAATTGAGGCTGTCAGGAAGACGAGCAAAGCTGCATTCAGCGATAAGGGTCCATGGGTAAATCACTGGAATGAGATGGCAAGAAAAACCGTTGTTAAACGTGCCAGTAAATACTGGCCTAAAGCCTCTCGCCTTGATAGTGCGATTCACGTCCTGAACGAAGAAGAAGGTGTCTGGACTGAGCCTGTCATGCCGCATAAGTCAGAGGAAGATATCCGAGAGGATGAGCGGAAGCGCCAGCAGGAAATCATCGAACACGTTCAGGTTCTTTGCGATGAGATGGCACAGGCTGAGACCATGGATGACCTTAAGCGCATCTTTGCAGATGCATACAAGCGCACAGGCGGCATGAAGCTACAGCAGAATGTTCAGGCTATTTACTCAGAGTGCAAGTCAAAGCTGGAGGCCGCCAGTGAGCAAACTGTATGAGATTGCCAACGGTTACGCCAGGCTGATGGATTCCGACTTTGAAGCAGATGAAATAGCCGACACACTTGAAGGAATGGAAGGCGAGCTTACAGATAAGATTGAGCAGTTACTGGCTATCTGTAAGAACGAAACTGGTTACGCAGAGCGCCTCAAGGAAGAGGCTAAGGCACTCAATGAACGCGCCGCCGTAATCAACAACAAGGTCGATAACATCATGACCTACATCGCTAATTCGCTTGAGATGATGGGTAAGAAAAAGATTCGCGCAGGCATACATCAGGTAACTGTTCGTGCTCCTGTCGAGTCGGTAGAAATCACAGATGAAGGCTCCCTGCCACCTGAGTACGTTGAATATGTCACTACGGTCAAAGCCGACAAGCTAGCTATCAAACATCAACTCAAAGCCGGAAACGCTATTCCTGGCGCATCACTCAAACTCGGCAAGCCAACCCTTCTCATCAAATAACCAATGCGAAAACTAAACGTCACTCCTGAAGAAATGAAGGCGGTGTGCGGCCGTATGGTCGCGCCCCGCGCAGCTGACCATCTCGGACTTACGTTAGCCCAATTCTATTACCTAGCTAAGAAGTATTCGTTATCTACCGCCTGCACACAGAGCCCATGGAGCCATCAAGACGAAGAGACACTAGCCCGCCTTTACCGTGATGGCTACCTGCAAAAGGACATCGCCGAAATTATGGGCAGAGGTTACACGGCTGTCAGGTCAAAAGTCACACAGCTTCGTAAGCGAGACATGAACATGAGGAAAGCAGCATGAAACTGAACATTGAAGTCGGCAGTAAATACGTAATCACCGGAACTAAGTTTGACCTTGTTCTCAGCGAAAAGAAAAAAGTCACAGACAAAAAGAGCAAGAACTTTGGCAACGAAATAACATCCCGCCTCGGCTACTTCAGCACCTTCGACAAGCTCGTGAAGGAGCTTTGCCATAAAGTGATTCTGGAATCAGAAGCACAGTCACTGGCAGAGCTGAAAACTCATATCGACGACCTGTCTATCGAACTGGCAGAAGGCGTTAACGATTTTCTGGAGCGCGCACAATGATAGGCATGACGTACGACCCCTTCATCACTCCAAATGAACTCATCGCCGGACACCGCATCAAGCCCATCAACGATATCCCACGCGAAGAAATGCTGAAGAAGAACTCATTCCCCAGCGTGAACGAGAACAAATTCCTGACAGCATGGCTGAACCAGAGGGCGAAGAAATGAGCGTGAAACGTTATGAAGCTAATGGGTCATCATCGGTATTTGAAGATGCAAACGGCAGTCTTGTTGATTACAGCGACTACGCAGCACTCGAGCAGAAGCTTGCAGAGTCTCAGCGCGAGTTCCGTGCTGCTGATGCGACTATCGAGAATCTGCAGATGAAGCTTGAGAAGATGGCTGCGGAATCAGAAGAGCGTCGTCAGTTCATCCTCAACGGGGTGGAGTTTGGTTATATCAGGCTTCCGGATGAAGATACCGCTGACTCTGCGAAAGCAACATATGAGCGCTGCCTGAGCGTGAGTAAATATGCTCCTTGCCAGAAATGCAACGATACAGGAATGACAGATAGTGGTGGAACGCAGCCTTGGGGTGAGCCGATAGAGATTGAATGCGACTGCCTCGCCGCCCAGATTCGCAAAGGAGTGCAGTCATGAGCGAAATCATCAAGCACCCAGCGATTCGCTATCACGGTGGTAAATTCCGGCTTGCACCGTGGATTATTGAACAAATGCCAGAGCATACCTGTTACGTAGAGCCATTCGGCGGCGCTGCTGGCGTTTTACTTCAAAAGCCACGCAGCTATGCAGAGGTTTATAACGATCTCGATAGCGAGGTGGTGAACCTGTTTACTGTTCTGCGCGACCCAGAAATGAATCAGCGTCTGCGCGATGCATGCGCCTTAACTCCTTACTCACGTGATGAGTTCTGCGCAGCAAGGGAAATAGTCACGGAACCAGTTGAGCGGGCCCGCCGCATGGTTGTGCGTGCGTGCATGGGATTCGGTTCAGCCGCTGGCATTGGTGGGCAGTCTGGTTTCCGCAGCGACAGCAAGCGGAAATACGCAACAGCTGCTCACCTGTGGGAGCGTTATCCAGCAAACCTTGCAGCTGTGTGCCAGCGCCTGCAGGGGGTCATCATAGAAAACAAAGACGCGCTGTCAGTTATGCGTGCACACGATGCTGAAACAACGCTGCATTACATCGATCCACCCTACGTTCCAGAAACACGCGTGCAAGGTAATCGTTATTACAACCACGAGATGACTGTTGAAGGTCACGAGCAGTTGCTCGCTGTGGCCAGAACGATGAAAGGCATGGTGATGATCAGCGGTTATGACACTGACGTGTATAACGACATGCTGACAGGATGGGTGAAGTCGGAGAAAGCCTCACGCATTAGCGCTGGACGCGGTACGAAAGTACGCACTGAGTGTCTCTGGCTTAACCAGACAGCACAGCAGAAGCGGGAGGCCGCCCAATGAGCAACATCGACAAACAGGCGCTGCGTGGTCAAAGCGTTGAAGGATCGTTTTACCTGGTGGAATGCTGCAATTGCGGTGAAATGTACCCCAGCAACCTTCTGGATGGTGGAGAAGCAATTGCTGACTCCGGGGATTACGGCGATTGCTACTGCCATCTGTGCGGAGCAGATGACACGGAACGGGCGGATTGGGGAGACGTAAATTCGAATGAAGCAAAGGCGTGGAATTTTCAGCAGAAGCGCATTGAGGCGCTGCTGGATGAGTTGGAGGCCAAAGACAGAAAGTTGATTGAGATTCTCACGCCGAACATGCTGCTGCCGGTGATTGACGACATGGATGAAGACAATCTGCGTCACGTTATTAAGACAGTATGCGAAAACTACTCGTTGCTGCACGCGAAATGGGAAGCCGCAGGGGATCGTGCTGAGGCAGCAGAGAAGCGGATTGCTGACCATCGAGAAACCTTGCTTGCAGCACGTAGTCACGTAATGCAGTGCGCACGCCTTGGTGATGCCCATGCTAATGGCGTGCTTCAGGCTATCGACCGCGCCGCAGCCGGTAAAGGAGATGCATCATGATCGGGGGGATTGCATCCGTTGTATATCGCATTGGCAGTCCAGATGGCTCAGAACATCATTTTACTGAGAACAAGGAACACGCTGAGATTGCGAGAAAAAATGGTTATGAAGTGTTGGAGTTTGTCCTTGCAAATAGTAACCCAATATACCAGGAGAGGAGGTTTCAGTTTATCGGCAAGAGGCAATTAGAGTATTGGGCTGATATTGAAAGTAGTACGTACCAATATTTACCAGAGAGCGAAAGGCGGATTATTTACATTGCCATGCCACTCATGGGCGGGGGGGATAACGCATGATCACCTTCACCAAAGAACAGCTTATCGCTTCTGCGCACGCGCGTATTGAGTTTGCAGAAATGATGCTGGCTGGAGAGTTAGAGCCTCTCAAAGAACGCACATGGTCAATTGAGCTTGAGATGGCACGTATCGCGCTGGCATCGCTCGAAGCGGAGCCGGTGGCGTGGCTGTGGTCACACAGAAAACACCCGAGCGAAGTCACGCTCGTTCGGCCTGAAGATGATGAGCGAGCAGAAGGGGCCCATTGGTCAGGGTGGAGTTGTCAGGCGCTATATGCCGAACCTGTAACGACGGGTTACAAGTTGCCGGAGGGTTGGGTGGCTTGCAGTGAGCGGATGCCGGAGCGTGAAATCGATGTTCAGGTTTATTGCTCTGACAAAAAAGAACAAATGGTCGGCTACATGGAGCGTAATGAGCTGGATGGTTATTTCCGCTTTGCGTCATTACCTAACGGTGGTGGCGTTTACTGCCAGCCAACGCACTGGATGCCACTGCCAGCAGCACCGCAGCAGGAGGTGAAGTGATGGCGCTGACTCACAGTGAGCTCTGCGTGCTGGCCTGTAAATTCCTCCAGAACAACGGCTTCAAAGTTGCGTTTCATGATCGCTTTGTTGCCGCCGTGTCTACTGGTGAGCAGCCTGATGCGCTGGGGTTCAGAAATCTGGCCTCATGCCTGATCGAAGTGAAGTGTTCGCGCGCTGACTTCCTGGCTGACCGTAAGAAACCATTCCGCAGAATGCCAGGCGAAGGCATGGGTGACTGGCGATTCTTTATGGCTGAGCCTGGTTTTATTGAGGTGCATGAACTTCCTCCCGGATGGGGATTACTTCATGTGAAAAATGGCCGGGTCTATAAAGTTCATGGGTGGCCTGGAAATGCGATGTGGTGCAATAAATCATCAAAGCCTTTCGTCGCCAATAAGCAGGCAGAATGCGATTACATGTACAGCGCACTTCGACGCATGCAGATGCGTGGCCATCTTGACCAGGTATATGACGGTCTTCCAAGCTTCCCTCCTCCGGAGGTGGCCAATGCCTAACCCATTCGACGCATAACAAACCCGCACATCGCGGGTTTTTCTTTATCCGGAGTCACCATGCACGCTAATCCTATTATCTGGCTCATAGTCGGAATTATGGCTCTGAGCGCTATCTCTTCACTCATTCACATGTCAGAGGGATTGTTATGGCTAAATTTGCTGCGGGCGCGTTAGTGCAGCTTAAGTCTGGAGGCATCAGAGGGATGGTTGAGAGCCAGATTGAACCGGATAGCGACCATCCGAAATACTGGTGTAAGTGGGATGACGGCAACTACTCGGTGCATCACGAAAACGAACTACGCGCGGCTACTGTTGATGAGCCTCGCGTGTATAAGAAATTAGCGTAAGGAGATGATGATGGGTTCGAAGGAATACATCCACATAATCGCAGAGAAATTAGGTACCGCAATATTGAAATTCGACGGGCCAATTTATGACGATTATTGCAGATTGGTTCATGAAGGACACACATACAGAATCACATCCAGCATGAGTGTTGAAAAAGCTTGCAATGGTCTCCTCTACTCAGATGAAGACTCTATGAAGTTAGAGATGAGGCTTAAGTCTAAAGAATGGAATGGCGAGGGATTGCCTCCGGTGGGGTGTCGCGTAGAGGCCTATTACGGCGGGGAGTGGGTAGAGGCTACCGTTGCTTACACTGGGCGACCTGAAGGGCATAGTGATGCAGTAGCATGGAAGGAAGCGCTCGTGTTTGACTGCAAGACAACGCGTCCGTTCTGGGCTGATGGATTACGCCCTATCCGCTCAGAAGCAGATAAGAAGCGAGCTGAATGTGTAATCGCACTTTCACGCATCGACCCTCAAGCTATGCCATTTGAGTACGGAGACAAGCACTCAGACGGTTCTCTGATTGGTCCTTTCTGGTATGAGCTCTACGACGCTATAGCAGCCGGAAAGATTCCACACATCCGCATCGACTAGACCGCCGCAGGGCGGTTTTTTATTGGAGATAGATAATGGACGTAAAAGCATTTATTGAATGGCTACAAACTCTTCCACAGGACGCAATCGTTCAGGTTATCCACCATTCAAATGGCACTGGATACTACGACCAAGGAGGGAATATTGATATCAGGGATTTCACGCCAGCCCCAGCGACAGAAGAAAATAAGTGGACTGAATATTTCGAACTTTATCGAGATAGAAATGGCAACGCCACTTTGCTTCTTGGTAGCACAGGAAACTAACCATGTAATCACACAGCCTCACACTCGATGAGGCCTGTGCACTCAATCACCTTCCCTGCCAGATTCCCAATCCGGAGATAAAACCTATGCGCGAACTTCGCGACGACTCCCTCATTGACATGAAGTTCATGATGGAGGATGCTGGCTTTACGGCGAAATACTTCTACTCCCAAATCAACGCCGGTCACCTACCAAAACCTATCAAGTACGGCCGCTCATCAAGATGGATGTATGCCGACTATCAAAACTGGAAACGCAGCTTTCTTCCTGACTTCAAAAAAGCATCATGACCACGCTTTGTGGGCATAATTGCGGGCATAATTTTTTCCACTTCTGCATTTCCTCATATATCCCCTGCAGTTATACTCATTATGCGATGTCTGCAGGGGACACCATTTCTTCATTACCCGTCATTTCCCACCATTACCAAATCCCTTGATATCGTTGTCACACAATGCGGCCGACGTTACCGCACATTACCCAACATGGATTGACTCCACCAAACTATTGCGGGCATATTGTGGGCACACTGCAAAATGACCACGGATTTATGCCCACATGCTTACGGTAAAGCAAATCGACGCAGCCAAACCAGCGGAAAAATCATATCGCCTCGCAGATGCTGGGGGGCTTTTCCTGTTCGTTCCTCCATCAGGTAAGAAGGTATGGCGTATGCGTTACCGGTTTGAAGGAAAGGAAAAGACGCTGGTCATTGGCCCATACCCTGAAATATCTCTCACCGAGGCCAGGGCTAAACAGTCAGAAGCAAAAATGAAGTTGCTGACTGGAGTTGATCCGGCCGAGCAGAAGCAGGCATTAAAGAAGAGAGTGAAAGAAGAAGCCGCTGACTCGTTCGGTGATATCTTCCGCGAGTGGCATGCGCATAAATCAAAGGTGTGGTCTAAGGGATATGCTGACGAGATGATGAGCATGTTCACAGACGATATCCTGCCCGTCATTGGTCACTTACGCATGGATGATGTGGAGCCCATGACACTGCTGAAGATAATCAGGATATTCGAAGACAGGGGAGCAATGGAACGCGCCGATAAGGCAAGGCGCAGGTGTGGCGAGGTATTCAGTTATGCGATCATAACTGGCAGGGCTAAATATAACCCTTCCAGAGACCTCGCAGGAGCGATGAAGGGGTACAGGAAGAAGAACTACCCTTTCCTTCCTATGCACCGCATACACGAATTCCAGCGGGCTTTAAATGCTTATGGAGGATGGATTGTTTCGAAGATAGCCGCACAGATTCTTCACTATACGGCTATGCGCACAGTGGAATTGCGTTCGCTGGTATGGACGGGAATTGATTACGAAACCAGGCTAATCAGTGTTGACCCTTCAGTCATGAAAGGCAGGAAGCTACACGTAGTTCCGATGTCAGATCAGGTTATCGAACTATTCAAGTTCCTGCAACAAATCACTGGACAGTATGAGCTGTGCTTCCCTGGTAGAACCGACAGGAAGAAGCCTATCAGCGAGAATGCTGTGCTCGGCGTGATACGCAGCATTGGATACGAAGGCCAGACGAGTGGTCATGGCATGCGACATCAGTTCAGTACAGTCCTGAACGAGAAGCACTGGAACAAAGACGCGATAGAGATGCAGCTGGCGCACGTAAGCGGCGGAACCCGCTCAGTGTACAACCATGCTGAATATCTCGATACGCGCCGTGAAATGATGCAGTGGTGGGCTGATTATCTGGATGAGAAGGTAACTTAACAGCTAAAGGGTATATTATGGGTGAAATAATCACACAGGAAAGGCTGCGGCAACTTATTGATTACAATTGCGAAAATGGCGAGTTCCATTGGAAGGTTAGCCGGGGTTGCTCCCACACCGGGAAGAGACTTCATTCAGTGGATAGTAGCGGTTATCTCCAGTCAAAAATTGATGGAAGATACTATCTTCTTCACAGACTGGCATGGCTGTATGTTTACGGGTATTACCCATCAGGATGCATAGATCATATAAATAGAGACAGGCTTGATAACCGCATATGTAATTTGCGGCTAGCCACTAACGCAGAAAATTGCAGAAATGCCGGAAAGAGAAAGGATAACACTAGTGGAGTCACTGGAGTAAGTTATACAAATGGCAAATGGAGAGTCAGGGTAATGGTTAATAAAACCACATTGTACCTTGGAAACTACCAGGATATTGAGCTGGCCGAATTAATAGCCATAGAAGCAAAAAACAAGTTCCATGGCCCATTCTCTCCATACAATTCTCAATGCCTGGATGAGAAGGTGGCATAGCGCCACCTACATCACCGGGCAATCATCAAACTCACCCAGCCTCATGTCATTTATGCTATACGTGATTACCCCGAAGATTGCATCCGGGCTCGTGCCGTCATCGTGCACCGGTATCTCTTCTCGCCTGCCCGTCTGTAAATCTTCGAGGTGAGGCTTTGGGTGATTGCGATATCGCTTAATCCTCAGCTCACCTTCCATTCTGCAAACCAGCAATGATCCATCACACGGCCTCAGTGATGCGTCAACGACGAGTAACGCTCCATTGAGAATCCCTTCACGGTAGTGCGTTGCACCCGCTCTCATGAAATACGTAGCCGCTGGCCTGGTGATGATGCGCTTGTCGAGCGATATGCGCTCTTCAACGTAGTCTTGTGCTGGACTCGGGAATCCCATAACTCACCTCCGATAGATGCTGTATATGCATACAGTATTATTGATCGGTGGTGTCGATCAATAGCGTTTGTAGTGCTACACTTCAGACCTTTCAGAATTCACTGATTTCTATAATGTTAAAGTTATTTGCTAGGTACACATCTATAGGTGTTATCAACACACTCATTCACTGGGTTGTGTTCGCTGTTTGCATATACGCATTCCATACAGGTCAGGCACTTGGCAACTTCGCCGGATTCGTTGTGGCTGTGTCTTTCAGCTTCTTCGCCAATGCGAGATTTACGTTTAAGTCCTCCACAACAACCATGAGATACATGCTTTACGTAGGATTCATGGGATCACTGAGCGCGATTGTTGGATGGTGCGCAGATAAGTCTGGCATGGCTCCTATCATCACGCTAATCGCGTTCTCCTCAATCAGTCTGGTGTGCGGTTTTATCTATTCAAAGTTCATTGTCTTTAGGGATGCGAAATGAAAATTTCTCTTGTCGTTCCGGTATTTAATGAAGAGGAAGCAATTCCTATCTTCTATAAAACCGTTCGGGAATTTGAAGGGCTTCAGCAACATGAAGTCGAGATAGTCTTTATAAATGACGGCAGCAAAGACGCGACAGAATCAATTATTAACGCTCTTGCTTTTGCAGACCCGCTTGTGGTTCCGTTGTCTTTCACTCGCAACTTTGGGAAAGAACCAGCTCTATTCGCCGGGCTTGACCATGCGACCGGTGAAGCTATTATCCCGATTGACGTAGACTTGCAGGACCCTATAGAGGTCATTCCTCACCTGATAGAGAAATGGCAGGCCGGGGCAGACATGGTTCTTGCCAAGCGCTCTGACCGCTCTACAGATGGCAGATTGAAGCGTAAGACTGCTGAGTGGTTCTATAAGTTACATAACAGAATAAGCAGCCCACAGATTGAGGAAAACGTAGGAGACTTCCGCCTGATGTCTCGTGAAGTAGTAGAGAACATCAAACTCATGCCTGAGCGCAACCTGTTTATGAAAGGTGTTTTATCGTGGGTTGGTGGTCGCACTGAAGTTGTTGAATATGCACGCGCTGAACGAATTGCTGGAGTCTCGAAGTTTAATGGTTGGAAATTGTGGAATTTGGCTATAGAGGGGATAACAAGTTTCTCTACTTTTCCGCTGCGTATGTGGACTTATATAGGATTAGCCGTTGCTGGAATGGCGTTCCTTTACGGATCATGGATGATATTTGAAACATTGGCATTCGGCAATCCTGTCCGTGGCTATCCTTCTATTCTTGTTTCAATACTATTCCTTGGAGGTGTTCAGTTGATTGGAATTGGAGTGCTCGGGGAGTATATTGGCAGGATTTATATTGAAACAAAAGGGCGACCGAAGTACCTAATTAAAAAGCAAGCAAAATAGAAACGGAATATTTTATGACTTCTTTCATTAAATCTAGATTTTTATCAATGGCTTTATTTGCGGTTTTATCAGCGATTTCACTCTACTTTTTTCTAGTTTCACACCCAACAGTCATAATGTCCGGAGATGACTGGGGAAATCTGACTTCTACAAGAGCTTTTTATCCTCAATGGGGTATTGCAAACCCCATTAAGGTAATGCCAGAACTAGGCTACCCTTTATTTGCAAGGTTATCCACATTTCTTATAATGCCACTTGGCTTTGGGTTCCTTGAATCATTTTCTATCATAACAGCAATTTTCATCACTATACTTTTATCTTTGTTTTTGCATCAACTATTCCTGCTATTTAATGTTACTCTTTCATCTGGATTTATACGATCATCTATTTTTGTTGTTTTTTTCTATGCTTTGATATTTTTCATTTTCTTGAAAGATGGCAACCATGAAAACTTATACATGCTATGGGAGGTTAACATAACATGTTTTTATCATTATATAGCACCAGCTTTAATAAACTCCTCACTATCTCTATTTATAATAAGAAACTACAGGTATCTTGATCTTAGCAGCCTAAAAAGAAAAGGTTTTTTGCGGTCATCTTCAATATTTTTTGTTTCATATATTGCTGTTTTTTCTAGCTTGTTTGCAAACATTATACTGGCTGTTGTTTGCGGCGTTTGTCTCTTACTATCATTAATTAATAATGGCTTCTCATTGACAAAGACGTTGAAAGATAATTTGTTGCAAGTATTCACGATGACGGCCTGGGTTGTTTCTGTTATATTTGAGGCTAACGGAGGAAGGGCTGCAAGTCTTGGTTCTGGATCACTTGATATAGTTGGGTCATTGGGCGTATTCAAATACCTAGTTGAGCAAGTCCAACCTGCCTTGTTATACCCGGCGGTTGCTCTGATTTCAATTGGATTCATAACATCGCTGTATTCCTTAATAAGAAATAAAAATAGAGATAAAGGAATTATTTTATTTATAGTGGTTACCTCAGGATTGCTAACTTTCATAGCGCTTATTCTATTGTGCGCCAGAGCAGGAAGTTATTATGCTGCGAGGCCTGTTGTGATGTGGGGCGCATTCCTTTATTCATCATTGACTGTTTTCATTACCATTGATATTTTTTCTAATTTCTATAATAGGTTAATTAATACATTACTTGCATTCCTTGCATTCACGCTAGTTTATCAAGGATTAACTTCTGACTCTACTCTTAAGCAGTCAATTAATCTTAACTTGAGCTATATACAAGCCAAGGCGGTAAGTCAGAATATAATAGATAAGGTTGTATCAACAGATTTAAAAAATGGAACAAACATGATTTTGTATGTGCCTAAAGGTGATGATCACGATAACTGGCCATTCCCAATTTATGAAGGACAATTCATAGGGAGGGCGTTAAAAACCTATGGAATTATAAAAAATGAAATATATATTGAGGTTAAACCTGATGTTTCTCTGAACATGAAAATGTCTGTTCCTCTTAATTAAGAATGCTATCGGCAGGGCTTCCCTGCCGATATTTTTAAGGCCTTAAGGATATGCAACTACTGCGCCTGCTGTATTATAGTTATTAGCACCCCTAGTAACAATGTCAGTGGTTGATAGCGTTCCTCCCAATGTATTAAATATATTGCTCTGGTAATTCAAGAAGTGCTTCCCACTGGTCGGCGTTGTTGCTTCAACCTGCAGATCTGCTCCAAACCCTGTAACAAAATTACCAGAAACTAATGCAGAAACTGATTGCTGTCCAGTCTTGTTAAAAAGACACCTCATCCCAAACTGGCCTGTTGATGAAGAATATTGGTCTATTCTGTTGCCGGATGCTAATATTTTCCCACTAACTAAACCACCAAACGTTAGCGCCGTGAAAGAGAAAGATCCTCCTTTTGTGAATATGAATTCGTTATCTGTAATCTTCTGGCTCTGACTTAACGCAGTTGAGAAAGTGCCTGTATCAAGTCTAACGTTCTCAAACCTGTTGCCGTGGAACGTGACGAATGCACAGTTTTCCACTTTGACGAAAGCCTGCGTATTTCCAGCCGTGCTGCGGAATGTGTTATTGATGAAACTAACATTCATCAACCCGCCCACAGTTCCAGTGTAGTATACGCCGCCAATTACGTAGAAGTTATTTGAACCAGAGCCGGTGCAAATGTTATCGGCAAACGTGATATTACCGCTTAGTCCGATAACAGTCAGCGCACCGTTTGCAGCGTCTGCGGCTGTGTTTCCTGTTGCTGAGCTGTCAACACAAGATTCAAAATCAATACAAACGTCTTTGCAGCCAACGACTGTGTTGCCATTGACAACAATACGCGTACCCATCGCCCCCCAAATCCCGCCTACTGTATTGTATACGATATTACCAATAATGGTTCCGTCGTAGCATTTACGATCAGCCGCCAAAGAACCTGCGCCCTCAGCCGCGCTAAGACCATCCCCACCCCACCATTGAATTCCCTCCTTGTGGCCAGAGATAAAGTTGTTAGCAACCGTAAATCCTTTTGCGTAATTAATGAGTACGGCAGCAATCTTGAACGGGCCACCCAGAACGCCAGTGCCGTCACCTTTAATAGTGTTATTTACTACTTTGATGTTGTGGCAATAATCGGCATCGTCGGTAATCAGCGCATAAGTTGAACTCACGTCATTTGAGATGAGTGGGTTAGGAGCTTTAACAGGCTTGCAAGAGAATAGCCCTATGTTTGTAGTACTGTTATTTTCAACGGTTACATCATTGCACGAAACGGAATTTATCGCCGTAGTCTCGCTGTTCGGTCCTGAGAATTTAAAACCATGGATATAAATATTATTTTTTGAAATCCCGTTAAGAATCGCGCGCCCCATTAGGTCGTCATTGTGGGTCATTGTTGCACCTTCACCTCTGTGCTCCTGACCGCTCTGAAGTGTTAATGAGCCTGCACTTACAAGAACATTGCTTAACCCTGCATAACTTATTACTTTTGCCATAGAATTAATGGCACTTTGAACTGCAACTGTATCATTATTAACACCATTGCCAATGGCACCAAACATTTGCGGGGTAACAACTTCTGAATTGATTCTAATCCATGCTGCGCCGCCTGTTGTTTTTATTATTGTTCCATTATTATCTGCATAAGAGTCGCCTGGAATAACCGCTCTGAACTGACCACCACCCATACCTGTACCATTAGTATGTTCTCTTAAAGTTATTCTTTGTTTATTGTAGTATGGTTCTATTGTACGCAATGTGGAAATGTCCTGGCATTCTCCTATAAGCCTTAATCCATCTTCTTTAGCAAGGTCATCTCTCAACCTGGAGTCCCCTACAGACTGCCATGCTCCTAAACTCACTCCACCTGTTGATTCCGGGCTTGAAGCGGCAGGAACAGATTTTGGTAGGTTTCCTGACCAGTAATACCAGCTTTTAGTTGACTCATCCCAAATAAAATCCGTGCGTGATTCAAGTGACCCTCCTACTGCAAAAGAAAGAGAACCATCAAAAAACCCAGACAATTTTTCATTGACTTCATCTACAGATGGTACGTCAAGATTAGCGCGAGCTTGGGTTGTATTTGTCAGCTCTGACAAATTATTTTTTGCTCTAAGGAAATGCGTTACAGGAAGCTTTTGATCTGTGCTGTTTTGGTTTATTAAAAGTTGAGCGGTATCTACCGTATCTGTTGCTGCTGGTAAATCTGTTAATTTTACTTTCTGTTCGGCCATTTATGCAGTCCTGTACCATCCGGCAAGTTTAACGTATTGGTTAATTACTGAAAATTGAGCTCCTTCTCCTGAAGTTCCTGTTTCTCCAGAAACCACATGATCGTGAGCACCAATAGCCAAAGTATGGGAATGCGGGTAACTAGAGGTGTTTGTTGATTGAGTAGAAATTATATCGTCACTACTACCATCATAAGCCCCACCCGCCAATGGACCGATACTACGGAGTGGAACTGTGTGGGAGTGGGTGTCCTGGGATGTATTTTTTGTTCCGTAATCAAATTGATCTGTTCGTAAATTTACCGAATGCACGTGCGGCGCGACATTAGCGCTTGAAAGAGCAACGTTATCACTACCACCCTGCTGTAAAACATCGCTTCCACTACCATTTGCAAGACGAATGGTTTTTCCAGCTCCAGGAATCCTTGCCCAAGTAGAGCCCTGCCAGATTGCGTTTGGGTTTACGTCATTCGCGAACCATTCGACCTTACCGACCGGATACCGCATGTTGAATAAGGCTGTTGCAAGCGCGTCAAGAGTGATTGAACGGTCATTACCACTCTGGTTTATATGCATGAGGTCGGTAGGTGTAGCGCTGGATGCAGACGGTAAATCAGTAAGATACTTGAGAAGAATGTCAGCCATTACGCCCCCTCAAGCGCTGATACTCGCGCCTTCAAATCTGTGATTTGCGCGTAAAGGTCATTCAATAGGGTATTGAGATGATTAGCAGCAAGTTTGCTACCCGCTGAAATAGAGCCGTCTGGCATGCGCACAGGTGGAACGAAGCCGCTTGCAAGTATTTCATCCGGAACTGGTTCTTTGTTTTTCTGTCCATCAGCATAAGTAACGTCAGTTGCTGCAAATGATGTGATAGCCATTTAATTTCTCACTTAGGCATAGCGCCGCAGAGCATCGTCCCGTTGACGCCATAGTCACGGGAGAAAATAAGAAGATAATCGTCGTCAGCGACGCCGAGATAATAGTCGTTTACTTCGAGGACCCCGGAAACTGAGCCTGCGGCGTCAAGGTAGGAACCTCCGATGAATACAGAGCCGCGGTTGAGTCCTAGTGCGGTGTCGGTATCTACCTGCATTGCTGTGTTATCTCCGACCTGTAACGCCTGGCCTGAATTGGTGTCTATTCCCGCCAGGGAGAAACCGTTTAGCCCATAATCGTGCGTTGAATAGGCTCGTACGCCAGCCACAGAAGCGCGATCGACGATGGCATTGATGTTTGTGGGTACATAAGGTCCGGTTGCGTGAACGCTGAATGCGGCAGGATAGAGCTCAACTAGTTCGACATCAGTGCTTGAAGTAGTGGTTGCTGTTACGACCATTACGTTATCTGGCGTTCCGCTGAACGCAGTCGCCAGTTTCGCCTGCATGATTGCCCGGCGATAATCATCGTCAGACATCCCATCCCGCCCGACATCAACGTACTGACCAAACCTGTCCAGCTCTATACCGTGGGCGTTGTAAATGCTTTGCGTCTGGTAGATGTATTTGGCGCGCGCTTCAATTTCAGGATGAAGTACGCCAACTGCAGCAAAGAGGTCGGGAACCTGCCCACCCTTTTCAAGCCAGTCAGAAGGCCTCTGTCGTATCAGCGCAAGGAAATTGATATCAACCCATTCATCAGACACCTGTGACCTCCACATTGGCAGCCGAGAACGAAGCGAAGGAGTTTTCAGCAACGGAAATGTTACTTTCGGCAAACGTAGTTCCGTCAGTACTGACTGTGATGGTCATCTTCCCGATGCCGGTGGTATTGGCGTAGATGTAGCCATAAATGCGCTGGGTAATAACGTCATCACCAAGGCCAAGCGTCGCACCGTAAGCAACAACACCTTTCTTAATAGCGTCCACAACAGCAGCTGGTAAAGGCTCCTCAGTATCCAGGAGAACAACGTCAACTTTGACGTAAATATCTACTTCAGTGGGTCGTGAGAAGTTAACCAGGTGCGGCCTTTCATACCGGTCATATACAGTGATCGCAATTGAGCCGTATGTAGCTATACCAGCACCTTTGTACTTCCATATAGCGTCAGCAATATCCTGCTCCAGCCCGCCTGAAACGATAGTGTGGATGGCTTTTGGAGGAATGCTGTCCACTGTTGCCATAGTGTCGTTTTCAATGACTTTGGCTAAGGTTACGCCGCTGACTTCCGTAATAAGGCGCGTTTCAATTGCCGGGATGGTTGCTGCGCCGCCTGATGACGCCCTGCTCTGATACAAACGTTGGCGATAATCCGTGTCTGATTCCCGGTCGGAGCCGGTAGCCCCCTGAACGAGGTTGTTAACTCCGGTCCATCCGGTGATCGCACTTACAGGATTATTCAGTCCGCCAACAGGAACGACAATCTGACCGGCTTCCGTGGCCTCAAAGATTGCCGGGGAGCCAATCAGCTGCCATGACAGACCAGCGCTTAGAGAAACTGCGTAGCCTTCAATGAGGTTTTCGGAGGTGAGCCTGATTACTGAACCATTTGCCGTTGCTGAATACTGGCTTGTTGAGTCAACCACAGCAGCAAGACCTGTCGCAATGGTGTTTACGGTGTCTCCGGCTAATTTGGTGTAGGTATGGTCAACGCCTGCAATCCGTACCGTGTAACTGGTTTGAGTGTTGTTAGACACCCTCACCTCTCCGTCCAGAAGCGTAGAGCGTGAGATGGTGTAATCTGCCGTCAGTCTGAACTGATAATTACCGAACGACGCGAGAGACCCAGCAGGAACAAGACGTGATTCAGTGCCATAAATAACGGCGTTAACTTTTGTCGTGGTTTTACCATGCCTGGTAATGCCACCCATCCAGTCGCCAAGAGCATCAAGAGCGAATCCCTCAGCAGAAGCAAGAAACCGGCTCGCCCACAACTCCTCTTCAGTTTCAAAATGAATTGCGTTTTGCTCAGCTTCAATTCCGATCCACTGCCCTGTGGTCGAATCTGCCTCTCTGTTAATCGGTCCTACGACCGTCTCCATTGCATCACCGATTTCCTGAACCATCTCCGGTAATGTTGGCTTGTCAAAGCCTGTCGCAGTAATGTAATCAGCCATATGCACCTTATTTCAGGCATAAAAAAGCCCCGCACATTGGCGAGGCATATTGAAGGGGTTATTCATTAGGGGTACTGCACCAACCCATAATCAGTGTTGGCTGTAAACTCTATGCTCAGCTTTCGCTCTGCCCGGTCAAAGTTGTAGGTAAACTCAACTATGCCTGTAACACCTTCTACAGAGAGAATTTCTGTACGGATGGCTGATAGCGCACCATTAAGCGTTACCTGCTTACCGAGAATATCTTGTAAGTAAGGCGCTCCGAATTGACTATCAAGGAACCACTCTCCGCGCCACAGGTTAAGTCTGAACTCGACCTGCTGCCTGACGCGCTCAGCTCCATCTACGTACTGAAGCAGGCCGTTAGTGAACACGACTTTGTTATCTGTAAGTCTGAAATCAATCATTAGTTCTCCGGACCGCCTGTTGTGCCACCACTATCACCCTGGTGGCGGTGAGTGCCGATTCTGATGCCATTGATGACCACATCACCAATCACCTGCATCGTGCCGGTTATGGTAGCTACCGATGTTTCACCACCTGAGCCAGTCATGCCGCCCTGATAGGTAAATAGCTGCTCAACGGTCATGCTTCCTTTGACTGTGTGTAATGGGGTTGTTTCTTCCACCCCGCCTGGCGCATTTATGGTCATTTTCCCGTTGGCATCGATAGCAATGAAGGCATCGCCAAAATACATCCTCACGTCATCGTTGCCAGGGACTGCATCACTATAACCAGCACCAGGGATAACGTATGAGTCGATGATATCGAATCGCCTTGTATCGTCGCTGCCATCGGTTGCCTGCTGGCAGACCACCAAAAGGCAATTATCACCAGCCTGGACGGGGCCTTTCAATCCGGCCTGACCGTTTGAAAACTGCGGCCATACCATGCGCAAATCGCTGAGTACCGGATAGGCATTGGTATCGCCATCTGCGTATATTTTCTCTCCATCAGGCTTTACCGTTACCTTGCCACCTGAGTAACTAACCACGGTACATGGAAGGGCAGTGTTTACCGTGTCCATTTCCGAGCTGACAAGCCGCCTTAGCGCTTCCACTACATCACTGTTATCAGCCATCAGATAAACCTCAATAGCGCTTCTACGCTCCATTCCTGCCCGTGTGTATCACCGGTGTAATGTGCTTCTTCAACCCTGAAGAACTCCCCGTCTATGCCGCGTGATTTAAGCTGCACATACGCGCCAGGATAAATGGCAGGGTTAAGCAGTGATTTAACCCGGTAGCCCTGCACCTCAAGAGTGACCCGGTCTTTGAGCTTTGCCGTTGGATCTTCGACATCCACCACCGTCCTGACGATACCTTTCTGACCATATTTGATGCCCTGCTTGGCTGCAGTCTTCTCGGTCATGGTTTTAGCTTCACGACGTGGATAGCCGATCATGCCGGTTTCTTTCGACAGCACAACAGCCGTGTCTGCATAGACACCACCTTTTTTGATAATCTGTATTTCGCTATCCTGAGCGCTCCACTCCAGCCCCAGATAATTACAGACTCTGTCCATGGCATCACGAACCCTGCCGTTATAGGCATATCCTCCTACGTACTGCTTATCCTGAACCTTGCTGATGCTCTTCTTGATTGGCAGCCCGAAGTTTTTCGCCACCCCATCCAGCACGGTCATTGCTGACGTATTTGGAGGGAAGGAAACGCTAATCTTGGCGTCGCGTAAAGGTATGACGCTGTCCCTTAACTCCATTTCCGTGATGATGTCAGGACCATCCTGATATGTCAGGCTACGGCATGTGGTACCAGTAAAGATGGTGATAGCGCCGATATCATTGACGTAGCCAGCCTTGATGATGACCACGTTATTTACGGTCTCCATCAGAGTGATTGTCGTGGGGGCAGCGTTGTAGATTTTGAGTGATGCTTCGTTGGCGGTTTTGCTGGCTGTTTTGGTGATGTCGAACTCGAATCGCAGGTCTTTAATGCTTACGGCCTCACCCTGAGGCTGGCCTACAATGATTTCACCCGTTCGCAGAAACAAACTCATCTATTTCTTCCTCAGTGGCATACACCAACAGGTGATCGCCTCCAATCGAATCGATATCAGGGCGTACCTTTTCACCATAGGTACGGATGAAGTAGATATCTCCGGAGAAGTTATCGAAACTGAAGTTCTTTAGAAGCGGGTAATTCTGTACAAGTTTAACTCCAGTTATGATGGGCAATGACTCACGGTCATAGATACCAAGCGACCAGAAGCCAAAGCGTTCATTCCATCGCAGACGAAGCGTAACCGGTGTATCGTCGAAAACAGCCTGCAATGTCTGGTCAGTAAATCCAGCCTGAAAATTTAGTGGGGTCATGGGGTGACATTACCTATGATGTTGCCGAGATATTCCTGAAGCTTGCCGCCCGAGCCAGATAACCCATCCAAAGCCTGGCTCAGGATTGAACCCGTATTCTTGCCAACGTTTTTGGTTGGCGTAGCCCGGTTAGCCGTAGCTGGGTCTGCTGAGTTAGATGTTCCGGCTTTAGCGGTAGCGCCATTACTGGTCGCATCCGTTTTCCTGACGCCTACACCAGGCGGAACCTCTGTCGTAGCTGTGCTGACGATGTTTGCCTGAACAGCATCTATCGTAAAGTTTACCGCAT
>AKZA01001883.1_pt1 | contig 90446 bp, 154 predicted proteins | sample 456438 | NCBI WGS metagenome assembly AKZA01 (sample SAMN02954239, study PRJNA169114) | insect gut metagenome | biome: terrestrial; feature: insect; material: gut | host: Agrotis sp. | place: China: Hangzhou, Zhejiang | collected 2010-10 | reverse complement strand
GTTCGTAGGTCTGGGTAAAACCGTTGAGAACTACGACCTGTATCGTTATGGTTCAGGCGCATATTTCCCATCGGTAAATCTGACAGCTTCTAAATCAGGCTGTCCTGTTGTTGTAGATGTATTTGAAGCGCCTCTGGCAGGTCTTACCGGTGCTTATGATTCTCTTGAGGGTCATTACGAAAAAGATAGCACTGCAAACTTCTACAACCGTACCCAGGTTGAAATTGAAATGGAAGATGGTTCATTCCTCAAGGCGTGGATTTATCACATTGATGAAGACCAGGGTGATGCAAATCGTGTAGAGTCTGGTGACTGGTGTCTGCACAACCGTCCTAACTACTACAACGAACTTCCAGAGTAATTATCGGCAAAGAGGCTGGCATGTCAAAGCGTAAAATCAATGTAGTCTGGAGTACTGACGAAGGTAAGTTTGAATACGGATTCGTCGAAGAGTGCGAACTGGAAAACTTTGAATATCACATAGGCCAAAAGGTTGTTGTTCAGAATAATCTGATTCTGAGCAATTTCACTAAGGGTGTAATCTCTGGATTTAGTTTGTCCAGTATTGGCACTCCTCTGGCTCATGTGAACTGGTTGGAGGGTGCTCCACCACTGCGCATCCGACTGGACAAAATCAAAGTTGACCAGGCTCGGAAAGTGTGGATGCTTGTTCAGCGTAATGAAACTGTTCGTGATGGAATCGATTTCGCAACCGGTTCACGTTACATGGAAGCTCAGCGCGGAATTTATGGTCGTCGTTTCTTTACTCGTGAAGACGCGGAAGCCAGAGCTCGTCAGCTTGTGCGGGAATTTGGACATGAAGTCCTAATCTTGCAGAGCGTTGCGGTCTGTAATGCAGAAGGCCAAACTCGCACTATCAAGTAATCCTGCATTAATGGAATGCTGTTTGACATGGAAAAGGGAATTAAGTCATGAGCAAGTCTTATGGTAACAAACGCATTCTGGGTGACTCTCCGTGCCCAGTTTGTACAGCGGAAGGTCGTGACCGTACTGGTAACCATCTCCAGCACTGGATTAACGACGAAACGCAAGAACAGTGGGTCTATTGCTCCCGTGATGGATTCTACGAAAAGATTGACGAAGGTAACAAATCTGAATGGGAAGGTGTTCGTACAGAATATCGTGAACTGACAGAAGAGGAACGTGAAGCAGCGCTGTCTCAGGTGCGTGAGTTACCAATGATGGCTCTTGATTCTCGTGGTATTAAGCGAGATGTTGCTGAACGTTATGGCGTTCGAGTTGGACTTTCATCCACAAACCGTGAACCTATCTCTCACTTCTACCCGAAGGAGAAAGATGGTGTAATCATGGCGTACAAAGTTCGTATCCTGAATCCTAAAAGCTTCTATGCTGTAGGTTCGGGTAGTGGTTGTGACCTGTTTGGTATCAGCCAAGCACGAATGGGTGATGTTTATTCTCAAAAGCTATTTATCTTCGAAGACGAACTCAGTGCAATGTCTGGTTTCCAGGTGTTGGTTGAGAACAGCAAATCAACTTATAAGCCAGCGTGTGTGTCGTTGCCTGATGGTTCTAAATCAGCAGCTTCGGCTTTAGCTCGTAACCGGCAGTTCGTTGATTCATTCGCTGAAATCGTTGTCTGTATGGACAATGATGAGGCTGGTGATGATGCTGTAAACACGATTCGTGCTATGTATCCGAACGTGAAGATTGCACGTATTCCAAAGGGCTTGAAGAAGGATGGTTCTCCTGTAAAGGATGCCAATGACCTTCTGATGGAAGGTCGTAATTTAGAGCTGAACAACATCCTGCGTTTCAATGCAGCTAAAGAATCTCCAGCAGGTTCTGCAACTGTAGCTGAATGCTTGGAAGATGCTCTGAAGAAGCCAGAGTGGGGTCTGTCTTTCCCTTGGGAAGGTCTGACCAACTTGACCTTTGGTCTTCGATTCGGTGAAGTAATTTCTATTGGTGGTGGTGTAGGTGGTGGTAAGACTCTTCTCGCACACGAGATTGCGTCTCATATCATTAACGTACACAAGCACAAGGTCGGAGCTTTCATGCTCGAAGAGACTGTTGGCAACACTATCAAGAACATCGCTGGTAAATCAGCGAACATTCCTTTCCACCGTCCAGACGTAGATTTCGACCCCGACCTGTTGAAGAACGAGGCCATGAAGTATGATGGTCAATTGTTCTTGTACCGTAACTTCGGTCAAAACGATTGGGAAGATATCAAACGTTGTATGCGTTTCTGGGTGGTAGAGCATGGTGTTAAGTTCATCTTCTTGGACAACATCACCGCTCTGGTTTCTCATCTCTCAGCGACTGAAATCAACACTGAAGTTGCAAAGATTGCCGTTGAACTGGCTGGTCTGTGTAATGAGTTGAACTTCACTTGCTTCGTATTTTCTCACTTGAACCCACCGAAAACTGGTGCTCCGCACGAAGAGGGTGGTCAGGTCCAGGAAGTACAGTTCACTGGTTCTCGTGCTCTGATGCGTTTCTCTCAGTTAATTCTGGGCTTTGAACGTAACAAGCAAGCGGACGGTGATGCTCGTAACCTGTCTCAGATTCGTCTGCTGAAAGACCGTAACTTTGGACAGACTGGTATTGTGCCAACTGTTTATAACCCAGTTACAGGTCGTCTGCGTCAACGAACTGAAGATGAGTATGATGCGAAGAATCCATTCAGCATTCCGGGTGCAGAACCTGAGGATGATGGTGGTATTCCACGAGATGATTCAAGACCATTCTAAGGATAGGACATGGCATTAAGAATTGCTTGTACCGATATTGAAACGAATAACCTGTATCTGGATGTAGACAAGTGGCATTGTGCTTGGATTATTGAGCCGACCACTGGTATCCGTAAAGGATATCGTCCTGAGCAATGGAAAGAATATCTGGAGGATTTAGCCGGATATGATATTGTGATTGGTCACAACGTGATTGATTATGACTTTCCAGTGCTTGCAAAACTGTTCCCGAATGAGTTCCGTATTAAGCGTGTCTTTGATACGCTGGTATTGAGCCGTATGTTAGAGCCTGACCGCCAAGGTGGTCATAGCCTCAAATCTTGGGGTGTTGCACTTGGTATCTTAAAAGGTACTTATGGTGAAGGTGAAGATGTTTGGGACGTTTTCAGCGAGGACATGTTTAACTACTGTGAGCAGGACGTTAACGTAACAGTCGCACTTTATTTGCACCTTTGTGAAAAGGCTGGTTTTGACCCGTTCAATCCACCATCGAGCTTAATCGAATTTTACAAATAACGGTGTAAGGATACCCCTCAAAGGCCACTACTATAAGGGTGGCCTTGCTAAAGGAATTAGCATGGATTCACTATTTGAAGTAAACGGAATTATGTTTAGTTATGACGAGTTATCAGACACAATTGTCTGCTCTGACCCGTATTCTTTCTACGACTCAGAAGAGTCAGAAGACTAAGGAAGGTCTAATGCTGTTATCTGCTCCTCAACTGCACCAACTCATTGACGATGGTGTGATTGACGCCCTGCATGAGAATGTGAATTCTGCATCTATTGATGTTCGTATTGGTGATGAAGTTCTTCTGGAGGTTCCATTCCAGAGACATTGTGTTGGTATCGGTCTTTATGATGATGTCCACGATGAACCAATTGACATTTCAGCTAAGCAATCTCCCGCCTTCCAAAAGGTCACAATTCCAGAGGAGGGAATCGTAATTGAGCCAGGTCAGTGCTTTCTCGCCCACACAGTCGAAACTTTCAATCTGCCTGACACCATCTCCGGGCAGTTTATCGAGCGTTCTACAGTTGCTCGGTGTTTCCTCGAACACATGCAAGCCGGGTGGGCTGACGCCGGTTGGCATGGCGCTCAGCTTACACTTGAATTCAAGAACATGAACCAGTTCCATCGCCTGTTAATCAAACCAGGTATGCGTATTGGTCAGATGGTGTTCTTCCAGCATGAAACTGTGGGTGAAGACTCATACGCTGTGAAGGGCAACTACAATAAGCAGCGTGGTGCAACACAGGCTTACGCTGGTGAAGGTCACACGGATAAGTGAGGTGTTGAATGAATCGTCGTCAGAGTCGTAAAGAACAGCGTCGTGAAGCCCTGAAAGAAACCACTCGTCACGCTCGTCGTGAAAGTGAAGAAGTACGGGTTGCGAAACCAGTGCATCCACTCAATGAGTTCCAAGCTGAATTGCAGGCTGAAATTCATGAGTCGCAGGTTGTTTTCGTAGACGCCCCGGCTGGATGTGGTAAGACTTTTATTATCATGTCAACCGCTATTGACTGGCTTAAAAAGAATAAAGTCAAGAAGATTATCCTTAGCCGACCTTCAGTTGGTATGGGTCGTTCTCTTGGTCTTCTGCCAGGTACAATGCGTGAGAAATTCGAACCATACCTGATGCCTTTGATTGATGTAATCAAAGAGCGTTATGGTCATGGCTTCTATGAATGTCAGCTCGGTAATGGCAACATTGAGTTCGTTCCGCTGGAATACCTGCGTGGCCGCTCTTTCAATGATGCAATCATCATCGTTGACGAATTCCAAAACACCAAACCGGATGAAGCATACTCAATCATGACTCGTCTGGGTGAAACATCTAAGCTCTTCTGCTTGGGTGACTCAGAACAGCACGACATGGGTGGACAGAATGGCCTTGAATGGTCAGTTGATTTCATTGACCGACATAATCTGGACGAATTTGCAGCCGTAGTGGAAGGCTCTTCAGACGATATCGTTCGAAGTGGTTTCTGTAAGGCAGTCGTTAAGGCTATGGAAGTTGAAAATGAGAGAAAGGATAAGTAATGACATTTAAGGTAATTAAGTATTTCGGTAGCACCTGCGCACCGTGTAAAGCCATCGCTCCAATCTTTGACAAAGTTCAGAAGGAACTTGAAGAAGAAGGTTTCGTATTTGAATCACGGAGTATTGATGAAGATACCTATCGAAACGAGGCTCGTACTTTTGGCATCCGTGGCATTCCTACTATCGTTGTGTTTGAGGATAGTGTACCTGTTGACATGAAGACTGGTATGCAATCAGAAGACATGCTGCGGAATTTCATCCTCTCAGCGGCACGGAAGGTGGAAAATGCTTCTTGATTATAACCATCGTGACAAGTTGAACCGCGTTATCCGTGGTGACGACATTGTTATCTGGTCGAACGGGAAATATAACCAACCTATTATGGTTGCACGAGTTGTTGGTGTAACCAAACAAAAGGTTCGTATCCATGTTCTGTCCAGCGGTAAAACAACCCTCTCCTACCCTAAAAACCTTGTAGTAATCACTCAGCAAGTGAATGCCAACCTTGAAGGTAATGTGGGTGCTAATATGGACTTAGAAGAGAGCCGATAGTGAAATGCTTCAAGTGCGATAGCACTCATATGGCATCTCGAACTTACACAATGAGAGAGCTCAAGAAGGGCTCTCCCAAACGTGGTAAGAATAAAGAGTACGTCACTATCACTGTAAAAGAGTGGAAGTGTCGTGATTGTCAATCCTGTTCCTTGGAATATTCACAATGAAAGTTGGTTTATTAATAGCTGATGGTGGTGACGGTTCGGCAAGCATTCATTATTTCAAAGATTTAATTTATGCTAGCCAGTTACAAGATTGTGACAATCACTGCGAAACTTTTGGCCTTAATGATAGTATGGATATCATTGATGTTCCAGAAGGATTCTACCCTCCAGGTGGATTCAGTGACTATGAGTGGGATTTGGAAGAATAATTAATAATGGAGTCATGGATGACTATTGAAGCTAAACTTGTTGATGTAATGGGTAATGATACTTCTGTTGTTAATGCAGCACGAGTCTCATATGGTGTAGTTCGTGAAGGTGAGATGAATGAACGAGATGTTCGTCTGGTTAAGTTCCTTGCTCGTGAGCGTCATGTTACACCTTTCCGTCATGCTACTATTACCTTCCGCTGTAAAGCACCTATTGCTATTGCCCGTCAGTTAGGCAAACACCAAGTTGGTTTTAGCTGGAACGAACTCAGCCGTCGATATAAAGATGGTGGAGTTGAAGTGTTTAAACCTGATGTGTTGTTCAAGCGACCAGATAATCTTCATGATGGTTCCGGTGAAGCTTTTGATAAGTCTTCTGTTGATGGAACTATGGCTCATGTGGTTTTTGAGCGTATGTGTGAAGATGCTGTAGCTAATTATGAACGACTGCTTGAAATGGGTGTCACACCTGAACAAGCGAGATTCGTACTGCCACAAGGCATGATTACCGAGTGGGTATGGACTGGTTCACTGTACGGTTGGTTTGAAGTCTATCGTCAGCGTTCAAGCACACATGCTCAGTATGAGGTAAGACTCTTTGCTCAAGAGATTGACAAAGAATTGTCCAAACTCTTCCCAATTGCTTGGGAATCCCTGAAAGCTACTATTAAGGATACTGAATAATGTTAGGAGCACGTCCAAAACGCCCTGCACCAGAATCACTTCAGGTACTTGTTGGTAACCTGACACTGTTGCAGATTAAGGCTAAAAACTATCACTGGAATGTAACAGGTGAGAGTTTCTATGGCGACCATCACACCTTTGATGGACTCGCTGATTTAGTTGAAGACTGGATTGACACCATTGCAGAGCGTATGCGAGCTTTACAAGAGCCCGTTGATGCCCGTGCAGCTCTCTATCTGGAGAGTATGTGGTTTAGTGAAGGCGACCATGAAATTGACCGAGACGACATGGTGGGTGGTATGGTTTCTACTCTTGAAACTGTTGCTACTCATCTCTACTCTATGATTCGGGATGCCGATAATCCGGTTACTCAGAACATCCTCCAGGACCTGTGTGCTGATTTGGAAAAACAAGCATATTTCCTGCGCTCTTCTCAGTGAGGTAAGTTGTGGTAAAGTTTATGGCACGTCAGGGTGGTTTGATTGACTTCGATGTTAATCAGATTATCCAATCAATCATGGCCGCCCAAGAGGCGGTCGAAATGTCGTCTTTCGACCAAGCGTTGCAGATTGCAATGATTGTCCAGGGTAAGTATCTGCACCAACTGGTTGTGACACCTCATGAAATTGATGAGGAAGTTGAAGACCTGCTGATGGAACTTAACCCAAAGGTGGCGAGAGCTTATATCACTCGTCGTGTAACAAAACTGGTAATTCAAGATTTAACTAAGGAAGGTTAATTTGGCATTCATAGAAAGTCCGGGAACAGGTGTCTTTAAGACTAAAATTGATATTTCTAAAATATCATCTGTAACATACGAAAGCACTCTTGTTAAGTTTAATTATTGTGATGGTTCTGAAAACACAATACCTAAAACTTCAACAGAGCCTGGCCAGATTGAAAAACTGCTTGAAGATTTAGAAGATGCTGGGTTTATTGTAAACACAATAGACCCAAATCTCCCAATAAAACAAGCAATCAATCTCAAACGTATTATTTCTAATACAAATGTAAATAACACTTCCAACCTAAGTTTGGAAGGCGGTGCATCTGTTTATCAGATTGTAGAACCCAATCTTGTCAAAACTGTAGAAGATTATATAAGGTTTAATTGATTGATTAGAGTAATCAGTAAAGTGACGGGGAAACCCGTCCTTATCAACTTTAACGAAGAAACCCAATCTTGGGAGGTAGTTAATGAGCCTGAAGACAATTCGGGGCAACCTGATTCAATTGGCTAAAGAAGGTCAGTTTGATGTGATTGCACATCAGGCTAACTGCTTCTGCACTATGAGAAGTGGCATTGCCCCTCAGATTGCTGACAACTTTTACTCTGCCTTCCGTGCAGATGCTGACACCAATCGTGGTGATAAAGCTAAGCTTGGACATTTTTCTGTAGGCAAAGAGAAAAGTGGTCTTTTGGTTTTCAACCTCTACGGTCAGTACGGATGGGATAAAACCCAGGGTAATTATGGTACTGATGAAAACGCTTTAGTTCATGCACTCAACATGATGGCCACTGAGCTTAAAGCTAATGCTGTTGACTTCCAAACTTATCGTATCGGTTTTCCAAAAATCGGTTGTGGTTTGGGTGGTGGTAATTGGGAACGAATCTCAAAACATATCGAAGAAATCTTCGACAATGAAAGAGTTGGTTACCCAATGTTTGATGTAACTTATGTGGAGTATTCGGTATAATGTATCGTCGAGTCACACGCCGGTCAGTGGAATGTGACTGGTGCTTTATTCCAATGAAACAAGTAAGTACAGATGATTATTCCCACTATTATGAATGCCCCCGCTGTAAAGAAACAGTCCCCGGGGAAAGATTCGATGAATCTGATGTAGACGATTATTGGGAGAATTAATAACATGGAAGGTGTACAAATGACTGCTACTGAATGGTGTTTTAAAATGCGTGACGACGCTTATGCTGCTGGTGATGAAAAATCCGGTCGAGCTTATCAAGAGCTAGGTCAGGTTTGGATGAAACGAGAGCAACAGAGTGAACGTGGCGTTGACCGTTCGTGCAGTGAATAACACGGAGGTTTACAATGCCGTCTAGTCCAGGATACGTTCGTAATTATAAGCAAGAACGTCTGACAGCCATTAAACGTGGTGAAACAGGCGTAGGTGCGAAGTCTGGTGATGCTATGCGTCACAAGGCTCGTCGAAAGGTTCAAAATGAGATGGGTAAGAAATTGCCTACTTCAACTCATGTTGACCACAAGAAAACTCTGAAATCTGGTGGCGATAACCACAGCTCAAACTTGCGTCTTCGTGATGCCAGTGAGAACATGTCTGCTGGTGGCAAATCAGGTAGTAAGGCAGGGAAGTCCAAAGGTGGGAAGAAGGGCGCTAAGTCCAAACGCTTACCAGTGAAACGTCCCGATTAATAGGGCTGCCGAAAGGCGGCCTTTCTTGTCTTTGAGGGATAGTAATGATTCCTTCTATAAATAAACGTTATCTGGATGCACGATTACTCTTAGCCCAGGTGGATGCCGGGAGAGTTCGTCGTGACATGGATAACTGGGCTCGGTCCCAATACGGTGAATGCAAACGTTGCACTCACTGCAAGAATTTGAGAGGGGTCTTCCACTTCGAAGAGTCCTCCAATAGCGATGATGGGTTATTTCCCCTTTGTCGTCAGTGTGTTGCCAAAATGGAAACGGCACACGCAAAGAACTACCAACGTTATTTCCCAAATACTATGGAGCAGTAAAATTATGGCACTTATGATTTCCTATCGTGAATATACCACCGACGGTCGCTTTGTATCAGCAGCTGAGTACGAAACTCATACTTCTGTACTGTCCGACGATTTGGTGTGCCTGTTCGAATCCAACGACAAGCCTACTCGCATTGCAGTTGGTGAAATCTATAAACTCCAGAAACTCATGACAAAGGGCGAAGAGCTGAAAGAGCTGTTCCGCACTAACGTCTCTGTACGTGACATGAAGACTGGTCGTTTCGTTAAATGGGGTAATTTAATCTAATGCTGGATGAGGTCATTTGCACTGCCAGAAGCATTGAACAAGAGCGTGACACTATAGGTGTCACTCTCAAGGTAGCTGAAGAAACTGGAGAACTTGCTCAGGCAGTTCTTAAGCGTATGGGCTACGAAGAAATTGTCAGTGAAGTAGCTGATGTAATTATTGCAGTAACTGACGCAGGATACCAGGCCGCATTGGACTCTGGTCTTCAAGGAAAATACGAAGCCGACTTAATGATTGCTATCAGCAATAAACTGGCCAAATGGGTCCAGGTGTACGGCAAGTGAACTGATTGAGGTAGATATGGATATCAAACCGGACTGGACAAAACCTTTCCTTCTTGAACAGAAGGTTGCAGATTTAATCTCAAAACAATGGAAGCATGGTTGTAATTTCGATGAGCGTCAAGCTCGTTGGTATGTTCATGTTCTCACTGAAAAGATTCTCAAGATTGACCTTGAGTTGGTTCCTCTGTTGCCGCCGATGCAGCACAAAGGTACTGAATATAAAGCACCGTTCAAGATGAATGGCCAGCCGAAAGTGTTCGTTCAAAAATACATGGACACTCATGGACTGACTCTTGATGAAGTCTCTGGACCGTTTTCAGCGGTTTGGTACACTCCATTTGACCCAGGTAAAACATCTCGTCTAAAAGATGTCATGTTGGATATGGGTTGGTTACCTACTGAATGGAATGAGAAGAAAACTCCATTCCAAGTATGGCAGTATCGTAAACGTCTTGAGAAATCAACATTTGCGAACTTCATCAACAATCAGTGTGACAAAGAAGATAAAGTAGCTTTCTTAGAAGCGGTTGAGGGTTTCGTAGACTCCCATCTCCGTGGAAAATCAAAAGGTTACATGAGAGCAATCTTGACGGCAATTGGCTTCGACCTAAGCCGCAAGGTTCCTAACTTTGACCAGATTAAAAAGAAGTTACTACTGCGACAGTTTTGGCCAACCTCTCCGAAAATCACTGAGGATTCGTTCGAATCAGTGAGTGAGGATGAAGGTCTCGCTCTCAAACTTCTGAAAGAACGAATGATTTGGGCTCACCGTCGTTCGTTGATTCAAGGTCTGATTGAGCAGGTACGTGTGGATGGGAAGTTGTCGGGTGAAGCTAACCCATGTGCGACTCCTACAGCACGTATGCGACATAAGATTATTGTTAACATTCCAGCCGCAGGTTCACCATTCGGTGAGGAGTGTCGTCACTTATTCAAAGGTGACAAACGTAAAGGTTCAACAGCTAAACTTGTTCGTAAGCTAACTGCTGAGATGGAAGCATCTGGCAAGTTCAGACGTAAACCACTTACCAACATTATGCAGGAATTTGACAAAGGTCGTTGGGAAGATGCAGGTCACTGTTCATTCCTGATTCCTGCTGGTCAAGATGCTTTTGTTGGTGGGGATGGTGCAGGTCTTGAGTTACGTATGTTGACTCATTATCTGATTGCAGTTTCTAAGATGCTCTTGGAAGAAGCTAAAGAGAGTGGTGATAAGAAGAAAGAAGCTTATTATCAGAAAGCACTTGATTCAGCTTTGGAGTATCGTGAAGTTCTGTTGAATGGTGATATCCACTCACACAACCAGAAACTCGCAGGTCTTCCAACTCGTAAGCAAGCTAAGACGTTTATCTATGCGTTTTTGTATGGCGCTGGTAACGCAAACTTAGGTGCTCAGTTGGGTGGTGGTCTTGAAGAGGGTCAGAACGCTCGTGAAGCATTCTTGAAAGAGTGTCCTTGTATTCCAGTTCTTATGGATTGGGTTCAGGATTTCGCTGGCAAGAATGGTTGGGTTCCAGCAATTGATGGTCGTAAGCTCATCATGCGTCGTGACCCATTCAGCGGCGAGGTAATGACTCACAAAGCTTTGAACACAATGTTACAATCTGCTGGTTCAATCGTAATGAAGATTGCAGATTGCTATCTGACAGGTTGGATTGAAAAATCTGGTCTGGAGGCTTACCAAGTTATCATGATGCACGATGAATTCCAGTTCACTTGCAAGTGGGAAGATGTTCCAACTCTTCGCTCTTATATTGATGCTTGTGTTAAGAAGGCTGGTGAATCTTTGAATATGGAATGTCCTTTAGCTTCTGACTCAATGTTGGGTGGTTCATGGCTCCATACTCACTAATTAAAAGGTGGCTCCTTCGGGAGCCTTCTGGTGAAAGAATGAATGAAATCAAAACCAATGTAGTTTATAATCCTCGATTAACATTTGATGCTTGGGCTAAGGCCTTAATTGAATTACCTCAAGAACATCGAATCGGGTATACAGTGGTTACGGCTGAAAAGACGTTAAAAGCTGGTTATATTAACAGGTCTTGGAAAGTAAACCCACGGGCTAAGGCTTTTGAAGATTTAGTCATGGCTGCTGTTAGAGCATTTGGAGGAGTACTTGAAGGTCGTAACTTCTACTTCACTAGGTCCATCAGTAAAGATGGTCAAGATGAAACATTCCAGGTGACTTTATATGTCCCCGACCGATGAAAAGTATCGAATGGAAGGACACCGATGGTTTCTTGATAGCAACGCTGGTAAGCACGTCTGTGCTGTTTGCGGTCTTATACGCTTACGGAATAGAGCAACTGACTGGTGTGTAGAAAGAGGCTGTCTCTATAAACTTCACCCATCGTACAAAAATTCGATGAGAAACTTAACCAAAATGCCTTGGAGTTAATATGGCAGGTTCTAAATTATGGATAATTGGTCGGATGATTGATGGAAAATTTGTCATGACATGCGACCCATCCAATACAGATACCAATTACTATATGTTCGACAGTGAACATAAAGCGTGGGAGTTTATAACAAATCGCATTGATGAATCACAAAGGGAAAGATTCACTGTTTCTCCAGTTCACGTACTTAAGGCACAACGATGAAAACATTTTGGTGGATTTACGACGAACATGGTATTATGAATTTCTTTGATACTCATGAAGCATTTCGTTATGCTCGTCAGCATGTTGATGGTTTAATGGAAGGTGACACTTGGCGCTGTGATTCGTTCCAGGCTGAAGCTGTTGCAGATTGTTGGGATATCGAACATCTCCATCAGTGGGAGAACGGAGTCTTCGTTGGAAAGCGTGAATACTAAAGTACTTATTGGTCATGTGTATGTGACTGATGTTTGTCCTCGTTTTGAGTTCGATAAAGAGCCAGCAGATGAATATCGTGTTTGGCGTCGATATCATGAGAACTTAGTTAAGATTATCCCTGTTTACGCTGATGAGGATGTTGAAGATGAAAGCTGCGATTTTCTTGTATGACCTGACCGGAATCATGGCTCAGCCTTGGATTCGAAATGGGTACAAGTGTTTCTGCTTTGATGGTCAACACCCAGAAGGTGTAACTGATGTCGATACCAATCACGTTAAAATTGGTATGTGGCTTGAAAATGACGAATCAACTCTTGATAAAATCATTGACATTGTTGGTGATAATGAAGTCAAGTTTGTGTTCGGGTTCCCTGAGTGTACAGACTTAGCTGTGTCTGGTGCTGTTCACTTCAAGAAGAAACTTGAAGCTGACCCTGAGTGTCAGATTCGAGCTACTGAGCGAGCCAAGTTTGTTCAGGTTGTTGCAGACCATTGGAATGCACCTTGGGGTGCTGAGAATCCAGTGAGTGTATTGGCAACACTGTGGCGTAAACCTGACTTTAATTTCCACCCCTATGAGTATGGTGGTTATCTACCATCTGACGATGTACATCCAATGTATCCTGAATATATTGCCCCTCGTGATGCGTATCCTAAGAAGACTTGCATCTGGTCAGGTAATGGTTTCCTCCAACCTGATAAACGAGCTGTGATTCCTGAGGATGGATTCAGTCGTCAGCACAAACTCTTAGGTGGCAAGTCACTTAAAACTAAGAATATTCGCTCTGCAACTCCTCGTGGGTTTGCTGAAGCTGTATTCCAAACTAATGGGAGTGTTTCCTTTGCCTAATCTGATTGTAGTCAGCGGGGCAGGACTCTCTGTGGCAAGTGGAGTCCGTGCTTTCCGCACTGATACTGATAGCGGAAAAGCTATGTGGGATGAATATGACCTTGAAGAGGTTTGTAACATCCAAGCTTTCCGTGGAAACTTCTACCACAAAACTCACACCTTTTATAACAAGCGACGTGAAGAGCTAGGAACAGTTGAGCCCAATGTGGCTCACCTCCGTATTGCTGAGTGGTTTGAACGTTATAAAGGTCGTGTTAAAAACGTCACAACAAACGTTGATGATTTGCTTGAACGTGCTGGAATTCCTGAAGAGGAAGTCATTCATGTTCATGGAAGGTTGACTTATCTTCGCTATAAACTTGAAGAAGATTCTGAAGAACAGTGTGTAAACATTGGTTATACTCAGATTGAACCAGATGATTATCACTGGTGTAAACCTGATGTTGTCTTCTTTGGTGAATTGGCTCCAAAATATCAAGACATGTATAACGTGTTTGATGATATAATGCCTGATGATATTATCATACTGGTTGGCGCTTCAAACCAAGTAATCAACTTCATTTGGGACTTGTTCCCAGCAATTAATCGTGGTGCGAAGTTGGTTGTGGTTAACCCGCAGATTGATATGAGTGAACGGTATCAAATGGAATCAAATGGTATACAGTACTTCCTTACAACAGCGGAAGACGCTTTTACCAATCCAGAGTTTCTAGCACTAATTGAAGGACACATGGAACGTGGGTGATGATTACTACGTATGGCCTGATGGCACTTGGTGCTATGGCCATGACATTGAAGAATATCTAACCTTTATGAGTATGGACTTTAAAGTATTAAAAGTCGGAACTCTTGGTTGGTTAATTTTTCACAACAATCTCGAATCGGAAGGATACACACATGTCTAAAGTTCAATGGGAAGTTCATTTTGTTTACTCTTATGGTTTCGAGATGAAATCTATTCATAAAACACGAGCAGCAGCACGAGCTCATAAGAAGGCCGTGTTGCAGAATGGTAGCCCACAAGCTATCACAACTGCTGATATTTATAAAGTAACAGTTTTGCCTGGTCTATCTAAACTTGTCCAGGACGGTGTTTACACTTATAAAAAGGTTCGTTAATTATGAGAACCACTGGGTATAAAGATGGTACTCGGTTCCATGAAGCTTTAATTGATGGTTGGAGTCGTGGATTCCAGCCAGAGCAGTGCATACAAGAGCTTCGTGAGATAGGGTATGAAGTCGATGAAGATTTCATACTGATGTTCCACTCTAATATGGATAAAGAGATGGAAATGTACTACGAACGAGTAGATAAAATCTAAGGAGGTTTGGTGTATAAGATTTGGACACTAGAAAAACTTGATGGTTCTGTTGATTACTTTATGAATGAACGACATGCCACTGTTGCTCGTACAAACGACCCGGATGGTAAAGTTTATAAGTTAATCTCAGTTCCAAAGGTGGGTTTCTCAGAGACTGCCGAATATGACTTTGTTAAACCTGAAGGAGTTGAATAATGACTACATTGATTGAACGATATTCTCCGTCAGATAAAGAAGGTATCTTCATCTTCACGTCTGATTTTAATTTCACATCTGGTGATGTGATTGACTTTGTAAAATTGTCAGAGCTAAAAGAGCAGATTGATGCACTCCACTCTGACGAATCTTCTCGTATTCTTCAGGCATCTTTGATGGGTGACCTGACTTGTGACGGATGTACAATCTAATGGATTTTGAGGAAACTACTGTGACACGAGAGCTTCGTATTGGTCTTGACTTTGATGATACAGTTAGCGCTGATATCGAGGGTTGGGGTGCTGTAGTTTGCTTGATGAAAGGAATTGGGTGGGATGTTCGCATCACCACCTTCCGTCATGAGCATGGAGTGAGTGATAATGAGGATGTCCTCAGTTTCGCCAAAGAAGCAGGTATCCCTGTAATTTTCACTAATGGTAAACAGAAACGACACCATACCCGTGAAATTGGGTGGGTTCCTCACATCTGGATTGACGACTCTCCACACTTCATCCCATCAGTTCATCAAATGACTTGGATGTTACAGTCCTGCATTAATGAAGGTGATGTTGGTGACTTGGCTACAGAGATTGAAGAAACAAAAACTTTTACATCCTTGGAGGATTAATGTTCTACTATTACCACACTTTTAAAATCTCCTCTGGCAAAGACCAAAAGGAAGTTAAGAAAGTTTACACCGATGCTGATGTTGCAGCAGAGAACTTAGTTCTGTTAGGTGGTACAATTATTAAGCTTCAAGAGGTTCAAGAATGAGTTTCTGGGGAGCACTGTTTATCGCAACCCTCTTTGCTGTAGGGTTGTGGTTTGTCTCTGCATGGATTGATAAAGAGCATGGCTGAAGTTTACTTTATGGGCGATGGACATTTTGCCCACCGAAATATTTTGAAATATCGTCCGGAATTTAGCACTATTGAACAACATAACCAGACAATCATTGATAACATCAACGCAGTGGTAACAGTGCGTGACAAGATGTTCTTTATGGGAGACTGGGTTTTTGATGATTCAGCTTTGGCTTTGATTGCAAAGATTAAGTGCCCGAACAAGCATCTGGTTCTCGGAAACCACGACGACTACAATGTAGACTTTACTAAAGTGTTCAAGTGGGTCTCTGGTCCAATCAAATACAAAGAGTTCTGGCTGACGCACATTCCAGTGCATCCTATGGAACTTCGTGGTAAACGTAACATTCACGGTCACATGCACCGTTCTGCTATTAATGACCCACGTTATTTCTGTACAAGTGCAGAGCGTCTGAATTATCGTCCTATTTCTTTACAAGATATTCGGAGGTATTTCAGTGAGCAACGTACATTTGGGCAAAAAGTCGCAAGAGCTATTAAATCAAGTACATCCCGATTTAAGAAAAGTTCTTGAAGAAGCCTTTAAGTCCATGCCTTTTGACATTACTGTATTACCATCTACGGTTCGCACTGTAGAAGAGCAACGCAAGAATGTTGAAAAAGGTGTGTCTTGGACAATGAAGTCTAAGCATTTGGACGGTCGGGCTGTTGACATTGCACCATACCCAGTGGATTGGAACAATTTGGAACGATTCGTTGTTATGGCTGCACATGTGTTAGCTGCTGCTGACAAGTTAGGTATTAGAGTTGTTTGGGGTGGAACCTGGGCACCTACTACTGATGGTTGGCAAAAGAATAAACGGTTCGATGGTCCTCATTTCGAAATTTAACATGAGGAAATATGGCACGACCAGCCACTTCAATTGACAACTCGGACCTGCAAAACTTGTTCTCGAATTTTGATGAGTTTCATGAACTCAGTGGATGGATTCAAGATGTGCTGTATGGGGCTGCGAATTCTGGTCATTCGCGTCCCTCATCTCCATATGCTTTATTTCAAGCGTTGAGAGCTCTACAAACAATTGACTTAGAATCAGTGACACGGTTTGTGAACATTAAATCTGAGACGGTTGATGGAAGAACTTTCAGCAGGAGTCACAACTACTCATTCATGAATCGACTCATTTATGCCAGGAAGGCAATTGAGTATCATTACGAGAAGAAGACAGGTGGTAAGCTTCGAGATTTGTATCATCGAAATACCACATTTGCCGGTGATTTCTGTTATTTTGACGGTGTTTCACGGTCACAAATATTTACTTAAATGTGTAAGTATTGTCACGGATTGACACTAAACAATATACAAACCAAGCGAAGAGCATAAACAGTCTCTTCATATTAATTGAGCTATATTAAGGAATATACACATGACTACTGCTATCCCATCTACTTCCTCTTCTAAAAAATCCCGTACTGTATATGACGTTATCGAAAACGATGTATATGATGCGCGTATTGTCCGCTTTATCGGTCTTGGTGTTCAGGAACAACCTGAATGGCAGGGCGAACGCAAAGCTCCAGCCTTTAAGTGCTCCATTGCATTCGAACTGATTGATATCGATGCTACTGGTCGTACTTTCGAAGGTGACGAAGATAAAGTCGGTAAGCCGATTGACCCTCGTCCATCTTGCCAGTTCAAAGATTACTTCCTGTTCCCAGGTGCTAAACGTGGTGGTGTATTCGACCTCTGCAAAGCAATTGACCCAACTATCACTGAAGTTCCACGCAATCTGGAATGGTTCATGGATAAACTGGGTGAAGTTGTTTCTGTTGGTGTTGGTTCTTATACCACAAAACAGGGCATCACTCGTAACAAAGTAACCTCTGTTGGCGCTGTTAGCTCTCGTAACAAATCTAAAGTAGGTGAAGCTCGTTCAGAAATGGTTGCGTTCAACCCGTACTCCGACACTCCAGCAATGACTGCTGCGTATGCTAAGGTTTACAAGTTCCAGCGTGACATGCTGACTGAAGCGAAAGATGCTCAGCACATCCCATATGCAGGTAAAGAGCCTGTAAATGATGGTGGTGATGGTGACCGTCCAGATAACACTACTACTCGTGAAGAAGAGAAGTACGGTAGCAATACCAACACTCGTAACACCCCGAACGATGTTGCCTTTGACGACGACATTCCGTTCTAATTAAGATAAGGGTTTCCCATGAAACTTCGTATTAAAACGCGAGGCTTCGTCGGGAAGCCCTTAAAACTCGCTAGAGTTTATGATTTAAAATCTTCAAGGTGTTTTGAAGACTTGTTTTCCATTCAATACAGGGATTGTATTATGGCAAAGCGCATTAGTGCTCCAACTCCTAAGAAAACTTCATACACATTCGAAGAATTGTATGCTGAATTCTGGGGTCCATTGCAGAAGCAATTCTTCTACATGGAAAAAGATTATCATCTTGCTGAAGATTTGGCTCAAGAAACTCTTCTGAGAGTTTGGCAGTATTGGGACCGAATTCAGTGGGATAAGTTAGGTGGTGTAATCGGTACGATAGCTAACAATGTCCGTTATGGATATGTACGCAAGGAATTCGACCGAGTAGACACTGAATTGTATGACAATGTGTTAGAGTTTGAATGCCATGACGATGGATTAACTGACCCCATTCGAGAGCTATTATCAGACGAGGCATCCAATTTTGTTCAAGAGGCTTTTGAAAGTCTTAAAGATTCAGAGCGAGAGTTATTCGCTGATATCTACTTGAAGAACTTGGAAACCAAGGACGTCGCTAAGAAGCATCGTATGACAGCGAATAACATTTATGTTAGTTTGCACCGTATTCGTAATCGCCTTATCGTCAACCTCGAACCACATAATGTAGTTCTTGACGACTAAGGAGTTAGCATGGATAGCTTATACGACAACGGAATGTACAAAATCGTCGTGAACCGTTATGACAACGAGTATCTCATTGTTAACATTGAGACTCAAGTTGTTGAGGCACGAGAATCTGCACTTCCAACTGCAAAGTTCAAAGCTGAAGCTCTTAAAGCTGCTTCCGCTAAGTTCGACCAGTTGGAGAAGCAATGAGAATTTTAATTGACGCCGACATTCTTCGATACCAGATTGGCTCTGTTAAAGCAGCCCATCCATTCATCGAAAAGGAATATGTTCCTGCACCTGAGGGTGAGATTTGTAAGCTCGTTGAAGAACTCATTCAACATGTGTTCAAGATTAACAAAGGAGATGAGTACATTTGTGCTCTCTCCGGTAAAGGTAACTTCCGAAACGAAGTCGCCAAACAGGAACCCTACAAAGGGAACCGAGACCCTAACGAACAGCGGCCTTTCCATTACGCAACTGTTGGGGATTACATTATTAAGAACCACCCTCATGTAGTGGTGGACGGTATGGAAGCTGATGATTGGTTAGCCATTGAACAGCGTAAAGACCCAGAAAATACACTGATTGCTACTCGTGATAAAGACATGTGGACTTGCTTCGGTTGGCATTACAGATGGGCTTGCGGTGATAATCAGCCTGAAATACAAAAACATTGGGTGGATGAGTTCGAATCTAAGAGATTCTTCTTTGAACAAATGCTTCACGGCGATAATACAGATAATATTATTGGGTGTGGTAAGAAGCAAGAGACAATGTGGGGCGGTAAACTCATGATGCGTCGTAAAGGCGTTGGTGAGAAGACAGCCATCAAGTTACTCGAAAATGCTACAACTGTTCAAGAACTCTACGACATTGTTAAAGCGCAATATGAAATTGTATTCGGTGATGAGCATGAAGACATCATGCTTGAGAATGCAAGATTACTTTATATAGGGCAGACGCCCGACAACCTGTTCAATTGGGACTGGTTGGATTACTCTATAAGTAAGGAAGCTGCTAATGAGCCTGAAGATGTATCAACTGACCTCTGTGAACCATCCGGAACCTGTGTTTCTGAACCTGTCACTGATTACGAAGATGGAACGCCCTTCTAAAGATTACGTTCGACTGTACCTGGTCAGCGGTGATATTGAAGAAGTTACAGAACGTTCATTCCAATCTGCAATGACTGCTTCTGGTTCTGAGGTTTATGAGTTCAAGGGTGCTCAGGAACGAGACCCTGTTGCTAATACTACCGAGTTTGACCGACTGGATGGTTCTGACATTGAAGATGTTACTGGACTGTCTGATGGTAATTTGGTTCAGGAAGCGGCTCTGGCTGAGCCTCGTGATAATGCACAGGTTGAAGGTGCAGAAGCTGTTTACGATGGTGATGGTGATGAACTGGACCCAAAGGATGTTTTGCGGGTTATCCAGGAACTTGGCCTTGAGGATGTAACACCAACCCAAATTGCCAATATTGCTCTCGTAATGAAAGCAACTAAAGGTCTGAAGTAATTATAAAGGGCTCCTTCGGGAGCCTTTTTCGTCTCTAAGGAAAGAAGATGAAAGAGTTGTTTGCAGTTGATAAGAATGGTGGCGTTAAACATTGGACTATTGAAGTCCTTGAATCCACTATCGTTGTTCGGCATGGTAAGTTTGGCGGCAAGATGCAGTCAAAAGAAACTACTGTGAAGGGCAAGAACATTGGTAAAGCTAATGAGACATCTCCCCATGAACAAGCGCTCCGAGAAGCTGAAGCAAAGTATGCAAAGCAACTCGACAAGTGCTACCGACCGACAATTGAAGAAGCAAGGAATGTTGGTGAAGCTCTTCCTATGCTTGCTCATAATTATCTTCAGCAGTCTCATCGTATCGTTTTTCCTTGCGATGTTTCTCCTAAACTCGATGGTGTACGCTGTATTGCAAGCATTGTTGATGGTGAAGTAACTCTCCACTCTCGTGGTGGTAAGACTTATGACTGCCCTGAACATATCCGTCGTGAATTAATTCTGGTTTCTAAGAAAGCACATGTTGACAAGTTGGATGGTGAATTGTATATTCATGGTCTTCCACTTCAAGACATTGTAAGTGCTGTTAAGAAGCCAAATATGAATACTCATCGACTTGAGTTTCATATTTTTGACGTACCAGTTCAGCGTGTCCCTTGGCAAGAACGTAAAGAGACGTTACTTGAGTCTGTTAAACAGGCTTGCCGTCTTCCGCTGAAAGTGGTTGGTAACGTTACGGTAAACAGTGAAGAAGCTGCTCGTATCTTCCTCACCAAGTTTATGAATGAAGGTTATGAAGGTTTAATGCTTCGTAATCTGCGTGGTGTATATGAATATAATCACCGCTCACATCACCTACAGAAGTGGAAGCTTATGAATGATGCTGAAGCATATGTGGAAGATGTTGAAGAAGATTTGAATGGGGAAGGAGTCCTCAAACTGCACATGAAGGGTGATGTTAATAAGAAATTCAAGTGCAAAATGAAGGGTTCTCATGATGAGCGTTTAGCTGCTGAGCAGCGTAAACTTATTGGTAAATGGATTACTTATAAGTATCAAGCTCTGACTAATGATGGGCTTCCTCAATTCCCAGTAGGTTTATATGTCCGTGAATGTGACAAGGAAGGTAACCCAATTGAATAACACAAGCTTAGATGCTCTGGAAAGAGCTGTTGCTGTAGCTGAAGGCCTACAGCCCGATGTTGGTTATGATGTTCTTCTTGCCGCTGCTAAGCGGTTTATTCGTGCGTCGCGTGGGCCTCAACCTTGCCCAACGTGCGGCTCCTACATCCAAGGTGCGCATTTTTGCCCAGGTCGTTCCGGTTCGGGTATTGCTTACCCGGGCGGTGGCGGAATCCCTTGGCGAAACCCAGGAGCCGGTGGAATAGAGTATTGGTATAACCAACCGACTGCCATTGGTGGTCAAACACAACATGCAAGTGTAGGTCAGGCACAAGCTCCTACTCTTGGTGAATTATCTCGTATTGAGGCTAAAACTAATGACTAATCGTTGCTCTAATTGTGGTTCAGTACACCAGACTCGTCAATCTCAGATAGTCTGTAACGAAACTTATCGTCGTCGTCGTGAAGATGAAGCTCGTTCAGCATCAACTCCAGCGTATGACCCTTGGATTTATTCCCAGTATGACTCAAGCCCCAGCTATGACTCATCTCCTAGCTGTGATTACTCAAGTCCATCTTGTGATTAATTAAGGAATTGGCCATGAATGTATTAAAACTTGAGTTGAGCGCTGGTCAAACTACCTATGGGTTCACCCCTCGCTTTGCTCAAATGGTATTCAATGGCCAACCTTTGTTCCACCATCGCAGTCCTTTTGAATTCTACCAGACTACTTTACGAATTATCCAAAGTACAGACCGATATGAGTATGTCGTCTATGACGATGAACGAAATATAGTGGCCTCTATGGCGATATACGAAGAGTATGACATGCACGTAGGACATTGCCTTAGTGTTCTGGTAGCGTTCTCCACAGACGAGCACAGACGTGCTCTTGTGGGTGGCTACAAGTGGCTTAAAGAGTTGGCAATTTCCAAAGGAATTGAGTGGATTGCTTATACAAAAGCAACTTCTCAATATGAAATGGTTTTGAAATATAAGAGAGTGTCCTGTGAAGGTAGCCGTATTGCAAGTAACGGCTGATTCTTACTCAGCTTACAATGAGTTTGAATGGCAGCTAAAAGGTGTCTTCTGGAACATAGAAGATGCTGACAGGGTTGGTCGGGAATACGTTAAAGATAACCCAGACCAAGATTATGAGGTAATGGAAATCTCAGTCTTAGGAGCCCCAAATGAAGGTTTACGTCTTGGAGACGATGGATTACGACGAACTCACTGATGAGTTTGAGCCTTGGGAATTCCAGGGTGTATATCTATTGCTCGAAATGGCAGAGCATGACGCTGAAGTGTCAGCATGTTCTGACTTTAGGATTACAGAGTACGAGGTCATTTGTCCATCATGAAAGTTTGGGTACTTGAGATTCGTGAAAAGCCGTATCTACTTAACCCAGATTCTGATTTTGAAATTGAAGATATTTTCTCAACTGAAGAAAAAGCAGAATCTGTTGGTCATAAAATGAAAGAAGATGGGTTGATAGATGATTATTTTGTAATCAGTTGGAGTGTTAAAGAGTGAAAACAATCATCGCCGGAACACGAGATATCAGTTGGGAAGAGTTCGTTGTTCAGTGGAATAAGATTCCCAAAGAGATACGAGCATCTATTACCGAGGTCGTTTCCGGTGGTGCTCGTGGTCCAGACCAGCATGGAGAGTGTGTAGCACGTCGCTGCAAAGCTCCAATTAAACGATTCATACCTGAGTGGCACATTCATGGCAAGAAGGCTGGAATGCTTCGAAATGCTCAAATGGCTCTATATGCTGACCAAGCAATCATCTTTTGGGATGGAGAGTCTAAGGGTACGAAACACATGATTGATTGCATGAAGAAGAAAGGAAAACCTTGCTATGTTTACTAATCCAGAAAGAGGTGTTTACGAAGAGAATCGTGAATTAAAGATTAAAAACATTGAGTTATCCGCTGATAATGAGATGATGAAACACCGTATCAAAGCTCAACAGGAAGTTATTGAAAGGCTTAAAGATTGGTTAGAACTCTTTAACGGACCAATGGAGACGGCAATAATCCAGCGTAAACTGGAAAAACCTATCCAATTACCATTTGGTCGTGAAATATATGAATTCCAAATGACTGAGCCTTTCATGATGTATGAAAGACCGAGTCCCAATGTTACTGAAATTAAGAGATTGAAGGTTACTTATGAATGAGTTACAAGTTTATCAGTTCTTATTCGGGGTTACATTTGTTTGTAACCTCGGATTAACAATTTACGCTTGGCGTCTTAACAAGAAATTAAGACAAACAGAATTTGCACTTGGCATCTCTTGGGCATTGAGGTAATATAATGGTTCAGGTTGTTTTCGCATTAATGGTAGAAGAATCTGTTGAGGGCGAGTATGCTTTCATGGTACGTAGTCTGCACCACACAGAAGAGGGTGCAAGAGCTAAAGCAGAGTCTTTAGGTATTAATAAACATAACTATTACATTGAAACAATGGAGGTTGAAGCTTGAGTGCTTTAAATACTATGGTTGGTGGGGCTCATTATCAAGGTTCCAACACAATTCAGCCAATTCAGTTTTATCATGCTAATCCTCAGTTGGACTTTCAACAGTGTAACATGATTAAGTATGCTTTTCGTCATAAGAATAAGAATGGTCTTCAGGATTTACTGAAAGTTATCCATTATGCACTTATTGAAGCGGAGCTTTACTACTGTGACGACACGGAAGGTCTGGAGACATTTAAGCGACAGGCGAAGGAATTGGTCAATGGCTAAGAGACAGGCTGTAGATTTACCATTTAAGGTAGATGATGATGGATATGTTAACTGCACTTGTAGTGCTAAGGTTCCAGTAATAGCTGCTGAAAGTGGGTACGGAACAAAGCATGGTGAGATGTGGTCATGCCCAGCTTGTGACGAAGCAGTAGCCATTGCAGTCAAGAAAGAGCTTGAGGAGTTACCGTTTTGACAGTACACTTTCACGGGGGTCCAATTTGGGGCGGTGAAGGTGATGAGTTAATCAAAGCGCTCTACCGTGGAGGTGGAGCCTTGGTTTCTTTTCACCGACCAGACCAAATCAAAAGGATTGTTCAATTAGATTGTGAACTTGTTCTTGACAATGGTGCTTTCTCTGTTTGGATGAAATCCACAAGGAAGGGTGAAATTGTTGATTGGGACAAGCACTGGTCTAAGTATTATAGCTGGGTTAGCTCTCTTTTTAGTCGTATCAGCTGGTTTATTGTCCCTGATGTTATTGGTGGCTCTGATGAGGAAAACGACGAACTCCTCTCAAAAGTCCCAGAAGAAATAATCAGTAAGGCAGTTCCAGTTTGGCATAGTGAGGGCTCATTAGAGCGCCTAGGAAGGCTTTGTGAGCGTTTTGATAGAGTTGCCATAGGTTGTATGGGTAAGCACAAATCAATCCGTTCTAAGGCTTGGCGTGAGCGTATGGATGAGGTATTTGACTTCATCTACATTAAGAACAAGTTTGATGTTAAGATTCATGGTTTGAGGGCTTTGGATGTTCGTGCCTTGAGTCAATATCCGTTTGCTTCGGCAGACAGTTCTTATGTTTCGATTATGGTTCCTAAAACCAGAGTCAAAGTTCCTGAGATTCAGGACAAATTACACAGAGCAGCTATAATGAGAGCTGCAATTGAGAAAGTTTCTCCTCCAACAATTGAAGAATGGATTAAATCTTATGAATTACGAACAGCTTGAAGAATTCCTGAAAAACACCTATGATGAATACGATTGCGTTGAAGTAGATAAAGACGACGATGTTATTCTCATCGAAGAAGGTGATTGGATTAATGAAGGGAAGTATGAGTATCAAGAATCAATCTTCGCTGATAAAGAAAAGACTGTATTCTGTTCAGTAGTCATTGGTCGTTCTGGTAGTTACTTCACTGATTGGGAATATGCTGACCCTCAGTACTTCGAAGTAGTTCCAAAAGAGATTAAAAAGACTATTTACGTGGCTAAAAAGTAAACAGTAAATCCACATATAATAAAGGGAACTAAATATTGGTTTTCTTATTATCTTACACTGTATAAAAGAAAAGGGGAAATTAATCCCCTTTCTCTTAATCCTTTGGAACATGTTTCAACACTGAAACCCAATCTTGTAAATCAGTGAGTTTATTAATCTCTCTTTCACAAATCATGTTGTTTTCAGTGATAACAGAAAGTTGAACTCCATTACCTTTACCGGTTTGAAGTTTCTTTCTTGGTTCCGCTCTTACCATCAACCTTGATTCCGGTTCTAGACTCAGTTGTGTTGATAGATTCGTTGTAGAGTTGCACCCACTTATCATCAAGACCAACAGTGGAAGACTGAGGAGTCTTATTGTATTCATTAACACCTTCCCTAACCCCGCTTTGTTTGGCGTTTATCAGTGACAATGTTAGTTGCTGACTTTGAGCTATTGAGTTAAGCAGAGTCTGAGTGCTACCATAGTTCTTCACTAATTGTTCCAAACCTTCAGTATACCTCTTACCTGCCTCAGCTTTCTCAGAACTAACACCATAAAAATAGCCTATTGGAAAAAGACTGAGAACAGCTACTATACCTGCCCCAAGTCCTACCTGTTTTACCCAATCCTTGATAGCAATCATCATAGAACTTCCTCTCTAAAGTTTGTTTGAACCCAGTTCCTGAATCCGTTTTTATTAGCCCACTCTTCGTGGGTGGCCTTTGTGCCATCTTTCCTCTTTTTAGCAAAAGGAAAAGCTACATTGGATTTCTCCCAGACGAATACTAACTCTGCATTCTCTGGTAAAAACTCTCTTATGAACAAGTATTTCCTTGCTTCTGTGGAGTCTCTAAACCTTCCTTTAGTTTCAACATAGAAAGTCTTACCATCTTTCTCAACAACGAAGTCAGGCTCGTAAGTATGAGTCACGGTGTATGACACCTTGTCTTCCTTGTTGTGGAATCTTGAATTTGGCAGAAGATTTTGATGTACATGCTTCTCCAGGTAGGAATCATATCCAGTACCTTTGAGTGATGGTTCTCTCTTCTTGAAAAATCGTTTCTTAGACATTCGTATACCTTAATAAAAAGAAAGGCTCCACGAGGGAGCCTAATTTAATTACCAACTCCGGTATGGAGTCCATTGGTTCTTATCTTCCTTCTTCTTGTTAATCTTACTCTCTTTACGAGACTCAGATTTTCGTTCCCAAAAATCTTTGCTTTTACCGGAAGGAAGTCTGTAATCGTTCATGATTTAGTACCTTAAAGGATTGATGTGTAATGGTTACAATTATATTAGTGCCCATCACACACCTTCCTTACAATTACTTAATATCTTGAACGTTGATTGCACCCTCACTCAGGTCACGAGCACCTTCTCTGCGTTTACGAAGATTTTTAATCTTCTTATTAATCGCTTCGATTGGCAGGTGTACGTATTCACGAGTGTTTTCATCTTCGAACAGACCAGAACGAAGTTTCTGATACATACTACCATAATCTTTAGAACCAACTTTACCGGTGTAGGCTTCACCGATAGCGTTACGTTCAGTGGTAGATAACCAGAGTTCTGGATTGTTAGGGAATTCAGCTTTACGCTGTAAACCATCAAACAAAGCTTTCTGAGCGTTAAAAAGTGCTCTCTGAGGGTCACGCTCGCCTTTACGGAACGGGCCAGTGGTCAAGTTTTCAGAGATTACATCCATAACAGCTTTGAGTTTGACGTAATCTGGTGAGTCAGTGTTATGCACCTTATCAGCCAGTTTCTCAAACAGATTAGTACCCGCTTCAGTGATTACATCATTGTCGAGCTGCTTGTCAGCAAACTCTTCTCTAACTGCTTCTTTAGCATCCTCAATCTGCCTCTCTTTGGCTTTTTCCAGGTTTTCTACAACTTGGTCAGCCTTAGAAGCCTCTTCCTCTGCCTTCTTCGCTTCTGCTTCAAGTCTCTCCTTACGAATATCTTCCTGACGAATCTTTTCTTCCGCAGCCTTTTTACGAGCATTGGCTTTCTGATTCTGCCATTCATTGAAGTTTGAAACTCTTGCACGGCGTTTCTTCAGGTCTGCAACTTTCTTACGCCATTCACCCAGTTCAGCAGGCTGCTCAGTTTTAGGTCTCGCCAAAGCGGCCTCATAAGCTTCTTCCTGACCTTTGATGAAGTCGTCAATCATGTTGTACATTTCACGCTCTTTTGACTGGCTTAATGGGCCAAATGCAGAACGTTTCTTGTTACCTGGGTTCATAGCCTTTTTAAGGGCTTTGCGGATTTCAGGTTCACCTTCAACACCAAGTGCCTGGGCATAACCATTAATCTCATCCCATGAAGTTTGCATTGTACGAGCCTGCTCTGGAGACCTGTTAGCATTATCAGCAGTTCTATCAATCAGGTTATACAGTTTACGTTCAGCAGCATCACTCAGTGGTGCAAACGTGGAGCGTAATCTGTTACCAGCATTCATAGCTTCTCTGATAGCCTTCTGGACCTCTGGGTCTGTATCAACACCGCTATCTTTAGCGTATTTGTTAATGTCATTCCAAGAGTTCTCCATAGTGCGTTCTGGGCCTTTTTCAGCCTTAGTTGGACGAACTGTCTTACTTTCACCCTTCTTGCCTGCCTTAGCAGCTTCACGCGCCTTAGCGGCCTTCTCTCTTGCCAGAACTTTAACTACGTTCGCCAATTGAGTCGGTGTGTAATCTTCTCCCAAATCCTGTGCTGCCTTAGTTCTAGCCTCAGCAAAGGTCTCTTCAGAAACACCCTTCGAGATAAAGTCTTTCTTCATTGCCTCAATAGTAACTTCTGGGTCAACTACTGTGCCGTCTGACTTACCAGAAACAGCATTATCAACAGCGTTCTCAGCAGCCTTAGCTTCAACTTCAGCTCTACGAGCAACTTCAACTTTATCCTTCTGCAACAGCAAGTTCAGACCACGCTCAGCAGAGTTACCATTTGCAAAGACTTCATCAATACCGCCTTGACGTTCGATGATTCTCCAAACATTCTCTTCTGGAATAGACTGAGCAGTTGCTCTGTTGCTAACTGCCTTATTAACTTCTTTCAGTTGACGACGAAGTCTCTGAGTTTCGTTAATAACAGGCATAGTGTTCTTCTCTTTAGCAGGGAGATTTTTAATCTCATCCAGTCTGTCAGAGATAGGACGTCTAACCAATTCAGAAGATTTAACACCTTGTTTCTCGCTCTCCAGTTCAGGCTCTGTGACCTTCTCTGGCTCAGCCTTAGCTTCAGGTGTTTCTGCTTCTTCAGTCGCTCTAGGAGCTTCCTGTGTAGGTTCTGTAGTGGTTTCCTCTTTAGGGGCACGACGAGCATTATCTACACGAGCATTTTCAGTTTTACGACGATTGCTTTCAACAAGAGCTTGAGCCAATGCTTCAGCTTCTTCTGGAGTTGTAGCAGGTTGTTCTTGTGGAGTTCTACGTTGAGATTCAACACGAGCATTAGCAGCGTTATCAGCGTTACGTGAAGCAATTTCTTGTTCACGAGCAGAAAATGCAGCCTCTTCCTCTGCCCTGATTCTATCTGCTTCAGCGGCAATTTCTTCTTCACTACGGACTGGTGCGGGTTCAGGTTCAACTTCTTGAACAGGAGCACGTCTTTGTGAATCGACACGAGCATCTTGAGAAAGTGCAGCAGCTTGTCTAGCCCTTTCAGCAGCTAATACTTCTGGGTCTACAGGAGTAGGCTCATTAGCAGCAGCTTCTTCAGCTTGACGTCTAGCAATAGCTTCGGCTTCAGCATCACGTACATTTCGACCAGTCAGGTCAGTAAACTCTTTCGGACGACCCCAAACATCAAGCTCAGGTTCTTGAGGAGCTACTGGAGCAGTCTCAGGAATCGGTTCTGCCGGAGGTGGCATATCTTGACTCTGAGTTGGTTGCTCAACTTCACGACCCCAAACATCCTTCTCAACTTGCTGCTTAGCACCGCCGGTATTAATACCCATTGATTCTAAATCAGCAGCAGCCTCAGCAGCACCACCTTTAAAATCACCAGCTTCAGCAGCTCTGTTACGGAAACCAGCAGGCTCTTGTGCCAGGGAACGAGTCATTTCTGAACCAGCTTCCTTAGCTTTACGAAGTCTACGTTGAGACATCTTACCGCCAATTTCTTTAGCAGTATGACGAACCATTGGAATCCAGAACTGGCCAGTCGCAACAGATGCAGCGTCAATCATGTTACCAGCAGCAGAAGAAACCTTCATTGAGTTAGGGTTAGCATTCTGGATAGAAGTATCCAGTTTCTTTGTACCCTTAGCTACAATCAAAGCAGTCTGCAAGTTACTAACTGGGTCAAATCTTTCAGAATCACCAATCAGTGATTTAAGTTGGTCACGAGTACCAGTGAGTTTAGACAGACGCTCAATGTCTTCAGATGTACGACGAAGTGTATCCAAATCTGGAGCATGTCCATTATTGGCATCACGAACCATTTTCTGATATGAATCTAGGCTACGAGACAGGTCAGTTAAGTTGTCTTTCATGCCACGTTCAGCATCACGAGAGTTTGCACGAATAGTTTCAATCAGATTGTGGTTTGATTTAGCACGGTTATACATGTCAGTTTGAGCTTCATCATAAGAGTTTTTCAACTTCTCTGAGAATGCTGTATCAAACTCACCTGCTTCACGAGCTTTAGCACGACCAGTCATTGTTTGACGAGCTCTGGTAATTGATTCACCAGCATCAGACAACTCTTGTGGAGTAGCTTTAAACCAATCACGAGCAATGTTACCAGTTTCAGGACTTGCAATACCATGACCAGCTGAGATGTCCCAAATATTAATCGTATTAGGGAACTTGAACTTTTCATAAACTTTAGCTGCATCCTGAACAGCGGTTGCAGTACCATTCTCCATTGACAACCCAACTTTAGCCTTTACAGCCGTATCAAGGGTTTTCAAATCATCAATGTCAATGTTGTCAATATCAGTGTCATACTCATGACGTTTGTTACCGTATTCATAAACCTGATTACGATAATCATTAGAAGGTTGAATGCCAGACTTAGTTTCGAACTTAACTTGGTCTTCAATAGCTTTCTGACCACCTTGGTTCTTAGGAGTACCAGTTCTGTAGTTTAAACCTGCAAGAGATGCGTGTAAACCACCACCTGCAACAGCACCAATACCAGCAGCCTCTTCCAGACCTTCATTCCAAGGTCTACCAGAAGCTAGGTTAACAGCCACCTGAGACGCTGCGTTAGAGGAAGCCCCTTGAGCTGCTTGTACAGCAGTGCCAGCAGCACCACGACGAAGTGGACTAGTTAACGTTTTAGCAATATCCATACCTTTTGATGCTACGCCCATAGTGGCTAAATCAGCACCAGCAGATACAATCCCCGCACCAATGGCATCGTCAAGGTTTACATCTTGGTTGTTATCAATCTGAGATGCAAGAGCATCAGCAGTCGTAGCACTACCCATCATTGCAGCACCCGCTACAGGGTTAGCAAGACCAGCGGCAATTACAGGGGCATAAGTAGCTGCACCAGCAGCAACCTGACCTGCATAACCAAGTTTATCCATATCTTGCTTATTCTCTTGACTCGCAATACGAGCACGGGAGATAGCATAATCGGACATATCATCGTCACCAGAAGGTACAAAGCCAGCGGCTGTTGCTCTTCCTAAACGAGTTAAACCAGAACCAATGGCATCCATAATAGAACCATCTTCCTGGTTATATAAACCCCAGCTACGACCTTCCTGTGGAGCGCTTTGAGTTTGTGTATCTGGCGTCGTCTCACCCTGTGGTGAAACTGACGGAGAGCTCGGAAGCTCCCCAAATCCAGAATTTAACTCCTTTAACAGTTCTGGGTCAGTTACTAAGTTCATTCATATCTCCATTATTTGTTTTGGTTAATTTCGAACCACTGTCCATCAAGAGTTTGAGCATAAACCTTACCTCTTGACTCTTTGAGGGCTCTTAAATTACCCATAGTGTAGTTATCAACTGCACTCCTCATTTCGCCAGAGGCGTGAGGGTTCATAGACATCATTGCAACAACACGAGACTGAGCTTTCTGCTCTTGGGCTTGTTTGGTATCACCAGGACGTGGGAAGTAAATCTCACCTGTGGTTTTCCATTCACTCTGAGAAATGGCAGCACCAGAGTCTTTACGCAGCAGTGGAGCAAGGAACTCACGTTCACGGTTAACTGTGGTAACAAATTTCTCATCAAGTTGTTTAGCAGCAACTTCTTTAGTAGTATCACCGGAGAAAATCATATCGGTCATAGCACCTTGTGTTAACTTACCAAACGCATTATTAGAGTAAATATTGTCAGTACCACCATACCCTTTAACAGTGTCTTCGTAGTTCTTATAACCCTGTCTAGCACGAGTATACCAGTTTTCAGCTTTCGCCAAGTTCTCTTTATACTCTTGACCTTTAGCAGCTTCTTTATCAGCACGTTCTTGACGGCGATAAGCTCTATCTTCAGCAGCAGCAGCCATTTGTTCACGACGCAATGCAGCAGTTTCAGCTCTAGCAGCACGAGCATCATCAAGTTGTTGAATCTTGATATTACGGTCAAACGTATCTTGGTCAAGTTTGTATTGACGCATTTCGTCTGAGTTTTCGTATTGCAGATTGTTAAGCTGTTGCAGATTAGTCTGCATTTGAATCTGTTGAGCTTGTTTCTTCATTGGGTCAGTCAGTACATCAGACTTACCAGTACGAACATATTCTTCAACTTCTGTAGGAGAGTAACCCTGAGAAATCAAATCTTGTGCCCATGCTTGTCTACGTTCTTGACCATACATGTCACCAAAAGCTTGACCAGCAGCATTAAAAGATGTTGCCAAATCATTACCGGACAGTAGATTAAGACCAAATGAGATTAAGCCATAGTTGAAGGAGTTAGACTCGTACCAAGCAGGCATATCTTTCATACTGAATGCTTGTTGTTTACCAGTCTGGTCTAATTGCATGTTCTGCTGTTGTTGAACAGTAGGTGCTTTTGGACCACCTTCACCAAAGTTAATTTGACCAGAAGAGCCACCAATACCAGCAGCTTTGTTGCTATTTCTAGCAGCTAAGTTACCAACAGGGTTAGATGCAGCATCTGGTACATCAGTGTAACCAGCAGCAGTAGCATCTACTTTCTTCTGAGTTTGATTCTGCAATTCGGTGCTTAAAACACCTCTTTGCTGAGCGGCTTGGTCTTGAGCACTTACTTCAGTCGCTGGACCAAGTGGAAGTTGTTGCTGAACAGCGTTTTCTGGGTTATCTGGAGTAGGTTGCTGTTGAGCAGCACGTCTGTCCCGTTCACCCTGACCTTGGGATTTAATCCAAGCATCACGTTCTTCAGCGGAATTAGGATATCGGCCATTGGCCTCTTTAAAATCATTCTCTGCCAAGGATGTGTTAATCACTGGACTAACAACCCTTTTGACGTTCTGCATACCAGCACCGTAAGCCACTTGAGGGTTTAAAGCGCCAATAGCGTAAGTCATTAAACTAGGTGAATCAGCCATTATTGCCCCTCCATCTGAGCTGCTTGTTGAGCGGAAACGCCTTCAGGAGGAATCTCTTGAGGCTGCTGTGGTTGTTGCTCTTGACCACCCTGAGCACCAGAAACCTGAGTCAGAGCACCAAGAAGTGCCTGCATCTGACGATTTTTCTCTTCTTCTTGAATCTTAGGTTTGTTTCTGATGAAGTGTTGTTGTGTATCACCAACAAACTGAGTAAGTCTTTGACGAGCAACTTGTTCTGGCATATAGCCAAGTTTAACTTGCTCCCTCAATCCAGTAGCTAGTTGAGTTAGTTCATCAACTACACCACCAAAGTAAGGGTCTTGACCTTTATAACCTTCAAATGCGTTATAAAAGTGAGTATCTTTATAGGACTCGTCTTCTTGAGGAATCGGAGCTTGTCCTGTTGGAACACCTGAAGGTGAAACAGGAGCTTGATGTTCTTGAGGGCGACGAATCGGAACGCCCGCTTCTTCTAGCTGTCTAGTTGTATTCTGACGTCTTTCAGAACGGAGTTGATTCATACGCTCTAAGTAAGCATTAGTGGCCATCTAACTCTCCTTAGAATTTAATATTAGCAGCCCGAGTCGGGTTGTTATATAAGTCACTGTACGTCTTTGTTAGTGCCTGATTTTGGAAAGCCTTACGGTCAAAGTTGAAACTACCGCCAGGTGCTCTGCCACCAGGTGCAGGACTAAGTTGTTGCTGTTGTTGTTCTGGTTGTTTGATGGAATTCATCAATCTTGCAATGTTATTCCAATCCCCAGCATTCATACCACTGCTAGCACCTTTAACAGATTCAACCGCACCTAAAGATGATGGGGAATATGTACTTGCAGAAGCAGCAGGAACACTGAGAGTTGCAGCAGGGGCAGAAGCAGCTCCATAAGTACCACCAGATGCAGCAGCACCTTGAGTTGTCAACATAGCAGGTGTAAAACTGGAAGCACCAGCAGTAGCACCAGAAGCACCAACACCAGCATTACCCATGTTAATCAGTGCCATTGTTGATGGAGCATTTGCTGAAGCAGCAGAAAGAGCACCAGAAGATGCCAAACCAGCACCAGAACCTGTGGTTGCTACACCACCTGAAGCTGCTGGAGCCATGTAAGCTCCTGCACCAATTCCACCTAAAGCAGAAGAACCAGTAGCGGCAGCTCCACCACCTGCACCTGCGGCTGCACCAGAGCCCGCTGCTGCGGTAGCACCATAAGCACCGGCTGCATAAATACCACCAAAGATAGAACCTACAACAGCGCCCGCTGATTCAGTGGGGTGTCTGCCAACCCATCCACGAATACCCACATCACCAAGCAGTTTTTCTTCACCGTCGTTGTTATCACCAAAGGTATGTTTCCACTTACCAAAAGCACCACCAATATCACCCTTACCAACATCTTTAAGAATGCCAGTAGGTTGGTCCCAAGCAGTCATTTTGACGTAATCTAAACCATCTTTTAAAAGGTTACCCATTACTCCTCCTTAAAAAGAGGGCCGAAGCCCCCTTATTTTTTACCCTTTTTCTTCTTAGCTTTAGAGTTCTTCGGAGTAACCTGGGTTTTATCATAATCAACCATCAGCTTACCATCCGGAGTTTTCTTAACTGCTTCTGGGTTAGATTTGGCAACATCTTGTGCAAGTACACCAGAACCTTTACCTTTCATACCCTTCTTCTCACCAGCCTTGTTCCACTCCCACTCATAGGTGTTCGTACCATCTTTAGTCTTGCCGGTTTTCTTAACATTCTTCTTCATGGAAGCGTCAGACCACCAACCTGCTTGAGCACCAGCACCGATAATACCAGCACCAGTAGAGCCCATACCAAGAATGGAGTTAAACATACCACCGCCACCACCAGATGCTGTGGTCTTACCAGTGGTGTTGGAAGTGCCACCCATTCCACCAATTGCACCAACCATTTGCAGATATTTGGACAAGTTATCCCAACCTGCATTAGCTTGACCCATTTGGTTAAACCAATTGTTTTCGGCTTGACCTTGAGCTTGCGTTTGAGTGGTATTAGCAGCAGTTGCTTCGTTCTGGAGGATATTCTGGTAAATACCAGCGTTACCAGCTTGGAGAGAACCTTGATTCATACCCAACTGGCCCAACTGACCAGCAGCATTCAGGTTTGTTTGCTGATTGCCCTGCAAAGTCCCAAGTGCTTGGTTATAAGCATTCGTCCTTGCAGTGTTTTGAATATCAGCAGTACCTTTTGCAATTGCTTTGTTTGCTTCCCCTGCCATAACACCTTGAGCAACACCAGCACGAGAGGAGCCCATGTTACCAGAAGATACAGCGGCTTGGTTAAGACCTTGAACCTGTTTATCGTAGTTCTTATTGACATCATCTGTCAGGTTAGAAATTTGAGAATTAACAGTGTCATTGTCATAAAGTTGTGCTGCCAGGTCATTTACTTGCTGGCCTGTGATACCACCTTGAGCCAAACCAGTTAATGCATTGGAAGCGTTATTAACGTTACCAGCACCACCCGCTGTAATGGCATTGATGTTGTCAGCGACTTGATTTAGATTCCCAGATGATGCAAGATTCTGTAAAGAGTTTTTCATCTCTGGTGTCAAGTCTGGAAACTGTTTATCAATCCAGTTACCATCAAGACCACCTGTAGCCTCGTACTGTTTCTGAGCTTCACTCAAAATATCTTTGAGTTGGTCTTGGGCAGGCCCCCACGGATTGTTCTCAGTTTTAGAACTCGTCTTCTGAGTCTGAGACTTAGATTTACCCATTTCTTACTCCTTACTTAGTAGGATACACCAGTTCAATTTTACTGCCTGGTGGAAGTAGTGTATTAAGAGCATCAACAATGATGTTCATGTTTGAAGTCACCCAAATCAAAGCCTGAGAGACAGACTCGAACTCTCGGTCCAAGTCCATCTTCAAATGGTTCACATCAAGGAACAGTGGCTTATAAAGTCGGTATGGCTGTTTTGTCCTGTCAATAGCATCTGCCATTATCTATTACCTTCTCTGAAGTATTCAACATCAAATCCAGTAAAGCTCCAAGCACCTTCTGCGGTATCTTGAATCTTAATCGCTGGATAACGATAGTTACTGAAGCAGTCCACTTTTGTATCAACACCGATAATATAATCTTGTGTTGAATCCCAATCTGGGTCTTTGTATGGATTATCAGAGCCACCAACAAAGAACCTGACGGTTCCTGAACCTGCCATTTGTGGATATACTGCCCTCCACCATTTGTAGTAACTGATATCTGGTTCTTGTTCATCCATATCAATTGCTTGTTTTGTTACCTCACAAACAACTGGAACCCTGTCAAACAAGTGAGTTGTTGGGTTATATGAATAACTGAAGTAGCCAGTGTCTAGATTATAGAAGAACCCATCACTTGATGGGGCAAACATCACATGTGCTGTAAATGTCTGAGAAAATTGCTCCCATACATCCTCTTCAACAGATGTAGAGTCCCACTCTGGACCGTCTTCACCAGGAGTACCATCTGGGTTGTATTGGTCCCAAATACGAGCATCTGTATCGGGTGGAATACCCATACCAATGTCGTAGATATTAGGCAAATCTGCAAATGACCAAGTGTCATACTGCCATGACCAAATCGCTACTTTGTCACATGCGAAGTTATCATCACCAGTACCACCAGGGTTTGCTGTATTACCTGGGCCAACATAAGTAATCCAAATCTCTTTTCTTGTTGGATAAGAGTAAACTTTAGTTGCCAAGAAGTTAACAGATGATATTTCATTCATCAGCTTCTCCTTAATCCTACCAGTCGCAACTGATTGTCTTGTAGAGCCATTATGAACAAAAATGTCTTCTTCACTGATAACAAAGTGTTTACCTTCGAATTCCACACAACAGTTTGGAGCCAGAATACCAGAGTCAGCAAAGATTTTACGGAAGTTAAACACCATCGTACCACCAACATAGTCCATAATGAACGTATCTCGGTTGGTATAAATGACAAATGAATCTCGGAGAGGTCTTCCGTCAATAATATGAGATTGGGAGTCTGTGAGGTCGTTAAAACCACCATCACCCGTTTCATCATCTTCATACCAATCTGGTGGCAAGCTGTTAAGATAAGCAACGTTAGACCATCTAACGCGTTGGTGGTATTCTGTACCAGTTTCTATAATACCTAAGCACAATAAATAGTTTTTATAGGCTCTAATTCTGTTTGCTTTCCAATCCTTAACTTCACCCGGTGCTGACTTTTTAGGAATACCCCAACCTGGCAAGTCTTCAAAATACTCTTTACCTGGAGCAAGACCTTGTGGGTTTGTCAGAGGGGTTGAGAAAATTACCGTGTTAGAAAGGGTTGTATAATCCCAAGTTTGAGATGGACGTACTTCGTAGTCGATTGGGCCAGTGCCACCAGAGTTTCTTTTACTGATGTTAGTGTGAGTTGGACCTTCAATTCTCCACAAATCTCCACGAAGAGTTGCAGGGTTATAAGCGCCATAAATAATAGATTCACTCAATGGTCTTTGGACGATTGAAAGTGGAACCCTATTTGCTGGCATGTTTCGAGTAACAGCTGGCTTATTGCCTCCAACCTTTTGAACCCTACCAGCTTGGAAACGAACATTTCGAGCGTCTGACCAAGTATCAGGTGGTAAATCAAAAGGAGGGGTGTCTGTTACGACACCCTTGTTACCAAGACCTCTTAATCTAAAAATAGGCATTGTAACTCCTTACGCAGTTCTTCTCCAGATGTTAACAACAACGTATGGTTGAGTAATATTGTGTGAAGCATTACCACCTGTCGCTGAAATACCACCTGCAATTGTTACAACGTGGCTGTGAGCACCGGCATATTCAGTGTAGTTGACTTGGTCGTTTGCACGGAACCAGTTACCACGAACGTCATCGATTGACATACGCTGACTACCTGTTCTAATAGCATGGTTGTGAGCACCTTCAACGGAAGTAGTACCTGAAAGGTTGTGTCCATGAGAGTGGCTGGGCATTTCGGCAGTAGACAGCTGATGCTGGTAGTTACCACCGGTTTGGTTCAGGTTAAACACCCTTGATTCACCACGACCATCAACAGTCGTACCAGAACCAATGATACATCTGCCAGAAGCAAACTGAACCCAAGTACCAAAGCCCATATAGGCTGATGGGTTACGAGTATCTACACTCATGTAAATAGAACCAACAGGCCAAGCAACTTGAGCACCTGCACCACCAGTCAGATAGTTAAGAGTAACAACATCTTGGGGGTTTGATGGGTTGGCTACGTTTGTTAGCTTGTTAGCAGCAAAATCATATGTCTTGTTGGCGACCGCCTTCACGCCTGTATTTATTGTTAGTGTATCAGCGGTTGGCGTCAGAACCGTGTTCAACAGGTTCAGAGTTGCGCCAGTCATAGTGATTGCTCGGTCAAAGTTCGGGAGAGTCTGCTTGAGAACCTGTTTAATAAGTCTCAGGTGGTCATCACCCTCTTTGATGAGGTCACTTTTTCGAGGGTACGTTTCATTCAATTGGTTGATGAAACTAGCACCAGTTTCTACAGTCATTTAGAACCTCCCGAATCGTCCTTGTTTTCCCTGTTTATTCTCTGAACCACGTCAGATAGGGTCTTAATTGTTTCACTTTGAACAGCCTGAGTTTTATCTATCCGATTAAGGATTTCTTGGATTGTCTTTACAGTATCCTTTTGCTCGGACTGGTTATTTTTCAGTATTTGAACGTCAACATAAGTGTTAACGCCCACTGCGATTGATGCAACCGATAGAGAAGTGGCTACACCAATAAGAATATTTCTTATGCTGTCTTCAAACATTTCAGTATCCCATTATTTTCCACTTGACACAACTTTTAGTGCCTTTCAGTAAGAGTTCTTACCAATCAGCACTAAAAGCAGCTTTTGTCAATTGATTATGGAGTAATAGGAGCGTCTGGAAGATTCGAAGCAGCCCAGATGTTGAATTTCTCAATGAAATCAGCGTACTTGACCAGGAAGTCTGCATACTTGGAAGTAAAGTCTGCATAGTTCGTATTGAAGGTGTTGTACTTGGGAATGAAATCATTGTAGAGTGAGGTCACACTTGCCAACATCGTGTTTGCGTCTGAAACACTGTTATCAACTTCAGCAGAACGGTCTTGAACGTATTGGACTGAGTCTTCAACGTACTTTGCGTTTGCCTGAGCCGATTCAGCAGCTTCAATTGCTACGGCAACCCATGTCACCAAGTCTTTTACAGATTTGAGGTCATTAGTTGTCCAACCAAACTGGGAGACGTTAGCCTCCCTTACTCTTACGATATCGGGGTCACCATCGAGAACCGCTTGAACGTCATAGACTCTCTTGACCCCGTTTGCGCTGTAGAAACTCATGAATGTTCCTCCTGTGAGTATTCGTACATGTCATCTTTAGGAGACAGTTTCTTATAAAGAAGGTATAAGCCTAAGCCTCTCAGGATTTCACCAGACCAGAAGCCAAAGAACATACCATTGTTTTCTGGACCAGAACCAGTACCCAATCTCAGTGCAGGACTCCAAGAGCCGTTCATCACATGGTCTGGGGTTGGGGTGATTTGATAGTTTCTGCTCAGTTCAGCAGCTAACATTTCAATCAGATTCTCAATACCAGGGGTTTTAGCACCTGCCAAATATGAGATACAAGCACCTGCCAAGAACAAACCGCACATATGACCAGTAAAGTCATTGGGGTCACAAATTACCCTACCATCTGTTGTAAAGTCAGTTGGAGAGTAACCACCATTCGCTTCCATTGTCTTAGACAGGAACTTAGTCCAGTTTTCAACATATGTAATCAGTTTCGGTGGAACAGTTTCCCCTTCAAGTACCAATTCGTACCAAGCACGAGCAGCACCAAAGTAAGCACGAGGCTGATAACCTGCCCAAGCGTGGTCACTACCCCAGTGGTACATAGTCCAGGTATCTGGTGTACCATATTTGTAGTTATCCCAACGGTTCCAGATATAGGCTGAAGCACCTGGCCCGAGAGTACCAAATCTACCTTGGAACCAAGTTTGAGATTGATACATAAACTCGACCATGTTATTCAGTCTGGTTTTAAAGTTGGGCCTGAATAACCAAACAAATGGATATTGATAGCCAGGATAAGGCATACCATGCCAACCATCAAACTGTTGAGAACCCTCGGTGTAGATATTTGAGAATGGAATAACACCTGGAGTACAGAACAGGTCACCATCCAGATAGTCCACAACCATACAGTCACCAACCTTATAACTGAAACCAGAGTCAGAGTTACGAACGTTCATTGAGTATTTCATCAAGTAACGTTTACCCAGATTATAACGTCTTGGCATTTCGTTCACTGAATACCAAGTAAACTCACCACTTGGGTTGTTACTAGTCTGAGTAATCTCAATTTGGTCTACAGTTGTATAAGACGGAGCTGATGGAGGGGTACCAGGGTTCGCTTGATAATCATTAATAATCAAACCAGAGCGAGGTAGTGAAACTTCTTTCCATTGGTTACCAGTCGAAGGAACCTGCCAGTGCCAGTACCAACCGTTATCGTCAGTGATTCCGATATCTAACCCCATGTTACTTTTCATAACGATTGAAGTAACATCAAGTCTCTTGCTTTCCAGCAACCAGAAACCAATAATCACACCAGAACCAGAGTTACGCAAAGTGTTGTAGGAAACTTGTGCTGTACGACCATCAATGATATTATCTTGGAACATCATTGTGTTCTCAGAAGCACCATAGTTTACAACAGAGCGACTATCTGCCATTACGAATTCAGAACCGTCTTCACGTCTTAATTGAAGGAATTCATTCATCTTAGTGTCGATAATGTTCGGCTGTTCTGATGGGTACGGCAAATTCGCCTTCCAAATAGTCCAATTAGCTTCAGGCTCAGTTTTACTATTAGCCATACTAATTGTCACTTCAACGTTCAGGTTTTCACCTAAGTTACCTCTCCCTCCAATCGTAGTTCTCACCTTAGAGTTGTTATCACACAGATACCAAACGGCCTGTTGCTCCATTGTGTTAGAACCACCCTCAGCTACTGTGACGCCGATGTAGCCGTTCTCGTCACGAATGTAACCAACCTTGTTTCCAGATGGATATTGGTAGTCATAAGAGATGCCATCAGTCCACGGAGTGTTTGCACCAACTTCTTGACGGAAGAATCTATCTACAGCGTCAATGTTGGAGTATTCAGTTACCGTTTCAATAACACATTGCCAAACAGTCCAGTATTTTGACTCACCAGTAATCTTATACAGCAAATAAGCAGCATCAGCAAACCACTGTTCGGCATCAGATGCGTTACCGAGCTGACCGTATGGACGACCTTGACCATCACCTTTGTCAACTGCTACTGGAACGTTGAGTGGACGGTTATGCCACACTTCATTCCTTTGCATCATATAACCACCATGCTCAACTGGCTGCCTGTTACCCCAGTTTAACTTGTGATTACCTTGGACGTTCTTGTTACCGAGTTGAACTGTACCGATTTCAGATGTTGGATGACCTTCAGACAGAATCCAGCCAGACCCTTCACGATAATTCCCATCAATGTCATTACCCTTCCAAGCATCACCAGTAATCTTCTGACCAGTGTACGAGATTACCCATTCACAATCGTATTGAACACCATCAGAGTTCCAGTCCGTAGAACCGTCGGGGTTGATACCCTTAACTGCACCTACAATTGAATCCCAACCTAATGCACCATCAAAAGCAAACGTAACCTTATCAACGTACTCGCCCCAATATGGAGCACCATGAGGGATTTGAGTTCTACCATTGGTGAAATTCATCATCACACCTTTGAAACCGGAGTGAGTCGGAAATTCAAGGTCTACAGGCCAGTTAGCCAGTACAGGTTCTTTACCATTCACCAGCCAGTTACAGATGTAACGCTGAGGTGAGTTTGGAATTGGTTGTCCTGCATAGAAGTGGTCAATGTACGCATCAAAACAATCTCTTGCTGCTTGTAGATATTCAGGAACACCTGTAGCCATATATGCATAACAGAAACCAATGATTTGGAGTGACTGACCTTCAGTTGTAGCATCACCGTTTGGCTGTGCTTCCATCTGGGCCCTTGCAATGAAGTGCCTGTTGTTCGAGAGAATCATTTCTGGGTTGAAAACGTAGTGTTGCTGAGTAGCATCATCCGTTCTACCAGTATTCTTTTGCAGGAACAGCAAATGTCCCTGCATCATTGATTCAACATCGTTCTGGTCAAAGTTAGCATTCGATAAAGCATTAAGCATTGAACCAACCCCCGTTGTAGAAACCGTACCAAGTGGCACCTGAGTCTTTAGTTAAAAGTGTGATAAAGTCAACCTTATCCTTAACGTATGACAGAACTGGAGTCCTGTTGTTGTTCCATCTAACCTTAGAAGGCCAAGTCACTTGGTTTGCACCAGTACCTTGCTGAAGAATCAAAGTGATTTGTCGACAAGTACTTACTGGGTCTGTGAAGGTTGCAATGTTAAATGTGGTAGAAGGTTGTTGCAATTTGAAAAACTGTACTGTACCATCTGCAACGTTAAGTGCCAATGAACCAGAAGCACCGGGGTTGTTGTTAGCAAAGTACTTATAAATTGCTTGAAGTGCATAAGTTAAGATATCATCTCTCAATCCAATAACTTCAGTGTACATGGCTTGGGTTGTATCTCGGTATGCTTTAGTTTGGTCACGATACTGAATCAAATCAGCGTTCGTAACAGTTACGTTATTTGACAGGGTGACCATATTATCATACATTTGGTCAATGTCTTGAAGCTTGACTTGATATTGTGAATCCAATAGGTTAATCCTGTCAACAGCAGCAGTAGCTACAGCAGCATTTGCTTGAGCAGATTCAGCAGCTTGAAGTGCAGTCTGAACATAGGTCAGAATGTCTTTAACACTGGTAATATCATTGGTAGTCCAAGCAAAGGGGGCTACGTTGACCCCCAAGTTTGAAATATCCTCAGATGCTGGTTGTGTAAACGCATCTGGTTTAGTTGGTAACGTAGCCATTATTACTCCTTATCGGTCAAAGAATGGAACAACAAGAGCAGAACCAGACCATTCGGCTTCGTCGAGCTGCTGTTTCAAGGATTCAGCTGCTTCTTGGGCTTTAGACATCCAGAATTGTTCTTGTTCATTATCACGGAGGAAAATTGAAGCGTGTCTCAGTGACAGGTACATCAGAACGTCTGGAGCAATCAATAGTGAATATGGTTGGTCATTATCAAACGTCATCTCTGGGATATCTTGTGAGTAAATCAACTCAATCACATCACCAGGAACTGGAGTTGGAAGGAAGTGGATTTGTTCACCGATACGAGTGAAGAAGTAATTCTTCTCTGAGGTCGAACCCGACTTGAGGACGTCTTGGCTTGGGTTCGGGTCAGTAGATGCTTGTTGAACATCACTGAAGTTGCCCATGTTCTTAAGTCTCATGAATGTTTCAACATCTGTACGGTTATATGGCTTACCATTTACCATGACATGTTTTGCACTCAGGAAGTCTTGAGGGATTACTACGTAGTTGAACTGGTCGTCAATGGTAAAGTTAACACCAGTTTCATAATATGGCAATTTAACTAATCGAGTGAATTGTTTCTCTGCAAAGTTAATAAACATTGGGATGTTGTTCACGGTTGCAGGGTCTCGACGGTTAAGCCAGAGTTGTACAGCATCTTTTAAATCTTTATAGTTGTTAATCTGATTCATCTTTCCTCCAAAGAGAGCACTTGCATACTCTCTTAGTTCCGATTATTAACCACCCTTACCGCGTTTGTAGTTATCTTCTAACTTTTCGATAAACTCATCATCGACTTTGGTTTTGGTCTTAGAGGCAAGCCAACGTGTCACTTTGAAGAACACCCACTGAATCATCGCCTCACCAACAAGCGCTACCATTAGGTTGTACCCAAATGCCACGAGGGCTTTAACAAAGAAAGCCCACATGTTAACTCCTTATCTTATGCGTATGGCATTTCTTCCCACCATTTGTCTTCCAACTGGTTGAAGGGAACACCTGCCATTGTTGGATTATTCACGTATTGGCCAAATGCTCTCAATGCGCGATTTCTATATTGTTTGGAATATCCATATCTTCTCAAGTTGTCATTGGCGTTCTCTAAATCAAGAGAGAAAGCGATGATTGCTTTGATTCTGTTCAACTTCAGATTAGAAGACCAGAACTTCTTAGCTTCAGCAGATTCGATAGGATAGTTAAGTTTGTACAGCGGAGCTGGTACAGCCATTATTAACCTCCAGAAACGAAAAAAGGGGAGGGGATTACCCCTGCCCCTCTTAGGTTGACGTATTAGGTCACGTTTACAACTTTAGTTGCGGACTTAGTTGTGTCTGCTTTAGAAGTTGCAGTAATTGTAACACTTGTACTAGCAACTTTACCAGTCACAACACCAGAAGCATCTACGCTTGCGTTAGTGTCATTGCTGGATGCATAAGTGAAGCCCTTAGTCTGAGCAGATGCAGGGGTTGCACTAAATGCAGAAGCAAGATTTACTGTAGAGCCAGAGGCAACAGTTGCAGCACCACCAGTTGCAGTCACCACTACAGCAGCTTCAACATCAATACCAGATTGGTCGAAGAAGCGAATACCGTTTACAGCAGCGATTGCACGGATACGGGTAAAGCCAGAACCAACAGCAGTAGTCACACCAGAACTGTTAACTGTCGCAACCGATGTATCCAGAGATACGTAACTCCAAGTTGGAGCAGGGGTTGAAACATCGATTGACTTACCGATAGTCTGAGTCTGACCTACATACAACGGCTGATTAGAGAAGGAATCAGTAGAAACACTTCTATCATAAACAGTAATTGTAGCAGTTGCAGTCTTAGTCGGGTCACCAACAGAAGTAACAGTCAGGGTTGCAGTACCAGCACTCACAGCAGTAATCTTAACAGAACTACCTTGGATTGCAACCGTTGCAACAGCAGGAGCAGAGCTCACGGCAGTAAACGCTTGGTTTGCACCAGATGGCAGAATAGTTACGTTAGCTGTAGAGGTTGTAGCAGCAACAGCATCGGAAGTAGCAGCAGCACCAACTTGCAGAGCATTCAAACCGCCGTAGAAGTTTGTGTTGTTCAGTGCAATTGAGGCAACTGGGTCAGCCGGAGCAGCACTTGCAGTTACCAGAATACCAGAGGCATAAGGGTGACGGTGTCTCAGACCAACTTCCATTTCCAACATCCACTTCTCATAAGAACCGTCTTTTGCAAGCTTAGTTCTTTCTGGAGCACGGAGAACCATTTGAGTCCAATCAGATGCACTGAGGAAGTAGATTGCTTTTTCTGGCATCCAACGGTTTGGAACCAGCTTATAAGTGCAACCCAGTGGGTCAACCACTTCAGTCACATATTTGTTGTAACGAGTATCTTCACCATCAAACAGTTTAACACGGTTGCCAGTCTGAGAAACTTCCATCAGTGAACTGAAGAAGGAAGCAAACTTAGGATGGAACATGATAATGTTTGCTTTGGAGCCTGACAGATACAGGTTGTAAGTGATATCAAAGATTTCGGATTCGGTAGGAGTTTCACCTGCCATTGCCTTATGAACGATAGCACCTGTGTCTGGGTCTGCTACTTCAAATGCTGCAACAAGTTTCTGGAATGCTGCGGTTTTGCGAGGAATGGTAGTTGCATCACCATCTACTCTATCTTGAGCAGAAAGGAAAATTACTTCCAAGTCACGCTTAATCTCTTTACCTGCTTTCTCCATTTGATACTTCAGTTCATTACCACGACCATAGTTAGCCAAGCTCTGAGATGTATCGGAAACTTTAACTACTTTGCGAAGGATTTGAGTAACGTTGTTGAGTGTCAGGGTTGTTTTTCTAATAGGTGCTTCAGCTTGTGAGCCTTCAACAACTGCGTTATTATCAACGGCTGCTTCGAGCGAGTCAGTCTGCCATTGGAAAAGAGTTTGAGCAATGCTCTCCTTGCCTGTCATGGACACGAAGGGTGTTTCATCTGGGGACAGATTGGAAATCCAGTTCGCAAATGAAAGTTTCTTACCATTCAGGTCATAGGATACTAATGTGGTATCTGCCATCTAGTATTCTCCTAGAACTTTTTCAAAAAAAAAAGGAGAGGATTTCTCCTCCCCTTTAAAGGTTTCAAAACTTACGATTAAGCTTTGATAGACAGGATGCCGGAAGCATACGGGTTGCGGTGACGCAGACCAACTTCCATCTCAACCATCCATTTTTCGTAGGAACCGTCTTTCGCCAGTTTGGTACGCTGTGGAGCGCGCAGTACCATCTGAGTCCAGTCAGAAGGAGTGAAGAAGTAAACATCAGCTTCGCCCATCCAACGGTTAGGAATCAGTTTGAACAACTGACCCAGCGGGTCAACTACGGTAGAAACGTACTGGTTGAACTTGGTATCTTGACCATCGAACATCTTCATACGGTTTGCACCAGCAGCCGGAGTTTCCATCAGAGACGCGAAGAAGCTTGCGTGTTTCGGGTGGAACATGATGATGTTAGCGTTAGAACCGGACAGGTACAGGTTGTATGTCAGGTCAAACAGCTCTGCTTCGGTAATTACACCAGAAGCCGCAGTTTCTTTGTGAACTACTGCACCGGTATCTGGGTCAGCAGCATCTTTAGCAGCAACCAGAGCTTTAAAGCCAGCGGTCTTACGTGCTACAGTGCCAGAACCATCAACCTTCGCACCGTTACGCAGCAGCGCAACTTCGAGGTCACGTTTGATTTCTTTACCAGCTTTTTCCATCTGGTACTGGAGTTCTTGACCACGGCCATAGTTCGCCAGAGCGTTAGCAGTGTCAGAAACACGAACAACTTTACGCAGAATCTGGGTAACGTTGGACAGTACAGTGGTAGAGCTACGAACTGGTGCTTCAGCAGCAGAACCTTCAACTACGGCGTTGTTCGCATTCGCAGTTTCAAGGGTATCAGTCTGCCATTGGAACAGGGTCTGATTGATTGCTTCTTTACCAGTCATAGATACGAACGGGGTCTCAGTAGGAGACAGGTTCGAAATCCAGTTTGCAAAAGAGAGTTTCTTACCGTTCAGGTCGTAAGAAACTAAAGTAGTATCTGCCATTAGAGAATTCTCCTCTGAATATATTGTAGTTGCCTTGCGGCTTGAGTTAAGCACACAAGGCATTTCCTTGTTGTTAACATACTATTATAGTACGTTTTGTTACATTGCCTTACAGATTAACCTATTAATCTTCCAGGAAATTGAAGGAATTACGCAGTTCACGTTCGTTCAGACCGCCATTCTCCATTTTCTTGATGATTGCTTTCTTAGCAGCACCCTTCTGGGTAGCCTCTGAAGTAGGAGCAGGTTTAGCAGATGGGGTAGCAACTTTCTTCGGAGAACCACCAACACGTTTAACTTTCGCCTTAACAACCTGCTTACCTTTCTCATACTGCATAGCTTTATACAGAATCTTAAAGATAGTTGGGTCAACAGAGTTAGCGATTTCTTCAGCGTTAGCACCGTTCTCTACAGCGTAAACCATCAGTTGCTGATACAGGTCGTTATTCCAGCCAGGGATATCACGAGCCAGAACTACACCCGCTTCACGAGCCTTGACTTTAAACTCTTCTGCATCCTTAGCAGCTTTTTCTTCTTCGAGTTCTTGCTGAGCAGCCAGAATTTCCTGACGACGAGCTTTATAGCGGTCAAGGAACTCACGGTTCTCAACATAACCTACAGGGTCGTCTTTCTTATAAGCAGCCCAATCGAAATCTTCATAATCTTCGATAACACGGTCAGCTTCAAGACGAGCCAGTTCAAGATATTTAGCAACTTTCTCTGATTCTTGTGCAAACGCATCACGAGTTGTTTCAAACTCTTCACGTTCAGCTTTCAATTCAGCAGCAGCTTTATAACCCTGAATAGCTTCACTCAGAACTACAACTTCGCCTGACGGCAGGGTTACTTCATAGGATTCAAAGTCAACTTCTTCACCGTCTTCATCGGTTACTTCGACTTCGCCTTCCTCAGTTTCCTCGGACTCATCATTTTCGTCCTCATCACCCTCATCTGGGAGCTCATCGTGCTCTTCTTCCTCAGATTCTTCCTCATCTTCACCTACGAGGTCAGAGATTTCATCTTTGGTCATGAGGTCTTTGCCAGTTTGTTTGGTGGAATAACCCAACTCGTTAGTATCTTCCTGCACAACGTCTTCCAAATCGAAGAAGTTGAAGTTGTCAGTGTCGATAAACATAGGGTTGGTTACTTCTTGATTGGTTACTTCGATAGCGTCATTAGCCATTATTCACTCTCCTGAATCTTGTCATATTCGTTAACATACTCCTGAAGCTTAACCTGTAAACCATCTATAGCTTTAGTTAGCATGTATAGCTCTTCCCTCTTGACCTTTTCGTCGAAGGCAGTGTGAACTATACTCAGGGCAATATCATGTTTAATACTTTGTAAAAGGATGGAGAGGTCGTCCCCCTCCATCAAGTTTTTAAGTTTGTAAATCAGAGAACTATCCAAAATTATCTCCCGATAGATACTGGACGTACCTGACGTGCTTCGATTTGAGCTTCCATTAACATCTCTTGACGTTTAAGCTCAATCTTCTCTCTTTCGAGATTAACACGGTCACGTTCTAAATCCAGTTTTGCTCGTTCGAGTGCCATCTTCTCAGCATTCATATCAGCATTGCTCTTCGACTCGCCCATCTTAAGCGACATCTCATCAGCAGCTCTTTGTTGCTCGAACTCGGATTTTCTGTCTTCGTTATTAACATCGGAAATAAGTTTCTGAGTCTGTACACCAATCTGCTTAATCTGTTCCTGCAATTGCTGGATAGTAAGCTCTTGGATTGGGTCTGGTTGTGGTGGTGGAATCTGGTCGAGTGGAGTTAAGTAGTTCTCAACATCGTACACACCCATAGATTCAAACAGTTGAGCAGCAAGGTGATAAGCGTTCTGAGGTTGCAGGAACTGTTGTAACTGCGGAACCTGAGTCATACTCATCATCAAACCTTGGAGAGCAGCAGCTCTTTCTTTACGCTCACCATCACCAACGGCAACAGCAACAATCATTTCAGAACGATGAGGCAGCTTACGTGGGTCAAGTGTGACCGTACCGTTAGCAGTTTCGACAAAGATAGGAGCTTTGCCATTCTCACGTACCAAGTTATAGATTGACAGCATCAGACTCATCATACCACGCTGAGCAATGTTACGTGCAACCATACGCAGACGGTTTTGTGCAGCGGACATTACCATATTTACAGTGGCGGTTGAGTTGTCATTTTTAAACACGTTAGGGTCAAGACCTTGGCCAACCTTTGAAACACCAGTACGTTCTTCTTTCTTGCCATTGATGTACTCAAGCAAGGAGTCGACGCCAGCAGGAAGCTGGTGATGTTGGAAAGGTGTAACCGCACCTTGAGAAAGAACTTCAATCACAGCACCTGGTCTGTTATTCAGAAGTGATTCACGGTCATACTGACCTTTAACTGCTTCGTAACGACGGAAGTTAGCGTTCATGATATTATCAATGACACCACGTACTAAAGTAGTAGTCAAATCCTGAACATCTTTCGTAATATCGAAAACAGATTCACCCCAAATAGAACCTGGGATTGGGAATGGAGTCATCGTTTCAAAAGGAAACTCGTTTACACGGTTGACTTCTAAAATCTGACCATTCAACGTGAAGACTTGAAGGATTTCCATTCTATCAGCAACAAGAGACGTCTTGATGTAGTTCTCATGTAACCACAGCTTGTCTGCTTTCTCATCACCAACAGAAAGAACATCACTCACGTTCAAAGGGTTCAAGTTGTTTACGCGGGAGTTAGCAATAACACCAGCTTCGATGTCTGAAGACGCAGGGTTTAGGTTCTCAATTGCTTCAGCATCAAAACCCATTAGTAACAATTCATCTTTACTCTTACGAACTCGGTGACCAATATAGTTAGCATCTTTGAGTGACCGTGCGGTTGGCTCAACGATTACTTCCTCAAATGGTACGTACTCAACACAAACACCTTCAGTTGTGATTTCATATGTGACTTGACCAGAGAATCGTTCTTCTTTATCATTCTCACCATCTTTAGGTTCGTCAGTAGCCATCACACCTTTCGGAGCTTTTTCTTCTTTTACGTCTTCGGTAGGTTTATCTTCCTGAGCAAACTCATTCTCAATACCTTGTTCAAATCCATCGGACTCTTTAGGCATTGGTGGTTTAGCAGGCTCTTCATCCTGAATCTTATTGAAATCTTGCTCATCATCTTCTTGTTCGTCAGCATGAGTTTCGATTACGTGTTCTTCTTTCTCGGACAAATCTTCCAGTTCAGCAGTGAATTCAATGATGTCACCTTCAACTTGAGACAGATACAAGTCCAATTCATCTTTAGTCAAACCTTCAAACTCTTCAGTGAAAGTTTTCTTTTCTGTTTTCCAATAGCGTTTGATAAAGGAGTTACGTGCAACAAGACATTCCTTAAAGGCGTCATGCAGTACGTTGAAACCTGGATTATCACGCAGAAGAATTTTATTTACCATCTTAGTGGCAGCCATAGCAGCATCAGCATCTTTCGAGTGCATTGGGGAGAACTTAACTGCATCCTCACCACTCGTGAAAACGCTCACAAGCTCCTGTAACGTGCCGTTGACACTTTCCCATACACTTCGGTCAACCCAACGTGAAGAACCGCGTGTGACGGGTTCTGGGAGGTTTCCGTAGTAGTATTCCCAACCCATTCGAGCACGTACACCTAACTCGCCCTCATGATAACCAATTGCGTGGTTATAATAAGTACCAACCTGATATTGGAGAGTACTCAGGGTCTCGTCGTCAAGCATAACGTTGCCAGTAATCTTGCAATCTGACATTCTTAACACTCCTCAAAAATTAATAGTTATAATTCCAGCCGTCATTGTACGCAGCGTTGTAGCCAGCGCTTGCTTCACCCGCACTTAATCCTCGTGCAACAACAGAGAGTGCTGAATATCGGGTAGCATCCATCGTATCATCGAAGTCTTTAACGATTTTACCGTCCTTACGGTGATAACGACGTAATTCTTCGAAGAACCGACCGCAAGTACTGAATACTTTGAATCGACCAGTCTTCATCCTTTGAAGAATCTCCATAATGCCTGGTTCAACAAAGTTATTCTTCTTACCAGTCCAATCCAGAGGATTGTAAAACGTTTCAGGCATAACATTGACGCCCGCTTCTGCATAGTAAGATGCTACGCTACGACCTGAGCCACGTTCGGTGTTGTCAGCATCGTGCGGAAGAATAACAGGAATCCAGTTGCCTCTCGCATTAATTGCAGTGGCATGCATTGCAGGAACTCCCGCATCTGCGTGGTAGCAGTCATATACATAAATTGTGTCTGTTGCAGCGTCATAAGCTGTCCAAACAGCAGCAGTATCGTGACTAATACCGATATCAATAGCACAAATCCTACGCCAATGTTGTGGAATCTCAATTGGTTCCATAGCAATCATTGATTCAGGAATGTCATAAATAAGACCTTCACCCATCATTGGTATACCCCTGCTTCGCATTTCGTGTTGCCAAGATGGAATAGACGCCAGCAATTCTTTTTTAGTTTCCTCATCTAAGTGCGGTGCATCATCCCATGTAGCGTTCTGAAAATATAAATAGCCCGACATATCTTTCATGAACAGGTCTACCAGTTTCGTCAAACCGTTCTCAGGTGTCGCTGTGATGGTAATCAAACCACCAGTCGTAGCAGTACGAGTAACGCACTGAGCATAGATTTCCATAGATTTGAATGGGTCTTCTTCGTCAAGCCAGATATAATCAACTGTCGCACCCATCAGTACGTGTTCACCCTGTTGAGTTGAACGGAATTCGAGAGTAGACCAACCATCGAAGTGACCATTGGCGTCATGATGCTTAATCTTAGCAATCTTGATGATGTTACCGTCTTTCTCAATGTTATCAATATCAATCAGGTCACGCGGAATAGCACCAGTGCCTAAGGCATCGGTGTCTTTACCCATAGGAGTACCGAACAATTCTTTTTGAAGAACCTTTCGCGTCGAATCCCCTGTAATACCGACAGACCAACAAAGAATTGGCTTGTTAAACTTGTGCCCTTCCCACCATTCAGGGTACAGACCAGACAAGTGATAGTACACTTCTACAGCTTCGGAGTAGGATTTACCCACACGGTTAGCCGCGCACAGAAAGCGCCTCTTATACTTTGCACTTGCTTTATAAAAATCTTTTTGAAACTTGTATGGCATGAAAGTGTTAATACGATTATACTTAATGACCCTTTCTCTTTCCTCTAGTAAGTCAATAATCTCCCACTTAACATGTTCCGGCAAGTTGTCGAAATCGATGTTATCAAAATCCATTTTACTAAACCTCCAATACAGACGCGCCCCATGTGGCGACCCTTTAACATCTGCGAAGCGAACGCGCAAAATTTTTACCGTTCGTTATTTGGTGCAAACACTTGGAATCGAACCAAGCTCTCAAGCTCTTCAGGCAAGCGCTAATCCATCTCAGCTATGTTTGCGAATAAACTCATTCAACACTTCGACCACTTCTTTAGCAGTTTCCTTTGAGAATACAAAGAATCGTGTTGAATCAAAACCATCTTTACCAATGTGAACTATAACATTCCCATCTTTGTAGATTACGGATTTAACTTTTTCATTCATTGGTAAAGATAGTCCTTAATGTGGAGGCGAGTGCAGGAATCGAACCTACCTTTATTCAGTTTATGAGACTGACCAGTTCAACCAGAACTGTAACTCGCAATTTGGCGGGCAATCGAAGAATCGAACTCCGGTGACTGGGTTTGGAATCCAGCGTAATACCACTATACGAATCACCCATTTGTTTGGCAGGGACGCTAGGTTTCGAACCTAGGCTATCGGATTCAAAGTCCGATGTGCTACCGTTACACTACATCCCTATTGTTTGGTCTCCAACCAAGGACTCGAACCTTGAACCCCACCGCCCCAAACGGTGTACTCTAGCCAATTGAGCTAGTCGGAGAAATTTTGGCGGACGATGTTGGATTCGAACCAACTACCATTGAGTTAACAGCTCACCGCACATCCACATGTGCTTATCGTCCAATTTGGCAGAGAAGGTGAGATTCGAACTCACGTACCCAATTAAGAGTTGCCACCTTTCCAAGATGGTGCCTTAAGCCACTCGGCCACTTCTCTATATCTGGCGTTCCCAGAAGGATTCGAACCTTCAACCGACAGCTTAGAAGGCTGTTGCTCTATCCAATTAAGCTATGGAAACGAATTTCGCGGCTGGTATTCTTTAATCGTCTATACCAGCGAAAGACGTCCTAAGGTATCCTGATTTACAGCACGTCTTCTCGTGAAAAATTACGTACTGTATCTTGTCTAACCTTGATGAACAACATCAACCCGAAGAGATTGAAGTAACTTATATCAGCGACTTTATCGAACCGCTCACCTTCTTCTCGATATCGGTAAGCACAAACAGCATCATAGCCTTCATTGTCATTACCACTCAAGCAGAAAGGTTCAGTGACAAATCGAGGAATCAAAATATCAAACAGCAGTCCAATCATAGTCACCTACCTTAGTCTTCGTCTTCTTCCTTCGTCTCAACAACATTGCCAGCAAGCAAAGCTTTGAGTCGAGCGTCAATTTGTTCTTTAGTCATGCTCTCTTTCTCGTCCATCTTAACTTCAACAGAGGATGCTTTCGGATAAACGAGGTCAGAAACTTTAGCCGCAGCTTTGAATCTTAACTCAGCGGGCATGTTAGGGTCTTGGGCGATATCCATCATGATTTCTTCCATTGACAGACCGTCTTCACTTCGTTCAGCAACACGATTCAACATTCGTTGAGTCATTTTGTTTCTCGAACCTTTAGGTCTTCCCTTACCTGCTGTATTACCCTTGACAAACTGTCCAGTCTTGACGGAGCGACCTTCAATAATAGAATCAATCAGTTCATTATCGTTATCAGCCATTACACATCACTCCTTCAACTAATGTAGCTCCCACCTTCCACCCATCTGTCATAGAATTCATATCCTTACAGATGCTACATTGACTTATAGCACTGTTAAGAAGAAAACATTACAACTTTACACTGAAAAAGATTGAAAACATTGATGGCTATTCATATTTACACTGATAGATGGGATATCATATTGGTCACTGATTGATGGGATGTCATTCTTATCAGCGTTTGATGGGAGGTCATACCTTAGACAGAGGACGGGCTCTTTTGAGAAGGGAAATTGAGTGAAAGAGTTAGATAAGAAGAGGATTAAACAAGGATAGTGAATATCCCTGAACCCCTTTCCCCTTCGCCCATGAACTTTAGTTCAAATTTTCTGGAAATCTTACCCTTTACACTGAAAAGAAATAAAATAAAGATATGTAAGTACACGGAACATTGATGCGGGGTCATTCACACACCCTTATATCAAGTCAGGATATCCTCATTATTGAACTCACACGCGGTGGTATAGGAGGCGTACGGTCAAACACGCACACGAAAAGGGGGAAGTGGGTCGTCCTCTCTGCACTAGTACGCTGATACGCTAATTCCCTATAAATATCAAACACTTAGCCTCTTAGCTGTACATCCATCCAGTACAATCCCTTTATGTTATAACATCACACTACCCCCCCCCATCTGTTACACTATAACATTACAATCCCTTGTACTAGTGTACTGATACAGTGACACGGGAATCATTGTTAGTTAGCTAATCATTAATATCCACACGGTATCATTCCACACGATATAGTTTCACACGTATATAATCACACTGGTAATACTGGGTATCCATACAGCATGGCTATTCATACAGTGCTATGAGCTGATAACCTGGGGATTTATCCATCATGTAATTATGTACAGTAAAGATATTGTTACGTTATAACATCCCCGTTATTTTACAAAACTAAAACGCCGGTTCATTAATGGCTAACCTTTCGTTTCATACGTCCTGAAATGATGTTTCATTATCCATCACGTTCCATCGGTTAAACCTATTGATTAACTATTGATTGATAGATTCTACCATTTCAGGGGCTGGAAAATACCACGTTTTAATATAAGCGACTGTTATATAAGGATTAATTCGTATGTTATTGATTCTTTTAATCTTTTCTCTTTTCAGTGTATAGATTTTATGCGTATGGGATAACAAATCGCATGTTAATCAATGACTTATCACATTGTTGTATTCATGCGGTGATTATTAAGACTTATCCTATAGACAAGATAGATTGAATTGTGATAGTCAAAGACTTATTCATATTTTAAAACCTGGTGGATTGGAATTAATCGTTATAAATCAATGAGTTATGAAATAGGTAGAAAATAAGTGAAAATAAATTCCCTTATTAATCAGTGAGTTAGTAACTATTTTAATCTTTTTTAAAATAAACGCTTGCAAGTAAAACCAGGAGTCTCTAATATTCAATTCATCGGGAGGCGATACAAAACGCCGAACGATAAAAGGGTAAATTTTTATCCTAGATGGATTGACAAGGTTTTTAATCCTGGTTAATCTGACAACGTGTTAAGCGATTCACTTTCATCTAGAAAATCAGATGAAAAAAAGTGAAAATAAAGCTAGACACTACGGAAAAGACACTGTATAGTGACTTACATCAGATAGTGAAGCGGAAACGTAAAGTAGCTACCTGGTATCGGATAGGTGAAGCTGAATAGCAAAGTAACCGAAACTGTATAAGACACGATAGGGCATGAGCGATGTAACGCTTTGCGAGTTATGACGTATGAGCATATAAGCAAGCTACCGAAAGCAAAACGGCATGAGTTAAGAATATCATTCCATAAAGTAAGTCTCTTATTATATGTGGATTTACTGTATAAAATTTGAACGTATCAGATAGCCATAGTTTTACTGATACTAGGCAGCGAATCACTAACGCCGTCCGAAAAGCTAGGGAATGAATCGACTAGCGCCTAATGGCAAGGTAAAAATCAGGCCAATGGATATTTTCCCCTGGTCAATGTGATAATCCGTCCTGTAATGGGATGCGGATTAAGCCATAAGCAATAAGGCAAGGCGATAGACACGGCGGGTAATTTAGAATTGTTTACCGAACGTGTTGCGAGATAGCCAGGGTGACAAGGCGTTTCCTCAAAGTACCGAGGCGTCACCGTTTGCAAGTTATACCCTATAATCTGACTGGTCTAGTCAGTTGGTAGGGCAAACTGTAGACTCTTTACTGGTGATTCTTTATCGTAGTGTGGTGAGCTAGTCGGGCAAGATGATAGACAAAATCCGACGATGCAATAAGACACTGACTAAACTTAAGAGCGCGTAGCCCTTTGCTTCTGAAAGTGTAGCTGTTCTGTATCAGGCTGGCACTGTAGGCAAGGCATCCAATATTCTAACCTAGCAGCAGTCAGGCTATATGATTGGGTGAATTGGCATGGTTTTCTGTATCTCGGAATTGGTCGGCGGTGAATAGAATAGCCGCTATAGATTAAAAATCCGAAAGGTGAAAGCGATAGCTAGGCGTGCAGTTTGTCTACTAATTGCGACTAACTCCCGAAAGCGTTAAGCAAAGAATGCGACAACGGGAAACAACAATACCACGTTAAACAATAGCGCGGCGGTGATTTGATTATCACGCTGCCTTTTGTGTGTGCGGCGTTTCCCTGAATCAAATAACACTGGTTTAATTGCTGATTGTCGGGAGTATAAAGGGGAAAGAAATTAATCATGTAAAGTGCAAAGGTTCTCGCCTCCCGTATCCATTAGGCGCGTGATTGTCCTGGTTACTGGATAGTGTAACAAAATTGATAGCGACCGAACGGATTAAGCCGTTTCCTCATGCAGTCATGAGCGTAGCTGTCGAGCGTTGCCGGTCAAGCTGATACCGGCTAGAGTTGTACCTTCCAGCTCCTGGACTCTCCGGCGGCTGGTTGTAGTGTGTTTCGGGTAGACCTTAAATCTTATGAGGCGAGGTCTATCCACCGAAGCGCGTTGCTTCCTTCAAATCAAATGGTTAATTATCGAGGTGTTATCATGGCTAAACTGAATGCTACCCAAACTCTGATTCTGGAATCCGTCAAGAATTTCCGTGAAGGTTCCCGTGGTCTGGTTAAGTCTTTCGAAGTAGTTGTGTCTGATTATTGGGGCAAAGACTCCTGTAACCCGGCCAACATTGAATTTTTCGTGAACGCTATCAAGCGTTTCCCTCAGTTACAAAAGGCGGTCATTAATGACCTGCTGCCACGTATGGCTAAACTGACTATCAAGCTGGATAAAGACAACACGTCCGCTGATAAGAAAGAGAAGGCTTACACCGTGGTTAACTGGAAACCTAACGCCGAAAAAGGCGAAGTTGCGACCACGAAAGAAGAAAAGGTTGCTTTCCGTACCTTTGTTAAGTCTTTCATCGAAGCGGAACATACCTCCCTGCTGCACGATAAAAAGACCGTGGCACGTACTGAAAAATCCTACGACATGGATAAGTCTGCAAAAGCAATCCGTACATCTATCCAGTCTCAAATCCAGGCTGCGATTGACAGCGGCGCTAACATCGACGTGCTGCGTAACATGGCACTGAAAGCTGTTAGCGATATGTTTGCGGCTGATAACGTCCGTGAACTGCGCAACAAAGCAGAGAAAAAAGCGGCGTAACAGTGGGATTATCAAGCCTCTGATAGCAGGGGCTTTATTAAATTCACTGGTAACAATAGGAGTAATGTTATGAAGCGTAACAAGTACACCGTTGAATACGGTGATATTAACATTCATGAAGGTGTGGCAGCATTCTGGGCAAAGTTTGCCGGATTGATTATCGCTGCAATGATTGTTGCAAGTATGTTTATCTAAGCACTGGTGCGCCTCGAAACTACTGTGACGGGTGCGCCTATCAACTGACAAGGGGTTAGTATGTCTGTTCAATTCATCATGAATGCGTCAATCTACGCAGTCAAACCAAAGGGTAAATCTCGCCAGCCTAAACGCAAGCAAGCTCTTTCTCCTGTGGGTGGTCGTAAGACTGCTAGTGAACTGACTACAAAGCTCTTAGACGGTCGTAAGCGTAAATGTCTGCACTACCAGGTGAGTCAACACGGCTTTAAGACCAAAGTGTCAGGTGAAACAATCAAGCTGGGTGACGAGCGTACATATACGCCTGAAATGCTGGCTGAAAAGAATGCTGCGCCTAATCGTCGTGGTGTTCGTGGCACACCTAAGCCAAAGATTCACAAAGCACGTCGCCAGTCCTCTAAGTTTGCAAAGGGCAAGCGTCATGGCTAGTAAAACGTGGAACGACCTCGAACATCTTCAAAAGTGTAAAGGCCGCTGTGTTCCGCGTGTCAAGAGCAAAAAGCTCTACAAACGTTTACAGGCCGAGAGAAAACAACTCAAGGCTAACATCAAGAAAGCACACGATAGGTCAATGGCGGACACGTCACGGCCTACAGGTGTGAGTTACACGAATAACGTGTGGGGATTTTAAAATGAATATGCCGTCTCGTGAGGAGCAAGACCGTATCATTGCTGATATGCTCAAGGCTCAAAACAATCTGTTAAACAAACCGACAAAAGCTCAGCGTCAACGTCAAGCACGTATTGAGGCAGAGCAGCGGGCAACAGAAGAGACGGTAACTTATCGCCCACAACTTCACCGTCACCGCCAGGTGTCACAAACTACTGTGACGCCGCCCAGCAAAGCAAATGTTCCAGCTCCTGCAACGCCTAAAACTGAATTCATGACATTCCATAAGCGTGTCATGGCTAACTTTGGTGGTAAGTGTGCTGTAACGGGTCATAAGATTGACAAATGCTTGCAGGCTGCAATGATTCGTCCTACTGGTGGTGATGGTACGTCAAATGGAATACTGTTTGACACGACTCTGCGTATCCTGTTTGAACGTGGACTTATGAGTGTTGACCCTGACACTATGAAAGTACACTTCAACTGCTATCATCCATATTCAGCTTTGTATGAAGGTACAGAGTTGAAAGAACACCGTGTTAAGTTGGACATGGAAGCACTCCGTGTTCACTGGAATCTGTTTAAGGGTTAATTATGAAAACGTTTCTGACTGTTGCTCTGTCTGTATTGTTCCTTATCCTGGCTGCCTTCTTCTGGCTCATGGGCGGCAACATGTTGGCAAGCGTTTTCTTTATCCTTGCCCTGTGGCCTCTGATTCGTGTGGCTTTGTTTGGTAGCAAACCACAAATCAATCTCACTGTTAAACGTGATATTTGGAGTTAATCATGACTAAAACTATGCGTAAAGAAATGTTTGAATTGAATATCGGCGAACGTTTTACAGCAAACGGCGCGGTGTTCGTGTGTATTCGTATGTATGGTGAGTACGACAATGTGCTTGCCATTCAAGAAGATACTAAGCGTATCATGAAGTTTCAGCCGTATGCACGGTGCGAATTCCTGCCTACTCAGGCAGTCGAACCAGTCGAAGCTGGCGCACTTGATGTGAATGATGTTGTTCGTATGGCAGATGATAAGAACAACTTCAACTCTGAAACGTTTTTAATCCTCGAAAATGAGGGTGATTTCTCCGAAGTTCGTGCCAAAGTTCTGGAAACTGGCGACATTACTTCAATCAATCCATATGCAATGGTTAAGGTGCTCACTCATGGCAACTCGTAATACTACTGTGACGGCGCGTTCTGTTGTGTCTGGTGTGGTTGCGTTGTGCGCCACTGGTGTGTTTGGCGGCCTGTTATTTGCCGCAGCTTTGGGGATGTAAATCATGCGTCAATCAGCTTTCCAATTATTAAAAGCCTCTCTTGATAACAACAACGGCGCACCTGTCAACCAGGTACAGCGTGAAGTGCTGTTAAATAAGAAAGTGCTTTATCGCTATGCACGACCAACCCAGCAGGTGTTTGGGACTATTACAGCATTCACTGGTAACATCCAGCGTGTGTGGGTTAAGTGGTCTGACGGGGTAGTAGAAGCCCGTAGCATCAAATCATTAGAGGTAATCAAGTAATGGCTGTTGGGTTCGGTTCTGTAGACAACCATCAAGAGACTATTCAAGCTACAGTGGATAATGCTGTTGACTTTGCTCGCTCTCAAATCAAGAGAGGACAGGCTCGAACCCATTGCTTAGCTTGTGGTCGGACAATTCCTAAAGCCCGCCGATTAGCTGTTCCGGGCTGCACACACTGTATCCGCTGCCAATCTGGTAATGACCGTATGGTTGCTTCTGGATACAATCGTAGAGGCTCGAAAGACAGCCAACTGAGGTGAGTAGTGAAACGTTTACTTTTAATTCTGTTGATGACTGCTTGTCATCCAGCTCCTGCGCTTGCACATGAATCAGATGTATTCCTGCCGCAAGCTATCGTTGATGAAATGAACGACGACGCTAAGGTGGTGTGTGATGCTGCTAATCAAAGCGACTCTGATACTTGTCTTGATATGGTTTTCGATAGTTATCTTGAAGCTATCGAGATGGGTGCGAAATCAAAGACAGAAGCGACGTTAGTCGATGTACTTCGTCTCGCAGAAGAGCAAACAGGTTGTGACTTAAACCCTTCTCAGTCTTGCAAGATTTATACACCTCTTTGGGGTTCGTATTATGTTGTAGGTGAGGCTAATAAATCGAAGGTTCTAAATGGTACGGGCAGAGATAACGCACTTCACCCCTGAGCAGTACGAGAATTACAAAGCAGTGAAGCCGATGATGTGTGACATTTACCCTCACACAATGAAGCCTCACTCTCCGTTGCCTCTATCACCGGAGGCAATCAACCGAATGAAGTCTGACCCATACATCAAGTTCAGTGATGAAATGTTAGACGACTTCTTTACTATCTGGCAGAACCGTCGAGAGTATGCGATGGGTGTTTGTCTGCACCAGAAGTACTACTGTGACGCCGGGCTTGAGCAGGGTGACATCCCGCTTGAAGTTATCGCCAATCGTGCAAATCATTTGGCGCTGTATGCTCGGAGCATTAATTTCCAACAGAGAAGATGGATACCAAAGAAATGAAACCTGCTGTTATCGGACAGACTGAGCGTGACTTAGACCGTCGTGAGCGTCTTCTGAATAAGAAGAATGAGAAATCTGAAACACAACAGATTAGCGAGAATCTTCGCCGTCTGCGTGAAGAAGAGTACTCTGTACGCCGTAACAACACTATCCGTGGTTGGTAGCATGGATATTTTCAAAAATGCTTTCTTCTGCCCTGTGTGTGGTACACGGGGTAATTTATCAGATAGCGTCTCAGGTCTTGTTAAGGCTGGCGCTCCCATTAAACGTAAATGCTCTGGCTGCGAAACCGAATTCAATATTCGTGCAGACTACACATTTAAAACAGAGGTAATCAAAAGTGGATAAGATGTTTGTTACTTGTCCTCATTGCGAGGGTAAGAAAGAAGTTACACCGTGGACGATTGCATATCGTGTACGTCAGTTCGACCAGATTCGTGTTACCTGCACACACTGTGGGCAACAATTCAAAATCCTGGCAGATATTCGTTATCTGACCGAAAAATAACACTGCTGTAGACGCTAGTCTGCGTTGCTGAAGGCGGCAGCTCATCGTCAATTCTCTGAAATGGGACAATTCCCCAATGTAGCCCTCTGTGAGTCTACCAACTCGTTGTACAGATAAGGTCTCCTCCTTTGGCCGAGCACGTTGGAATAGGAATGAATGAGTTAGGTGGAGGTTTTGCTCCCACATGGAGATTTACCTCGCATACATAGTTAACCGCTATGACACCGATTAGGTTTGACGGCCAGGAAGAGACTGGCAACTCACTAATGAGTATTCTCTGAGTATTTATTAGTCAGTTAATCCACATATAATAAGGAGTTCACTGTGAAAGGTTTAATTCCTGGTGAAAATGCTCTTGTAATTAATGCTCGTACTAACTACGGCAAAAAGCATTTAGTCGGTAAGTCAGTTACTCTGGTTCAGCGATTCGCTGCACATGAGGTGGATGAAGAAGGGACTTGGGTGGGAAGTTGTGTAATCTTCCCAGGTAAAACTTTTAAAATCCGTCGATGTGATATCAACCTGTGGCTCATCCGCAGTGAGGGGTTCAGAAAGAATCCTGAAATTTACAATTCAAACATACCAGATGATTACGCATTAATTGCTGAAAAGCATTTAATGCCTATTGAACCTGATGATGGTTTGATTGAAGAATTTAAACGTGAGAGTGACAAGCTCTTAGAAAAGGCTTAACTACTATGACGGCTGACTCAGTGTTCAAATTCCCCGCTGAAACTTATGTCATTATGACTAAGAAAAACGAAGTGGTCTACGTCAGACATAACCTGCTCACTGCAAAACGTTATGCTACTAAGCGTGGCTATGTTCGTATCGGTGAGTTGGACGCTGATGGTTATCTCAAGCGTGTCTGGTGGAAAGGCTATCGCTCCTATCCAAAAAAGAATGGAGTATCAATATATGGCCCAGCAAAAGGGGTTTATAGTTCCAAGTGGGACTGGTTTAACCCTGGTAAAGTCAAACCGGTCTGGAGAAAATAAAATGGCTGTTATAGTTACAGTTTATAAAAAATCAATCGACAAAGACCGCGATGCCTTGTACTTCAAGTGTAAGGGGACTTTCTACAAACTCAGTCTTTGTCTGTATCGTCATGATTCAAACACAAGCATGGTAAACAAGTTACGTGCTGTTGCTCGTGAGATGTTCTTCAAAGCCACTGACCTGACGCCATATCAATGCTCTGGTGAAGGTTTAATCTTTACAGGAGCACGATTCAATGCCTCAGCCTACCGGCTTTTACCAGAATTTAAAGCGCCACGTCGAGGCCATGAAGTGTCCCGTTTGTCACGGAACAGGTCAGTGTGACGATGCCGAACCTGGTGACATGTCCTATAACTCTTGGACATGCACCTCCTGCGATGGTACGGGTTGTGCTGTACCTAAAGAAACCCTCCTCATGCAAATTAAGGAAGACATAAATGAATTCTCGTAACCTCAAAGCATTTCGCCGCAACGCTGAAAAGCGTATGAATCGCCCTTCCAAGATGGAAAGCATCAGCAATGGTGCTCTCAAATCTGAAGCGGTTATTCTTCGCGGCATTGTCCGTAACATCAACATGATTGAGCAAACCCGTCCTTTCGGGACTCAGTTGGTGTAATCGGACGCCACCTGCCAGCCCCTATGAGACTATCAATCTCACCTCGCCAATAGGGGTTGACGGTACAAGCCTTCCAGAGACAACTGGGTTAACAAACATCTGACAAGCAGTTTCCGAGAAAACCTGCTCTAACAAAACTCGGCATCGCCCATTAACCTCCGCGAATCCGGAAAAGAAACTATGAAATCTATCCGAGCTAGTCCGAAGCAGTAAATTTAACCGAGAATGTGACTCGAACTAAGAATGCTTCCCTTGATAGGGCGTGTGCCGTCTACGATACAGGCGGCAACGAAAAGCTCTAAGAGTTCTCACGAGAGTTCTTAAAGGTTTTCGTTATCGTCGTAGCGTCTATGCGGTTTTTAAGAAACAGACCACAAAGATAAATGCAAATGATAATGCGTTCCGAGTAGCAGCTTAATCGCCAATGCGCTCGTGAAGGGTGAGTCGCCTTCATAATCGAAACGACCGGAGTGTTCTCCCTACTCTGTATTAAGGAAAGGGGGCTCGATGGATGATGCAGGTAGTTGCTGGCTACAGAAGGCGCGCTGTTACGTAGTCAGTACGAGGTTCGAATCCTCGGTCGTCCCACCTCAGCGGGTAATATAGGATTATCAGTCCATTGTAGGCATACAGTGGTGCGCAACTGATTCAGGTTCGACTCCTGATGCCCGCTCCAACTTAATTAACCAAACTAACAAAGAGAGATTCAAAATGGCTAAAGGTGCTAAGAAACAAGATTCCAGCTCTAAAGTTTTCGCTAAACCGGCAACCTCCCGCAACGGTTACAAGCGCAAGTCCAACAAGCGTGTTGATGTTCTGGGCGCTCAGCTCCAGCGTCAGGCACGTAAGGCAATGAATCGTCTGGGTGCTAAAAGCTTCCGCACCGGTGTGTCTGTAGGCGAATAATCACAAGGGGTGATATCATGTCTATCAAAGTGATTGATAAAACTAAAGCAAAGGCAACTTTCAGTGAGTTGCCTCTTTGGTCATACTTCCAGGTTGATTCAAACGTGTTCATTAAGGTCAACGATTCAAAAGACCTAAGCCATCGTGGGATTAACTTTAACGCTGTTGATGTGGAAGGCGGGTTCAAGCACTTCTCCTGCACTCAGCGGGTCAAGCACCTGTTGGACGTTGATATCATCCTGAAATAATTCATAGGGTAGCTGGCTGAGTGGCTTAGGCATCGGATTGCAAATCCGAATCACACCCGTTCGAATCGGGTGCTATCCTCCATTTCTGAGGTATTTATGTGGAAACACATTAAAGACTTCTTCTGCAAAGATATTATCGAGGCGCTCAATCATGACCGCTTCGCAAGTATCAAGCAGTCTGGTGGCTCAAAAACGTATGACCGTTATGAGCCTTCTCGTAATCTTCACTCGGAGCCTAAACTCCAGTAACTACTGTGATGGCCGCCATGTCGATTATACCTGAGTACCTCAATAAGTACCTTAATCATCCTCTGAGAGTTAAAGACCTCAAAGAGTTGAAACCGGGTGATTGGGTTATACCGATTTTTGATGGTAGGCTGTCCAAGCCAAGTTATGAGCAAGTCCACAGAGATTTGATTCTCAGAATCTCATCCTCAGTGAATACTCACAGCGAGTACGCTCATTCGTTCTTGGTAACTGGAATCTGCATGTCTGAAATGGGTGTTCCTAGAACGTATGGTCAATACCATTGGTTTGGTAATTATCATATCATCTTGAAGCTTCCAGAAAGTCAGCAGAAAGCTTATCAGGCTCTTATTGACTCCATCGAGACTAATAACGAGGCTCACAAGCTTCATTGGTCTGATTGGGGTCTTAAACTAGGGGACTAAGATGAAAGTCGAAGTTACGAATTATAAAAAGGTTTCAGTTGGTTCTGCTAAATCTGGTGATGTGGTTGAAGTTAACGACAAGCATTACTTAGTCCTTAACCCAGACGAATCCAGTTATGTTAATAAGTCAGATTTTAGCAAACGAACAATGTTAGCCAATCTTGAATCTGGCGACATGATTGCACCTATTAACAGTGTATTGTGTGTAATTGTTAAAACTGCAAAAGTGACAATTACACTCTAACCTACAACGTGAAGGGTTCTTTAGAGAGCCCTTTGAGTTGAGGATTAGATAACCTTGACACCTAACCGTCACCGAAAGGTGACACTAACTTAAACAATGCGAAACGTAGGCCGGGTAATTTACCGCCCCTTAGAATCGTATCCCCTCATTTCGGACGGGGTAGGGTTTGTTAGGTCTTACATGCTTCTAGGGATAAAGGCGGCTCGTCCCCGCCTCCCTATTTTAAAATAGGACTTATGCGAATGATTTTTCCTGACAAAAAGTTAGAGATGTATGAAGACGCTCTTGAGACAATGATTCTCACAATGTTAATGGAAGAGCGTGTTGCAGACCTAGAAGGTCGAAAAGCTCGAACCAAACCTAAGCTGGTTGGTTGCGCAGCAACAATTACTAATACGTGGTGTACTGATATTCAGGTACAGGGCGTAATCGTTGGGATTGCCATGCAGGATAATCCTAAAGCTGCTCTCGTTCGAACTGTTCGTGAGTATAATAAAGTTATGGCTGAGATTGAGGAGAAAGGGAGTGTTGTACTCGACTTTGACCGATAGTGCTATCAGCCGGTTGATTGCCGCCAAGTATGCTAACTGCGACCGTGGTGCAAGCAATGAGCCAAAGGTTAAAATGAGCCTTGAGAAAATGGTTAAGCTGTTCCGCAAAGGTGATGGAACATGCTACTACTCAGGCGAAGAATTCAGTGATGTGCATGACGTTACATTTGAACGTCTTGACCCATTGTTGGATTATACGGAAAGCAACGTTGTCTTTGTTCGTAAAGAATATAACAACGCCAAGTCTTTCGTTGATAAATTCCTGCGACTCAATAAGATTCCTGACGCTGTTAAGATTGCGATTCTGAAGAAGTGCATTATGGTTCTTCAGCGTCGAATGAATAACAAATTGCAGCAGGATGCTTTACGTGTGGTTAAAGAATCACAACGTCAGGCAGCAGAAGCAGGTAGGGCATTTCGCTTAGCAGAACAAGCGAGAGTCATGAAGCGAGGTCGTTTCAATGGTGTCAGCAAACCTGGAACAGGTGATTAATCTTCCTGGATTCGGCATTCGCCAATCTGATGGTCGCATTCACTGGTTCCCAAAATCCAACCCACGTTGTGTACCGGAGCCAGTCAATGAAAAAGAAGCAAAAGAAGAACAAGCCACTGAAGATTGAAAATGAATCAATGGTTGTTCTCGAAGTTAAAACTACTGTGACGTCTCCCGTTTTGGTGGGCACTTTGCTTGGTAAGAAATTTATCTTCCACAACAAGGAGTTCCACTATTATGTCTGACTACTGGTGGATTGATTACGCACTACTTGCTGTTGGTGTTGTAATCTGGATATTTGTCGAAGGCCATTGTGGTAAAAAGCCATGATTACCTTATGGCAAACAAAGAAGATGTTGGTAAAACGTAACACCATTAGTATGGGTGAAGCATACGTCATGCACCGTCGTGAAATGGTGTATTATCGAAATCTTCTAAAATTCTACGGTATTTGGAATTATGGAACTGAAAGCTGGTATAAAGCTAAAGAAAGTTTCCTTATCCATTGTGACCGTGTAGACGAAATCAATAATTCAGTGAGGTAGTTAGTGTCAATCATTAACCCATCCACTCTATATCACCTGAAATCTCAGCGTGATGGAGCCCAATCCGCCACCTCTTACGAGAAAGGCTACCGGCTCGCTATGGAAGGTCTCAATGCAGCAATTGCATTGGTTGAAACTCTGCAAATGGCAGAACGTGATAGCACACTGGTAATCCGTACAAACGGACAGTAATTTGCTTAAGCCTTCTTTCGAGAGGGCTTATTCACTTTTACTGTAATGCAAACAAAAGAGGAAGTAACATGGAACAGCAACATTTTGTAGCCCGTGGCAAGAATGTATTCACTGCGTCTGACCGTGGTGATGAGATTCCTGCTATCCCAACCGGCGTCTATGTGGTTGATTACAACCCTATGGCTGGCGGTTTCTTCCTGCGTCGTCAGGCTGACATGACTCTGCCTGAGAAGCTGTACGGTACTGTTGAGCCTCGTGCTCGTAAAGTGCTGAACACCTTCAACAGCCGCACGGACAAGAACACCGGCGTACTGCTGTCTGGTAACAAAGGCTCTGGCAAAACCCTGCTGTCCCGTACCATCTGCGCCCTGGCGCTTGAAGAAGACAAACCTGTTCTTCTGATTGAAGAAGCGTACATGGGTACTGAGTTCAACCAGTTCATGAACTCCATCACTCAGCCGGTTGTCGTATTCATCGACGAGTTCGAGAAGAAATACAACGACCACGACAAACAGAACGGCCTCCTGTCCCTGCTGGACGGCACTGGCGTTAACAACAAGCTGTTCCTGGCGACTACCAACGATGGTCAGGTCAGTGAATTCCTGCTGTCTCGTCCAAGCCGTTTCTTCTATCACTGGCGTTACGTCAAGCTGGAAGAAGAAGTTCTGATTGGCTACTGTAACGACGTGCTGGTCAATAAAGACTTCCTGCCGAAAATCCGCGTGTTCTGGGGTATCAGCACTGACATGTCCTTCGACGTGTTGCAGTCTGTTGTTGAAGAACTCAACCGTTACCCTGACGCCAACTTCGTTGACCTGATTCTGGACATGAACGTGACTCTGGGTGAAGCAACTCGTATGCACTGCCGCACCACCAAAGTTACCTGGGGTGACGAAGAGCTGAAAGTTCATGACGCTCACGTTATGGTTGACCTGGTTGCTGTACACGAAGGTAGCCACTTGTTCAACATCGGGTTCGAACTCGATAACTGGAAAGACATGGCGACCTTCATCAGCGCGATGGGCAAATCCAACTGCTATCACTACAACCGTGAACTGGTGGAAATCTCCAAAGAGCGTGAACCTACTGAAGAAGACCTGGAAGACTTTGAAACCCCATTCAAAGCCTACCTGCGCCTGGATACAGCGACCGACACCTTCAGCACTACAAAAGGTGCTCGCTTCGAACGTCAGGTTGACGGCAAGCTGTTCACTGTAATCGTCGAGCCTATGAAGGCGAAGACTGAGAAAGACATGCTGGAACGTCTGTTCAGCTAAGTGCTCTGCGCAAGCCCTCTTACGAGAGGGTTTGTTCGGAGTCATGTTGGCTCCGGTTTCAACAACTAACTGATAAGGTTAATCCATGTCTCGTGAGCAAGACTTGTTCAAGAAGTTTAAGAAGTGGGGTTTAGGTGGTCTGGTTGCAGTCGTTGCACTGATTGTTGGCCTCAACTCCTACACCGTTGTGCAAGACGGTACGGTTAAGACTCAGACCTTCCTGGGTAAAGTTTCAACTGCACCTGTCAAGCCGGGCTTCCACATCGTGAACCCGTTTGCAAGTTTTGATACCTTCTCCACGAAGGATATTAAAATCTCATACGACAAGCTCCAGGTTCCTAGCCAGGACAAGTTCAAATCCACTGTGGATATGACTGTCATGTTGCAGTTTGATGGCTCTAAAGCGCCAATGAACCGCATCAACGCTGGTACTCAGGACCAGGCGCTGGATAAGTATGTTGAGCAGAAATTGCTCTCTACTGTCCGCGAGTTCGGTAAGTCAGTGCCGAAAGCTCAAGACCTTTTCAATGCTGAAATCCAGGCTCAGTTGCAAGATTCTGTGAAAGCAGAAATCGAAGCGTATGCCCGTCCTTACGGTTATACCGTTAAGGAAATCTTCTTGCAGGACATCACCCTGCCGGAAGTAATCATGACTCAGGTGACTAACACCAAGATTCGTGAAGAAGAGGTGAACGCTGAGAAAGCTGAACTGGCTAAGAAAGAACAGATTGCTCAACAGCAAGTTGTTACTTCTGTAGCAGCGAAAGAGTCTCGTGCTAACGCCGCTCAGGCGAACGAACGTGATGCTGATGCTAAGCTGTACGCAGCTAAGAAAGAAGCAGAAGCTAACCGTGCCCTTCAGCAGACCATCACACCTGAGATGATTCGCTGGAAAGAACTGGATGTTCAGCAGACCATTGCTGATAAATACCAGGGTGGCGTTCCGAACACTGTTATGGGTGCTGGCTACGCCGGTTCTACCATCTTCGACAGTCGTTCCAAATAATTCATAGGTGATTCATGTCTCAATTCATTGTTGATTGTGTGGTGGTTGCAATTAAAGGTGGCATCGGAGCAATTCTGATTGCCTTGTTTGTATCTGCTGTGCAATTGGCAGTGGATAAGATTAAATCACTCATGTAACTATCAAGCCCATTTACAGCTTCCCTTCTTAGAGGGGTGGTTGATAAGTGGGCTTTATTAGTTATATGTCAACTAACAATGAGAGGTGTTAAGATGCGTCCAGTTTCTCCTGTTCAATATGATTTCTACAGCCGCCGTATGCCTGAACTGATTGAGCGTTTTCCTCATCTGTTCAATAAGAAGTTCCCTGAACCTCTGGCAATTGGCACTACCAAAGTGCTGGCAGAGTTGACTGACTTCACTGAATTCGAAATCGGTCAACTGTTGTATGTCTGGTGTGGTCGTTATGAATACCTGTGCATGGCAACCTCAGTCGGTAGCCGTGTCGCTGTTGATGGTTCCATGAAGTTAATGGACCCGGTTCAGTTACGTGGCTTCCAGAAGAACGTACTGCGTCTTAACCCAAACCGCCTGCGTCAGTTCGCTCGTGACTTCAAAATCATGTATGAACGTAACGCATTCTCATCGTTTACAGCGGATGAAAATCCACTGCTTACCGGTTTGATTAAAGCACCTAAGCAGCATCACTTTGATGCTCGACTTGGTCGTTGCTTCATCCAGTACAACCTGGACAAGAGTCGTGCGATAGCGTGGGGCAATATCTTTGATGATAAAATGACCACGGGGCATCATCCATTCCGTGATGGTACTCACATCCACACCAGCAGTATCAAACAGATTTACTGCATTGCTCAGGTTTGGTTCATTGAAACTATGAACACAACTTACCGTGTGATTGGTGAAATTGAAGGGCTTGATTTCGACCATCGCAAATTTGTTACTCCACCCCCAAGAGGTCTTCAAAATGTCGGGAACAACTAAAATCTCCATCGCTCGTGCGTTGGTAGAATTGAAATCACTGGGAGGTCGCATTGAACGTGCGGCAGCCCTACCAGTTGTGAGTGTTGTGTTGGGTGAAGGCGAACTCGCCAAACCTAATGATAACACTTTCAAAGACCTTGAATCGCTCAAAGCAGCGCTGAAAGGTAACTTCGACTCACTGCAAGCGTTAATCCTTCGCCGTGAGTTGGTCAAGCGAGCAGTGGTTACGGCTAATGCACAAACTACTGTGAAGGTTGGCGAAAAGACATACACGCTGGCGGAAGCGATTGAGATGAAGAAATTCGTCGTGAGTCGCAAAGCGTTCCTGTTACGCCTTCAGATGCAGCTCCGTTCAGTATCAGCGACGGTTGGTACGAAGAAGACTGAGCTTGAAAACCGTATCGACGCCTATTCGAAAGAACAGGCCGACAATACGAACGAAGACCTGGTGAAGACGACGATTGAAGACATGCGTAAGCGTGGTACTCCTTCCATCGTTGCACCGGTTGACCTGCAACAGTTCATCACAACTCAGTTGAACGAAATTGAGGTGTTCGAGCAGGAAGTCGACGTTGCACTGAACGAAACAAACGCAGCGACTCAAATCGAAGTCCCAGCGGCGTAAACAAAATCGGTAATCACCTGCTGTTAAAACTAAAACAGAACGCAAGCCACAGCGATAGTGGCATTCAACTGCTAATTGAAACCTAGGGGCTAACCGGGCAGCCGTAAAACCGCACCGGGTTAAAACTTAAGACTCAGCTGTTAACACTCAGTATGGGCATGGCGCTCAATTAAAAGTTAGTTGAATAAGCCTCATTGGTTGCCCAGACGGCGACCATCAAACGATAGTTTGTAAGGCTCTTAAAATCCTGGGTAAAACCTTTTATGTGGATTTTCTGTTCCCGTGTTTTTAGGCCAGGCTGGCAGTGTGGTTACCACCCTTCATACAGAGGCAATATGATTAATCTTAAGGTTAATTCGCTCGATGTATCCATCGAATCTGGACGTTTCAGTGACGGTGCTTTGCGTGTTCAGTTGTTAGGGGTTCTGCCTCGTCAATGTGAAAGCGCTACAATCAGTGTTACGGCTGACACTGACCCGCAACATCAATTCTTTGAAGTTGCTTGCGTGGTAGATATTCTGCGATTCATCAATCCGCGTATGCGTATCTGCCTGTTCATGCCGTATCTGCCATATGCACGTCAAGACCGTCGCATGGTTCAGAACGATGCGTTCACTCTTAAAGTGTTCGCTAAGCAGTTAAATGCACTTGAACTCGATTCAATCATCGTGTTTGATGCTCACTCTGATGTTGGCCCAGGTTTGATTGACAATGTGTTCAACATTCCTCAGGCTCGTTTGCTTCAAATCAACCCTCTTCACTATGGCTTAACCCAGGGTGACGATATTGTAATCGTTTCTCCTGATGCCGGTGCTCTGAAGAAAATTCATGGTATTCAGAAGGTCGTGCCGAGTATCGGCTTGGTTGTTCTGGATAAAGAGCGTGACGTGGCGACTGGCAATATTGTCGGTATGCGTATCGTTGACTGTTCACTGTCTTCTCTTGAAGGCCGTCGTTGCGTTATCTTCGATGATATTTGCGACGGTGGTATGACCTTCATCGGTGCTGCCGAAGCCCTGAAAAAGGCTGGGGCTAAGACAGTCGAACTGGTGGTAACTCACGGAATCTTTAGTAAAGGTTACGACCACCTGCTCAGTCGTGGTGTGGATAAAATCTACACTACAAACTCAGTGTCCTTCTGTGAGAAACCTCACGAAGACAACCCGCAGGTTCGCATCTATGATTGCGGACATTTGGCTCGTACACTCAACTACTCAGGTGTCTAATGAAAATTAGTCCTATCTTTGCGATTGACGGCTATAAACTCGGTCACCGCGCTCAGTACCCAGAAGGTACTACTCGCGTGTACAGTAACTTTACGCCTCGTGCGAACAAGTATCTGAAATCTCCGTTCTTCAAAGCCCTCCGTGGTGAAGCTGGTTCTCCAATCCTTTGGGTTGGTGCTCAGACCTTCATGCTTCAGTGGCTGGTCGACGAGTTTCAGACCAACTTCTTTAACCAACCCGCTGAAGAAGTGGTTGAGAAATTCCGTGCATCGGTTAACAGTTATTTGTACACCGACTATGACGTGAAGCCGTTCTATGAACTGCACAAACTCGGCTACCTGCCGATTCACGTTAAAGCAGTGCCGGAAGGTAATGTGGTGGAAGTTAAATGTCCTCCGATTACCATCATCAACACCATCGACGATTTCTACTGGATTCCGAACTATTTGGAAACGTTGATGAGCGCTGAACTGTGGCCTGTTGCTACCTCTGCAACGACTGCACTCAGCTTCCGTCTGATGAGCGAATACTTCGCTGAGCTGACCTGCGACAACAACGACCACGTTCAGTGGCAGGGTCATGACTTTGCTGCTCGTGGGAGCATGGGCATGTGGGCTAACAGTCTGACCGGTATTGGTCATATGATGGCTTACAACGGGACAGACTCTGTGTTTGCCCGTGAGCGTTTCAATGAGCATTATCCGACCGAAGCTGGTCGTGGTGGCTCTGTAAATGCTACTGAGCATTCAGTAATGTGCATGGGTGGTAAAGATGATGAGCGCCAGACGTTCATTCGTCTTCTGACCGAAGTCTACACTACCGGTATTCTGTCGGTCGTGTCTGACACCTGGAACTTCTGGGATGTTCTGACAATCACCCTGCCGAGCATCAAAGATATCATCATGGAACGTGATGGTAAGCTGGTTGTTCGTCCTGATTCCGGTGTTCCGGAAGACATTATCTGTGGATTCACTGTTGTGGCTCGTTTCAAAGACGAGAACATTGCACGTCAGTGGATGCTGGATGATGCTAACGACCTGCCGGAAAATGGTTCGTATGTTGTACAGATTGGTGATGAATACTTCACCTATGCGTACTTCAACGGCGGTTACTTCTGCGTGACTAAAAAGTCAGAAGCGGAAGTGAAAGGTGCGATTCAGATTCTGTGGGATACTTTTGGTGGTGAAATCAACTCCAAAGGCTACAAAGTCCTCGCTCCTCAAATCGGCCTGATTTACGGCGATTCAATCTCTCTGGAACGTCAGCTCGAAATCTTCCAGCGTCTCAAAGCTAAGGGCTTTGCCTCTAGCAACGTTGTGCTGGGTATCGGCTCGTTCACCTATCAGTATGTCACTCGTGACACGCTGGGCTGGGCTATGAAAGCGACGTGGGGCATCGTTAATGGTGAAGCCCGCGAAATCTTCAAAGACCCTGCAACTGACGATGGCACCAAAAAGTCTGCTAAAGGCTTGATGGCTCACTTCGTCGATGAAAACGGTAACTGGACTTTCAAAGACCAGGCTACTGTTGAAGAAGAAGCAGACACTGCGCTGGTAACTATCTACCGCAACGGTGAAATCTTCACTGAAAGCGGTGATGAAGTGCTGGCACGTATCGAATCATACGTTGACCGCACGGTGAAAGAAGCCGTAGCTAAGGGGCTGTTTTGAGCTTTAAGTCAAAGCTGAATAAGGTTGCAGACTTTCTGAATACACCGTATGCACATATGGTGTTTTTAGTTATTCTGTTCTTCCTGTTTATCTACGATGTACGCAACGCATCAGTGCTGGGTGCTGGCATTGATGTTGTGCTGGCGTATATGTCTGTGGAGCATTTGAAGAAATACTTCAAGGTTAAATTTTCTGGAAGTGTTTCTAAGGAGGGGTGATGGATTGGGGCTTGCTTTTAACATTAGCATGTATCGCATTCGGTATCGTGCTTTTGGTGGCCTTTGATGTAGACTCTCTCTGAATGTTTATCAAGGGTTCCTTAGGGAGCCCTTTATTAAATCGTTAGAGGTGGTTATGGGTCGTAAAAAATTCTGGACTGATGAACGGTTGGATGAACTGACCGAGATGGGCACGAAGGTTTCAGTCGAGACGATTGCTAAACACTTCGGGGTAACTGTTAAAACAATTAAGCGGACGGCTTCCAATTATGGAATCTCGATTGCCTACCACAAGAAAGTGTGGACAAAAGAAGAAGAGGCTTATGTCCGTCGTTGGGCAGGTCGTATGTCAAGAGCTACTATGGCTAAAAAACTGGGTCGCTCCCTTGCTTCTCTTTCATACCATGCTTGTTATGTACTTGATGTGTCACTGAGGCTTAGAAAGAAATGATAACTGCTTGTCGTTTGTTTGGTTATAGTGCAGTGATTACATTCCTGCTTACTCTTATCTTCGTTTTCATCTTACTACTGTGCCGGTCTGGTGACAATGCACTGGGTATGGCATTCGTTGGTGGCATCTTTGCAGCGCTTCAGGGTGCGTTCTGGGCTTGCAATAAGTAGGAGGTCAACAGTGTTAATATATTCGGGAGATGGTGTTCGTGTTTTACAACATGAACATCTAACTCTATTCCATGTGCAAAAGTGGATGGATGGTGACGACAGAAGAGGGTATGGTCGTTGCTTTGATTGGAGAACAGTATTAGAAACCAGGAGCATTGAAGAGGTAAACAATTACGTCTTTGGTAAATCCACATAATATAAGAGGTTCTATGAAAGGTAAATTTCCACTTCCCCATCGTGGCGAACTACGTGACTGGATTCTTCGTGGCAAGGCTCAAGGTTCTGAGTTCTTAATTGTTGTAACTGATACCTTCAACTATGAAGACTATCCAGTGTATGCAAAGAACTCTGAAGAGTGCGTTGAGAAGCGCGAGGCATACAGCGGTAAGAACATGCAACGTGTTCGTGCAACATATAAGATGGAGCACTTTGAAGATGATTAAAATCAATAAGAACAGTTGGATTCATCGATTCAACAAATCAGTGTCAGACCAACCGGGTTGGTGGTGGGATGAACAGACTAATTTTTGCCCATACTTCTGGAAAACTGTTAAGCACTTCTTTCTCATTGCGCTTTTGGGTTCATTCCTGATTGCTGCTGCCTCTCTTGTGGGAACTGTTCCGTTGCAAGAGATGGATAATTTTGGCGACCATTGGGAATTAATCCCAACCTGGAAATACTTTGCTGCACCTTTCGCTGGTGCTGCTTTTGTTGCATCTTTAGTTGCGGCATTCTTTTCAGTGGCTTGGTGCATTTCCAAATTGGTTACTGGGTTCCAACGTTTGCTGTATCGTGACAAGAAACCAAAGACCAAGAAGCAAGGTTGGGTGTCTGCCATGTGGCAGGGTTACAAAGATAAATACTGCCCTCGTATGGAGGTTGAATGAAAATATCACCAAAACCCAAAACCCGGGTTGAGTTTAAAGAGGTTCAGTGTGGAGAAGTTTTTACAGTTGATGGCTCTACTTCAACCTATTTAAAAACTGAACCTTTGGTTAGAATTGAAGAAGATGAAGTTCAATATAATGTTAACTGCATCTCTTTAGCCAATGGTAACCCTCATTGGTTTGAGGGTATTCAAAAAGTTATGCCTTGGCCAGAGGCCACTGTAACTTTCTAATAAGTAACACTTATAGCCTTCTTACGAGAGGGCTATTGGAGTTATTTTAACAGGGTAACTCACTAACCTATTCTTTTAAACAATTGCCGTATGGCTTCGGTGCTAGGGAGAGCAAATGCTCGAACATCCGCCGAATAGAGTAAAAGAACAGGTTATCCACAGTTTACATTGGCTTTAAAGTTTGGCTCTGGAAACAGAGTCCTTTTTTAAACTCAATGGCGGCTATAAGGAGAGTCAATCCCCGATGAGCTTTTTAGTGTGCTGGTTAGCACTCACCCTTAACATTTACACGGAGGCCGGAGGCGAAGGTACTAAGGGCATGGAGATTGTCGCTGATACAGTGATAACTCGTGTTCATAACGAAAAGTACCCGAATGACGTTTGCAAAGTTGTTCTACAGTCCAACCAGTTTAACTGGACTAAACGCCTTAAATCCAAAGACTTCAATGGTTTGATACGTTATCAAGAGAAGCTGTTCGCTGAACGAAAGTTTGGTGACAAGGAACGTCATGCGTATTTCCAAGCTGCTCAAGTTGCGTACAAAGTAATGAAGCCCGGTTACATTCCCAAGTACAAGTTTGTTCACTTCTACAGTGGGAGCGACAGACCCTATTGGGCTAAAGGTAAACGTGCTTACAAGTACGGTAACCATTACTTCTTAAGAGAATAGGACTATGAAAGTAACTATTAATTCAGGGGGAAACCCCTGGGTTAGTTTTTCAGATGTAGGATGTGGACAAGTTGTCCGCATGAAAACAGCTCAGGATACAATCCTGACAGAAACAATGTTCATGAAGATTAAGTTTGAAGGTTCTCATTCTTCTACCTTCAGCTTAGTTGACTTGAGCAATGGTGTTGTTGTGCAGCCTCACATCACATCACAATCAACCTTCCAGGCGGCATCAGTCGTCGAACTTAACGCTAAAATCTAAGAGGATTCACCAATGTTGACAGCTATCACCGGTAAACCAACCTTCGCTTCAGCAATGAAGACCTTCACCAAAGCGCAGGAAGAACTGCAAGCTGCGGAAGACTTCAACAATGCGGAGCTTGAAAAAGCTCAGAAGCAAGTCGCTGAGTGCGAAGCCGAAGGCGCTAAAATCTCCAAAGTAAAAGCTTTCTTTGACAACCTGCTGGGCTAATCACCCGGCAGTACCAGTTTGAAACTGTAGTAAAATCTTCCCAATCCAAGTCAAATCGATAAAAGGTATTTAACCATGACTACTACCACTACTTCCAAAATCGTAATCACTGCTGCAATCGCTCTGGGCGAAGTTGTTAAATCCGAAGGTTCCATCCTGACCCGTGCCCGCCGCGACCGTTTCCGTTTCAACGTCGAAACCACCGCTGCAAAAGTGCTGCGTAAAATCATCTCCGAAAACCTGCGTGACCTGAACCTGAAAATCCGTGAAGGTAAAGGTGGTCATTCTCAGAAAGCGCTGGTAGCGGCTCGTAGCTTCCTGGCCCAGCAGTATACCGAACTGATGGCCGACGCGCTGCAATACAAATTCCATCGTGTTCAGATGTCCCAATTCATCGATGCGCAGACTGGTAAAGTCCTGGCGCTTGATGCGGCTTGGGAAGAAGCCAAAGCAAAAGAAGCGGCTAACTAATAATTAGTCGGATACTCAAAGCGCCTCTCCCCTCGGGAGGGGCTCTTGATGAATCTTACTAAAGAGGTAACAATACAATGGTAATGGCTACGGTGTTTAATAAGCGAGGTGCAAGTGAAGAGTTTTCAAAACCTTGCTTTGGATTTTTATCCTACATCGAACAGTGGGATGAAGATAACGAACAATGGGATGACGAAGAGGACGAGTATGTAGCCGGTCCTCTCAGTGGTTTCTCATCTGGTGAATTGAGCCATATGGTTTGGTCACCTGGCCCATCTGGGTGCGATGGAACTCAGCTGATTAATCAGGAGCTTCCAGAAATTCTGGCAGCATTCCCTCAGTATTTCAGTGGGTTTAAGATTCTGGATGAAGATGAGAGTTATCCAGGTCTGGAACTTGGCGGTTTTGATACCGGTGATATTTATATTCCACTGGCTGACCAAAACATGCAGACTACTGTGATGGGCGCAATGATGCTGCGTAACCTGATTGAGTACAGCTCATTCGGGAACTCGTACATGATTCTGCGTACTGCCGGTTTCGATGTTCCATTCTCGTTCGTCATGGCAATGACCTATCAGTGCAATAAGAGCTTCGGTTCATCCGAATACTCGTTCTGGCAAGGTCAGGGTGGAGATGAATGTGTATTCGGTGACGAAGTAACCGTTGCTGACCTCATCAACATGATGGAAGGTGGATTAGGTAAAATCTATCAAGGCGTGTTCGGTGATACAGAGCAGGGTTACGGTCGTTATGGTAACTACGGGGATGGTTCTGCTCCAGTTAACCCACGTACCGGTCGTCGTTGTACTCTGACTGATACAACGATGTTAACGTCTCTGGAAAACATCCCGGAAGATTGGGATAAAACTGAACTGTTGACTATCAACAACAGTTTTGGAAACCATCATCGCTTTGTTGAAAGTGAATTCCTGAAGCTTGCTCAGGCGGTGTGGGAGAAAGTACTGAAAGATAATAAAGGGGAATAAAATGTCAGTACGTTACAGTGTGGTTTTCAAGGATGGGAACCGTTTTTCAAACGAATCCATTTGCTTCGGGGTTATGGGAAACGCCCGTTGGCATGAGCAGAGACCGTTCAGCTTCTCTGGAAGCAACGTACACAGTCTGTTAGACCGTGATGGCTCTGACCATGCATTCATTTTGTATGACTCTCTTCATGGGATTCATCCAATTTGGTGCTACGACCAGTCTGATTACTCGACTCGTGACTGGCCTAGCGACGTATCTCGAACCGATGCTCGTAAAACCGCAAACCGTAACTTTCTGAACATGATGAAGGATTTGGTTGAAGACTTGCCAATGTTGGCAGGTCTTGTGACTGTCCACCCCCTCATCGGCGGCATTCGTGTGCATATCAAAGACCACACTGCCGACCAAATCATGTTGGCTCTCTACCTTTTCCGTAACTTGGCTCAATACGGTAACTTCGCAATGGGTTATCGTTGGTTACTGAACAAAGGTTATCGTCCTCGTTTCGCGGCTGTTGTGGCGCACATGGTTTACATTGATGTGATGCCAGGTACTTTCGGTCGTGCTCCTAAAGCTGTAATTCAGAACACACAAACCGGTGAGTATAACTGGTGTAGTCCTGATACACTGGGTCGTCAAGGGTTCCTGAACCTTATGGGTCAGAATCTGGAAGCTTTCCGGTGGAAGCAGCACAAGTGGAGTGAGTCTAAAGGCTACTTCCGCGAAGAATGGTTCCGCAGAAACGAAATCTGGTTCGACGAACGTTATGAAGGGTTCCTTTGGAACTTCACGACAAAGAGCCGTGATGTTGCTGCTGAGCTTCAAAACTGGGGTCGTGAAGACCGAGTACCAATGTGTCCTCGTAAATATTGGCACATGATTGACGTGTTCAGTATTCCGGGGGATGTTCCCATTGATGAAGAAATTCAACAATGGAACAGTGTTCTTGGGTTTAAGTTTTTCTTAGATGATATCACATATCTACAGGAGAGCTTAAGCGATGAGAAGGCTGAGCTTCTTATTGAGCGTCTTGCTCAATTCTGTACCGATAACAACATTCCACCACGTCTTTAATTAAGGATATAGAAATGTCTAAAGTCATTTTGTTGGCAACTGACCCTGAACTGTTCACCCGTAATGTGAGCAGCAACCTTATCAGTTCAGTTGCAGGTCTGCTGGGAGCGGACAAGTACAACAAAAAGGTAGTCACGGACGACATTCGTATTCAGGAAGATAACGTGCTGGTTGAGTTTGATACCAACCCGCATGGTGATTTTGACGGCTTCAATGACAACATTAAGCGCGGCATTGACTTATGTCAAGAGGCTGTTGCAGAAGTTGGTCACGAAGTTATTCTCGGTGTGAGTTCTCACATCTTCACGCCGGAAGAGTTATTATCATTCCACAAAGATGCATTCGTATTCGGTTGTGAGCCGGATTACAATGCTCTGACCGGTATGCGTAACCCTAAACCGGCTGCTGCTGACCCAGGCCTCCGTACAGCAGGTGGTCACATTCACATTGGCGTAAGCGGTGTGGTTCCTGTAACCTCTGAACTTCAGAAGGTTATGGGTGTAATGTGTGATTACTATCTGGGTCTGCCTGCACTTCTTCTGGACGGCGACGACCGTCGTAAAGAGCTGTATGGCAAAGCGGGTGCTTGCCGTTTCAAAGAGTACGGTATTGAATATCGTGTTCTGTCTAACTTCTGGATTGCCAATGACGATAATCGTCGCTGGGCTTGGGAACAGGCTCATAAAGCGTTCGACATGTCTCAGGGTGATTACATGGAGATGGTGTCGATTGTTAACCCTGAAGATATTCAGAAGGCAATCAACAACAACGACAAACACATGGCGGAACAGTTCATCCGTATGTTGAACATCTGCTAAGGAGCACAAGATGGCTTTATCCGACGATTTCGGAATGTATTACTGTTCGACTTACGTCGGTTATCGTGACCCTGAACATGGTTTGTTGCCGTTTCAAATTGAAGCGGTAACTCACGATAACAATGTGATGAACCTGCGAGCAATGAGTGCATCTGACCGTGAGACTTTAGGTTTCTCTGATGATGCACTGGATGCTCTGGTGTTCCACGGAACAGTTCGTTATCCGAACGGTAATTACGAAAACCGTTCAGTTCCTCACACTGACGAGAAGTTGGTTCTGGAACTTCCAGACTCTCGCTACATTAAGTGGCGTAATCGTTATTATTGGGTTTCGTATCGTGCGAATCGTTCGACCAAGAAAGGTCTGACAAGTCGCCGTGTTTGCGGAATGCCAGTGTTCGATTGGGATACAATCGCTGAGTTCTTTAGTGAGCACAAGTATCCTGAAGTGTCTGGCAACGTCTTCCTCAAAACTGATGATGATTTGCGTTATAAAGACGTGTACATCGGTAAGTTCGTCGGGGAAGGCATTGAGCTGTTCCCAGAGGCGGCTCATTTGCTTCGTTCAGTGAGTCAGGAGTACCCAGAATGCCAAACCGTAGTTTCGACGAGTTAATGGCTCATATCCGGTCTGAAAATGACCGGAATCGTTTAGAAGCAGAGGCCCGTGAGGCTTCTGCTCCACCACCTGCTCCACCAACAGAAGATGCCACAAGGGCGGTAAATGAGTGGCAGGCAATGTGGGACAGAGATTTAGCTCGAATCCGAGAACGTCAAGAACGTGCAAGAGCAGAAGCTGAATCCGGTCAACGTACAGTTCAGTCTGTATCATCACGTTCACGTACTAATGGTGGAATCAGTCGATATGCCCAATTTGCACACGCCTTTGGAGGGGGTTCTGGTAGTCTAACTTCTGACCCCTTCCAAGCAGCTCACACAGAACCGGTTGATGATGCACCTGGTGCTGTTAGTGGTGTCTACCACTGGTCTGATGAGGACCACCCTCGCCAAGGCAACGGAAGCTTTGGAAGTGTTAATCAGGAAAACTTCATATCTGGTAACGTAGAGGTTGATAATAATATGGTTACTGTTGCTCAGGTTTTTGGACAACGAGCGTCGTATCCGACAATTGAGAGTCACCCACTGATTGTGGGTCAGAATCTCGCTGGGGTTGAGATTGAATTGGAGAACATGACCTCCAACCCCCCTAACTTCCAGTATTGGGAAGCTAAGTCAGATGGTTCTCTGCGTAATTCCGGAATGGAATTTGTCTGCTCATCTCCGTGGGGTGGACGCGACCTGTACAATGCTGCGATTGAAATCGACAGCTTCTTGTTCACGAACTCTCCGGATGAGTCTTGGCGTTGTTCAACTCATGTCCACGTAGACGTTCGTAACATGACTGCTCCTCAGTTGAAGCGAATGATTCTGGCGTACATTGTTTACGAGCGTATCCTGTTCAAATGTTCAGGGTGGCATCGTTACAAGAATAACTTCTGTGTTGCTTTGGGCTTTGCCCAAGACCAGTTGGCTATTCTGGCTCGTGCGTGGGAACAAGACGACCAGAACTTCATGCGTAGCATCGCTTCAAACTGGGACAAGTACACGTCCTTGAACTTGCTTCCAATGCAGAGCTTCGGTTCCATCGAGTTCCGCATCAGTGAAGCGAAGTGGCGTAAAGGTCGTTTGATTCGCCTGGTCAACCGCTTCCTCTCGCTGAAAGAGTTAGCAATGAACTTCGAAGGCGATGATTCATCGTTCATCGAATATCTCATGACGATTCCGCTTCACCAAGCGATTCGCAAAGGTCTGCCTAAAGTCTTACCGGACTTTGAGCAAGACATGGAGATTGGTTATAAGCTGGCTCACGATGTGGTTTCTCTGGCTAAGTGTCGTCGTCGTAATGTTTACGTTCACAACGTTCGTAACGAAACCGATGATACATCTCGCAGAATGCGTGTGACGGTTGAAAGCCCATATATCAACCATCTTCAGCGTGAATTGCGCCGACATACTGACGGTATGTGGTTGTTCCCAGATTCAGCACCGGATGTAATTACATTCGAATGGTTGGCTGAGTTGCAAGAGAAATGTCGTGAACGCGGCATTACCTTCGACTCTGACTGGTTCGTGCCTCGTCAGTTGCCGAATCAACATCGTCAACTCTATCGTGAGTTCTACTCTTCCCGCAGTGTACCTCAACCGGCCCCACGTCGTGCTTCTTTTGAAGACGATGATGAAGAGTACGAAGGTTACGACGAAGAAGACGACGAAGATACAGCCAACTTCTGAGACGAACTATCGTCCATCATAGGGGCATAAAGCCCCTTCTTTAAATGTTTCAAGAGGAAACTTTCCCATGTGTGGAATCGTATTTGTGGGCGGCGTGACACTTTCGTCGGCTAATATCGAACGTTTTGAAAACATGTTGTTTGCTGACACTTTCCGTGGTGAACACTCAACTGGCGTCATGGCTTATTACAAGCCGTATAATGAACAAGCTTTCATTAAGATTGCAAAGAAAGCAATCCCAGGTGACATGTTTGTTCGTTCCCAAATCTGGGATGATGTTAAAGAACACAAAACCAAAAATGTTAACCCTGTTACGAAGGCAACAACGACGTCTTCAATCAATCCGAAGTTCATGGTTGGTCACAACCGTTATGCAACTGCCGGTGCGGTTAACGACAAAAACGCTCACCCTTTCCAACATGAGCATATCACCCTGGTTCACAATGGTTCACTGGTTGACCAGTCTTTGTTACCAGACCACAAGCGTTTCGAAGTAGACAGTGAAAATGTCTGCTATTCGATTGCTACAATCGGTATCGCTGAAACCATCAAGAAATTGCATGGTGCGTTCGTTCTGGTTTGGCATGATGCTAAAGAGAACACTCTGAATTTCATCCGAAACGATGAGCGTCCTTTCTACATGATGAAAACCAATACCGGTGACTGGTATGGTGCTTCCGAAAAAGACATGATTAAATGGATTATGTCTCGCCGGAAGTTCAATCCGACGATTGAAAAAGAGTTTGAACTCGAAGTTGGTGTTCAGTATATCTTTGATACCGCCGATGGGCTGAAGTTTAGGGAGGAGGTGAAGCATGAGCTTCCAACCTTTCGCTCCACCTATTCTTACAACTATCGCAACTGGAATTCGGGCGGCTATAACTCGTATGACGACGACTACGACGACTACGACAGCCGCTGGCCCCACAATAATCGAGGGGCTAACAGCTATCCAAACCGCGTTTCTAGCAACACTCATCAAACATCAGAAATGAGAGCCACGCTCGAAAAGCATCATCAGTTAAATGAGATGCTTCAGAGCCACGGCGTTGATGCTGTAATCGGTGACCGTATTAAGTTCGAAGCATTCCAGTTCGAACCATATCCGAAAAATCCTGAGCGTGGTCAACTGACCGGCTGGATTGGTGAAGGTGAGTACATCGAAGTTCAGGGTCATGGTGTTGATAAAAACATCTATGGCGGTGAGCAACTGTACTCTGGTAAAGTTATCTCGGCTTATGAAGCCAACTACATTCTGACTCTGATTGTCAGCGATGTTCGTGACGAAACTGTCAATGTCACTCCAATTCCTTTGGATGATGATTTTGATGAAGATGATGAAATGGAACATATCATTGCATCAACTGTTCGTGGAACTGCGCTGATTGCTCAGACACACACTCCTGACGACGTTGACGTCCCTCAAGACCCAGAAATGGAAGAAGAGGAATCAGACGGTAACGAAATGGACGTAACCAGAGATGGTAGCGTCTATACAAAAAAGGAGTGGGAGAGACACGATTGTTTAAATTCCTGCGGAAATTGTGGCTCTCCAATCCCCTTCGACTTCATGGCTGATGCCACTGTGTTCCGTGACTTCGCCTACTGTGACGCCTGCGTAGATGCCGGTCTTATTGACGGCCTTGAACCAAAGGAGTCACAATCAAAGGGGGAGCCTCAACTGGGAGAACTTCGCTTCGAGTGTATCGAATGTTCGACTGAACTTCCAGTTGATGCAGAGTCAGAAAAAGAGTGTGTCTGTTTGCAGTGCTTTGCAAACAAATACGCTAACAAACCGAAGGGCAACGTTCGTCCAATTCTGACGTATCGTAAAACTCTTCAAAATGGGATGAAGGTCACGCTGTCTCAGTGGAATGAAATGAACACCTGCTCTTGGTGTCATGATAAAATTCCATTCAAAAAGGCAGCAACGACAGAATTCGTAGGTAGCACACCTTGCTGTGAAACCTGCGCTAAAAAATTGGAACTGGGAATGGTTCCAAGCCACAACAAGTAATAGGTAAAGATGAATATGGATAATTCAATGAAAGAAGTTAAAATGCTCCGCCTGGACAATCCGGTTGTAGTACGTAAAGTGCCAATGACCGACTTTGGTTCAGATATGCTCCGAGCGGTACGTGACTACCAAGTCCGTCTCCACGAAGAACAGAAGGGAGTTAAAGTGGCCATCCCTTATCCAGTGTCAATTCACATGATGCTGGCCGATTATTGCCGACTGAAAGGTATTAAGGTCTAATGTCCGATAAGGATGTAATGAAGGAGTTGAAAGCGGAGAGCGATGCTCTCTGCAAAGACAACCTTAAGCGTATTGGTGAGCTTCTTGAGGAGAAGTTGTATTACGTCAATCAGATGATTTCCCATACGAATGGCGAACTTTCACTGATGATGCTCACCTATCACTACAGCCTTATAGACGACGAGATTGCGGGTCTTAAAACTAAGAATCGTGATATTGTTGCAAGTCTTCTTGCTTTGAAAGAGGCGTAGTCTATATTTCAGAGGTTCTTCGGAGCCTCTTATAATGTAGATTCTTCCCAACCAATAGATGAAAAGGTAAATACAAAATGGCACGTTTAGCAATCTGGTCTCACGCGGCTTCTGACACTGTAAATGCACTGAAAGTTGAAGTGGCTGCACAGGGTGACAACCTGATTAAAATTCGTCGCAACAACTCCAATTTCACAGGCCGTGCTGGTGATATCATCATTAACTATGGTGATTCCAACATGCCTTCTCACGTAATCGGTCGTGCTACCGTTCTCAACCCAGGACATCGCATTGGCAACGCTTCCAATAAATCAACCGCTTTCCGAACTTTTGCAGATGCTGGAGTCAAAACTGTCGACTTCACCACTTCACGCACAACCGCCCAAGAGTGGGTTGACAGCGGTGAACTTGTCTATGCCCGCACAAGACTCCAGGGCCATTCAGGCGAGGGCATCGTTGCCTGTCACCGCGACCCTTCCAGCCTGGGAAACATCGGTGGTGTCCAGACTTCTGAATCAGCGGTAAGCGCCCAGTTGTACACTCGTGGTATTACCGCAGACCGTCGTGAGTTCCGTATTCACGTCATGAAAGGTAAAATCACCTACGTTCAGCAGAAAAAGCGTCGTGATGGTTACGCTGACATGCCGGAATATTCTGGCGTAGTTCGCAACTACCATACCGGCTGGATTTATGCCACCCAAATGGCTCAGCTTAATGAAGAGGCTAAGCGTGAAGCGCTGAAAGCTATTCAGGCTCTGGGTCTGGATTACGGTGCAGTTGATGTAATCACTCGTCGTGATGAAGCATGGGTTCTGGAAGTAAATACCGCTCCAGGTATGACAGGCACTAACCTGACAACCTTCGCATCAAACGTGCTGCGTCTCCTGAACGGCCAGGAAGTTGAAGAGGTGATGCCTGCCCCTTCTCTGGACGAACTTCAGCGTGAAGTGAACAACACACCTTCTGCTCAGACACGTACCGTTCGTCAGACTTTACAGCGTGAAGCTGCACCTGCCCCAGCGCCAGCACCGGCTCCTGAACAAGAAGTTGCTGCTGATGAAAACTTTGCGCTGTCCGGCGATTCTGCACAAAACTTACGGGCAACTCCTGTAAACCGTACCCAAAGCAACCAGAGCCGTCGTAATGGCGAACGTGCTGTTCAGTTGGCAAATAGCACTCCAACTCTCCAAAACAACGGTGTTTATTTAATCACTGTTGACGGTGAGCGTACTGTTGGTAAGTACGACGTAAGCATGTCTCACTTTGAAATCGTTGGCTGGGAGGTTCCAGTCGCGGCATCAGACGCAACAATTCTGGAGCACCTCTGTGTATTATAAGTTGAGCAATGGTGACCGAGTATGCCTTCGCACTAATCTCGAAGCTGCGAAGTTTGTGTACTTGGTCATGCCTTTCCGAAGGCTTCATTTCATTGACGATGTGAAGCCTAAAATCACCATTGATGATAAAGTACGAAAGGTCATTGAAATATATGACAAGATGTGCTTCCGTCAGCAGATGCGTGACAGGGAGATTGAGCGTATTGCTCAGTCTATGATTGGCTTTGACGACAAGATACCTTTCTAATGGCAAACGAGTACCGTCCTAAGTTGATGGTGCTCGGTGTTCCACACCGGGTCACCTATACCAACTATCGTGGTGAAACTGCTGAACGCAGAATCATCCCCATCAACATCTGGTTCGGCCACACGGAGTGGCATCCTGAGGACCAGTGGCTCCTGAAGGCGCTCGACGTGGATAAAGACCAGGTTCGTGACTTTGCCTTGAAGGACATGACACCAGCGTGGTCGTAACATGAAAGTCTACGAAGTAACACTGTACAATGACGAGAAGGTTCGTCATAACGGCACTAAGCTCTGGACAGATTCTGCATCTGTGCAGATTCTTAAAGAGAAAGAAACCATTCGTAGTGGTGAAAATCGCTATGATACAATCGCGCTCTATCCATTAGAGCAAATCAAATCAGTCGTTGAGGTTTAACAATGGCAAAGGTTAAGTACAAAGTAGAGTTCCTGAAATCTGAGGTTGACCGTAGAGCTCAGACATTTCATGCGGATATGGTTCAAATTGACCCAGCTCACACCAAGTTCTATGAAAGCGGTGTGAACGATAAAGGTCAGTCCAACATGCAGTTGGTTGCATCATTCCCTTCTCACATCATCGAAGCAGTTACCAAGGTAGGTAAATAATGACCGTTAAGCACACTCTGATTCCGGCTCGTGGCCCGTCCTATGTATTTAAAACCGGTGACCGAATTCTCCTTAAACGCGGTAGCAATATTGCAGGTGCTATCGAACTGAAACCGGGTGCTAACTCTAATAGCACCGACGTTACTTATTTCGACGTCGATGGCAATGTTATTCGTACTTTCAACTGTACTCGTGAAGTAACTAAAGAGAAGCTTCGCCAGTATTGTTGGACATTGGTGTATGGTACTGCAATGTATCTGGAAGAGAAGCTTTGCCCTAACGGCGCTAAAGCAATTCCAGAGAAAGACGATGATGATGTTCCAGGTAAGTATATCATCTGGTGCCCGACTTCAAACCTGCCACCTCGCGTAGTTCTGGAAAGTGAAAAGCAGGCTCGTGCTGTTGCTCACTCTATGGCTGAGCGTCACGGCGGCGAGTTCTTCTGGTGTCGCTTGCACGGTAAAGTGGCTCGTAAAGCTGTAACCACTTACGAAAACGTAGTAACCCGTCTGTAATAGACCTGTACAAAGATTGTACAGTAAATCCACATAATATAAAGGAACTATATTCTCATGTTTATCACTGTTAATTCTGGCAACATCATGTCCATCTCCACTGAGAAAGATGATGTATTCGCTCAGTTAAAGTCAATCTATGATGCCTATCATAGCAACTACGTCCGTCAGTCTGCTAATCAGCATTCTTATATGGTTCGTAACTATGGCAGTGCAGAAGCATATGCAAGCTCCCAGTTAACTGGCATCCGTGTCTATGACATTGGTGATAGTTTCCGTGTTGGCAGCGTATATGATATTGGTCGTCGTAAAGATGCCAATATTATTGACCTGACTGATGAATTCCTTGACATTGAAACAACTGAGGTAATTGTTGGTTATCATGTAACTGCTCGTGTTGTGAAGAAAGGTCTGAAATCCACTGGTAAAACTGTAGTTGTGGTTAACCAGGTACAGGGTGATAAGATTGAAACTCCAGCACAAATCAAGGAGTTGTATGATAAGATGGTTCGTATTAATGTTCGTGTTGAAGGTTGGGGCGCTATGACTGTATCTCCGGATTCTCTGGATGAATACAAGCGCACCGCTCAGACCAAACAGTTACGAGTCGTCAAACTCAAGGCCAAGCCTGAGTAATTTGCTAAAGGTCATTCTTCGGAGTGGCCTTTGTCGAATATGAATTAATGGGGTGTGGCGGAAAGGCGTACGCAGCACACTAAGAATGTGTCTCCTTAAGTGGAGTGTGGGTTCAAATCCCACCACCCCAACCATTTTGAATTGAAGAGACGTTGGGTCAGAACCAACCTGCCCGAAAGGGTGGTCGTATAGCGGTAATTATGCTTCAATTCACCACTTAGCAAGTTAGCATAGAGTATACAAAATGCGCTGGGTCGCATGAGCCCGGAGAGCCGTATTAACGACACGGACTTGCAAACATAAACGGGTACTAGGCGATGTAAGCATATGCGCGCAGGGCTTTAGGTCCTGAGACTCGGGTTGGAGTCCCGAAGTATCCACCAGGCGTAAGTTCTCGAAACCCAAACCGAGAACGTGTGGGAGAGGTAAGCGAGTCAACCCTCTTTAAACAAACTCGCCCAAATTCAGGGGGAGTCCTGTCGGTATAGGATTAATTGTGCGGGTTCGACCCCCGTCTCCTCCACCAAATCGTCTCCAATTCCTGACTCGAAATCAGGATGCGTAGGAACATCAATTACAACCTGTTGTCTCTGAAACATTAGTTTAATTGGTAAAACTTGGAGCCAATAATGAGGTGCTCATGGAAAATGAACGTCTGAAGAAAGCAATTGATTCTGTTTGGAACAATGGATGTGTTATCTACAGAACACACTTCTCAAACGGAACAACGTGGATTGAGGTCTTTAATCCATTCTGGGAGTGTATGTTGCATGAACAATTCTCTACAGGTGCAACAGATGTTCAGTGTGAGTACATCGAAAAAACAATGAGCCAGTGGCTCGGAGGTTGAATGAAAGATACTTTCCTGTGCCCAGGGCTTGTTGTTAAAATGGATGGTAAAACTGGACAACATCTGGTAATATTATATTGCTGGTCTTCAAGTTGTGATGTTTTTAATCCAAAGACGGGAAATCAATTCTCAGTATCTACTTCCACAATAAGAAGTAGAGGGACTCTTGTAGGTTCTAACTTTAAAAGAAAAGGTAATGATTAAATGAAAAAGGCTTTACTTGTTGCAGTAATTGGTTTAGGCGTTTCGTTTGGTTCAGCAGCATCTCTGAAAGATGAACTGAAGAATCAGCGTCTCTGTAAAGTTACTGTGTGTAACAAAATCGAACGTTTCTCTCTGAACCCTTTCAGTCATATGAAAGATGCAATGGGTGAAACCTGTAATGTGGCCATTCTGCCTGCTGAAGAAGCAGAGGTTGGTCATGTACTTTCTTCTGATTCTCGCTGGTATCAAGGTTCGAGTATCAACCCGACCAAGAAATCAGTGACCCGTGTTGCTGAGGTTCACTACTGTGACGAAGAATGAAACCAACAAAAAGCAGTTGATTGATTCTGTTATTGCCGGTAAAGGTCCGTATTGTTCCCTGACTTCTCCAAACATGAGGTCTTGTGACGATATTGGGTATGTGAATTCATATACTGCACTAACGGAAGCCATTGCTGCATTCGCTGCAAAACATAAAGTCACAAAGGTTGTTGTTATGACTGGTAGTAACATTATGAATTGTGGAGATGGTCCAACCTCTGTGTTTGATGTATCTGTAAGCATCAAGTGAGGGTGTATGTCAAAAGTCAAGACGCCTGGTTGGCGTACAAGGCGATTTTAACATGACAATTCTGGTAATTCAGGGTAAGTTATATGCTTTCTTGGAAGAGGAGCCATATGACTTCTGTGATTTTGAAGAGGCCGCCGATGAACTAACCCATCGGTATTACCGTGACCTTATTCGGTTTGCAGAATACGTCATTGATTGTGACTACGATGCAACACTGTCTTGGCGTTTAACGAAGAACCGTTACAGCGGTGAAGAGTTTGAATTCTTCTCATTTGATGATGCGTTTGAGTACATTCAAATGGTCGGTGAAGGTATTCAACGTCACAAAGGTATTAAACGTTTCAAGAGCGATAAAGAAGTGTTTTCATTCTTGAAATCTCTGTCGCCAATCTGGTCGGAGGGTAAAAGTGGCTCTGTTTGATGAAAAACACAAAGCTCAAATGGAAGAGAATGGGCGAAAGCTCCGTGAAAACTTAGAGAAAACAGTTAAAGCTGGTCCTAAGGGTGAAGGGGTGTTTGATACAATGTCCTTTAATTTTTCCAGAAACCTGCTCAACAGTCTCAATAGTAGGAAGGTTGTGAATGGGAAATCTTAACGACCCAAAATACCGTTTCATGCTCATTGGACGTATGGGCAAGGGTGAAGATGGCCACGTAATTGGAAGTGGCCTTCAGTACGAAGAGGCTAAAAGTCTCGCACTGCACTACATGAATACTTGGCGTTTTGTCGAGTTCCGACACTATATCCCTGAACAGGAAAAGAAAATGACTGACGTAGTTAAAAACGTAATCTTCCCATCTGAGGGCAAAACTTTCATCGCAACGTATGGTTCTCTGCGTCGTGGTATGCAGAACTTCCGTGTAAATGCTGGCGG